>Ga0316206_1000100_pt1 | contig 172611 bp, 178 predicted proteins | sample 6monthpyrite_MG_FD_204942 | JGI IMG/M metagenome (GOLD analysis project Ga0316206, IMG submission 204942) | Microbial mat bacterial communities from mineral coupon in-situ incubated in ocean water Damariscotta River, Maine, United States -... | ecosystem: Environmental > Aquatic > Marine >... | reverse complement strand
TCCTAACCGACCGAAAAAATAACACCATTATCAATAACATTTCATTCTGGGCCTTCTTTCCATTGTCAAGAAACATTTGCTTTGCAAACCGCCTCGGCTTGTTTTGGAGATCCTAACCGACCGAAAAAATAACACCATTATCAATAACATTTCATTCTGGGCCTTCTTTCCATTGTCAAGAAACATTTGCTTTGCAAACCGCCTCGGCTTGTTTTGGAGATCCTAACCGACCGAAAATAGACTCATAATACTTTTCTACAACTTAGACTTCAAAGTTTAGCTCAGCTTAATACTATCTAACTAAACTATATCTAATGAAAAATAAAAAACTTATCCTTATCGGAGCTTCTACCGGCGGGCCGGGACATCTTGAAAAGATTCTTCGTTCTCTTGATGCAAATTTTTCAGCAACATTGATCATTACTCAGCATATAGACTCTATCTTTTTACCTTCTATGATCAAGCGCTTAAACGACCTCTGCCACGTTAAGGTCATACAAGCCCATGAGAATGAAAGTATCGCAGAAGCCTGTGTTGTTTTTACCCACAAGAAGATCACAGATTTACATATACATAATACAAAGGGCTTACATCTACGTCAAAGTACACAGGTTAGTCATTATAACCCTTCCATCAACGCCTTGTTCAGCAGTGCATCTAGACTTCATATGCATTGCAATACTTTAGCCTGTCTTCTTACAGGTATCGGTGATGATGGTGCACAAGGACTACTGGAACTTAAAGACTCAGGAGCATACTGCATAACAGAAGCCGAAGAGAGCTGTATTGTCTATGGAATGCCAAAGGCTGCAGAAGAGATCGGTGCCTCGTCTAAAACACTTCCTCTTGATAAGATAATCAGTGTGATAAATAATTTTTAATAAGGAGTTTTATGTCATTTCAATCATTGTTGGATCATTTTTATAAGGCGACAGGAATTGAGTTCAAAGAGAACAAAGAGATTGTCAATAGAAAAGTAACACGTTTCTATGAAGATAAGGGGTATGCTGATTATCATGTCTTTTTTACTGCTATAAAAAATGACAAGACTCTCCAGCAGGAACTCATTAATCTGCTGACCACATCAGAAACATATTTTTACAGAGAGTTTGCACAGATCGAACTTTGTATACAAAAGATAAAAGATTTAAAAAGAAAGGTAAAAATTTTATCTGCACCTTGTGCAAGCGGGGAAGAACCGTATTCTTTACTTATTGCTATGTTAGAAGCGGGTATTGATCTTAACAGTATTGAGATCTACGCCATTGATATTAATACCCAAGAAATAGATAATGCAAAAAAAGGCATCTTTCAACACCGTCGCCTTCATAAGCTTCCGGCTAAACTGCAAGAAAGATATTTTAGACTTGTGGATAAACTAGGGTACGAGATTTTACCCGAACTACAAAAGCATGTACATTTCAAACAAATGAATTTATTCGATCCTTTTCCTCCTGATTTTTCAAATTTTGATATCATATTTTCACGTAATATGCTTATCTACTTCGATAGGGCAATGCAAGAAAAGTCTGAAAAGATATTTTATGAAAAACTACGTATTGGAGGTTCATTATTTGTTGGTCACGCCGACAAGATACACCTTGTCACCCCTTTTAAAAAATCAATTAATCGGGGAACACATTATTATGATAAATAAAAAGCTAGGCAAACTGTATAGGGCCTTCGCTTCTTCCGTGTAAAAACTGTTGTACTGCAAGGTTTTCAGAGTTTTTGATCCCTTCTGCATCGGCATATTCTACAATTTTACCATCATACAACATGGCAAAATAGTCCCCTGCTTTAAAGCTCTCATTGATATCATGTGAGATCAATACAGAGGTGATACCCAGTTCATTTTGAAGTTTTATGATCATCTGCGTGATATGATCACTGGTGATGGGATCTAGTCCTGAAGTCGGCTCATCATACAAAACGATTTTTGGCTCCAAGGCAATTGTCCGAGCCAATCCCACACGCTTACGCATACCACCAGAAAGTTCATCCGGAAAGAGATCAGAGATTACTTCCGGGTCAAGCCCAACCATGGAAAGTTTAGAAAATACATTTTTATGTATCTCTTCTTCATTTAACTTTGTATGTTCTCTTAAGGGAAAGGCAACGTTTTCAAAAACATTCATACTGTCAAAGAGTGCTCCTGATTGAAAAAGAAAACCCACGTCCTTACGGATACTGCGCATCTCTTGTTCATCTGCTTGCATAATAGAATAGCCATCAACAATGATGTCACCCTCATCTGCTTTTAAAAGACCGACAATATGTTTTATAATTGTTGACTTTCCCCCACCGGAAACACCCAGAATGACCGTAGTCTTTCCCTTGGCAATATGAAGGTCAATCCCCTTAAGAATCTCTCTTTTACCAAAACTCTTGCGAAGATTTTTAAAGTAGATCATACAGCTCTCTTTTTGCCTAAAAAAACGTAAAGCCTTCTTCCCATCAAGACAAGCAAGGCAAGCACCAGTATCTTAAAGTCAAGTTCAGAACCCAGGTGAAGACTTTCAAATTCAGGACTGTGCGTCGCCTCTTGACCCAATGCCTGCATTTCAAGAATACGAGGTGTATACACACCTACAAAAAGCCCTATCGTAAACAAGGAAATTAAGCTGGAGATAATAACCGTTTTATCACGCTGTAAGATCTTATATGAGTACATCTCATAAAACATGATCACAAAGAACATAAGGCTTAGAAAATTGGAAAATTTCACAAACCCTCCTGACATTATCTGGCCTTCTTGATAATGTGACAATAAAGGCCCTATATATTCAGCTGAGTGAAAAATCGTAGATGTCATCACAATTCCAAGGGTCAATATACCCCCAATACTTGCACCTAATAAGATCAAATATATCAGATCTATCATTCTTTTTATCCCAAGTCTATTCATCTTAACTCCATTATAAATCCGCGATCATGTCCTGCATAATCACTGTAAAATTCTAAAGATTTTATCTTTAGATCCTTGCAATACTCTGTGATCTTCTCTTTTTGATCATATCCCATCTCACAAGCTAAAATACGAACATCTCGCTTTAAAGCCTCATCAATAAGGCGCTGCAATATTTCATCTCCTACATCACCGCCATAAAGAGCATTTTGCGGTTCATAATCCAAGTTTTGGTCCAATTTTACACCATTTTCAATGTAAGGAGGATTTGATACTAAGATATCTATCTTTGTATCGATCCCTTCAAGAAGGTCTGTCTGTATTATTGCAATTCGTTGTGTCATAGACTTACGTTCAAGGTTTTTCTCAGCCACCTTAATAGCATCTTCGCTGATGTCCGTAGCCAAGAAAGAGGCATTCTTGAGATGTTGCGCCAAAACAATGGAAATTACACCTGAACCGATACCAACCTCGACAATAGATTCATCTGTCAGAGGGTCCAAGCGCTCAAGCAGTTTTTCAATCAGAATCTCAGTTTCCGGACGAGCGATCAATGCACCCGGTGCGGCATAAAACTCTTGTGAAAAGAAACTGACGGTAGAAGTGATATATTCTATAGGTTCATTAGCGCAGCGCCTTTGAAGAAGTTGTCTATAGTCACCTACTTCAACCTCTTCATCTAAGTGCGTCAGAAGATAGAGCCTGTCTTTTTGCAAACAATGCCCTAGTAGAATCTCTGCCTCACGACGGGGGCGTTCAGCAATCTCTCGTAAAGCATCTGCGCCAAAGTCCAATTGTTCATCTATAGTAAGGGACATTCACCTGCACTCGCATCATCTCTTGTATTTTGAATGTTAATCCCCAACTCTTTGAGTCTCTCCATCACCGGCGGATGTGTATAATGAAAAAAGATATACAGAGGGTGTGAAAGTGGAAAACTCTTATTTTCAGTCACAAGCTTTTGCAAGGCAGAAGCAAGATGTTCACCCCCACCCAGTTCAGCACCTGTTTTATCTGCTTCAAACTCATTATGACGGCTAACCATACCCATAAGCGGCATCATAATAAACCCAAGTACTGGCATGAAAAGCAGAAACAAAACCATAAGCACGCCCGGTTGGGCACTCACACCAAGTTCCAGAAATAGACCCTCACTCAGATTCCCAAAAATCGCGAACATAGCAAAAAGAAGTAGACCCATCAAGCCCATATTCTTGTAAATATCCCCATGGGCAAAGTGCCCCAATTCGTGCCCCAAAACAGCTAACAGTTCTTTCGCTGAAAGTTTTTCCAGCAAGGTATCAAACAAGACGACGCGTTTTGTCTTACCTATCCCGCCAAAATAAGCATTAAGCCGTGCATCACGTTTAGACGCATCCGAGACAAAGATACCTGAAGAGACAAAACCTGTCTTTTGCATCATACCTTCTATCTTCTCTTTGAGTTCACCGTCTTGCAAAGGCGTTACCTTATCAAAGAAAAGTGCCCGTACCGTAGGAAAAAACATATTAACAAGCATAATGACACCAAAAATAAACAAGAAACTGTATAACCACCACATCTGAACACTTAACATGATTGAGCTTACACCCCAGATCACCAAACCGCCCAAGAGTATCATTAACGATGTACTGATAAGGGTATCTTTTATATACAAGGCCCATGTAGATTTATTAAACCCGTATTCTTCATCAAGCACAAACTTTTGATATAGCTCAAAGGGCAAAGAGACAAGTGAGTTCAAGATAATAAAGCCAAGCACAAAGGCAATGGTATGAAGTGTCGGTGAAAGGCTCAGAAACTGCGCATCAAACCACGCTATACCAAAGCTCATCCAAAAGAGCAAAACAGCGTATTCTACAATACTGGAAATGATATTTATACGCTCTTTTGAAATAGCATAATTTCCAGCTTTGACAAACTCAGTTGGGGATAACAGTACGCTCTGCTGAAGCTTTGCCTGAGAAAGATAGCCTATTTGCATAACGCTTACATAGATGTGTATTAAAATATAAACGGTGTAAATACCGATAGCTAGACTTAGCACATAAATCCTTTATCTTTTGATAGTTAAACGCATTTTAGCATTTTTGACTTAAGCGCACTAAAGCTTTTTATTTTTGTATATAATCCACTCTTTTACCTTGCGGTATCTCGTCTGCAACATGAGAAAAACTGTGTTTGGTAATAGAATATAATAATCCCATGGCCAACAACATTGCTACAACAGCATAAACAACATCTTTTTTGTTCCCACGGAGTCCATTATAATCTGTACTGTCTTGTAGTCTAGGTTCATTCATTGTATTCTCCATATGTTTTATAGAAGTTTATCCCTAATTTATTATATTTTTATCAACATGCCTCAGCTTATTAGTATTATAGTTTTATATTATAAATTAGTGCCAGAGGTCTAATCTTCTTGCCATACTTTCTACTGCACTTTTATAAAGTATTGTCTTATGATAAAATTATGATTCTTAAAGATTGGACTCATAACCCTCATTTCTTTTCCATTAATACTGCATAATAATCAATTTATATATTTTTGTAATTCAATGTGTCTTTACATTTGATATAATCTTTCAATGCAGTTACCTTGATAATAACTACACACATAACTTTAACATTGAAGGAAAACCTTATGAAACAACAAATAAGCCCATTTAAAATTTTACTAAGATCTGCCGTATTGATGGGCACACTGGCGTTGCCGGGTACATATGCGGCCGCAGCTGATATCCCAATTGTTGTAAATGTTGATAATTTCGATAGAGCGCAAACCGATTTTGAATTCGCTGGTATTATCAAGATGGCCGGAGGCATCAACAAAGTGCATAGCAACCGCAAACCTACGCCTATTGACAAACAAAATGTCATTCGAATGAACCGTGATACCCTTTACAGTCTTGGTGTTGTCAACATTTCCAAAGGCGCCACGATAATCCTACCAGATACTGGCAAACGTTACATGTCTTTAATGGTCATCAACAACGATGGTTATGTGAATGAAGTCTATTACGGTGGTGGTTCCTATAAATTAACCATGGAGAAATTTGACACGCCATTCGTTGGTTTAGTCATTCGCACACTTGCTAATCCTGAAGATGCTACCGACCTAACCATCGCCCACAAACTTCAAGACCAGATTAAAATCAGTGCCGGTTCCGACAAAGCATACGTTGTACCCAACTATGACAAAGCCAGTTACAAAGCAACACTTGAACCCATCCTCAATCTGGCGAAAGGGCTTAAACGCTATACCAAGACCTTTGGCTCAAAAGCCGAGGTCAACCCGATTCACTTCATGATAGGCACAGCTTCAGCCTGGGGCGGCCTGCCTGACAAGGACGCGCAGTACATCAATGTGCAGCCGAATCTGCCCGTCGGCAAATACGAACTCACCGTAAAGGATGTTCCTGTAAAAGGTTTTTGGTCGATCAGTCTTTACAATGAAAAAGGTTATTTTCAACAGAACGATCTCAATGCCTACAGCCTTAACAACTTGACCGCAAAGCCTAACAGCGATGGTTCGTATACGGTACGCTTTGGCGGCTGTACGGCCACTACAGAGAACTGTCTTCCTATTATGAAGGGTTGGAATTACGCTGTTCGTATGTATGAGCCGAGCAAAGCAATCATTGATGGTAGCTGGAAGTTTCCTGGACCGCCGGTAACACGGAACTAAAACACACGAGAAGCCCACATTAATTCCCTACTTAGCCTTGTAACACTTCATTCCCACATTGTATGTGGGAATGTAACAATCAAAACTGCTAAAACATGTTCACCATCTAAACGTCTCTCTGAACCCTATCCTCTTCTTCCTTGTTGAATGGCCAGTTCCTGACGTGTTTGTCATCCATGAATCCCATAATAAAATAATTTATGATTTTTTGTAATTCAATTGCACTTTACATTTGATATAATCTTTCGATGCAGTTATCTTGATATAACTACGCACTTAATTTTACAATGAAGGAAAACATTATGAGACGATCTTCCATTTTTCTATCTGCTACCGTTATGAGCTTACTCTGTTCTGGGATCGCAAATGCTGAAGTATCACAGCAAACACTTAAATCAATTTCAATACCTGACAATGTCAAAACATCTTTAGGTACGCTCGAATTCTTTGATGGTGTACCGAGCGACACCACCATTGACAAGCTCTATGACAACCTCGACCGTATGCGTGCAACGGAGGTATTTCTCAACAATATTGGCGCCGTGTCAATGTACAGTGTGCGGACAAATCTAGCCGATGCAGGGTCCAAGGGAGCGAATAAGATTGCTATCTTCGAACAACTGCTGGATTCTCAGACCCTAGTCGTCACAGCCAACACCTCGACCCTCTATGCTTATACCTATACTGATCTCGCGCATGACGGTCCAACGGTCATTGATGTTCCACCTGGGATGCTTGGCTTTCTTGACGACGGCTGGCAACGCTTCGTCGGTAATATGGGTGTCACCGGGCCAGACAAAGGCAAGGGAGGTAAATACCTTGTAATCCCGCCTCATTACACAGGAGAGATTCCAAAAGGATATTTCCTGCTCAAACCGTCGACCAACAGAAACTTCCTTTTTCTGCGCGGCTCTATCAAACACGGACTTAAACCCGCCGTCGATAACATTACCTCAAAGTTGAAGGTCTATCCGCTGAAAGACGCTGCAAAACCGGCACCAACTGAATTCGTCAATATGTCCGACAAGGCATTCAATACTGTCTTCCCTAGTAATTTCAGCTATTTTGAAAATCTCAACAAGATTGTTCAAGAAGAACCGATTGATGCCATCAATCCTGAAGTACGTGGTGCGATTGCTTCCATCGGTATCGTCAAAGGTCAGCCTTTCGCTCCCGATGAACGGATGAAGAAACTTTTAAGCGAGGCCGCAATACTTGGTGCTGCAACGGCCCGTGCCATCACCTATCATCCCCGCTTTTCCGGTGTGAAGATCTATCCGGATGATCCAAAGAGCGTTTGGTCCACAGCCTTTGCCAACAAAAACACCAGTTTTGAAGCAGATGGAACAATGGGTCTTGATGCAAGAACGCTCTACTATTACAATGCAGGCGGCGTGACTCCCGCTATGGCAGCCACGTATCCAGGAAAAGGTTCGGATTATGCTCTTGCGTTTCTCGACGCTAACCAGCAGGCATTCGACGGCGCCAAAACTTACAAGCTGCATTTACCTAAGGATGTACCTGTTAACGACTTCTGGGCTGTGACCATATATGACACACAGACGCGTTCACAACTGCAAACCAGTCAAAAATTCCCAACGATTGGAAGCCAGACTGAAGGCATGAAAAAGAATGCTGACGGTTCATACGATATCTACTTCGCACCCAAAGCTCCCAAAGGCAAAGAAGGCAATTGGCTGCAGACTGTACCGGGTAAAAGCTGGTTCACCATACTGCGTATGTATGGCCCATTAAAACCGTGGATAAACAAAACTTGGCGGCCAGGTGAAATTGAGATTGTGAAGTAAAGAAAATTATTATTTGATCTCGTCTCTTTTAACAAAAGAGACGAGAATCAAGTAGCTATTCGTAATATAATATTTAAGCCAAGAATCAATCTATAGTTTTCAGTTTTACATCCAAAATAAACTACCAACTTCTCCTCTTATTTGCTATTTTTTCTGACATCACTAATTAGTAAAAAAAAATGACATTTTAATTGATTGTCTGAAACTTTTTCACTTTTTACTAGCCCTCTCACTTTAATGAATTAAACCTTTATCCACCTGTTCCAGCTTGTTCTTGCCATAGATCCATGTTATCAAGGCTGACAAACAAACAACAAAGGCAATACTTAGCCAGATCCATACCAGCTCCAAATCTAAATAAACAACCAGGGTCAATAAAGCAATCGGGGCGAGTACCTGCCTAAATACAGAAATATAAAAAATAAAGTTTGCTTTTTGAATACCTTGGAGCATGGCTAAATACACAAAAATCACAACAAAAGGAAAAAGAATGAAGGCCTCGATACGAAGGTACAGTGCGCCTTCGCTGATGACCCGTACATCTTCACTAAATAGGCCCAAAAAGAATTCAGCGCCGCCAAGCAGTAAAACCGCCCCAATCAAAGAGATAATACCGCCATAATACAGAGCAATCTTAATCGTCTCATGTACGCGTTCAAATTTCCTTGCTCCATTGTTTTGTGCGACAATCGCCAGTACCGCAACATTAATACCAATAGTAGGCATGATTATGATCTGTTCCACACGCATACCAATGCCAAAGGCTGCAATCACCTCTTTTCCATAAGGCGCTGCAAAATACGTGATAATGAAAATACCTGCCGCCATCAAGACCATGTTCATACTGGGAGGAAAACCCTGTTTAAAGAGCTCTTTTATGACTTCCATATCAAGGTGAAAAGCACGTTCACTCTTTAGTAAAGAGGTCTTCTGTAGTTTATAAAAAAGATAGAGCATCGTTATGAACTCAGTGATCACTGTTGCATAAGATATACCCCTGACACCTAAGGGTTCTACACCCATTCCTCCAAAAACAAACCAATAATCTAACACAATATTTAGCAAAGAAGAAAAGATCAAAATATTTCTAAACGAGACAGTATCACCAACAGAATTTAAAAGGGCATTGATAAAAAAGCTAAATACAAAGAAAACTGATCCGTACAAAATGATATTAATATAAGCGAGAGACTCTTCAAGATAAGCCCCATCCGCTCCTAACAGTAACATAAGATAGGGCGTAGACAAAACACCTACAATGGTCAGTGCAAGTGATAAAAAAAGAGCAAATACAAGTGCATTAAGGGTAATGTGCACAGCCTCTTCACCCTCTTTTTTTCCCATAGCATTCCCCACCATGGCAGTAACTGCCTCGCTCATACCTCCGGCAAAGGCAAGCATCATAAAAAATATGGAAAAAGACAGCGTCAATGCGGAGAGCGCCTGCGTTGATATCTGTCCCGCAAAATAGGTATCTGTTACATTATACATCGTATGAAAAAAGAAGCCTATGCTTGCAGGAACGGCTAACTTTTTGATCTGATGCCTTATCTCACCTTGGGTTAAATCTATGTGCACTATACTTCCTTTATGGAAATTTATACTCAAGCACCGCAGCCACCCAACAAAGAGTGCAAACTGCTTCACTTATTACTGGCCAACACCCTCTCATTTGGGATTTACATCATCACAGCTGCCGTCTGGTTTGTATATAACTGGTATTATGCCCTCTCTGCCTTCTTATTGGCTTACATCTTGATGGGAATACTGCGTTCTAAACTTTTACACAGTTCTATACCTAAGGTACAACAAGAGTTCACCTATTCAGACAAGGACATTGCCGCTTGGTATTTACATAGGTATGTGTGCCCTTCTAAAGCTGAATAAGCTATAATTCTAAAAAAACTTAAAGACACTTTATGGCACTTATCGACCTCCTTAACATCAACAAAAACTACTCAGCGCAGAAGATCCTCGTTAACACTACTTTCAACCTTGAAGAAGGTGAACGCGTTGTTCTTGTTGGAAAAAATGGTTCAGGTAAGTCTACCATTATGAAGATTGCCAGTGGCGCTCTTGACTTTGACGAGGGAGAGCGCATAACCCGACAAGGCCTCGAGATAAAGATGCTTGATCAGGTTCCCAAATTTAAAGACGGCGCTACTGTGCGAGAAGCCGTTGAAGACGGACTCGGTAAGCTTAAAACGGCAAGTGCACGTTTTGATGAGCTATCACTTCTGCTTGCACAAGATTATGAAAATGAAGAACTGCTAATAGAGCATTCTGAGATCTCTGCTTTTTTAGATCATCATTCCGCATGGAACCTGGATGATAAGATTGAACGGATACTAGAACACTTTCAACTGAAATCTTATGAAGACAAGAATATACATCTTTTAAGCGGAGGAGAACAACGACGTGTTGCTCTTGCCGGCCTACTTCTTTTAAAGCCTGATGTTTTACTCCTTGATGAGCCTACCAATCACCTTGACGTTTATATGGTCGAATTTTTGGAAGAACTACTACTACGAGAAAAGTTCACCCTGCTTTTTATCTCACATGACAGATATTTCATCGACCGTATTGCTACGCGTACCGTTGAGATTGAAAATGGAGCGCTTAGAACATTTAGAGGAGGATATTCAGACTACCTCACTCAAAAAGCTGAGATCATGCGCACTATGCAAAAACAGCATGATAATCTTCTCAAATACCTTAAAACAGAAAATGAGTGGTATGCACGAGGTGTACGTGCACGGCTTAAGAGAAATGAAGGACGAAAAGCACGTTTAATGGAACTTCGCGATGCCGCTAAGACCAATCCCGCTCAAATCAGAAAGATGAAAGTTGAACTTGAACGTGAACAGAAAAACTTCCAAAGAGACAAAAGTATCAATAAACAGAAGATGCTTTTTGAGGTAGAAGATCTTTGCTACAGTATTGCCAATAGACAATTGATTAAAGATTTTAATATCCGTATCATGCAAAAAGATGTTATCGCTATCGTCGGACCCAATGGAAGTGGCAAATCAACACTTTTAAAACTACTGCTGGACAGACTTGAGCCCGATAGTGGTAAAATAGACCGCGGTGAGTTTAAGGTAGGATATTTTGATCAGCACAGAGAGATGCTTGATGATAATCGAAATCTCATTGAGACCTTTTGTCCAGATGGGGGAGATCGTGTTTATGTTCAAGGCCAGAGCATGCACGTTTACGGCTATTTGAAGAACTTTCTATTTCCTCGCGAATATCTGGAAAAAAAGATAGGTGTCTTAAGCGGTGGGGAGAAAAATCGTATCGCACTTGCCCTGCTCTTTACCAAAGAGGTCGATATTATGATTTTGGATGAGCCAACAAATGATCTGGATATCCCTACCATTAACATCTTGGAAGAAAAGCTTCAGAACTTTCCAGGGGCAGTCGTCATCGTCAGCCATGATAGATATTTCGTCGATAAGATCGCGAAGAAACTCCTTATCTTTAAGGGAGATGGAGAGATAGAAGAGAGCTTTCAAGAATACAGCGAATATCTAAACATTGAAAAAGCCCTCAATACATTAGCCGAATATGAAAATTCTCCACAGCAGAAAAAAGCTGTTATTGAGGAGATGGATAAAGAGCTTAAAAAAGAGGTCTTTAAACTAAGCTACAAAGAGAAAGAAGCACTTAAAGTACTGCCATCAAAGATAGAAGAGATGGAAAAAAAGATAGAAGAGATCAATCAATGTCTATCAGACCCGAACTGCTATCAAGATATCGGTCTCACCAAGCTTTCAGATGAACTTCATGCCAAAGAAGCCGAATATGAACTTCTTATAGATGAACTTCTGCATATCGAAGAAAAAGTTGAAATGATAAATGCTAAATAAAGTAAACATCAAACACTGGGCCAAAGAGATTGTTCTTACAGCGCTTTTACTTTTTGTTGTTGCCAATGTTATCAGCTATATTCGTGCACCTAAACTTCCTGATCAGACTTTAAGTAAGATCAGTACCGTACTTACCAATGAAGAGTTATATTCGACCTTTGATGATGAAGGAAAACCTCTGCTCATACATTTTTGGGCAACCTGGTGTCCTACCTGCAAGCTTGAAGCAGGCAATATTCAACGTATCTCCGAACACTTTTCAGTTCTTAGTATTGCTGTAAAATCCGGAAGTGATACTGAGATAAACGATTATCTTAATGAACATGACCTTGACTTTAAGGTCATTAATGATGAACACGCTATCTTGTCTAAGAAGTTCTCAGTAGAAGCCTTTCCTACAAGCTTTATCTATAATAAAGAAGGTAAACTCAGTTTTACCGAGGTTGGGTACACCTCTACTGTGAGCTTATATCTTAAGATGTGGTGGGCAAAGCTTTAGGATGAATAAGCGTATTTACATCAAGTTTTGTATCCTGTGTCTCTTCTCTTTTAAAAGTGCTTTTGCTCAATCTCTAGAACCAAGACTATATTCCAATGCACCTATTGACCTGAATTTTTTAATAAGTGGCTATGCTTTTGTCAATGGAAAACTCCCCGATAATCCTGCCGCTGAACTTATTGATGCTAATCTTGATCTACATACGGCTATTATAGGTTATGCCAGAGTCATTGAACTCTTTGGGCAAAGTGGTAAATTTGACATTATTGTCCCAAGCGGATGTATCGATGGCGATGGTACCTATAAAGGAGATCAGATCACCCGAAATGTGTGTGGTCTTGGCGACATTAAAGGACGTTTTTCACTAAACCTTTATGGAGCACCCGCCTTGTCACTCAAAGAATTTTCTTCTTATCACCAAGATATCATTGTGGGTGTTTCAATCCAAGTCACTTTGCCCACGGGACAATACGATAGTGACAAACTCATTAATCTCGGAGCTAATCGTTGGGCTCTTAAACCCGGTATCGGTATATCCAAGAAGATCAATGACCTTACTTTGGAACTATCGACTGCAGTAGAATTTTATAGTGATAATGATGAGTTTTTCAGTGGTGTTGCCGGCCAATCCATAAAACGTGAACAAGACCCGATTTACTCAACACAGACACATCTGATTTATGACTTTTCCCCTGGTTTATGGATTGGACTTGATGCGACCTACTACTGGGGAGGCCAAACTGTTAAAAATGGCACAACAGCAGATGATGAAATACAAGATTCACGCTATGGTATGAGTATGGGTATTCCCATCAATAGAAAAAACTCCATCAAGCTTTTTTGGAATAAGGGTATTAGAACGCGTACCGGAACAGACTTTGATTTGATCGGCATTGCCTGGCAATACCGATTTGGAGCAGGTTTATAAAAAAGACAAAAGCTGTCTTCTACTTAAACACCTGACACTTGACATTGTGCATTATCATTTAAAAGTTCAGGCTCATACTCTAACCAGTCTTCATCCGGTTCATTATAAAGCTTGAAATTCTGCATTGGTTTTGCCTTGGATAGAGGTTCATCAGGCGTTACCATAGTAATCCCCCCTTGTATCATTGTGGAAATCGTCTCGGTACTGACCTTGACGCCAAATAAACTCACGTCCATACCTATCGCTGTTGCATTATAAAATATCGAGTTTTCACGTACAAGGTATTGATAACATGGATCGATAAAAAGTCGCATATCTACGCCTTTTGAATCTGAGCTCAAAGAATACGCTTCTATACTTCCAATTTTTATCTGACGGTAGAAGACAGGAGATCCTATCGTTAGACTACTTCGTTTAGAAGCAGTCACAAGGACACGGAGCCCTTCTTCGTTGATCGTTGATGCCGGAGCAACCTCTTCCAACATAAACGTATCTGACTTATGTATACTACTGCCCTTCATTACTTCAACAAAGGCACCTGTTATTAGTGCTGAAGGGTTTTTAATCTGGTCAATATCAATCACCAGGCCTTCTACCCAAAACTTTGAGTCATCTGCGAGTAAATAAGAGTATGCCTCATCAAGCAAGGCTTCATAAACAAGCTTGTCCTCCACAAGTTTAACTGTAGTAATCTCACCCACAGGGATCGTTTTATAAACAATATTACTACCCACTCTTAGCTCCGTCTTCTGCTGTGTAGTAAAACGAAGAGAAAGATATTTGGCATCCGCTTTTTCTTCATCTTCAAAAAGTGTAAAGGTCTTTGGAAGCTGCGATTTTTCTTTTTTCAAGGGTGTTTTAAAGGCAATCCCACCCTGAATAATACTTTGTAAAGAACCTGTAACTACCTTCACACCGGAAACAGCAGCTTCAATTTCCACTCCACTTATATTAAAGAAATTGGTAGAAGCATTGATCATGTTCTTATATTTTCCCTGTATATAAATGTTTATATCTATATCTCCACTCACTGCATCAAGTTTATATCCTATCACTTTACCTACAGGCACACCATTATAAAGTACGGGAGCGCCTTTGGTAATAGAACCAAGTTTTTTAGTTTTGAGCTTGATAAACACGCCCCCGTCTTGCACATAAGCTTTTTCTTCATATACCCTACGGTCTTCTAAAAGATCAAACGATTTTCTTGTAGCTTTCGCCTTAATATCTGTTGTGACAAGAACAATGCCAGAGTGCACCATAGACGTTAAAGATCCTATGTTAAGGTACATACCCTCCAAGGAGACTTCACCCTCCAGTGCACCTTGTATATAAAATGAGGAACTATCATTGACAAGGTGTTTATACTTATTTGCAATCACAATATCAAAAACAACTTTCTGAGCACTCTTTGAGATATAAGAGCGTTTGATCATACCGATAACGATATCGTGATAAACAATATTCACCCCACTTTGAAGATTAAAGCCATTATCAGCGAGCAAACGTATATTAACACCTTCTATAAGAGGACTTTGTGTATGCAAGGTAAAATTATCTTGCATTTTTTTAGACTTAGTTCTTGTTTCAAAAGTAATATAAGGGCCTCTAGCAATCGCATCAAGACCTTTTATCGACATCAATCCAATATGCGGCTCAACTATCCAGAAATAAGCATCTTTATTAGCAAGATGGCGAAAATGTTTTCCCAGTTTAATCTTAAAAGTTGACTCACCTTTACTAGGGTCATACACAACATCAACAATGTCGCCCGCTTGATTACCCTTAAAATAGACATGTGCCAACTTGTCATCAATGTTATACCCATTTTTAGAAACAAGTGTGATTATGTCATTGTCCAAATATGCTTCGTTTTGAGCATTGTAAAGCTTATAATTAAGATTGTCCTCACTACTGACAACTTTTCCATCTTCAGGTGAGTTTAGAGCAATACCCCCTGCTACTACAGAGGCTAAAGAGTCCATGCTGACACGCAAACCCGCGAGTGAGGCACGTACCTCTACACCTGAGATCTTCCAAAAACTTGAATTCTCTTTTACCAGATGGGAATATTTTTCTTGAATATAAATGGCATACCGGACACCCTCTTTTGTAAGTTTCACTTCTTCAACTTTTCCAACGTTGATCTTTCTAAACATAATAGGTGCACCGACTTGTATGTCAGACTCATCCGCGTCCAAACTGATCCTTAATCCCGATACAAAAATATCTGCCGGTGCTTCATTAAGAGCTGTAAAAACTTTTTGTGCAGGAAGACTCCTTATGGAGTCAATATCCTTTACACTTGGCATTACGCTGATATAAGCCCCGCTTAAAATAGTTGAAAGCCCGGTAACCTCCGTCAGAGAAACGCGCGGTACAACCTTCCAGAACATATTTCCTTGTTTGGCAATAGCAGGTGCCCTTTTATCAACAGTGATTGTTGCGTCTACTTTTGCAAGATCACCGTGGTGTATTTTAAGGTCCGAAACGACACCGATCTTTATACCCTGATAGATCAGATGCGTTTTCCCTATAGCCAGACCATCGGCGTCATTAAACGTCACGACAATATCATAGCCCTTGTTATCATAATACTTAAAGATCATCCACCCCGCAATAACCATAGCTACAAAAGGAATGATCCACACAATATAGATAGACTTTCTCTGTTTAACAACTGCATCTTGACTCATATACTTTCCCTTTTATTAATATCGAACATCAACCTTGGATCAAATGTATTCGTAGATATGATCGTAAAGACAACTGCCGCACAAAAAGCAATGGCTGCTCCTCCAGTTTGAATACTTGCCAGACCTTGAAACTGAACAAGCGAAACCATCAGTGCCACAACAAAGATATCAAGCATAGACCATTTCCCTATAATGTGAATAATATGAAATAACTTCAAACCTGTTTGTGCCTTGTCAAACTGCTTGAACTGTATGATTAAAAGTAAAAAATAGACTACTGCAAGCTTAAATATCGGAACGGCAACACTGGCGATAAAAATAATACCGCCTATAGCATACTCACCATGAGAGAAAAAGTAGATAACCCCTTCCATTATAGTACTGCCTTCATTGTTCCCCATCGCTGTGACTATCATCATCGGCATAATATTTGCAGGAATGAGAAAAAGCGTTGCCGCTAATGCATACCCCCAAGTCTGAACGAGTGAATGCACTTTTCTCTGGTGCAAAGTTTCTCCACACCGTAGGCATTCATCTTGTGTTCGTTCTTGTAATTTACCACAAAGGTGGCAGAGGGACTTGCCCTCACTTATGTCAGTCTTCCATATCATTTTCAGTCCATAAGTCTTCAGAGTTAAACCATGTGATGGTAATGTAAAAAGTGATTAAAAAAAAGAAAAAAGAAAAAAGGCCAAAATCAAGTTTTAACTTAGCCATACCGCTTAATTTAACAATAGCCACGAAGATACTGATAAGATAGACTTCAGCCATAGCCCAACCATGGAGATGTTCGTACAGTCTGAAGAAAGCACGTACTCTTTGTGCCGAATATCCCATTTTTACAGGAATAATCATCATCATAATCAAACCTAAAAGAAGTAAGGGCACAAATACCCCGGCAGCTGAAGCGATCACAGCAATAATAAAATAACCATCACTAATAAAAAACAATACTGCTTCCAAAAGGGTGACTGAATGTGTTTTATCCATGATCTCAAGCGTCATAATAGGAAGAAAAATAGCAGGAATAAAAAATAAAAATGCCGTAATTGCCATTACAAGAACAAGATCAAAAGACTCACCTGGACGGTAAAAAACACTATGACATCGCGGACAGGAATATTGTTGCAAACGATCAAAATCACTTACATCAATGATAATACCACAGTCTAGACAAGCTGTTTGAATCTTTTGCATCATTAAACTTATTTTTTTATTTAGTATAGCCAAAGTTCCAAATTTTGTGCTGAATCTAACATTCCTGTTACAAATGCAAAAGCCAAAGAAATCTACACTTATGCTTTTTTCAAATAGCAACTTAGCAAGACAATCTTTGTTCCGTTAACGCGGCCTTCTATCTGTTCAGAATTACCAGGTACTAAATGAATATTTTTCACTGTAGTTCCTTGTTTAGCTGTAAAACCTGCACCTTTTACAACAAGGTCCTTAATAACACTCACTGAATCACCTGCTTGTAAGATAGTCCCGTTAGAGTCACGCGTCGGCTCTGCATTTTCAGTGGTAAGACCGGCTTCTGCCCACGCCTTGATATCGTCTTCGAGATACAACATGTCAAGAAGGTCTTGCGGCCATCCTTCACCTGCAATTCGTGAAAGCATACGGTAAGCAACGACCTTAACCGCATTCTCTTCACTCCACATACTATCATTTAAACAATGCCAATGGTTTGCATCCATCTTCTCTTTATCTTCTATCTGTTCTTTACAGGTCGCACATACAAGTACACATTGATCAATACTGCCATCTGAAGGTGAAACTTCTAAAACAGACAAACCTTCTGTTGATGAACACAATTCACATTTTGATCCGCTACGTTTAAATAGGTCTTGTTCTAAACTCATAAAATATCCTAATAATTAAAGTGAGGGGATTATAACCATTTACAGTATAAAAAAAGCTAAATAAACTTCATGTAAAAAGTCTGATAGAAGGCACAAGAAGGTAAAAAGGGCTAAGGGCCTGTACAGGCCGACATATTAAATAAAAAGATTAATATTGAAGCTATGTCCGCATTCTTTTAAGGCCAAGTATGCTCTAAATCTCATCGCATCATCAATGCCAACAGAATCTAAATATTCTTTTGCCTTTTCAATCATTTCAAGATCAAAAAGAGTAAAAAGATAAGCATCTTGAGCTTCTTCATCTTTCTCAGACAAGATCTCAAAAAGTTTCATTCTTTGTTCGGGGATCATGTGAATACTCAACTCTTTAGAAATACTAAGATAATCAGATTTTTTCAATACCAATTTATCAATCCATGCAATCAATGATTCATTAGATACTTCAAGTGTGTTTTCTTCAGAATTTATACGAGCCAAAATAATATACAAAGCATCCTTAGTAATATATTCTTGATACTTTTCAATAGCATATACAGGAGCTTTGGCTGCATAATCAGTAAAGGCTTTTTGTAGAATTTCTGTAGTATATTTTTCACCCTTACTCAGCATATCTTCCGGGTTAAGATCCTGCGTCATTAAACGATTTTTATTATTTTGTAAAACAAGAGGGTTTTCATTACTAAGATTAAACTTTTTGAGATCTGCGACCTTGCCAGACTTCACATCACTCAAAATATTTAAAATCGCATTAACTTTTTCATTATCAGTTAGTTCAATCTTATCTTCAACTGTCATTGACGTATTTTCAAGGACATTGGCCAATAGTCTATATGGCTGTGTTTTAAATTTATAATGATGATCTCTATTTAAAAGTTCATCCATAATCATATCCACAAGCATTGTGTAATCTTTTTGGTAATTACGCAATTTAAAAAAACTTCGCACTGAATAAAAAAGCATGTGCGCGACAGAGGCTATGTATAAAACGACAACAGGTAAAAGAACCAAAACAGCGATTGGTAAAGCCGGAAGATTGATACCGAAAAACGAGATCGACTCGCTCTGGTTATATCCCAGAAACTGACTAATATACCAACCTACAAAGAGCAATAAAGCCAAGGTCCCTAGTGTATACCGTTTTAAATACATATTATATTTCCTTGAGAAAGTTTATACTGCACTTTTCTCAGCGATTTCTCGACAATCAATGCAGTATTTGGCATGTGGTTTTACTTTCATGCGGTGAACGCCTACGCATTCTTCACACATTTCGCAGATCCCGTAAGTACCGTCTTTAATTTTAGCCAATGCAATGTCAATTTCTAATAATTCAATCTCTTGCTGCTGACCAATAGCATTTTCAACCATATTATCGTTACTTACTGAAGCATAATCACCTTCGTCATTCAACTCAAGTTCTCTTAACTCGTTCATTTCTTTTTCAACACCTAAGATATTCTTTTCAATTTGTGCTTTACGACTCAACAATGTATCTTGAAAGTATTCTATTTCTGTAGCGTGCATTTCTTTCATTCTTCTATGTTCCTTATTTGTGATACGGATGATTATTGTTGATGGTAAAACCTCGAAAAACCTGTTCTAATAAAACAAGCTTTGCAATTTTATGACTCATTGTGAGTTCCCCTAAACTTATCACTTCATCACATTGCTTCAAAAAACCATCTTCAAAACCATACGCACCGCCTATGTAAAAATTCACCGATATTCTATCACTTAAAAGCTTGCAAAACTTAAAGCTATTGATTATTTTTCCATCAGGATGTAAAGCTATGTTATAAGATTTACTTAAATAAGGGGTAAACGCTTCCGTATATGCAGCTTGGGCACTGAGCTTGCCTTCTACTTGTGCCTGATGTATTTTTTTATTAAATATCTCTATATCATTCAGGCTGGAAAACTTCGACGTCATCTTCTCAAGCTCCTTGTACAAGGGGCTATAAAGAGTCTTTTCAGGTTTAGCAATGGAAAGAACATTAACTTTCATACAGACCCGATCCCACCACTAAATAAGCCACATTTTCAAAGCTGTCATCCAATTTTACACCCCCTATAGCTGCAACTTTATGTCGTGATAAAGCGGCAAGTATATCTAGTTTTGGACCGAGTATATTTGTAACATCTTTTGTTAAAGTTTGTTTATATGCACCTAGTCCAATGTAGTTTAAATCCATTTTATTAGCAACTTCTATCTCTTCTTGGTTATGCGTTGAGATACCAAGAAGTTTATCTGAACCAATAGCACCCCGAACTATTTTCACTGCTTTTTCAATATTTTCATCAATGTGAAGCAGGTCTTCTTGTCCCATATGTACCCCATCGCAAAATGAAATAAGTTCATATTTATCATTTACAACCAAAAAACCATCCCATATCTGTCGAAGCTCGATAAGACTTTTCTTGATCTCTTCTACACTGGCATTTTTATTGCGATATTGGATGATTTCTGCATTATTCTTTTTAGCAAGAAAGACAAAGGATTGGAGGGATAGGTTGCGACCGTTTAAAGAGTCCTGGTCGCATAAGGCATATAAAGTAGACATTAACTAACTTGAACTTCTTTATCTAAAAACATACACAAGAGATCAGAAACAGTTTTCTTCATCTCATTACGATTAACAACCATATCCACAGCCCCATGTTCAAGTAAGAATTCAGCACGTTGGAAGCCTTCTGGAAGGTCAGACCCGATAGTCTGCTTAATAACACGCTGTCCGGCAAAACCGATCAATGCACCGGGTTCAGCGATGATAATATCTCCAAGTGTTGCGAAAGAAGCAGAAACACCACCCATAGTCGGATCCGTCAATATAGAGATATACGGTAATTTATGTTTAGCTAACTTGGCAAGGGCTGCAGAAGTCTTGGACATCTGCATTAAAGAGAAAGAACTCTCTTGCATACGCGCACCACCGGAAGCTGATACAATAATAAAGCCCTGCTTCTTCTCAATAGCACGAGAAATACTACGAACAATCTTCTCACCTTCTACTGAGCCTAAAGAGCCTCCCATAAATGAGAAATCAAAGATAACAAGTTGTGTTGGCACACCATTAATAGTACATTCACCACTTACTACAGAGGAGGTTCGCCCTGTCTTTGCTTCTGCTTCTTCAATACGCTTTTTATACGACTTCTTATCCACAAACTTTAGCGGGTCAATCGGACGTAAACTTGCGTCCATTTCAACAAAAGAGTCCTCATCACATAAAAGAAAAATACGTTCTTTTACGCCGATACGAAGGTGAAACCCACATTTAGGACAAACATAATGTTGCTTTTCAACTTCTTTGTAGTACATCAATGCTTGACAAGAACTACACTTTATCCAATGAGATGGAGCCTCACTTTTTGTTGGCTGTGGCTTGCTTGGCTTGGAACTAAAAAAATCGAATAAACTCATATATTGTCTCCAAATTATTTTAAAATTATCGTTTTAACACGCTCAAATACATCTTTATCTTTAGAGATAATGATATGCGTCTCATCTTTATACATATGCAAATCTGTACACATAAACAGACCAGCTTCAAGATCATATGTCCGCATTTTACCTAAAAAAATCATATAGTTAGCATAATGAGCATAGGCTAAAGAAAGGGCTACTGCTCCGGGGGCTCTATATTTAAGATGATTTTCTATCAATGCTTGTGTTAACTCAGGGTATAAGGCAGCTTTTTCAAAAATACCAATTTTAGACGTATGATGTTTTTCCACCGGTCTAAAATGGGCACTGTGTAACTTTCCTTTAAGAAACTGTTTTTCATCTTTAATAAAAATATCACTATTGGCAAAATTACAAACAATTCCAACGATACAGACATCATTTTGCATATACGCAATTGAAGCACCAAAATACGGAAAATGCGTCAACATATTGTCACTTCCGTCTATCGGGTCAAGTACTATCGTGACATCACCCTTCCCTACGATTCCACTTTCTTCCGAATTGATCTGTCCAAAACATCCTAAACGTTTAATAAAGATCTCTTCGGCCATCAAATCAAGCCCGACACTAAAGTCACCGCCGGCTCCTCTAACGCCTTGAGATGCATAAGCGTTTGGATCAGTTGTAGTCTCAAGCATCACAACAACTTCCTGACAGGCCTTAATAGTCTCGCGGATAAAAAGCTGCATTATTTCAATGATTTTATAATTGAACGCGCGGCTTCTCTACCATCATAAGCAGCTCTAACAACCAGGTCAGCACCACGGAAACAGTCACCCCCAGCAAAAACACCTGAGGTAGATGTTTCAAAACTGTCATTTAGCGTAATCCCACCCCAAGCATTTGTTTCAATACCATTTGATGCTAAATATGAAGGGTTTACAGGATCAAAACCAAGTGACATGACAATGACGTCAGCGTCAACTTTAAATTCACTTCCCTTAACTTCTTCCATTCTTGCTCTGCCACTTTCATCTTTTTGACCAAGTGCTGTTTTAATCATCTCTATGCCCACAACCTCACCGTTTTCATTGGTAAGGACTTTCTTTGGAGAAGCATAAAATGTAAAGTCTACACCCTCTTCACAAGCATTCTTGTACTCTTTCTGGCTTCCTGGCATATTATGAGCATCACGACGATATAAACAGGTAACAGACTTTGCACCCTCGCGTTTAGCTGTACGGACACAATCCATCGCCGTATCACCACCACCAATAACAACAACTTTTTGATCTTTAAAATCAAGCGCCTTGTCATATTTCTCACCAAAGTTTTTTGCCTGAATACCACTCAGGTATTGCATAGCAGGAAACACACCCTTGGCATTTTCATTCTCAAGTCCGGCTGTTTTAGCCTTTGTTGCACCTATACCAATAAAGATAGCATCATTTGAGTTTGAAAGTTCTTCAAACGTAATATCTTTTCCAATCTCACAATTAAGCGTAAGGTTTAGTCCTGCTTCTATCAGACCCTTAACACGGCGATCAACAACTTTTTTATCCAGTTTAAATCCAGGGATACCATAGGTCAAAAGCCCGCCTGCACGATCAGCTTTTTCATACATATTAACAGAAATACCTGCGCGTAAAAGATAGGTAGCAACAGAAAGTCCTGCCGGCCCTGAACCAATTACCGCAACCTTTTTATCTGAAGTAATTCCAGGGAACTTAGGTTTAAGACCATTTTTAAACCCTTCTTCATTGATATAGGTCTCAATAGAACCAATAGTAATTGCACCGTGCCCGTCATTTAAGGTACAGTCACCTTCACATAAACGATCATGAGGACAAATACGACCCATTACTTCTGGAAAAGGAGAAGGTTCATTGGATAAGTTAAAAGCAAACTCTAAATCTTTTTCGGCAATAGCTTTGAGCCACTGAGGAATATAATTATGCAAAGGACATTTATTAAGACAATACGGATCCCCACACTGAATACACCTGTCACTTTGAGAAGCGGCTTCCTTAGTTTCAAAAAACTCATAAATTTCATTAAAATCTTTTACACGTTCAACTACAAGACGTTTTTCTGGCTCAATTCTTTGAGTATCAAGAAATTCTCTCATATTAATCTCCTTTCTCTATATCTAATGGCAGCGTTTTCATATTTTTTGGACGGACCAACCAAAAATCTCTAATATCTGTACGGAAGTTTTCCAAGATCTCTTTCGCTCTTTCACTTCCCGTCTCTTCAGCATATTCTTTAATAAGCCTTTTAAGGAAGTGACGTGCTTCATCACCCTCGTCTGTATCTATACGCTCGATTTCAATTAGTTCACGATTAATATTTTCACCAAATTCATGATTCTCATCATAAACAAAGGCAATACCACCTGTCATTCCTGCACCAAAATTGATACCTGTTTTACCAAGAATAACAACAATACCACCCGTCATATACTCACAAGCATTATCGCCCGTACCTTCAACAACAGCCAGTGCACCTGAATTACGAACACCAAATCGCTCACCCGCGATGCCAGAGGCATACAGTTTACCACCTGTGGCTCCGTATAAACAGGTGTTACCTGCCGCAGCAAAGTTAGGCCCTTGCCTTTTCGGTGTAATAATGATCTTACCGCCAAGCATCCCCTTACCGATATAATCATTTGCCGTTCCCTCGACATAAATGGAAACACCATTAATTAAAAAAGCACCCAATGATTGGCCTGCTGTTCCTGAAAGTCTGATTCTTATCGTATCCGAAGCCAGACCTGCATCACCATAATACTTTGCGATCTCACCTGATACACGCGCACCAAAACTACGGTTTAGATTACATATCTTACGTTTGATTGTTACCTTCTGTTCAGGATGTTTGATCGTATTCATCACTTCTTTTAGTACATCTTTTTCAAAATCATTTGGATCAAAAGGGTCATTTGACTCAACTTGACATGTATTTACACCCTCACAATGATATAAAACTTCAGAAAAGTCAAATTTCTTAGCAAATTCATCATCAATGACAGCCATTAGATCTGAGCGTCCAATGATCTCTTCCATGGTCGTATAACCCATTCCTGCAAGAATCGCGCGGATATCTTCTGCCAAAAGAGTGAAGTAATTAATAATATGTTTAACTTGCCCCTTATAATGATCTCCGCGAAGCTTTTCATTTTGTGTTGCAATACCGACAGAACATTTATTTACATGACAGATACGAAGCATCTTACATCCAACAATAGTAAGAACACCCGTACCAAAGGCGTAAGATTCAGCACCAAGAAGTGCTGCTTTAACAACATCCAAACCTGTTTTCAGACCGCCGTCTGTTTGTACATGCACCTGCCCGCGAAGGTTGTTTACCTTAAGTGCATTATGTGCTTCTGAAAGACCCAGTTCCCATGGATTACCCGCAAACTTGATAGACGTAAGAGGCGCCGCGCCCGTTCCACCATCGCCACCGGAGATAATGATCTTATCGGCATACGCCTTTGCTACACCTGCTGCAATTGTACCAACACCGGCTGTAGAAACCAGTTTAACAGTGATCGTCGCATTAGGATTGACTTGTTTAAGGTCGTAAATCAACTGTGCAAGGTCTTCAATTGAATAGATGTCATGATGTGGTGGAGGTGAAATAAGAGTAACCCCAGCAACCGTATGACGCAAACGTGCGATCAGTTCGGTAACCTTGTGGCCTGGAAGTTGGCCCCCTTCACCCGGTTTAGCACCTTGGGCAACTTTGATCTGGATCTCTTCTGCGCTTCTTAGGTAAGCTGGTGTAACACCAAAACGTCCTGAAGCGACTTGCTTAATCTTAGAATTACGAATCGTTCCAAAACGTTCGCTGTCTTCGCCACCCTCACCTGAATTTGACATACCACCCATAGTATTCATCGCTTCAGCAATACATTCATGTGCTTCAGGGGAAATAGATCCAAGGGACATTGCAGCAGATGCAAGACGTTTAAAGATCTCTTCTTTTGGCTCAACCTCAGAGATATCAATTGCTTTTTTATCTGACTTGATATTCATAAAGTCACGGATATACTTCTGGCCACGGTTGTTAATAAGACCTTTTAATTCTTCAAAGTCTTCACTTTTACCTGTTTCAACAACCTTATGAATAGAATGAATAACCTCCGGACCGAAGTCATGATACTCTTCACCATTATAGAACTTGTAAAAACCGCCAATCGTCAATGGAAAAATAGTCTTAAAACCATCTTCTGCAAAGGCTTTTTTATGTGCTTTTTCAAGACGCTCTTGAATATCTGAGTACCCAAGACCAGGAATCAAAGAATGAGCATCAGCAAAACATTCCTGACAGATCTCAGTTGAAAGCCCCAAAATGTCAAAAAGACTGGAATTTCTATACGAAGCAATCGTTGCAATACCCATCTTTGACATGATCTTTAAAAGACCCCCGTTAAGAGCCGTATGAACAGACTTCATTGCTTCATGACAATTCATTGTTAAAGCGGCACTTTGATCTAATCTAGCAAGCGCTGTTGAAAACAGTAAATAAGGAAAAATAGCGGATGTCCCAAAAGCGATTAGTGCTGCGGCTGAGTGTGAATCACAAACTTCACCGGTTTGCGCTATGATAGAGACAAGATGACGTTTTCCGTCTTTCAAAAGTTTCTGATTAAGTCGCCCAACGGCCATAAGCATTGGAATAGTCATTTTTTCAGATGACAATTCTTCATCAGAAAGAACAACAATACGTACACCTTCTTCTTCAACAGCTTTAGAAATAGTTTCAACCAGTTCATCAAGAGATTCTTGCATATTTCCACTGAAGGCTGTCGAAAATATCTTATTTTTATAACACGCTTGGAAACGGGCATTGTTCTCATCGCCAAAAGACAAGAGTACATCCAGCTTCTCTTTCGTAACAATCGGTGATATTGCCTTTAACCGATGCGCATGAGAGGGCGCATCATCTAAAATATTATGAATCTCACCAAACCCTGTGTTTAACGACATAACAACCTTTTCACGGATTGAGTCAATTGGAGGATTGGTGACCTGCGCAAATTTTTGTTTAAAAAAGTCAGTAAAATTTCTCTGTTTATCAGAAAAGGCCGCCATAGGCGTATCATCACCCATAGAACCCACAGCTTCTTTGCCATCTTTCATCATCGGCTCAATAACCTGCTCGATAATCTCATGCGTGACATTAAAGAAACGTTGACGTGAAACCAGTTCTTCTTTTTTATAACCACAAAACTTTACATACTGTTCATCTACATGTTCTTGCAGATAAATCATATTTTCATTCAACCATTTCATATAAGGGTTTGAACCCTTTAGATAGTCATTAATATCTTTATCTTTGAGTACTTTTCCGTACTTCAGATCAAGTCCTATCATTTCTCCTGATTGAAGGCGATTGCGTTCCAAAATATTATTTTCATCAATATCTAAAACACCGTATTCAGAAGAGATCAATAACATACCGTCTTTAGTGATGATGTATTTCGAAGGACGAAGACCATTTCTATCAAGAACACAGCCGATATAACGACCATCTGTTAATGAAAATGCTGCCGGACCATCCCAGGCTTCGAAAACAGTTGAGTTGTACTCATAAAAAGCGCGAAGTTCTGCATCCATATGCGGTGCATTTTGCCAAGGTGCCGGGATTACTGAACGAGCAGCTTTGAAAAAGTCTGTACCATTGGCGACTAAAAACTCGAAGAAATTATCCGCAGAAGCTGAGTCCGAAGAGCCTTCTTGCAAGATAGGCAAAATTCTTTTAATCTCTTCGTCTGAAAAAACTTCTGATTTAACAGACTCAGATTTAACTTCTACATTAAAACGGTTTGCTTCGACAGAATTGATTTCACCATTATGAGCGACAGCTCTAAAAGGTTGGGCAAGGCGCCATTGTGGAAGTGTATTTGTTGAGAAACGCTGATGAAAAAGAGAAAAAGAGATTTCAAAATCACTATCTTGAAGATCAATATAAAACTGCTTAATCGTCGTAGGCATGACAAGGCCCTTGTACGATATAACGAGTGAGGACATAGACGGGATATAAAAGTCTTCATCTTCAATCAAGGCGTGTTCTGTCTCTTTTCTAGAAAGGTACAAAAGTGCATCGAAACGTTTTGTAGAGATAATAGAATTGGCTTTTATAAATACTTGGGCCATATGAGGTAAAGAAGCAAGTGCTTGCTCACCAAGAGCATCAGTATCTACAGGAACCGTACGCTTCCATATAACTTTTAAATCATTCTTCTCACACATAGATTCTAAAACATCCAAATGCGCTATATCTTTAGTGAAAACCATAGCAACCGCATACTGTGCAGGAAGGTCAATACCCTCTTCTGCTGCTACTTTTTTCATAAACTTCTGCGGCATAGACATAAGCAGTCCCGAACCATCACCCGTTTTACCATCTGCTGCAACCGCACCACGATGCATCATACGCTCTAGCGCTGTGATAGCATTTTCTAAATAGTCATGAGATGGAACGTTGTTAATACTTGCAACTAAACCAAATCCACAGTTATCTTTAAATGAAGTTAATCTTTTATTCAATTTAAGACCTTTCGCATAAAATATACATTTCTTTCTTAAAATTCAGCAAGGTTTAATCAAACTTGTCATATTTAAGAAAATGAGTACCACATTATATAAAGCACTTGGTTAAAAGTTAATTAAATGTAGAAATATTAAGGAAAATATCTAGATAGTGAGTGTAAAATTCACTCAAAACAAGACGAAAAGTAGGTACATTTGCAAGGTTATATTATCAACGTCAATAAAGCGCGCGACGAAGATGTTATAGTTACTATTTTAACGCATCATAACTTATATACACTTTATCGTTTTTATGGGGCAAGACACGGACAGATCAACCTGGGCTTCAAGATAGACTTTGAGACAGAAGCATCCATCAAGGCTACTATCGACCGCTTACGTGATGTCATTCATCTAGGGTATCCTTGGATAACAGACCGTTCGCGCCTCTTCATATGGCAACAGTTCACTGCCCTCTTTCATAAACATCTTCAAGACAGTGAAGATCTTGATCCTTTTTATTTCGAACTTTTGGAAGAAGCATCCCTGATCTGGCAGACCCAAAATCCCAAACGAATTGCTATAGAGTCCTATGTCAAGCTACTAGCCTTTGAGGGAAGACTGCATCAGGATATGATATGCTTTTTTTGTGAAGACGAGATTAAGAGTGACATTACTCTTATTCGTGCTTTTCTTCCAGCACATGCACAGTGTCTACATGCATTGCCTGTAAATATTAATGCCATTAAGGAGCTTTTCACAACAGGCTCGAGTCTCTTTTTAAATGATAAAGAAATCGACATGATCTGGCATGTTTTACTTGAAGGGTTCTAGCAATCTATTCTGGATCAAGCGAGCGCAGAAGCTTTTCAACAACATGTATGTTTTTAATAGTAAGAACATAAGACTTATCCATAATGCGTAATGCGTGAAAAACTTCTGTCACAGAGATACCGTAAGGATCCTTTTTAGCTACAGATGCTTTTGCATTTTTAATAACTACATTATCGAGTTTTTTTCGCGAGTGCTGCATAAAGTATGTTAATAGAAGTGCACCGGTATGATCCTTTTCTATTGAAACAACCACTTTTTCTGTAACATTAGGGACTTCCGGATACATCTTTTCAAATTCAGCTTTATCCATATACCCTAGATAGACCTTCGTAAAAAGGTCTATATAGCGTGTACACACTTCTGTGGTCAAAAAGCCCATATTTAAGACAGCATTCTTTTTAGCTCGTAAACGCCGGGTCATCCAACCTAAAGAGTTATAATACCGGAATGGAAATACATCCATGATTTCATCGCCAACCAGGTTCTTTGCTTGAGGACGAAGAAATGGCTTGCGCTTGCGATGATGTTTGTCTTTCAGCCAATTATAAACATCTTGGGCGACAAAAGGCTTTGTGATCCATACCGTACAATAATCAGGTAGCTGTTTACTTCCGGTGACACCCTCACATAAGATTATCAAAGCCTTGATCTCGTGATCAGGAAAAAGCACTTCCAAAAGAGCTTTTTTCTTACGTAAACGACGCTTGAGATTGGTCACAGACTTGATAAGTGTCATCTCAATAAAATAGATCTCTTTTTCATTATAAATCATCCCGTCAAACTCATTAATCTCTATAGATCGGGTTCGGTAAACGATTTGTCCTTTATTATTTACATAAAGTGCATTGGAGAGAGAGTCTGAGGTCTTTGCATGAGGGCCTTTTAGGATAAACTGACCATATTCAGGGTGTTCCTTCATATAAATAAGAAGTTTCTCATACAGATAATTCTCATACACAGCCCCTTCAAAAGAACGGTATGAGCTTAGATATTCAGGAGATTCTTTGTCTACACCTTTTTCATCCAGTTTTAATAAATGTTTGATACTGTAATCATAATAGAGTAGATTATCGCCTATATCATCCATCTCAAGATTGGCAATAGTTTTTGGTAGTTTAAGAATCATATTTCCTTATAAATATTTTAAATTCATGTAAGTATAACCAAGATTAGGCAAGATGAGCAATAATTTGTTCTTCTTGGCCCTCTGTTTCTGGGAAAAACACTGATTTCAGTACATAAGCACCATCAATAACCTCAAAGTACGCTTCATCAAGCGTATCAAGATTAATACATTGTGAGATCTCGTGCAATTTTTGAGCGCTGGCTTCTTTACTGGAAAAGCAAAAGACCAGGACCTGTCCTGCCTTCCATGTTTGGCCAGCTACACCTGCATCTAAACTCTGTGCAACAAAAAGTTCTTCTAAGGCCTCTTCTTCAACTAAAGCGATCAAAGAAATCAACTCTGCCTTTGTTGATATCGCGCTTAAGTATGTGTCCACTTCCATTATTTACGTTTTCCTCTGCCAGGTTTTCCTCTTTGCGTTATCTGTGATTCTGCTTCACGTTTGGACACACCCCGTTTAGACGTCTTTTTGCTTTTTGCCGGTGTCTTTTTCTTTTTATTACCAAAGGCACCTTTGATCTGTTCATCTTTCTTACCCTCGAAGTGCCGCTGTTTTCCTTCAGGTCTTTCTTCAGGTTCATACCCTCTAATACGTCGTTGCGGTATCTGTTTTCTTAAAAGCTGTTCGATATTTTTGAGCATACCTTCATCATCAGGTGATACAAAGGACACAGCCAAGCCTTTACTCCCTGCTCGTCCTGTTCGTCCTACTCTGTGAATATATTCGGTAGAGTGCTTGGGAAGGTCATAATTGATTACATAAGGAAGATTTTCAATATCTAATCCGCGAGCAGCAATATCAGTCGCAACCAAGACTCTAAACTTTCCCTCTTTAAAGGCACTAAGCGCCTTTGTTCGAGCACCTTGCTTTTTATCACCATGAATAGAACTGGCACTTAAACCTGCTTCAACCATATCCTCTTCTATCTTTTGAGCCAATACCTTCGTGCGTGCAAATACAAGAACTTGCTGCCAGTTTTGTGCACCTATCATATACGATAACAATTCAGACTTCTTAGTTTTATCTACAGAATAAACAACCTGCTTGATATCATCGGCTGTTGTTCCTAACCTGTCCACGGTAATATGCTCTGGATTTTTCAACAAGTCTTCACTCAAACGCTTGACAACAGGAGGAAAAGTTGCTGAAAAAAGCATGGTTTGATGTTTTTTCGGGAGTAAGGCTAAAATGGTTTCTAAATCCCGAATGAAGCCCATATCAAAAATAGTATCCGCCTCGTCCAATACTAACACTTCTATCTTAGACAGGCTTAATTGTTTTAATTTATCAAGATCGATCAAACGTCCGGGCGTGGCGATGATGACATCCACTCCGGCTTGTATCTTTTTGATTTGCGTCTGAAGTTTTCCCCCACCGTCTAAGACAAGAGAATTAAGAGTAGTATGCGAAGCATACACATTAAAACTTGCGCCTATCTGACGTGCCAGTTCTCGGGTAGGTGCAACAACTAATGCACGTGCATGCGTAAAACCTTCTTCTGCAGGGTTTAAAATAAGCCTTTGAATGATAGGCAATAAAAAGCTTGCTGTCTTACCTGTACCTGTTTTAGCCGAAGCCGAGATATCTCGTCCTTTTAGCGCAAAAGGGAGTGAAGCCTCTTGGATCGGTGTCGCAATGGTATAACCCGCGTCTTTAATACCTTCTAAAACGGCATTTCCAAGATCAAATTCATTAAACTTCATTATTTTCCTTTTGGTGTGTCACGCCCATCCTACTCTCTTCCTCTACGGAAGTCTCATCTATAATTTCTGCATCATTCTCATGATCTGTCTGGTCAGAGGTGATTGCAGCTGTAAATGTCTGTGAAGGAGAATTCTCCTTGCTAAAAGCATTAATAAGCTTTTGTTCATTTTCTTTACTCAGATCACCCTCGGCAATCGTATCTAGTATCTTTTCCGCTATTTTCATACGTGATTCGTTCTCTTTCATATAAAAATACTTTTTAAGGTTGTCATTATATGCTTGTAGCTCGTCTTCACGTTTCCTTTTTAAAAAAAAGAAAACAAAAAAGACCACTACACTAAGTATCAATACCAAAAATATCAAAAGATACATCTGAAAAGTCAACGTGTTGTTGCTCTCTTGCAGAGCAACTTTTTGCTTAATCAGTTCAAGTTCTTTTTCACTATTAGTACTTAACTCTTTTTCTTTGATATCATTTTGCATTTTTTGAAGTTCAAGAGCCTTCTCTTTTTCAATGCTGGCTAATGACTTTTGCATCTCTAATGCTGCTAACTCTTTTTCTTGGGAGACTTGCAACTCTTTAAGTGCTAAGGCATGTTTTTTCTCCTGAAGTTCAGGAGAGTCTTCAAAGAGTTGACAAGCATTAAAAGAAAACAAGATTAAAATTATTAAGATGCTTTTTAAATAAAGTTTCATAAGTGTATTATAGCAAAGCATTGACCCATCACTGCGCACAATTTTAACACTTTAATCATTTATACTGGAAACATAAGAATCCAAGGAAGGATTCATATAAAGGAGTTATTTATGAGACTACTTTTTACTACACTTATCTTGACAGGGTCACTGGTAGCAGTAGACTTTTCTACCCGGTATGATGTTGATGTTGGCATGTTTGGCAAGGTTGGTCAGGCAGATGTTTCCTTGAGTGAAGAAGGTGATTCTTATGAGATGCGACTTGTCGCGACGACTACAGGAACAGCAGCCACATTAACAGGTAAGCGCATTGAGACCTATATCAGCAAGGGGCAGATTATAGACGGAAGGTATACACCTCAGACCTTTGTAAAAATAAAAAAGACGACACGTGAGGAAATGACACAGACCTATAGTTTTGATCATGAGAAAAAAGTGATTAATTTACTTGAAGTGGAAGATAAATGGGTCAGTCAAACCAAGTTTGATACAAAAGCCTTTAAGATCGTAAAAACAGATACAAAAGAGAGCTCGACTGAGAAGTCTGTCCTGCCTACATATAACGGGGATGATATCTTGAGTTCATACTTGAACACTAAAGAGAGTTGTAATGCTGCGCAAAAAGAATATAATCTTTTAGCCATCGGAGCACATAATGATGATACAGATGTCACATTGTCTTTCTTAGACGGTCTAAAAAGAGCTAAGGTCGCCTCAAGTTTTTCTCCTGACACGGGAGATATCTATAACCTACATGTAGAGCCTGTTGACAAAGAAGAAAAAACGGTTGACGTATTGATTGCTTTTGACAATGACGGACATATGAAAGAGGCTGTTTTAGGTGATGTTTTTTGGATAGGCGAGATTAAAGCGAAACGTGTATATCATCAGATCACTAGAAAATAGTGCTCTATATCTCGAAAGACAACTGCTGATAATACCGGTCTAAGTCAGAAAGTTTGAGATTAAAAAGTTCTTGAACTTTCGAATGTGTATCTTGCCAGAACATCTCTAGTACAGGGCTGGAGGTTTTCATCTCCATCTTACACAGACTGCCTTCCAAGACTTCAAGAATTTCTAAAACACTTATCTCTTCGGCCTTACGCCCCAAGAAGTAGCCTCCATAAGCCCCTCTTATACTCTGAACCAAACCCGCTTTACGCAGACTTGACAGAAGCTGTTCAAGATAATTATGAGGGATATTCGCATTTAAGGATATCTCCTTTATCTGCATTGGGCTTGTAGTCGACACTTGAGATAGCTCATACATAGCCGCCAAACCATATAAACCCTTTGTTGAAATTCCAGCCATATTATGCAGTTAACCTTTTATAAATAAAATATATCTTACATCCGACGCAGTAGTTAAATATCACTTCTAAAGAACTGAAAAGTATAAATACAGAACTTAAACCTTTGGCCTCATTGACAAGCCCAAAACTGTGAAGTGTAATAATTCCCAATGAAAAGCCAAGCGCAAAATACGCGGCAAGTCGTTTTGCACCGGCATCTGTATTGTTAGTCTTGGCCCGAATAGCCATTTTGATCAAACGACTTATCTGATTAATCGGACTCAGCCGTTTATTAATAAAAAGACGGATCATCAGGTCAACCCCTAAAATATATATAAATATTATTTGACTTGAGATCAAGTAAGCTATCAGCAGTAATGATAAGGTTACTGCATTAATACGCACAATAGTGCCATCTATTTGACGAAAGGCTATGGGACAGGTAGGTGCCATATGTTTCCCCTTTATTTTCCCTAAATTTTAAAGAATTCTATCATAAAAAAAATTTATAGTCAAGTAAACAAAGTGGATTAATCCTTATTAATACACTAAGGATTATCTTTTATTAATACTTTTAATTAAAGGATCAAGGTCTTTATCCAAGGCAAAGCATTGCCTCATGTCACAAGCAAGATAGCCTTTAATATCATTATCTGTTTTTTGGAGTACAAAAGGATACAAGGCCTTTTTAATCTTTTTTTTATTCTGCATAAGTAGTTCTTTTTTGGCCTTAATCACAACATACCCTCTTTTTTCTCTCAGCAGTACCTGCATAGCACTTGCAAAAACAGCAGGAGTTTTATTAAAAGTGCCACTTTTAGATTGCAGACTTGCTTGAACGACATTCAAGTATTCTCTTTCTCCACTCAAAGCAGATACTTGCAACAAGGCCATCAAAAGCTTATTAACAGGTGCCTTATAATATTTGTCTAACATATCTGCATGTACAGGAAAGTCACCCTCATTTAAATACCAAAACTTTCCGTCATAAAATTTCTTCACTGCCTCAGCAGATAAGGTTTTGGCCAAGATCAGATAATGCTCATTTAAGTTTTTCTCATATCCTTCAAGCAGAGCAGAGATCAAAAAAGCATAATCTTCCAATAAGGCTTTTTGACGAGGAGTTTTATCTGCAAAGACCTGATGATATAAAACACCCTTTATATACAGCTTATCTAATAAGGATTGCATGTTTTCTTCTGCCATAAGGTGATACCTTTCATCTAAAACAGAAGCTGAAAAAAGAGCTTCTATCATCATAGCGTTCCATGCTGTATTGACTTTCTTGTCTATAAAGGGATAAGGTTTTGTTCTTCTAATATTTTTTAGGTAAGGTCGAATCTTCTCAAAACTTTCTGGACGCTTTTCATCATAAAAGTTGATGTGCGTATAGCCTTCAAAGTTCCCTTCTTCACTTAGATCAAGGACCTCAGCAAGCTTTTCTCGTTCTTTTACATTCAATCCTTTAAAAGATGCTTGTATCTCATCATGCCTATAGATAAAGTATCCTCCCTCTTGGCCCCGTGTATCAGCATCAGAAGCAGAATAATAAACACCCCTTTTCCCAAACCTCTCTTCTATCATAAAGATTGTCTCATCAACAATGTCTTTATAGAGTTTATCTCCTGTTAAGCTGTATGCCTTCACAAATAGGGGAATTAATTCGGCATTGGTATAAAGCATCTTTTCAAAATGTGGAATTTCCCAGGCTGCATCCACACTGTACCGAAAGAACCCTCCCTCGACCTGATCATATAAACCGCGTAAGGCGATAGCCCTTAGTACATTTAAAGCCATCTCTCTAGCCCCCTTTACATCAAGCGCATCCAGATCAAAGAGCAGACTTATTTTTGAAGACTCAGGAAACTTTGGACGACGGGAAAACCCATAATACACTTCATCAAACTGCTTTTGCAGTCCCTTGAAGATATCATCTTTAATGGACAAGTCAATTCTTATGGGCATCAATTCTGCAGTGCTCGTAATTTTCATTTTTTCTTCGATTTTTAAGGCCTGTGCAAAGACCCTGCTCTTCTCCTCTTTATAAGCCTTGGCCAAACGGGGCAACAAGCTATCCATACCTTCTATATTGTAAGTATCACTAACAGGAAAATAGGTCCCGACAAAAAAAGGCTTAGCCTCTTCAGTTAAAACGGCTGTCAATGGCCATCCTCCCGAACGTTTTTTCAGTAAGATATGAATATTTTGATAATATTTATCCAGATGAGGAAGCTCTTCTCTATCGACTTTAATTGCAATGTAGTCTTTGTTCATCAATGCTGCAATTTTTCCGTTCTCAAAGCTTTCATGCGCCATAACATGACACCAATGACAAGTAGAATATCCAATAGACAAAAAGATTAGCTTGTGTTCTCGTTTTGCCTTGGCTAAGGTCTCTTTATTCCATGGATACCAGTTAACGGGATTGTGAACATGTTGTTGTAGATAAGGAGAATCTTCCTCTATAAGCGCATTGGTAAATTTTTTCTCAGCATGTAAAGGCTGTGCATATAGGATAGAAGATAAAAAAAGCAGTAAGTGAAAAAAAAGTTTCATAAGACACCCCTTTATTGCTACTTTTTATTTAGAGGCTAACTTCAGTCCTACAAATGTAAAACGTTTGATCTCAACTGATACTTTAAAAATCAAGATGCCCAGAATAAAAGCACTCACTGAACCGATACCTGTGCAAGCCGCGCAAACCGTGCCCATTGAGATCTAACGTTGAGCCAACATCAACAAGATACCGCTTGCGATCATAGTCAGTCCAGCAAAACTGATCCAGCCCCATTCAAAGATCCCTGCAACAATGAGGTATACCCACGCTGTAAGCATATGACTTCCCTTATAAGGCTAAAAAGTTGATAACTCTTTTGGCTTCTTCAATATCCAAGTCTATCTGTTCTTTCAAGGCTTTAAAAGACTCAAAGCTATCATTCTTTCGAATGAAATGTAAAAATGAGATTTCTGCTGTTTCACTAATAGGGACATCATCATCTAAAATATGTGTTTCTATTGCAAAAGAACCATCGGTAATACTTCTTTGTCCTATAAAACTCACGGAAGGGTACAAGTGGTCATTATCAAGACGCGTCATTGTGGCATAAACACCCTCTTTAGGAAGTCTATACCCCGATGCTTGAATATTGATAGTGGGAACAAGTTTTTCCTTGCCAACACCCTGCCCTTGAACAACTTGACCCTTTAATTGATAATTGTAGCCTAAAAAAAGATTGGCCTGTTCAAGTTTTCCTTTTTCCAATAAGGTGCGAATTTTATGCGAATGTACTGCTTCACCTTCTATTTTGATCTCATCAACAATGATGACTTCACCCTCAAACAACTCTTTTAAATCTAAAGAAGAGCATGAACGTTTATGTCCAAAATGAAAATCAAATCCAACAACGATCTTTTTCAAAGCAGGAAAATCAGTTTTTAATTTTTCTACAAATTTCGCCCCACTAAGTGGCTTTATATCATCGAGTTCATAATAAAAAAGTGGATAATGCGTATGCTCCTGCCTATGAGAACGAGGTGTCAGGTCCGCGTAACCTGTTTCAATCGCGATGACTGCTCCATGTTCACCCAGTTCTTTAAAGAGGTATTGATGGGCCGCATGCATCCCGTCAAAACCACCAATTGCAATTGCATCAATCTTTTTTATAGCAGTAGCAGTACTCAATGTTTCCCTCTTTTCCTGTAATTGATGAAGCTTCCATCAATATTTTTTTCCAACCCATCAAAGAACAGGTGTCTTCAAACGTTAGCATGGCTGCAGAAATAGCTTTCTTATCCATTACCACACCGTTCTTATCACGTTTTATATCTTTGCCCACTTCGAATTGTGGTTTAAATAATAATATCATATATTTTGAGGCAAGGGTATCAATAGCTTTTAAAATATGATGAAGCGAGATAAAAGAGACATCGCAGGTGATTAAATCGTAAGTATTTTCACTTTCAAAAGTACGAATATCCTGATTCTCAATACTAATAACACGTTCATCATTTAAAAGCTTCTCATGTAACTGCGATGAACCTACATCTACAGAAGTTACCGAAGCGGCATCATTGATCAACAAGACTTCAGTAAACCCACCCGTAGACGAACCGATGTCCAAGGTATTCATACCTTGGACATTAAAAGGAAGAAGCGGAAGAAAATTTTTAAGTTTATAAGCCGCTCTGGAGACATACACATGCTCATCATCCAGCTCCACCAGTTCATTTTCTACTTTAAAAGAGGCCTTGGTTATTACCTTTTTATTTACACTCACCTTGGAGTCTTTAATCAACTGCTGCGCCTTATTTCGGCTGTCTACAAGATTATTTTCAACAAGGTACTGGTCAAGTCGTATCATCTGTTTTCTTTTCTGTTTAAGTAACAGATTATACTCAAGTTCAACTTATACTTATGCTACCATGGGACTTGCCTTAATATAGCAGACTTGCTATTGGAAGATTGAGCATATTTTCACTTTAGTCATGAAGTATAGGTATGAATTTTCCCGCAGGTGAAGGTTTGTTGATGTTGATTATCTTAACCCTAACCTATAGGGATAAGACGCTGTTCTTATTGTAGTATTGTCACTTAGAACGTTCTTATTCCTCTTCTTTAACAAAATCTAAAGAGAGGGAATTCACACAATGGCGCGTACTTTTTGGTGTCATTCTTTCGCCCTCGAAAACATGTCCTAGATGTCCACCACAATTGGCACATACAATCTCAACTCTATAACCATCAGCATCAGAAATACGTTTTACCGCACCGGCAATATCATCATCAAAACTCGGCCAACCAGAACCTGATTCAAACTTGTCTTCTGAGTTAAACAAAGGTGCATTACACCGTTTACAGATATACACACCTGTTTCATCATTCTTATAGAGTTTTCCAGAGAATGGAGCTTCTGTCCCCTTTTCTAGAATAACGTACTTTTCTTCAGGTGTTAATTCATTATATGCCATTTTTATTTCCTGCTTTTATTTCCTTCCATAAAGACATTACAGAGGATATTTAATATTTGAAAGAAGTCTAACATGATTATATAAGCAATAACTGAAAGATATTTTCAGTCATTTTTAGCACCTAAGCAATTTAGTTTTCGACTGCTTCCGTTTTTCTTATAATCTAAATAATATCTCGCATATGCTCTTCAGGCATAACTTCCACACCCAAACTTATCGCCTTGTCATATTTACTCCCGGCATCTTCGCCATAGATTAGAAAGTCTGTCTTTTTAGAAACAGACCCCGATACCTTCGCACCTAATTCTTCAAGCATAGTCTTAATATTTCCCCGTGATTCGCTCATGCTTCCCGTCAACACTACCGTCTTGTCTTTAAAAGGGTTATCCTCAGCTTCGACCTTAGCCTCAGGGGTTTTAGGTGCAAGGACTTCTTGTAGCCTTTGGATATAGTCTGCGTTAACACGGACAAATTCTAGTAAAGACTCTGCCATCTCTTCACCTATACCGTCAATGCAAAGTAATGCTTCTTTGTCTGCTCTTACAAAGTCAAGACCGAAATTCTCACAAAGAGACTTTGAAGCAACTTCACCAATATGCTCAATACCCATACCATTGACAAAACGCCAACACTCTTTTCCCTTAGAATTTGCAATCGCCTCAATAATATTCTTTGACTTCTTTTCTTTAAAACCTTCCAGCTCTAAAAGTTGTTCAAGTTTCAAATCATACAGATCAATTACACTTTTAATCAATCCTTCTTCAAACAGAGTCTCAACAATCTTGTCGCCCAGTCCGTCTATGTTTAGACAGGGTTTTGAAGCAAAATAGATAATAGAATTGACAACACGGGCTGAACATTCAAGGTTTTGGCATTTAGTCAGTGCCCCCTCATCCAGAAGTTCTGATGAACATACGGGACACTCTGTCGGACGTATATAAGGCATACTCTCATCTGATCGTTCATGTACCAGAACCTTAATGATCTTGGGGATGACATCGCCGCTTCTTAATATGATCACCTTATCACCAAGACGTATATCTTTTCTATCAATCTCATCAAAATTATGTAAGCTAGCACGTTCAACCACCACACCCTCTATTGGTGTAGGTTCAACTATGGCTACCGGCGTCACCGCACCCGAACGACCGACCTGCAGGGCAATATCCTTTAAGGTGGTAACTTTCTCAACAGCGGGGAACTTATATGCAGATGACCAACGCGGGTTTTTAACCGTATATCCCATCTCTTCTTGCGCTTCGATCTGATTGACCTTGATGACCATGCCGTCAAGCATCATATCAAAACTCTCACGTTCGTCTTTCATCTGGGTGTAGATCTTTTCGATCTCATCAAACCCCTTTGCCAAAGAGCGTAAAGGAGGGCTGCGAAAACCAAGATCATAAACAAAGCTCATACGCTCACTTAACAAAGAAAGTTCAAGTTCATTCTCCCCGATCCCGTAAGGTAAAAAGACAAGGTTTCTCGCTGCCGTAATACGGGAATCCAGCTGCCTAAGACTTCCCGCTGCTGCATTACGGGGGTTAGCGAAAAGACTTTCACCCTGTTTACTGCGTTCTTCATTGATCTTCTCAAACTCGTCTTTAAAGATCACTACTTCCCCTCGAATCTCCAAACGTGCCCTATAATCAATTTTAAGCGGGATAGAACGAATCGTCTTGGCATTTTGAGTAATATCTTCGCCTATGACCCCATCTCCACGTGTAATGGCTTGAATAAGCTCACCCTTGTCATAAATGAGATTAAGGCTGGCCCCGTCAAACTTAGGTTCACAGTAAAATGAGATATTCTCACTCAATTTACCGACCTTATCAAGCCATTTCTGGAGATCTTCGCTATTAAAAAGGTCTTCTAAAGACCACATTCGACTGAGGTGAGGTGCTTTTTCAAAACCTTCAGAGATTATGTCTCCAACACGTTGAGTCGGAGAGTCTACTTCTATCTTCTCAGGGTGAGTTTCTTCAAAATTTAGCACTTCATGATAAAGCTTGTCATAGACCTCATCTGTCGTGATAGGGTCATCTAATACATAATAGTGATAGGCATATTTGTTAAGGGTTTTAATCTGTTCTAGGTAATCTTCGTAGGTCATCTGTTTCCGTTAATGAGAGTTCTGTCTTAAAAGCTTGTTTTATCTATGATATCAGGTTGACCTTCAGCTTCTGTAGACTTGTATTTTGTATACATCAATTCATTCATATATTCATTATATTGATCAATCTGTACTTTTTGATATTCTAATATCGTAATATCATTGAAGGTATAAACTACGCTGTCTTGTGTTCCTTCAAAATTCAAAAGGTTTCTAAATACATAAAATATCTTGCGTCCATTTTTTGTACGTAATGATATCTTATGTTTGTTTCCCTCGGATTCAAAATTATCAAGCTGCTCTATAAAGTCATTTGCTGTGTGGACCACGTTATCTATAGAGATTTTCTGATTCAAAAAACTCCATAAATGCTGCTCATTTGCCACCAGTTTTTTCAGGTCTTCATCTTCAAAAAGCTCCTGAAAAGCCCGGTTCATAAAGCTTATACTACCATTGGTATAGACAATAGTCGGGTTAGGTGAGACATTGGTTATCTCGGCCAACATATCTTGAGAGGCTTTTTGAACCTTTTGACTGATCTCTTTTTGTCTGTATTGGTCGGCTATTCTTTTATCTGTCACACGCTTAACCGCAGCAAAAAGGGTATCAATGAGTCGAGGCATTTTTATTGGCTTTAAAATATAATAATCTATGCCAATAGCAATCGCATCCATAAAATAGTCCGTATTGGAATATGCTGAGACAACTACGATAGGCGTGTCTTTATTAATAGCACGTATATTTCTACTCATCTCGATTCCATTAACCTGAGGCATCTCAATATCTGTGATAATAAGATCATAATGTGCTGAAACAAAGCTGTTAAAGCCTTCAATACCGTCACTAGCAATATCAACCTTGTCAAATATCCGCTCAATGATCTTAGTCGTCTCTAAACGCAGATTTTCGTCATCTTCGACATACAGAACTTTCAGTTCTTTTCCCAATTCCATCAGATCATGAAGATGCTCCATATTATATCCCAAGCCCTATCTTAAAGATTTTGCTTAATTATATCACAGAGTTGAGAGACTTAACCTTCTGCACCTTTTGAAGACTTTACAATTGAACTATTTTTGCACCAAATCCACCCATATGCGCTGGGGCGTCACAAAAAGACTTAACCGAAGGATGAACCTTTAAAAATTCTTTGACTGCATAAGCCAGCTTACCTGTTCCAATTCCGTGGTAAATAAGGACTTCATCCCAACCGGCTATTAATGCATCAGACAAAAAAATATCGAGTTGTTCAACGGCTTCTTCGCCTCTGAGTCCGTGCAGATCCAATTTCAAGCCTGATCGTTTTTCTTTTTCAACGGTGACTTGAGATTTTTGCTTTTTAATCATATCTTTCTTAATTGGTTTCAACTCAACAAGTTTCACCCGAAGCTTCATGCCTTCCGCTTCCAATACAGCTTCTTTCTTCTTAATGGAAACAATAGTTCCTTTTGTATGCCTGAACTGGACGCTGTCCCCCACTTTGAAATGATATTGTGTTTTCAGCTTTTCATGAGGCTTGTCTTTTGGAAGTTCTTTATTGGCCTTGTTTAACGCTCTGTGCAACTCTTTTTCATCTTTTGAGTTGACTGCAATACGCGCTTCTTTAATGGCTTGCTGATACGTGTCATTCAGCTTGTCTTTTTCTTCTTTCAATTCTTTATAAATCAGCTCTTTAGCCTCTTTAAGTTCTTTTTTCTCTTCATAGACTGCATTAAGTTCTGTATCCAATTTCTCATGCTTTTTTTGCAGATCACGTTCCAGTTCAGAAGAGCGCTCAATCAAAGCATTTAACTTCTCATGGTTCTTTCCATAAATCGTTTTTGCCTCATCCACCAATCTTGAAGGCACGCCATAACGCAATGCCGTCTCGAAGGCATAAGACTTTCCAATGATACCTTGTAAAAACTCATACGTCGGGCGTCTGTTCTTCTCATCATACACAGCCGCCATTAGGGAAACAGCCCTATTTTCTGCCATCAAAGAAGCCAAACGTTTATGGTGTGTTGTCACAACGATCTTCATCCCCTTAGCGATAAGCGCCTCAAGCATAGCTTTAAACAAGGCCGCAGCCTCATCTGAATCTGTTCCCAATTCAATCTCATCCACACCGATAAGCGTTTTCTCTTGAGAAAAAAGTTTACCAAAGGCAAGCATACGCCCTGCAAAAGTAGAGATATCGTTTTTAACGTTTTGAGGGTCATCTATAATGGCATGAATATTCTTGAAACTACCCACCTTAGAGTTCTTTGGATTAATAGGTAAAGGAATAAGGTATTTTGCCAAATATGCCGCAGAAAGTATGGCTTTTAATAGCATGGTCTTACCCCCCGCATTTACCCCTGTAATCATTAATACGGAACTTGAAAAATCAACACTGATAGACTTAGCATTCGTAATAGCGGGATGTTTAAACTCATTTAGAACAATTTCCTCGGACTTTTCTGATTTTAAAAGATGAAGACCTTTCGCGCGGGCAAAGAATATACGGGCCTGATAATGATCAAAAATATCAAAACTTTTATTAATAAAGTTTAAAAAACCATGCATCTTGTGCATAGAATTAGAAAAGGTTCTGGCGTATTCATACAGCTTGGCCTCTTTTTCCTGATGTACTGAGCGCACTTGGGACTTTAGGTTTGAAATAGATTCAGGAGACACATAAAAGAATCCTCCGGCACTTCGTCCGATAATATTACCCTTCAGATGGTGGTTAAAACCAGGGCGTAAAAGCAGACACTCTTCTTCATTAAAAAAATGCACCTGCCTGTCTACCAGATAAGACTCAAGCTTCTGTGTAAACAAGATGCGTTTCATACTTGATGAAAGCTGTTCCCTAAGTTCTTTTAGCCTTTTATTCATCAGACTTAAATCCTCATCTAAGTCCTCGTTAAAATTCCCTTCTGCATCAAAGTACGCATCGATATCACCAAAGTCTTCATGTATTTCTATAGCATTGACCCATGAACCAAGCAGTCCTTCAAAGTCTCTATTTTGAAGATAACGGAAGTAACGAACTATTTTTACAAACTCGAAGATATCTTCTAAATTAAGCTGTCCTTGCTTCTTTAAGTAGGCCAAAGCAGATGCAAGGGACTTCACCTTAGTAGGTGCTTTAAACTCATACTTATCAAGTTCTTTGATAAGGGTGAAGTGACGATTTTGGTCGCCCTCTATATAAAAAGGTTTTTCACGACTTAAGAAGTAAGAAAAGGAGGATAAAAAAGGGCTCAGGTCTAACTGAGTAGCAATCTCGTCTTTTACTGACATTGATCTAAGCTGATGATACGTCCGTAATGTTTACTCTGTTTTAAGCCTATGAAGACTTCTGTTCCGGAGCTATAAGAGAATTCCGAGTTATTAACATCTATCCCATCACACACGATTGTTTTGTTTTGTTTATAATCCAGAAGTATGTTTTCTATATGCAGACGATTATTTTTATTATTTTGATTAAAGAGATAAGCCGCTAATATCAAGGCTGCCAGAATGACCGTAACACCAATTTTTTGTTGCATCGATATTTCTGTAAAACGGTGTAATACCACAAAAAGAAGTATTAAAAGTACGATGCCCGAGAGGTAAGCCATTAGGCAATACCTCTTAGTTGATAGGTGATATCTCCCGCACCAAAGCCGACAATAAGTCCCTTGCCTAAAGACTTAATAATTTTCTCATCTTTCATAACATCAAGATCATTATGACTGCGTTTCACGCTGTCTGCCATCAAAGGATTATAGCGACTAAAGTCATTTACAAAATCAATCTCTCTCTTCTTTTCACCTGCCGCCCATACCGGAAGGATAATCAGTTCAGACGTTCCTTTAAAACAGTTAATAAAGGCATCCAGGTTATCAATAGTACGGCTATACTTATGCGGTTGCCAGATGGCTGTAATCGTATCTATGCCCATCAAGTCAGCATAAGCCTTTACAGACTCAAGTGTCGCTTTAATTTCAGTCGGATGATGGCCATAATCATCGATCAAGATTGAGTCTTGCTTATTGATGATATCAAAACGTTTTTTGATTCCTTTAAAGTTTAGAAGTTTAGTCCGTACTGTCTCAAGATCTTCACTTTCAATCGCCGCTAACACCGCCAATGCTGCATCAATTGCTATATGTTCACCAAATCCCCATACCTCAAAAACACCCATATTTAGAAGTTCAAAACGCGTATGCGGTTCATCATTGATAAGCACATATTCAATGTTTTTGATATCTTTACTTGGATAAAGACGAATTGCCTCACAGTCCAGCGTAGATAAGAAAGGGTCTTCCGCATTTAAAACACGTAGTTTTGCTAGATTAATAAAGGTCTTGTAGGCATCATAAAACCTGTCAAAATTGTAGTCATAATACTCCATGTGCTCAGGTTCGGCATTGGGGACAATTGCACAATACGGATTTGAATTTAAAAAGCTCCCATCACTCTCATCTGCTTCAAACAGCAAGACATCCGAATCACAATGACGGACATTATCCGAAAACTCTTTTGATTCGGCTCCAATAATCGCCGAACCATCAAGAATAGAAGACAAGATGGCCGTGGTCGTACTCTTGCCGTGTGCACCACAAACGGCATACACTTTTTTATCTTTAACAATCATAGGAAGGGCTTCTCTGCGCGCGAGCACTTCAATGCCCTTGGCCTCTGCCGCCATTACTTCAACATTATCAGGGCGGATAATAGCAGAATGTACAACCATATCCTGATCTGTAATTGCAGATGCATTATGAGGGATAGTCAAGACCATTCCCAGTTCTTCAAGCTTTTTCGTAATCACGGTCTCAGAGATGTCTGAACCGCTAACCTCATGACCTTGTGAAAGCATAAACTTGGCTAATCCTGAAATTCCAATACCACCTATACCTATAAAGTGTATTTTCATTGAGCGCCCTTTGAGTCTTTCGTCTTATCTAGCAATTCTTGTACCTTGTCGTTAAACTCTTTAATGTAAAAATCGTCCATTTTCTCATTTACTACACAATAATCATCAAGAAAGTCGTCAATCTCGATCTCAGCTCCAGTGGCGGCTGCATGTATTTTCATTGATTCAATAAAGTTTTTTTCTTTTGCCGTACCTTCCAACACCTCAAAAAGTGCCTTTGAATCGGCAAATCGTTTAGAACTGTAATGCGAGACGGCATACTCATATAGAGCACGTAGCGTATATTTTTGTTGTTCATCTTTTAACGAGAGTTTATCTTTAGTTTCTAACGCGTTGGTTAACAATTCAAGAGCAAGTTCTAAAATATTTCCATACAGACCCTGTTCCATCTCATCGGTGAGTTTGCCATGATGGGTTTCAACCAAGTCATATAAAGCTTTAATATCACCGTTGTGTACTGCTTCAATGGACCTTTCACGTACTTGTACTAAGAGTTCAGACATGCTTTAACCGCCTCCAATGCTTGACGTGTTTTTTCTTCATTATGTACTAAAGCGATACGCACATAACCCTTTCCGGGATTAATACCATCCTCATTTTCACGTGCGAGATACGATCCCGGAAGGACTTTAACATTATATTCTTTGTACAGTCTTTGCGTAAACTCGATCTCATCATCCACCTTTAACCAGATATAAAAACTGGCTTCTGGCATCGGTGTTCCCAAGATCTCTTTGGCTATCTCAAAGTTTTTTCTATAGATACTTCGTGAAGCTTCTACATGATCTTCATCTAACCATGCCGCAGCTGCTGCAGCTTGAAGAGGAAGGGGCGAAGCACATCCTATATAAGTCCTGTATTGCATATACCCCTTAAGAATATCCTTATCCCCCGCAATAAAACCTGAACGAAGTCCCGGAGCGGATGAACGTTTAGATATAGAATTGATAACAAGTGTGTTCTTAAAGCTTGTATTGCCAACATGTACAGCTGCTTCAAGCAAAGATACCGGAGGTGTGCCTGTATAAATCTCGCTGTAACACTCATCATTTAAAAGTACAAAGTCATACTTTAAAGCATTGCTTGCCCATTCGCCCAACTCTTCAAGGCTAAGTACAGATGCCGTCGGATTATTAGGTGAGTTTAGTATTACAAGATCTGCTGAGAGCATCTGCTCTTCACTCATGCTTGGCTTGAAGTTATTCCCCTCATCAAGATTTAAGAAGATTATCTTTGATCGGCTCGCGATCGCTGCACCCTCATAGATCTGATAAAAAGGGTTTGTAAAAGCCATCACAGGGTCTTTAAGGTCAAAAAGTAAAAACTGAGGAAAATTAAAAAGTACTTCTCGTGTCCCAAAACAAGGGATAATCTCTTCGTCTTGAAGCTCTAATCCAAAGCGCTTTTTGTTAAAAGAACGCATGGCGTCTCTTGTCGAAGACTCACCCGCTGTCACAGGATACTTTTTCAGTAAGGCACTGCTATTTTTAAGTGCTTCCTGAATAAAAGAAGGCGTCTCAAACTGAGGTTCGCCTATCGTCAAGGCAATAAGTTCTTTACTGGTTTGAGGTTTAATATCTACCAATAAAGCATTTAGTTTTTCAAAAGGATAGGATTCAAATTGCATAGCTGTCTTTTTACTTCGAAGGGCAGTATAAACAGACCCTTTATTTTTTATGAAATTATACCTTTATTTTTTAAGAAAGAAGAGGATTTTCTTAAAAATAGCTTCAAACAGTTTATTATTAAAAACATTCAATAGCTTACTTAGTAATATATGAATATTATTAGTTTTTAATTTCCCAGTAAAAGATGGTAGATGCAAAACTTTTCGTTTTTTAGTGCCTTAGACAAAGCTTCTCAAGATGAGCTCTTAGAGAATGCTAAGCATGTGACTATGCCTGCTGGTATGACACTCTTTTATCAGGGAGATACGTGTACAGATATCTTGTTTTTGACAAAAGGTTCTGTTCGTGTCTATAGACAACACGAAAGTGGTTCAGAGATTACTTTGTACTTTTTGGAACCGGGTGAGCAGTGTAATGTAAACATCACTTCATCTTTTTCTGAAATGCCAGCTATCGGTACAGCTGCAAGCGAAAGTGAAATAGAAGGGTTTTTGGTCCCCTCGGCTATTGCAAAAAAGTTTTTTATGAATGAAAAAAAATACCAGCAGTTTGTCTTTGGACTGTATGACCTGCGTCTAACAGCACTAGCTGAGATGGTGGAGGACATTCGCTTTAAAAAGCTTGACCATAGACTTTTGGACTGGTTGCACGATCAAAAAGAAAATCCAATTAAAATGACACATGAGCAGATTGCTTCACACTTAGGGTCTTCACGTGAGGTCATAAGCCGATTACTCAAAGAATTTGAACATAAAAATCTCATAGAACTCTCGCGCGGTTCCATTAAAATATTATAGAAGGATATCTATTGACACCATTAAAAACTATACTTTATTCGACATTAACACTGCTATTGCTAAATGCTTGTAGTAATGCTCCTGAGCAAAACACACAAACTGAAACTATAATCGATCATAAAATCGATGCTGTAAAAGAAGCTAAGAAAAACGTTGAAAAGATCAATGAGAAGAGCGAACAGACAGCGGTGCAGATCAACATGGTCACAGAACCCGACAGCGGGTCTAGTCTTTATGCTAAAAAATGTGCTTCTTGCCATGGGAAAGATGCAAAAAAGTCTGCGCTTAATGCTTCGGCAATAATTGCAGGATGGGATAGCAAAAAGACCCAAGAAGCCTTAACTGGTTACCAAAATGGCAACTATGGTGGAAAGATGAAAGGTATTATGGAGGGGCAAAGTAAACCTTTAAGTGAAACAGAGATCAAACTTGTTTCTGATTATATATCCGTTTTATAGCCCTTTAACAAAGTGATGTGAGGCTATTTTAAAGTCTTCCCGTAAATAAAACTTATGCGCACCAAACCTCTGAACTCCTGAGTCCAGATGGATCTCTTTGCATCCATTCTCTTTTGCAAAATCACAAAGATGTTCTAATATCTTTTGACCATACCCTTGAGAACGTTTATCCTCCGCGCTAACAAGATCATCAATATACAAATGTTCTCCCCAGGCCAAGTTCAAACCAAGCCTACATCCAGCCAGCGCCACAAGTGTTGACTCTTGATACATGTAAAAAAGCCGATATCCCGTATTCATCTGTGACTTAACCCGTTGAACAAAGCTTTCTTTATCCAAATTTGGTCTTAAAAGATGCATCAATTCAAAACATCTTAAGATCTCAGTTTCTTCCACCGCCTGAAATATACCTTCACAAGGTACAGTATTGTTTACTTCTTTCTCTCCAATTACTTCATTGGTGGAGCTCTTCTTCTTTGAAGCAATTACAGCAACAGTTGCATAATAAACGCCCAAAGACTCCGGGTCTTCACAAGCATGGATATAAGATTCTATATCTTCAGCCGAGCATGCGCCTGTTCCAAGATAAGCTTCATACAAGGCTCTTGCTGAGAGTGCCATTACAGTGGAAATATCTTCTCGTCCGCTGCACAGATGAAGATAAGAGAGACTTTCATCTATCTCAAATCCGGCTTCTTTCAGGTTCAGATGTAAGATTGAACCATAATGCGCTTTCAAACCATTGTTTTCAAAACTTTTGCAAATAGCATTGTTCACACGTTTACATGCGTCCAAATTTTCGGCATCCATCCATTTTGCCAGAGTGAAGTCCGGTTCTTCTACAACAAGCTTTCCACCTTCATTCAAAAGAGTATAAAGTTTAGAAATCATTGCTGTAGCATTTTTGTTATGGATAAGAACATAACGCAAGTGGATTAGGTCAAATGAGCCTTTAATATCAAGATCAAGAAAGTCACCTTCTAAAACTGTATATACTGCATCTTCTTGTATAAATCTCGTGTCTAAATCTACAGCTAAGACTGAACCTTCTTCACCGACCTCTTCTTTCATCCAAGTAGCCAAAGAGCCGGTTCCAACGCCTACTTCCATACAGTCCAGACCTTTTTTTAGTCCAGACTTGCGCAAATGTTTTTTTGATTTTTCATCAAAAGAGTCTTGGATTAAAGACAAGCGTCTATATTCAGGATCTTTTAATGCCTTGGAGAAGATATATTCATGCATAACTATGCGGTAGGAAGTCCAAACTTTTGAGTGATAAGCTCACCCTCATCATCAAAAAAGAGATAATACAAATAATCTTTTTTTATTTTTAAACCTGCAAGATAACGCAAGGCTAGATTTGCCTGCAAAGAAGCGATATGCATGACGATCGGTGCTGCAATTCCTGCCGGGGTCTTGTTTGAGATCTTAAAAACATCAAAAGAAGCCTTCTCAAAGAAACAGACCTGTCCATTAAAAGCCTCTACGGATCCATACAGCCATGGTTTGTTTATTTCTTTGGCATAAACATTAATTTTGGCTCTGGTAGGAAGGTTGTCTGTCGCGTCAATGATAAGATCAACATCTATATTTTTGAGTGCATACGTGTCAAAATCACAATCATGTGCAATCGCCTTAACAAAAGGACAGCGTGCTTCAACGACCTCTGCAACAACATCACATTTTTTCTTATCCTCATCGCCTGTTTTAAAAGCGATCTGTCTGTGAATATTATGCACAGAAACCTCGTCAAAATCAATCAAATGTATCTCGCCAATACCCGATGCACCCAAAGCAAAGGCTAAAGACGATCCCAAACCGCCACAACCGATAATAGCAATTTTTTTATTCTGAAGATTTTGTTGCGTTTCTTCTCCCCAAAGTTGCACCTGACGGTGAAAATATTTCATCATAATGATTTCCCTTTTATAAAGTATTATAATAATATAACTAAGATTTATCCGAACTTACTCGTGGCAAGATAATCTCAAAAACTGCGCCATATCTACCGTTGCTAACGCTTATGCTTCCGTTCATACTTTGTTCAATTATCTCTTTAGACATATACAGACCTATACCGGTACCGTCCAGCTCCGTTTTTGTTGAAAAATAAGGCTTAAAAACATTCTTTATAGCATTGTCACTTATTCCGCCTGCATTATCTTCAACACGTATCTGGACTGTATTATTGACGTACTCTATAAAGAACTTAATCCATGGCTCAGATATCTGCTTGGTCATTGCAATATCTTGCACATTTTTAATCAGGTTCATAAATACCTGCATCATCTCATGACGCATACCAAAACAATGGTGTTCTTCATCTGAAAAACTTTGCGCTTTAATCTTGGAGTACTTTAAACTACCCTCGCTCAGATTAAGTGCACTGCTCAAAACCTCTTCAATGATGAAAGACTCTTTTTCCTTCTTTGGATGTGAAAAATTTCTAAAATCATCAATAGTCTTAGACATATACTGAAGCTGCTCATTGGTCATATCATGCGCTTTTACACAGTCATCTTTATGCACCGTTCCCAGTTGGACTTTAAAGTAAAGATTTTGGTTGATAAGAGCCAGGGTCTGAAGAGGTTGTCGCCACTGATGCGCAATCTGTTCTATCATTTCTCCCATGGCAGCCAGTCGTGATTTTTCAATTAAGACTTGATCATTTTTACGGATTTGCAAAAGTGACTCATCGATCTTATCTTGTAAGACAATGTTCAAGCCTGAAAGTTTTTGCAAATATTCATATTCTCTTTGTTTTTGAAGATCCGCTAAGGCCCAAGAGAGAAAGATCATTTCCAAAGCTGAACCGACTTGTTGTGCATACGACAAAAAAGAGAAGCCTTCTATCCAGGCAAATTTATTCATAGCGAAAAGAGCCGATCCCGTTAAAAAACATCCCCAACCGACAATATAAAAACGTGCTGGATAAAATTTCATTCTGTAAACAAGTATCCCTGCTGTCAATAAAAGAGGCGGCAAGATGACAGATACCCCTGCTATCCATAAGATCAGTTCACCATAAGGCCTAAAAGTGGCTAAAACCGTTACCGGTATCATGATGATACTAAGTATAACCAGTACCTTGTCAAGATAAGGAATATAAAACTTTGTTTTTAAAAATTCCCGTGAAAATGCAATAATTGTAAGGATCATTATCCCCATCAATGTTCCAGTACCATGCGTGATCATCCAATCATATTCAGACCAGATAAAACGTATGCCCAAACCATCTAATGAGAGTTGGTATACGCTAAAGGAAGATATAAAAATAAGGTATAAAAGGTATTGTCTATTACGCGTATAGGCGAGACTGATAAGGTTATAAAAAAAGATTAAAATAAAGATACCGTAATACACACCCGATAGGACAAGAAGATACTGTTCACTCGTAAACAGGCTTTTAGAAGTCTGTATACTCATTGGAATCTGCATAGAACTTTGCGTACTTACATGTAAATAAAGGATCTGTCTTTTAGTCATATCCAACTCAAAAAGAAAATTTCTATCCTTAGCCTCACGCGTACTAAAGGGCCTTTCTTTTCCACTCTTTCGCATCTCTATAAAAAGATCATTTTCATCACATATATACAGATCAACTTGATCTAAAAGAGGGTAACTGACATTAAGCCACCAAGTATCTGTAGATACGATATCTTTTGGCTCAAGCACAACTTTAAACCAATAACTAGAAGTCGTAAAGCCGAAACTTGCTATTGAATCTTTTTTTTTCGTAAACGACTTAGTCTGGACTTCTTTAAGTTCCATCTCTGCGCTACTGTCTTCATAAAAAGGCACACCAAGAAGTTCAAGTTTTTCATTTGCACCATCAATAATGTATTCTGCCGTTAATGGAAGTGCAAACAATAAAAGAAGCAAAGCAGCCCGGCTTAGAAATCTTTTCATAGCCTTTTGTTTAGTGCCTCTTTAAATCCCCAACTCTTACGCGCTGCCTTAACAATGTTCTTATCCAGGTCGATCATCAAAAGTTCTTCCTGGTTTCCTAGATGATTTTCAATCTCACCTTCTGGACTGACAACAAGAGAATCACCGTAAAAATTCCAGTTTACTTTACCTTCCACATATTCGCCAATACGATTTGCACGTATCACATAACACGAATTTGTAAAAGCACGCATCTTGATAAGTTCACGCCAACGCACATGTGACTCAAAAGTGGATACCGTCGGAAGCAATACCGCATCGACATTCTTAGCCATAATTTCCTGCCAAAAACTGTCAAAATGAAGTTCAAATCCTGCCATGACTGCAAACTTGAATCCATCTACCGAAAAGATCATCGGAGATTTTAAGGCTGTAATCTCATTGGCAAAGAACTTCTCTTCATTCCAATGTTTATAATTAATAAGTATCTGCTGTTGATAATAGGTGACAGATGAAGGAGAGAACTTTGCTATGGTCTTATAAGGCTGCTTCTTTTTCACAATGACCAAGGGGGCAATAATATTCACATCATACTCTTTGGCCAGAGCCTTAAGTGTTTTAATATGATGATCACTCTGCTCTTTTATCATCCCTATAGGTGTTTTTTCAAGCTCTTTAAAAAAACGGTTTAAAAGGTACTCTCCTAAAACGACGACCTTACAGCCCTTGCTCTTGGCAATACGCAGGTAGTAATCAAATTTAGCCGTTGACATACCTACTGAAGGGATTTGAAGTATTGCCGCTCGCATTAACTTTCCTTGCCTTGAATCTTCTCAAACTCTAGGGTCGCTGACTCCAAGATCTTTTGCGCATCTTGAAGGGTCTTCATACCCTCTTTATACGACTTTACACTTGCGTCCAAAGTGAGTTCCGGATCCATAAGTGTTTCAAGGACCTTTTTTGCACTATCGAGCTTTTTTTCAAAATCCACTAAACTATTTTTATCTTCAGGCATCTAAAGCCTCCTTGATATAATCTTCAAACTTGTCAACTTCAACCAAGAAGGCATCATGTCCATAAGAACTTTCTACATTTAAATAAGATGAATTCTCTTTAGGATGTATATCCTGCATAATATCATATATCTCTTTAGACTCTTTGGGTTGAAAAAGCATATCTGATTCAAAACTGATCAGATAAAGCTTGGCCTTAATCTTTGCAAGAGCATCTTCCAAGGAGTCATATCCACGACTTAGATCAAAAATATTGATAGCCTTTGTGATGTAGAGATACGAAAGAGGATCAAACCATTTTGTAAAATTATAGCCGTTATACTCTAAATACGATTCTACTTGAAATTTTCCAAAAAGTTCATAGAGTCCGTCGGTACGTTTATATTCACGCCCAAACTTCTTATCCATAGAATCCGGAGAAAGAAAACTTATATGCCCCGCCATTCGACCCACTGCCAGTCCGACAAGACCGTTAATCTTAATATCGGCAGGGTCATAATACCCTTTTTTAAATGCCGGGTCTTCAAGTACCGCTTCTTGCGCTATCTTGTTAAAGGCAATAGCCCATGGACGTGTTGCATGCGTTGTGGCCAAGGCAATAATCTTATGTGCAAAATTCGGAAAATCAACAGCAGCTTGAAGGGCTTGCATACCCCCCATGGAACCACCTATAACAGCTTCCAGCTTATGTATGCCAAGACTGTCCAGCAAAATACGCTGAGCCTTAACCATATCTTTAATCGTAACAACCGGAAATTTATATCGGTAAGGAGCATGTGTTGCGTAATCATCAGAGATGGGGCCGGTTGAACCGAAACATGAGCCGATAACATTGCTACAAATCACAAAGTATTTGTCTGTATCAACTGCCTTTCCCGAACCAATAAGTGCGTCCCACCAGCCTGTCTTATTTTCATTTTCATACGTTCCCGCAGCATGATGAGAACCGGTTAAGGCATGGGCCACCCAAATCGCATTGCTTTTATCTTCGTTTAATTCACCATACGTCTCGTAAGTAATATCATAAGGTTCTATGATACGCCCGCTCTCAAGATAAAGAGGGTTTGTAAAATGTACTGTATGTGTTTGTATTTTCAATTAGGTTCTTTCTAATGCCTGCTTAATATCTTCTATTAAGTCTTCTTTATCTTCAAGTCCTGCACTGATTCGGATAAGTCCGGCAGGAACACCACATTTAACCAGCTCTTCTGCAGAGAGTTGCTGATGCGTTGTCGAAGCAGGATGCGTAATAATCGATTTTGAGTCACCAATGTTTACAACTAATGAATAAAGCTCTGTTGCATTGACTATCTTTTCTGCCGTCGCCATATCGGCTACTTCAAAACTAAGCAGTCCTGAGCTCATACCATCTTTAAAATACTTCTGAGCATTTGCATGATTACTGTTTGATTGTAGACCCGGGTAATTAACCTTCAAGACTTTTGGGTGTGCTTCTAAAAACTCCGCAAGCGCCAAGGCATTAGCCGAATGTTCTCTCATACGAAGACTTAAGTGTTCCATTCCTTGAATAAATAGCCATGAGTTAAACGGAGAAACAACCGCACCAATATCACGCAACAGAGACAACCTCACACGAAGCGAAAAGATAGGCAAAGGAACATCAACATAAACCAAACCATGATACGAGGCATCAGGTTCATTAAACTGAGGATAACGAGGGTTATCTTTTAAAAGTTCCAATAAGCCCTTGCGTTCAACCAAGATACCACCAATAGCAAGTCCCTGCCCTGTCGTATATTTACTGGCTGAATGTACAGAAATATCCGCTCCGTATTTAAAAGGTTGGCAAAGAACAGGTGTGGCTACCGTGTTATCAACGATTGAGATGATTTTGTGTTTTTGTGCAATGTTTGTAATAGCTGAAATATCAGCCACATCAATACTTGGGTTGGTTAATGACTCAAAAAATATACATTTTGTCTTATCATCAACGAGCGCTTCTATCTCAGAAGGGTTATGCACATCAAAAAAACGTGCTTCTATTCCAAAACGCTTAAGCGTATGCTGCGTCTGAGTCAAGGTTCCACCATAGAGTTGTGAAGCACAGATAATGTTATCACCTGCTTCAGCACAGTTAGTAATGGCAAAAAAGATTGCAGACATCCCACTCGCAGCAGCAATTGCAGCCTCTCCGCCTTCTAATTCAGTAAAACGCTTTTCAAAAACATCAGTAGTCGGGTTCATCAAACGTGTATAGATATTTCCAAGTTCTTTAAGCGCAAAAAGATTTGCCGCATGTTCAACATCTCTAAATTCATATGCTGTTGTTTGGTAAATAGGCACCGCCATTGTGCTTTGAGAGTCTTTTGTATAGCCTGCATGTAAGGCCGCAGTTTGTTGTTTCATAATATTCATCCTTTGTTTTCCGTATCTATTGTTTAGCCCGATTCTTCACCTTATGCTAAATAAGGCTTTAATCATTGTTTTCCATCTAACTGTTTTCCATGATGAAATAAAGCCAACAAATGAGTTTGACTCTATTTCCAAACGTCTAAAAATTAAACGTGATAGTTTGGAGCTTCATGCGTGATCATGACATCATGAACATGAGACTCTTTTAATCCTGCAGACGTAATCTCTACAAATTCTGCATTCTTCCAATAAGTAGGGATATCTTTTGCGCCGCAGTATCCCATAGAAGCACGCAGTCCGCCAATCATTTGGTGGATAACATCACCCATAGTTCCACTGTATGCAACACGCCCTTCAATACCTTCTGGAACAAGCTTGTCTGCTGCTGTACCTTCTTGGAAGTATCTGTCTGTACTTCCTTTTTGCATAGCACCAATTGAGCCCATACCGCGGTATGACTTGTATTTACGCCCCTGATAGATCGTTGTCTCACCCGGAGCTTCTTCTGTACCCGCAAGAAGTGAACCTGCCATAATAGCAGATGCCCCTACAGCCAAGGCCTTTGCCATATCACCAGAATATTTAATACCGCCGTCCGCAATAATAGGTACACCATATTTCGCGCCCTCCGCTGCACATTCGTCAATAGCGGAGATCTGAGGAACACCAACACCGGCAACAATACGAGTAGTACAAATAGAACCTGGCCCTATACCAACCTTAACACCATCTGCGCCGGCATCAATAAGTGCCTTTGTCGCTGCTGCAGTAGCCACATTTCCGGCAATAATATCAATTACCATTGCTGCTTTAATAGCTTTAACCGTGTCAAGTATACCTTTTGAATGACCATGGGCAGAGTCTAACACCAAAACATCTACACCGGCATCAACCAAGGCTTGCGCTCTGTCCATTTGACCAACACCGATAGCTGCACCAACGCGTAAACGACCAAACTCATCTTTATTTGCATTGGGGTAGGCTACATTTTTTTTCACATCTTTCAGTGTAAAAAGACCTTTCAAGTTACCCTTATCATCAATAACAGGGAGCTTTTCGATCTTATTTGCATGCATAATCTGTTTTGCGTCTTCTAAAGAAGCACCATGCTTGATTGTCATCAACGGCATTGGTGTCATCAGCTCTTCTACTTTAATATTTGTATCAGGTTGAAAACGGATATCTCTGTTTGTCATAATCCCTAAAAGTTTGTCATGTGCATCAACAACAGGAACGCCTGTTATCCCTGCTTCGCCCATGATGCGAAGGGCTTCAGAAAGTGTCATTTTAGGATGAACAAAAATAGGATCAGTAATAAGACCGTTTTCACTCTTCTTAACTTTTTTGACCTGTTCAACCTGTGTATCAATATCCATGTTTTTATGAATAATCCCGATACCTCCCAGATGCGCCATTGCAATCGCTGCACGGTGCTCAGTAACCGTATCCATTGCCGCTGAGATCATAGGAATATTAAGGCTGATATTTTTAGTCAGCTTTGTAGCAATGCTTACCTCTTTTGGTAAAACTTCTGAGTACTGTGGTACTAATAATACATCTTCAAATGTTAAAGCTCTTTTTTTAATGTTCATATTTTTCTCCTATGTTTGTTTATTGTTTCAGTGCATTTTCAAGGCCAAGAGCCCCGTCAAACAGTGTTTGTTCATCAAATGCTTTTGCGATCAGCTGCAAGCCGACTGGCATACCGTTATCTGCCGTAGCAACAGGGAGTGAAAGTGCAGGAAGACCCGCTAAGTTCACAGAAATCGTATACATATCTGAAAGGTACATCTGCATCGGATCTTCCAATTCACCCGACTTATAAGCCGTGTCTGGTGCAACAGGAGAAAGAATCAAATCAGCCGTCTCAAAAACGCGTTCAAAATCTTGTTTAATAAGACGACGTACTTTTTGAGCCTTTACATAATAAGCATCATAATAACCGCTTGAAAGAACAAAGTTACCAAGAAGAATACGACGTTTAACTTCTTCACCAAAACCTTCAGAACGGCTTTTTATAAAGGTGTCTTGAAGATTTTCACCCTTAGCACGTGCCCCGTAACGAATGCCGTCATAACGAGCCAAGTTGGTCGAAGCTTCAGCCGTCGCCGTTACATAATACGCAGAAATATCATACTTAGCATCTAAAAGTTCTGCTTCAACGATCTCGTGCCCTTGCGCTTTAAGAACGTCTATAGTCTGCATATACGCTTTTTTGATCGCTTCAGAAGCATCATTGACAAAATGCGGAAGAACAGCGATGCGTAATTTACGGTTAGGATTCAGGTTCTTGCTTACAGGAGTATAATCCATATCAACAGAGGTCGAGTCTTTTGGATCATATCCACTGATCATGTCATAAAGAATAGCTGCATCTTCAACATTTTGTGTTAAGGGACCGATTTGATCCAATGATGAAGCATACGCGCCCAAACCGTATCGAGATACACGACCATAAGTCGGTTTCATCCCTACAATACCACAAAAAGCAGCTGGCTGACGGATAGACCCGCCCGTATCAGAGCCTAAGGCAGCGATAGCGACACCGCCGGCTACTGCAGCTGCAGAACCACCTGAAGATCCACCCGGCACGTAGTCCGTATTGATCGGGTTCAGTGTCTTACCGTAACAAGAACTTTCTGTTGTCGATCCCATTGCAAACTCATCCATATTGGCACGGCCAAAAGGTGCCAATCCGGCAGAACGAAGCTTTGTGATAACACTGGCGTCATAAGGAGCAATATATCCTTGAAGGATCTTAGAACCACCTGTTACAGACCAGTCTTTAACTTGAATATTGTCTTTAATAAGTAGGGGTATTCCTTCACCTGACTCTTCCAGACCGATATAAGCGTTGAGCTCTTTTTTAGCCTCGATCTCAGACTTCAACTCTTCTCTAAAGGCTTTGATCTCATCCGCAGATAATGACAATGCTTCTTTAAGTGTTATCACATAGTCTCCTTTTTCTTTTTAATAATCAAGATTGCTATAAAAATAAGTGCAAAAATCACGCCAACCGTGGCAAGAACAAACCAAAACGGCACCGCTTCACTTAGGTTTGGCATTAAGCCATTACCTCAGCACATCGTTCACACAGGCAGTCGTCAGCACTTGCTCTAAATTTCCAACAGCGAGGGCATTTAGCCTTATCTGCCTTAAGGACTTTAAAGATATCACCCTCAACTTCGAAAGTTCCTAATTCATTTTCTTCATCATGGAAAATGACCTTGGAAACCTGAAACCAGTCTTCCGCATCTACACGCTTAAGGGCTTCGACCTTTTCACTCTTGGCATAGATAACAAGTTCAAGGGTATCTTTGATCGCCTTCTCTTTTTTCAGGGCATCGACGATGACAGAGAACTTCGTTCTTGCTTCAGACATATATGGCTCATCAAATAAAGAAGCCGGTGCATCGATCGACTCATATATGAGATCAAAGATATCCTCTGCATCGCCTTTAATAACAACAGGAAGAGACTCTAAAATCTCATCTGCCGTATATGTTAGTATAGGTGCAAGTAAAAGCAACAAAGGTTTCAAAATAATAGCCATTGCTGATTGAGAACCTCTTCGCGTTAGCGAGTTTTTTCCATCACAATACAAGCTGTCTTTGGTTACTGCAAGATAAATTCCCGAAAGCTCATTAACAATAAAATTCGTGATCACACTCATACCCTGAACATAATTATAAACATCAAATAGGTCATGTGCTTCATCAAAGACAATGCTTGCCTTAGAAACGATCCACTGATCAATTTCACCCAACTCTTCATACGCCAAGATCGTCTCAAGGTCATCTACATTTGCCATCAAAAATCTAAAGGTATTACGGATCTTTCTGTACTGCTCAGATGTCTGCTTCAAAATATCATCAGAGATCTTCAAGTCTGTCTGATAATCAGAAAGTGCTACCCACAAGCGCAAGATCTCAGAGCCGTACTGATTTATAACCTTTTCAGGAGCAATGACATTGCCCTTGGATTTAGACATCTTCTCACCCTTAGCATCTACGGTAAAACCGTGAGTCAAAAGAGCCTTATAAGGAGCCTTGTGTTCAACTGCCGCAGAGAGGAAAAGAGAGGATTGGAACCATCCTCTATGCTGATCCGAACCTTCTAGGTAAAGGTCAGCTTGATACTTTCCTGCATCATAATTACGCGACTTAAGTACAGAGTTCCATGTTGAACCCGAGTCAAACCACACATCTAGGATATCCGTTACTTTTTCAAGTTCTTCTGGCTTATAGCCGCTTCCCGGGTACATAAGCTGCTCAATCGGCATAGAATACCAGGCATCACTTCCGCCCATTTCAAAGATCATCGCCGTAAAGTTAAGAACCTTCTCATCCAAAAGGACTTCGCCCGTTGCCTTAACACGGAAAAAAGCGATAGGCACACCCCAATCACGTTGTCTGGAAATACACCAGTCCGGACGATTTTCTACCATAGAAGTCAAACGCTTGCGTCCTGTCTCAGGATAGAAAGCTGTCTTTGCTACCTCATCTTGAGCAATCTCTCTGAGTGTTTTCTCTTCACCATCTGGCTTCTCATCAACGGCAATAAACCACTGTTTTGTCGCACGGAAGATAAGTGGTGTATGTGAACGCCAGCAATGTGGATATGAGTGGATGAACTTTGATACTTTTAATAGCTTATCCCCTAAGAGTTCATTGATCGTCTCATTACATTTGAAGATATGTTTGCCAACAAACTCTTGCGCATTTGGAAGAAGCTTCTCTTTGACCACCGTCTCATCATAACAGCCTGTCTCATCAACCGGCATAACCACTTCAAGGTTATATTTCAAACCGACACGGTAATCATCTTCACCATGACCCGGTGCAGTATGTACACAACCCGTACCGTTTTCCATTAATACATGCTCACCCAAAACGATTTGTGAAGCTCTACCATTAAGAGGATTGATCGTATGAAGTTTGTCAAAGACAGTTGCATCAAAAGTCTGAACAACCTCACCTTTGACAACTTCTTGCTCAATCATCTGATCATACAGCTTCGCCGCAACGATATAACCGTCTGCCGTACGAACGTACTGTTCTTCAGGATTTAATGCAATACCCGTATTTGCAGGCAGTGTCCATGGTGTTGTTGTCCAGATAACAAGCGCAGCATTGCCTTCAATGGAAGTACGCACCTTTGCTTCATCACTTAATTCAAAGGCCACAAAGATAGAAAAGTCTTCTTTATCTTCGTACTCAACTTCGGCTTCCGCGAGAGCAGTACGCTCCGCCCATGACCAGAACACCGGTTTAGAACGTTCTGTTACAAGACCTTTTTTAGCGACTGCACAGAGAGTACGGTAGATATTTGCTTCAAACTTATAATCCATAGTCACATAAGGCTTGTTCCAATCTGCGATAATACCCAGTTGCTTAAACTCTTCACGCTGAATATCAACGAACTTGGCCGCATGCTCTCTACAAAGCTTACGAACTTCAGATATTTCCAAAAGCTCTTTCTTAGCTTTACCCCCAAGTTTTTTCTCCACTTGCTGTTCTATCGGTAGACCATGACAGTCCCAACCCGGCGTAAAACGTACAGACTTACCATTAAAGTAGTTCTGCTTGATAATGATATCTTTAAGAATCTTATTCAGTGCATGACCGATGTGCGTGTGGCCATTTGCATAAGGAGGTCCATCATGAAGGGTAAAACTCTCGGCACCTTCACGCTTCTTCTTCATTTTTGCATAAACGTCTTTTTCAAACCAGGCCTTATAGCGTGGTGATTCATTGTTAAGCAGGTTTCCACGCATTGGGAAAGCTGTGTTTGGTAAAAGAAGTGTATCTTTATAGTTCATCAAATATCCTAAGTATTTTCAGCGTCTCTAAAAACGCAAGAGCGCCGTATAAAAAAAGTTTTGCATTATATCTATAGTGCAATTAAAAAAGCCTGATGTCCTCTGCGTGTCTTTACCATGGGGGCAAGATGAAAGCAACTTTGAACATGTTTTTTTAAGTATGCTATACTTTTCATCAAGATTAAGAAGGAAAAACGTGGAAAAAATTGTTTTATTTGTTGGTCGGAAGTTTCAGTCAAACATACCATTTCAAAACTATATCAAGCGTGAGATTCATCATAATATGGGAGATATTGACACCTACCATTTCTATGCTGACAATGATAACGCACTTTTTTTACATCTTGAAAGGCTCTTAAACAAAGAGGTTCAACTCCTTATCATTACCACAAAGCCCGCCACAAGTGTGGTTGGCAAACTCTTATGTACTATTACTTCTGATAATCAGATCTTAAAAGAGAATATGCTTATTCCCTCTTCTACCTCTGTTTTTGAGGATAACACCTACCTCTTGCAGTACCAAAAAAGCACAATTAACGTCATTATGGCCCAAGAAAACCAAGAACTTCCTCAGATGCTTATAAAAAATGAAAAGCGTTTTGCTGATATACAGCTTTTTGATATGGATATTGAAACTGCGCAGGCATTATTAACCCCTCTGGCACAGACTTATGAGGTAAAATTACACTTTTCCAATCTTGTCCAAGAATGGATACTGCTAAATATAGAGAGTAAAAAATATGGCCATATCTCTCAATTTATCTCTTCAGCGACTTCTCTTTTAAACACAAAACTCATCCCTGCTTCAAACATGGGAGCCTACATAATCGAGAAACTTTCACGCGCTGGCAAGAAACTCAGTATCGCCGAAAGCTGTACAGGAGGGCTAATTGCTTCTTTTCTTACTAAAGAGAGTGGATCATCCCTTGCATTTGACGGTTCATTAGTGACCTACTCCAACCGGTTAAAATCCAACTGGCTTGCAGTAGACACCCTTAGCCTTGAAAAATACGGGGCTGTCAGTGAAGAAGTTGTCAATGAAATGAGCGAAGGTGTCCTTAACGTTAGTGATGCAGACTATGCGATCTCCGTCAGTGGTGTAGCCGGACCAGATGGAGGCAGTGAGGAAAAACCTGTCGGCACAGTCTACATCTGTGTACGCTCTAAAGATAAGATCCAGACACAAAGACTGCTTTTACAAGGTGATAGAAATTACATTCAAGAACAGTCTGCCTTATATGCTATAAAAATGCTGATCATACTTGATAAAGAACTATTTTTCACTTAATCTAAGTTAGGTAAAGCTTTAAAACCCGCACTTAAAAACCTTTTTCAAAATTTCTTTAAAAAAGTCTTGACAAATGAAGCTTGTTTCCCTATAATTTCGGCCTCTTAAGCGATAAGCCTAAAAGAGAAAATGTCTCGTTAGCTCAGTTGGTAGAGCATCTCACTTTTAATGAGGATGTCGATGGTTCGAATCCATCACGGGACACCATTTTTTAAATATATGCGGTGGTAGTTCAGTTGGTTAGAATACCTGCCTGTCACGCAGGGGGTCGCGAGTTCGAGTCTCGTCCACCGCGCCATTTAAAAAACGGGCGTTTAGCTCAGTTGGTAGAGCGCTACCCTTACAAGGTAGATGTCACAAGTTCGAGTCTTGTAATGCCCACCATAGAAACAAAACCTTGAAAACAAAATTGTTTGTTTTACTTGACCCTTTCGTCTAGTGGCCAAGGACACTATCACTTCATGGTAGGAACAGAGGTTCAAATCCTTTAGGGGTCGCCATTATAGGTGTTAATTTAAAAATGGGCGTTTAGCTCAGTTGGTAGAGCGCTACCCTTACAAGGTAGATGTCACAAGTTCGAGTCTTGTAATGCCCACCATTTTTAAACAATGTCAATACAACAGAAAGTTTACTTTCTTCTAGCACATGCGGTGGTAGTTCAGTTGGTTAGAATACCTGCCTGTCACGCAGGGGGTCGCGAGTTCGAGTCTCGTCCACCGCGCCACTTTTTTAGTTATTTACACAAAATAATCACACTTCACGCGCTAATGTACACTTCATATAATTTTTTTGCAAATAACTAAAAAACTTCCTCTCTTCCTAAATACACTAGTTAGCTACCGCTTTACTCTTTGTTTGTCTTATTTTACTTACTAGGTTGTGCCTACAGAACAATTCAAGTACTTCTCTAAGTCTATTGTTAATCAAAATTTTAGAAAGAATGCGTTCTACTAGGCCAAAAACAAAAGGAAAAGGATGCAATAATTTGCCGCGAGCAGCAAGTCATCACTCCCAACAAACCTAAAGTTATTTTTTTCTATAGTGCGACATGAAGTAGTTAAATGAGTGTTTGAGAGCTTTGTTGGTGAGTTCTATGAACTCTTTGGCTTCTTTATAACTCTCTTCGGCTTTATGTGAAAGACCGTCAAACTTCTTGTCTGCTTCTTTGTATAGGCTTTCTAGTTCTTGCGCACCTATATCAAATTGCTCTTTTGCTTTTTCGCTGAGATGTGAACTGGCTACTTTGATCTCATCTATCTCTTTTTGAAAACCGGCTAACTGCTTTTTGGCTTCCTTGATCATTTCATCTTTTTTCATAATATCTCCTTTTTTTTATTATAGACTAACTATCTTTAAAAAATTCAAAACCACTCTTATTTACTTTTGAAGAGTATAATCTGAGGTCTTTATAGCGTATTAGTCGATTGGCTTGTTTTTTTTTGAATTTAAAGTCATCTTCTGCTATTATCAGGAAGACAAATTTTCCACTAGGGTATAAAACATGAAGAAACAACTATTTCTCGCGATCATCATCGCACTAATAATTTCAGGATGTGGTGGCCCACCGACACCTTGGCAAAAAGCAGGCTTTAGCGGAAGTGAAACGGCTCCAAACAACTGGCAATCATGGGAGCAGATCGGTGTCACTCCTAAGGATTATAAGCGCTGGAAGGCAGCGGGTGTACGAACACCAAATCAAGCCTCTCGTTGGATGAAAGTCGGAGCTAGTAAACCTACTTATGCATACGCCTGGATCAAGATCGGCATTACCAAACCTATTGAGGTACAAAGATGGGCGAAGCTTGGAGTACACGATACGAAGAGTGTAAAAGTCTGGTTTAGAGCCGGAGTACAGACAGCTAAAGAAGCCCAAGGGTGGATAAAAATTGGTCTTAAAGACCCTGATCAAATTGCCAAATGGACGAAGGTAGGTATCAATGCTCCATCAGACGTACAAGAATGGAAAGATCTTGGACTTAATATTGATGAGATACATTTGTGGAAGAAAGCCGGTGTTAAAAGCTTTAAAGAGGGTAAAAAATGGCTCAAACTCAAGATTGATAAACCAAAGCTTGTTAAAGACTGGAAATCTGTCGGGATTGAAACACCAGAAGAAGCAAAAGAATGGATTGACGCACACATCCCTCTTGCCAAGATCGCTGCTGAATGGAAACGAGCAGGCAAGTCATCTCAAGAAGCTAAGCAGTGGGCAGCTATCTCTCAACTGCGTTACCCAACTGTGCTTCACTGGCAAAAACTTGGAATCCCTACTCCCGCACAAGCAGAAAAATGGATCGACGCCGGGGCGATAACACCACAAGATGTTGAAGAGTGGAGAAAAGCAGATATCACTACGCCTGAACAGATCAAAATATGGAAAAAAGCAGGTATTAGTGAAGCACGTGACGCTGCCTCATGGGTTGCCTCATCATTTAACACGCCTCAAAAGGCTGCACCTTGGTTAGGTGCAGGTGTGAAAAGACCTGATCAGATCAATGACTGGAAAAAAATCAAAGTTAACACACCTGCAGGTATTAAGTCATGGACAAGCATTGGCGTTCCTACGGCAACCGAAGCGGCAGCATGGCTGAAGTTTTCTACCTCCAAGACAAAGATTAAAAAATGGGTTGAAGAGGGATATGTACCTGAGCCTAAGAACAAATCAAAAGTAAAAAAGACCTCGACTAGCACCTCTGTTAATATTGAAAGTAGCAGTAAGAAATAAACTTATTATGCTTTATGCGATCCTAGTAAAATCGCTATCCATTGTGTTTGAGGGTTCAGTTGTAACCCTAACTTCAACATAATGGTCAAGGGAATAGATAGAAACATTCCCACCGGGCCAAACACCCAACCCCAAAAAAGTAAAGAGATAAAAACGACCAAGGTTGAAAGACCTAAACCCTTACCCATATATTTTGGTTCTAACATACTCCCTAGGACAACATTAATAACTACAAAAATTAATGCAACCTCCAAAGCTTCTGTAAACCCCAACTGAACAAGCGCTAAAATAACGGCAGGTACCGCTGCTATAATAGAACCAATATTTGGTACAAAGTTCAACATGAAGGCAAATACAGCCCACAGTAATGCATAATCAAGCCCGATTAATAAGAGGCCAAGGTAAACAAAAAGAGCTGTGATAAAAGAGAAGATACTCTTAATGAGCATGTATTGTTTAACATTAGCCAAAAACTCTGCTGCATATGAAGAAGCATTTGCATGAATAGAATCAAATTTTTTCGGTAGAACAGACACTTCCAGAAGCATGAAGACAACCAACAATGTTATCATGAAACCATTTGTTAAAGCTGATCCAAATCCTTGTACAATACCTGAGGCGAATTGTGCTATTTTTGAAGGGTTAATAAGTTCGGTAATATCTTTATCTTCAAAATCATAACCTTTTGTCTGCATGTAATTCGAGACATTCATAATGACTGTTCTTAATTTTTCTTCATACAGAGGAAGGTTTTGTGTAAAATCTTGTAAAGAAGAACTTATAAGTATGCCCAAAAGGGTGATTACGATAATAAGCATAAGCACCACGGCAACAAGCGAAAAACCACTGCCCAGTCCTTTATCTTGCAGCCAAATTAAAAAAGGAGAGATGAGTATAGTAATAAAAACTGCCAATAACACAGGGATTACAATAGCCTTCGCCGACATCAAACCTGCTAAAATTATTACAACTGCCGCTAGGTTTAGAAGCGGACTGCTCAACACACTGTTTGCTTTCATTTTTTATCCTATTAATGCTTTTTTTTGATTACTAAGTTTTTGTAGATAATTAGAGATATTGATAAGTGAAAAGGTCACTAGAAATATCATAAGTCCGGGAAACACACCCACCCACCAGGCAATATCATTCACCGCTTTAGCCGTACTGAGTATCGTTCCCCAACTCATCTCAGGTGCTGTTATGCCTAGCCCTAGAAAACTCAGACCCGACTCAGCTAAAATCGCGCCCCCCACGCCAAAGGTAAAAGAGACAAAATAAATAGGTGCCAGCAAAGGGGCATAATACTTAAGTAATATCTTCCATTTACTTACTCCGGCAATATTGAGTATCTTGATAAAAGGCTGAGAGGTAATAGAAAAACTTTCAGAACGAATAAGCCTACCTGTTGTCATCCATCCGGTGATAGAGATAATAAAAATAAGTACGAGGACAGAGGCATTCACATATGAAATCAGTGCCAAAAGTAAGAAAAATGTTGGAAAAGTAAGAAAAAGATCTACTGTAATGACAAAAGCCTTGTCCACACCTCCACGTAAAAAGCCTGCTGTAGATCCCAAGATAAGCCCAAGAAAGGAAGCAATAAATGCCGATCCCACTCCAATAATCAAAGAAACTTGTCCTCCTTCAATTACCCGGGCCAACAGATCTCTTCCAAGACGATCTGTACCAAAAGGATGCTCCCACGAAGGTGATACTAAGATCGATGTTGCATTTAAGTCATAAGCAGATGTCGTGTAAAAAAGGCTGCCAAGGAAGGTAAAAAGAAAGATAAACAATAGAATTGAAATACTAAAATAAGGTTTTTTCACGTAAAGTCTTTAATTTTTTAAAGAAGTATAGCATCTTAAAATATAAACGCATATCTTCTATCAGGCAAAAGAAGATAGAAAAGGTTTACTGTTTAAGACCTAATAATGTTGTCATCATCTGATCGATGGTCGTAATGACTTTGGCCGAGGCGCCGTACGCCGTTTGGTACTTGATAAGATTGACCATCTCTTCGTCTATACTAACCTTTGAAACTGATTCGTAACTCAATAAAGTTGCATTATAAATAGCTGTGACCGTATCATTTGTTGTGATCGCGGCATTGGTGCGCGTTCCTACATCCGTTACAAGAGAATCATAATAAGCATATAAAGAATCAGAAGTTGTCACCCCATTAGCCTCAAAGCTTACATTTTCAAACTGAAGTTGAAGCATATCATTCGCTAAGTCATTGTTTCCGTCTATTGGTGCTTTATTTGCGCTAATCAACGAAGAGTCATTACGCAAAGGTGCACTCAAGTTTATATTCGCAGCACTGTTACCTTCAAAAAAACGACTCATACCAATAGCCCCGGCAAAGTTTGTTCCCGATGCAACTCCACTTGTTGTATTATCTTCTATACCAAAAGTATAGCCTGGGAATGCCGGTTCACCTGCTGCAGGCGGTGTCTCATTCACGCTTACTTGCAGTTTGCCATTTAAATACTGAACATTAAGAATATTATCAATATCATTGGTAGCATTTCCGTCAGCATTATCATCAGCAATAGCATTTAATTGACCGACTATACTATTTGGTGTTCCGTCATCCATTGCCGTTGTTGATGTAATATTTAGCGTGCGTCGTGCGGTTTCATTGCCATCTACATCATACGTAACAAAATCAAAACTTCCTATCTTGATATTAAGATCAGAACGTACTATGGCATCTGCGGGAGCAAGTGCTAAGGTGTCCGAGGTCATCTGTGTTTGAGCCCCTTGGGCATATAGGTTATTTGTACTTTCTATAAGTCCCACAGAAAAGGCATCAAGTTCATTTATAATTTCTTGAAGTTGACCATTTTCAAGATCACCATTGGCATCAAATGTACTTCCTCTAAGGTCTAAAATCGCTCCAACCCGACCGCCTTTTATCTCATCATTCATCGGGAACTTAACCCCATCTTGACGTACATAGTAAAGAGAATAAAAGGCATTTGGATTGTCTTCGTTTTCAATGGAAATAGGATGAAAATTCTTACCGTCAATGATGTTAAACCCAGCCACATTAATCGTATAATCGCCGCCATTCTCAGCAATATTCCTATCAACTGGCATATTAGAATCAATTCTTCCTTCAAAGATAGATGCACCAACCAGTTTAGTTAAGGCCACTTCTAAAACACCACGCTGATCGCGAAGATCGTTTGCATATTGGTTTTCTATGGCTTCTGTTTCTGCAATTCCCTGATTTAAAATTGCAATCTGTGCCCCTATTTCATTTATCTCATCAACCGCTGTCTTTAATTGATCGTTAAGTGTGACTTGAAGATCTGATATCTGCTTACTTGTTTGCTGTATGTCTGTAGATAGAACTTGTGTTTGCTGAGAAAGAGCGATCTTTACAGCTTGATTATCAGGCGAAATAGAAAGGTCACCCCATAGGTTAAAGTATTCCTGCATATCATATTTGATACCGACATTCTCTATCTCCGGAAAATAGCTAGACAGTTCTTCAAGTGTTTGACGTTCGAAGTCAGTATACTCTTTATTCTCACCATCTGTTCTCAAACGATTAAATACAAACTCATCATGAATACGCGTGATCTCTTTGACCTGAGTCCCATTTCCCTGAGCACCTGGAATAATATTTCCTAAAGGCGTTGTACTTTGTTGAACCACTCTTTGGCGTGTATAACCTTCGGTTTCAGCATTGGAGATATTATGACCCGTCGTATTGATGCCAAGTTGAGAAGCACTTAAACCACTGTAACCAATATGAAGTCCATTAAATATCGATGCCATCTTAAGCTCTCATTTGTAAAAAGGATGCACTCTTTGATGTCGTTTTTTGATATCCCTGCATCTCAGTAGGGACTAAACGTTCTAACAAGGTGTTGTAAAATGAAGAGACAGCAAGAACCATCTTTGCATACTTTTTATTAACATCACGTAAAGTAGCCAGAGAAACTTTAAGCTTTTGAAGGTAAGAATTCTCTTCTTCATTTAAAAGCTTATCTAATGAGGTATTTGGATTTTGTGTCATAAGCTTGGAAATCTCATGATCGATCATTGCTTTTTTATTTTCAAAGCTTTGGATTACATCTTCTTTTAACTTGCGTCTTTCAAATTGATTTGTGTGATTTGCAAGCTTTATATCTTCAATATCTTCTTCACTAATCTTTACCAGCTGTTCTAAGTCGCTGACAGCACTCTCAAGATGATACGATAACATAGCATTCTCCTACTCAACTTTATTAAGTTTTTAGAGTATCTCGTCTGCTATCTTTTCGGCCAATGCCTTTAGATCGAGTTGATACTCTCCATTTTCAATTGAACTTTTAAGTTGTTCAATCTTACTTGTGTCCCCCTGTTTATCAACAGTAGATGGACGCTTAGAAGCCTCTTTGGCTTCGCTTTCTTGGTACGTGTTCCTTATGGCCCCGGTGCCTACCTTGGAAATCATCTTTTATCCTTAATTTGTCACTATTAGTATATGCTTTAAACATCGACAAATTGGAAAAAAACTTTAGCCAAATCTTGCTTTTTACCGTCCTTCGGCCAGGTAATCAAATAACATCTGCGATATGCCCATGTTGCCTGCTCCAATCTTTGAAATTTCATCTCTATACATAGAGTTATATATCTTGTCTCCAGGGTCTTTTCCAAAGAGCGTGTTCTCATCTTTCATAGATGTATCCAAAAGTTGCTTTAAGATAATAGCTTCAAATTGATCCGTCTGCTTTTTTAATGCCACTTTGTCAAGTCCGCCATTGATCTTTGGAATTGCCTGTTTACTTTGTAGCAAGGCTACTGAGTTATCAATATTCATTAGATGACCTCCAGTTCAGCTTGGATGGCGCCTGCCATCTTCATCGTCTCTAAGATAGAAATAATATCTTTTGGTGTCGCTCCGAGCTTTTGTAATGAACGTGCGATATTGGCAACAGTTGAACTGCCTTTTTTTGCAAGAAGACGGTTATCTTCTAATCCAATAGTGATCTCTTGATCCAACACAAGATTATTTCCCGGGCCGGCCTGAGCATCTTCTTCTATCTTTATAGTAATATCACCATGTGTTATCACTATAGGGGAGACTTCTATATTAACACCAGCAACAACTGTACCTGTTCTCTCATTTATCACAATGCGTTCCAAAGGTATGTAATTTATATCCAGTTCTTGTACTTCAGCTAAGAACTCCACCATACTTCTGTTTTCAGGTCTTTTTAATTTTAATGATTTTGGATCAAGAGCCACTGCAACTTGCATATGGTAGATACCATTAATGGCATTTTGAAGATTAACCGCATTAGCAAAACTGCTACTTTTCAAACTTAAGGTCACATAATCTTGATTGTACAGATCAATGGGTACTTCACGTTCAACAATACCGCCTCCATACACAATACCTGCAGTAGCATGGTTAAGAGAACCGCCACCTCTTTCATTCTTACCGCCAATACTCAATGAGCCCTGTCCCAGTGCGTAGATCTTACCATCCACCCCTTTTAAAGGCGTCATCAAAAGTGTTCCGCCCTCAATCGACTTTGCATCACCAATAGCAGAAACAGTAAGGTCCATCGTATCGCCCTGCCTAGAAAACGAAGAAAGTTTAGCTGTTACAACAACGGCTGCAACATTTTTCGACTTGATATCCGCCGGATTCATATCAATATTCATAGCCTTAAGCATGTTTGCAATAGATTGAAGTGTAAAAACAGAGGTTGTCCCATCTCCGGTCTTATTTAGACCTACAACTAGAGAATACCCGATAAGTTGGTTTTCTCTAACACCGACGACCTTGGTTATTTCAGATACCTTAGTCGCGTGTAGACCAATAAAAAGAATTAAAGAGATAAATAAAAATTTCATAGACTTCCCTGCCGTGTATAATTATATATTCACAGCAAGTTTTGTGCCATTTTTATACAAAGAAGGGAAAAAAGAAGGATAACTTAGATATTTACTTGATTATGTAGTGTGTTAAGGATGTCTTGCCGAACTTTTTAGTCTTTTTTAACCTAAGTGAACCTATCTCTTTGGGCAATTCTAGCCCTGTCATATGCTCTATAGTAACCAGTTCAATCATCTCAATGGGGATAGAGGCCAGCATTATAATCATCTTGTCATAAATCTCTTGCATACCTTCTCGAAACGAGAAAGGAGGATCAACATAAAAATAGGCCTTTGTCTTTGCTTTGGAAAGTTCTTTGATAACTTGATGAATATTTTCAAAACTATCTCCGTAAATAGCCCTCAAATTTGTAGCGCCAACTGTTTTAATATTTTTATTCAAGGTTGCAAAGGCTGCCTTATCTTTTTCCATGAAATAAACATATTCTGCACCTCGACTCAGTGCTTCAAGACCAATGGATCCTGAGCCTGAGAAAACTTCTACTAAAGTACAATCAATAACATCAAACTGTATGGTGTTGAAATAAGACTCTTTTACAATAGTCTTAGAACTTCGTGTTGTATCTAAAGAAGGAAGATCAATTTTGACACCTTTGAACTTACCTGCAACTATGCTACTTTGCAGTTTACTCATAAAAAGCCTTTACCAGCTTCATAAGATTATTTTTATATTCTTGTGTCAGCAGATCTATGCGTTCTTCCAAAATACTAAGATCTTTTACCTTAGGGTTTTCAACCTCATTATCATAGGCTTTAATTTCTTGAACATGAACCATTTTTTTATAATAATTTTCCAAGGCAAGATAAAGCTGTGAGCGCGAAAACGGCTTTTTTATATCACAATCATCGGTTCCCGAAATATAAAGACTGTGGTGAGAATCCATGACCTTTTTATCACGTATAACTACGTCACACTGCTTTAAAGAACTTAAATGAGTCTCTAAAAAAAGCTCTAAACTTCGCTGCAGTAGAGCTGATTCACATTGAACCGCAACTTTCATATCTCTCCTTTAATATAATGATTTAAACTGTATCTTAAATCTTCATCCATGTCTTGTACATTTTCAAACATCCACTGAACATATGCTCTGTCTAGCGCCAGGATCTCTTCAATATAACGTCCACTGTACTTTCCAAAAGGAAACTTTTGCATCAGAACAGGCCCGGAACTAATTTCTATTAATTGTGAAAGAGTAGCATATTCAAGCAATGCTTGATATAAAAGTTTAACATGCAAGGCATCACTTAAAGCCCTATGAGCGCACAAACTAATACCCAGCTCTTCACTCATACTTGTTTCTTCTTTATACAGCAAAAATTCATATCTTAAAAACTGTAGATTAAAATGCTCACATTCATTAATTAACGCCTTCGTACACCTCAGTGTATCTACCTGACTCATCTTTGAACGAAAGCCCTCTTTTTCGAGCATGTCTACAGTAAAAGCCATATTATGTGAGATAAGGACAGTCTCCTCATTATTATTCTTTTTTAGCCACGCATAAGCCTGTGTCTCTTCACAGCAAGGGCTCTCTTTTAACATCTCATTCGTGATATGATGAAGAGCCATTGCCTCAGTACACACTTTCTTAGTGCTTTTACATAAAGAAGATGAAGTCTTTAGCTCATCGTCTTGTAATATCACCGCAAGTTCGCATATACGGTCTTTCACTTCTAAGCCCGTTGTTTCGAGATCAACAAACAGCAACTTATGCATCTACTATCCTGATCTTTTTACACGTCTTTACCCCGAAAACAAAGACAGCGCCGCCTAAGGTCATAACAAGCAGATACAGGTTTATACCGTTAACCCATGAAAGAGGCGGAAATTCTCCACTAAAAAGTTTATACAGACCTAAAAAAAGAACGATAAAAAGCAAGATGGCCCACACCGTAATAAAAAGCCATTTTCTCCAAAGCATCGTCACATCAGATAAGCTTGGCCTGCTAATAACTTCATCTTTGCAATCATACAACTTAAATGATGCACCTTCTATCTTTTTAGAAAAGAGTGCCTTAAACACAAGCAGAAGCATTAGGATAAAACTCAAACTGAAATAAATAGGAAAGGTAAATAGGATGATCTCTTTTAAAGCGACCAGGCTCTCTTGCGAAAAGCTTGGAAAACCTTTTGACACATAAATAGCGAGGGTGGTGAAAAGTGAGAAGATAAGTGCATAAACGACCGACCTTATACTTACCCATACTCCCCAAAAAAGATAAAGCTGAAGAAAAAAACGCTTAGTCTTCTTCATTGTTTACCGTATGGATCATATCATGATAATGTTCTAAAGTCATAAAACTTTTTTCAAAACGCCATGCCAGTATAAACTTGACAATCGCTTTTTTAAGCCCCTTATCAATGGTGTCAGAACGGCCAAAATAACCTAGAGAGCTGTTTTTTGACTTCTGTCCCTTGGCCTCTTTGTCATACGCGATACAGATGATCTGCACATATCGATTCTCTTTAATAGCACCAAGGTCTTCAGCTTGAAGAGAAAGACCCGTAACATTCATCGCCTTGTATCCGAACAAGTCATCAAAATTAGAAATTTTATCGTCTATTTTTAAAAATGCATATAGCTCTTTAAGTGTCTGCATATTTTCTTTTCTTGCCGTTTCAAAACTGGATATCTTGTTAGTTAATGCTTTTAGTCTGTCAAGTGCACTGCTCATAAACACGCCTTATCTTCATATTTTTATATATAAAGCATAATACGTGCCACCAAGCCTTTTAAAAGAATATGTCTTCATCAACAGTATCAGAAGACACCTGTTTTTTAAGATAGACTCTGTCTTGGGGCACCTTAGAAAGTTTAAAAAAGCTCAAATAATCGTCTATTTCTTTATCTGTATCTTTTATCTCCCCTGCAATCTCATCCACTTCATTAATAAATCCCCCATTTTCAAAGGACAGTGCTGACATATACTGTATTTGCTCAATTATCAAAATGATATTGGCATTCATTTGTGTGATCGCGTCCAAACTCTCTTTTGATATCTGAACATTTTGCTCAATTGCATTACTGATAAGGGCAAACTGTGTCTTAACCTCTTCCCCTACTCCCACAAGTTTTTCAACGATTTTCCCATTTGATTCTATCTTTTTCGTCGCAGAATTCATTGCCTGCACAAAGACAGACAAGGAGGCATCTACCTCATCAATAGCCTTATTAGTTCTATCTGAAAGACTTCTAACCTCTTCTGCAACAACCGCAAAACCGCGGCCATGTTCACCTGCTCTTGCTGCTTCAATAGCTGCGTTAAGAGCAAGAAGATTTGTCTGATCTGAAATATCACGAATGACAGAAGTGATCTCTTTTAGATTATCCACATCAGAAATCAAATGCGAAAACTCATCATTGAGTTCATCCGTACTCTGCGCCGTATGCGAGATCATTAAACTGATTGTGTCAATGCTCTTGTTTGTCCCGTCTAAAGACTTTTCACTCTCTTGAGAGATCTCAAATATTTTAGTAGAACCTTGTACTGTATCATCCAAAGAACGACGAATACTGTTTAAGTGTTCCATCGTAGTCTTAGCCATATCGTCACTTTGATTTGTTTTATTTCGTAAAGAGTGCGTAAGTAATGTCAGAGCATTTGCCAAAGAGGTTTGATAGGAACTGCTCTCTTTTACCTCTAAAATAGTTGTATCTATTTTATGAATAAAAGAGTTGACATTACCACTCATAAAACTCAGTTCATCTTTATTTTTACCTACAGGAAGCCTTGTCCGTAAATCTCCATCACCTTTACTTAAGTCCAGAGCTATCGTATTGATATCATTTATATTTTTCAAAATACTCTTGCCTGTCATATAATTAAGTATAGTCAGTAAGCCGATTAATAAAAACAGTAAAATAGAAAAATACCCTATAAACTTTGCCTTAAGATCCTCAAAATAGTCTGCCTTATTTACACCCGGGACAATCCACGCGTCCCAATCAGCAATATAAGCAAATCCGGCTATCTTTTCTTGGCCAGTTGTCACCGAGGTATATTCATAAATTCCACCCTCTTTATGGGTAATGATATATTTTCCATAATCAGTACCGGCAAGACTTTTTCCCTCTTTTTTTGAATGAATCAACAACTCTCCGCTAGATGAGATAAGATAAACATATCCTGACTTTCCAATACGTATGTCGTAAATATCTTTTTTAAAGTCGTCTGCCAGATACGCTTTCTTATCATGAATGGCAATATAATGAAGTGTTTTTTCCAAAGAAGTTGACACAGAAGAAATATCATTGAGCATAATGGTATGTACCTGAGACACAGCAATGTTATAAGCAATGAGTACTAGGGCTATTAGACTTCCTACCGCTAACAAGAGATTAAAAATAAACTTAGCCTTAATCGTTTTGATCATAAGACGTCCTTATTGTAGCTTGTACTGTTATGAATTAAATGATATCACATATCTTATATTTTTTAGCCGATTTGTCACAAGAAACTTAGGCAACTCTTTTAAAAAGCTCTGAACAAACTTTAACCTAGTATTTACTATAATCACGTAATTACTTTTATCACAGGACATTTATGGATTATTTACAGATCGTAGGCCCTACAAAACTAAGCGGTAGTGTTGATATTGCCGGCGCGAAGAATGCAGCCTTACCCCTCATTGCAATGACACTTCTAGCCAACAATGAGGTCACTATTAATAATCTTCCTAATGTTGTTGATATCAAGACACTTATTAAACTGCTTGAGAACCTCGGAGCAACCGTTGATCTTAAGGATGAAAGCGTAAACATCGATACCCGTGCTTTGACCAATACAAAAGCAACGTATGACATTGTCAAAACAATGCGTGCCTCGATCTTGGTCTTGGGTCCTTTACTGGCAAGATTTGGACATTGCGAAGTCTCTCTTCCAGGAGGATGTGCCATAGGTCAGCGCCCAATTGACCTTCACCTTAAAGCTCTCGAGCAGATGGGTGCTGAAATCAATATTGAGGCAGGTTATGTCCTGGCCAAGGCTGAGAACGGTCTCAAAGGTGCCCATATCGTCTTCGACAAGATCACCGTAACAGGCACAGCTAACATTGTCATGGCAGCCGCACTTGCCAAAGGAAAGACTATTATCACAAATGCTGCACTTGAACCAGAGGTCGTCCAGCTTTGTGAAGTGCTGAAGAATTCTGGTGTCAGTATAGACGGAATCGGCAGTTCAGAATTGACAATTTACGGAACAGATCGTCGTCTTGTGCAGATAGATCCTTTTGATATTATCCCTGATCGAATCGAAGCAGGAACGTATCTTTGTGCCGCTGCAATTACCAATTCCGAGATTACCGTAAATAAAATCCGTCCTGATCATTTAGAAGCCGTTATCTCAAAGCTTGAACAGATGGGGTTTCCTATTCAAGTCAAAACAAACAGCCTTATTATCAGACCGGCCAAAAAAATCAAGGCTGTAGATATTATCACTCAGGAATTCCCTGCCTTTCCTACAGATATGCAGGCACAGTTTCTAACGCTTTGTACACAAGCTGAGGGTGTCAGTCTTATTGAAGAACGTTTATTTGAAAACCGTTTTATGCACGTTAGTGAACTGCAGCGTCTTGGCGCAGATATCAGACTTAAAGGAAACTCTGCAACGGTTATGGGAAACCGTTCTCTCGTTGGCGCTGACGTAATGGCTACTGATTTAAGGGCTTCTTCTGCCCTTGTTTTGGCCGCTATGGTTGCGCAGGGAACAACAGATGTACACCGTATCTATCACTTAGACCGTGGTTATGTTCAATTAGAAAAGAAATTACAGAAGTTGGGTGCCAATATTAAGAGGCTTAAGGAGTAGGTTTCTTGTAAACTTGCGCAAAATCTAATTGTATCAGTCTAAACACTGATACGGAGGTTACTTGTCTTCAAAGATAACAAGTTCATAAATACTTTTTTTTGTAACCAGCGTCTTATGCGGGGGAACAGAACCATTTTGTTTCATTTTTGAAACCTCATGTGTCAGATCATTTACATCTTGTTCCAACGACTCGATATGATCTTTCAGACGCAAAACAATATCCACGCCTGCCAAATTAACGCCCAACTCGCGAGTCAAACGTAAGATCATTTTGATCCTGTCAATATCACGCTGAGAATACAGACGTATACGTCCACCTGAACGTGAAGGTGTAATCAGGTTTTCTCTTTCATATTGACGTAGGGTCTGAGGATGGATCTCTAATATCTTAGCCACAATACTGATCAGATAAACCGGTTCATCATAATGGTGCATCTATACTCCTTCTGGTAATTTTTCTTCTAATATCTTAGCCAGTTCTTCGTCCAAAGTATTAACCTGAGGAAGGACAATATTCGCTTTAAGATAAAGGTTTCCACGTTCCTTTGTCTTACGATTAGGTATACCCATCTCTTTCACACGAAATCTCTGCCCGTTTTTTGTATTTTGGGGTACCTTCAGTGTTATCTCTTTTTCTAAGGTCTCAACACTTACTTTTCCACCAAAAAGTGCAGACTTCAAAGGTACATCAAAAACTTTTACGAGATCATCGCCTTCACGTTCGTAATCAACACTCCCTGCTACGGAAATAATGAGATATAGATCACCTTTTTGTCCTCCCATATCCTTTCCTTTAGAACGGACACGAAGTTTTTCACCACTTTTAATACCAGCAGGGATCTTGATATCAAAACTATCACCATGCATTGAAACAGAATGCTTACCGCCGAGAACAGAAACAGAAAAAGGTACAGTGATATTTGATTCTATATCAAGGTTCATGCTTTGCTGGCCAAAGCCTCCACCTCCAAATCCACCGCTAAAACCACCTGCTCCGCCAAAGCCGCCGCCTCCGCCAAACATACCGCGAAGTATCTCATCAAGGTCAGCACCACCACCGCCTTGTCTTTGGGCAAAATCATGAAAGTTTTGACCGCCAAACATAGAATCACCATGCATATCATATTGGCTTCGCTTGTTTTTATCACTCAAAATCTCATAAGCTGCATTAATTTCTTTAAATTTCTCTTCTGCATCAGGATCTTTGTTCACATCAGGATGATATTGACGCGCCAATTTTCTGTAGGCTTTTTTAACCTCTGCTTCACTAGCAGATGATGGAACTTCTAAAGTTTCGTATAAACTCTTACTCATTTTATGCCTTAAAAATTATATTTATATTCTTTACAGTAATTTTATCATAAAGGTTGAGTCAATGTCAATCAAGGTTATATTGAGAAGGAGCTCCTAATGCCAAGACAGCATTAAGAGTATTAAAATTTGTAGGAAAGAGTAACCAAAGCGCCAACAGGACTTAAAGGTTTTGGTCCATTCTCAAGCGTGTCTTTTTCAAACCTCTGGTCAACAAGGCCCAAAAAAGCCACATAATCAATATTAAATGACAACCTGCTCTCAGCTTTTACCTTAGGCATAAAAACTTCGGAAACAGACAGGTTTTGATAGGTTAAATCAGATACAGAAGAAGCATTTAGGCCTGCACCTGAGAGAACTAAGACAACAAATAATTTTTTTATCATGTTCATCCTTTTTGTTCATATACACTCAGTATACTCTTATTTAATTAATACCCGTTAAACAAAAATATCTAAAACAAATATACCAAGATACGATTTTAAAAACTATATCTATAAAAGCCTTGCCTTATACAAGTGTTTTGGGATTTAATAAGAAGTGTATTAGAATTTAAAAGAGAAAGTTACTAGAGTCTGTTCAGGCTTACTACCTTGCAGTGACTGCTCTTCACCAAAGCCCTTGTCAATTAGGGCCAATGCAGTAAAAAGGTTAATATTCATGTAAATATTTTCAGCAAGCTGAGTGTCCTTTGTAGACAGGAATTTACTCAAAGGACTCTCTTTTTTATAAGACAGAGATGTTTCATTGGATGCTAAAGCGATAGTGTTAAGTAATAACAAAGCTAAAATCATTTTTTTAAACATCATCTTTCCTTTTAATTAGATGATATCATTATGCACTGTTTTAGTAAACAAAAAACCAACAAATATTATAAGTTTTTATAATAAATATTGCATTCTATTTTTAACTGTTATTTTTCATACAAGTAATGTATTTAATACACCTTCACCATCATATTCATCTTTGCATCTTCTATCTCATTAACATAGACAGGACGGGTGATATCACCTTCATGCATACTTAGGTTGTCTACAGCACCTTCAAAACTGTCTGTATTACGCAAATGAGCATTTAGACATTCATCTTCTAAACCGGCACATGCATTGAGACTTTGTTTCAAAAGCATCCACGCATCATAAGACAGGGCATCATACGTGTCTATGCGCAATCCCTCTTTAGAAATTTCTTTTGCTATCTTAGCTGCCTTTGGCAAAAGCTTCAAATCATTAGCATAATTATCTACAACATATATACCATTAAGCATCTTGGCGTCATAAGGATATTGTGATAAAAAATCGCTGATAAAACCGTCATAGGCCAGTATTTTGACCTCTAACTTAGCTTTTTGCAATTGTTCTAATAATAGTTTGCTCTTGTGTGCATCTGTCGTGATATAGAGTGTATCCACCTTCTCATCAATCAACTTGGATATAAATTCATTTTCTTGATCAAACTCTGCACTATCGATTGTAAGTCCTACCTTACCACCCAATTGTTTATATCGTTGAACAAACAGTGCTGACAATTCTTGTGAGAATACATCTTTGCTGTCTTTAATTACTGTAACTTCAGGTATATAAAGTTCATCGCGTAAATACGCAGCTGCCACATTGGCTTCGGATCGATCGCTCAGGCAGATTCTTGACACATACTTGATCCCACTTAGCTTTGAATGCGTTGCCGTTGTAATGATTAGAGGAATTTTCGCCTCTTGAATTGCATCTTTTAAGCTAAGCATCTCCTTGCTGCCCAAAAAAGAGATAACAGCAATAATGTCTGGTGTCTGCACAAGATCATTAAAATCCTTTAAGGGATCACCTTCAACAGAGAGAATCTTCACATGAAGACGATCCCCATTATCTAAATACCCTTCTGATCTTTCTAATATTTTTAAAACACCAAACCTATCAGGATCAGAGAGATATTTTTTCGAGGCTAAAAAACCGATCACCTTAACTTTACCACTGGGAATGATCACGGTCTCTTTATCCTGACAGGCCGTAAATACAAAGAGACAAAATAAAACTACAAAAGTATTTTTCATAAAACATACTCCGTTTTAACATTTAAATATACTTTTTTATTATATATCTTCTGGATCTTATTTTTGAGCATTTCAAGTTCCCTCCGATCAAGTGAACCTCTTACTATAATTGTTATTCTGACCATATCAACATCATCTTTAGAGATGACATCAGCCGTGGAAATGATAATATACTTATCGTCAATCAAAAATCGATTATGTACAAGGGCTGTGTTTAGCCTATATTTATCTACTATTTGTGTATAAGAAAGATAAAGTGGATAACTTACAATAACCAAAACCAGACTCACTGCAATAAGACTTTTTTTGCTTTTTACTGCATTAGAAAAACCTAAGAACTGAAAAGTGATTGTAGCCGCTAAAGCAATGCCGACAAGGTTCGTAAAAAAAAGTAAAAAGCCTCCGAAGAAAACATAGAATTCACTTTGTCCCAGACCAATACCTGCCGTTGCAAGCGGCGGCACCAATGCAACGGCAATTGCAACTCCCGCCAAACTTTCTCGAATTGACTGATGTGATTTAGAGTACGCCGCTGCCATACCGGCAAAAACAGCTACACCTAGATCAAGCAATGTAGGATTTATACGTGCTTTAAGCTCTCCCGTAAGACCGACCTGTGGCAGTAATATTGCCATTAACGAAGAGGCTGAGAGCGCAACGATAACCCCCAGAACGATCTTTACAAGGGCATTCTTCATCATCTCATCTTCGCCACGTAAAAGTCCCATTGAAAAAGCCACAATAGGTGTCATCAAAGGAGCCAGCACCATAGCCCCTATCACGACTGCAGCGCTGTTGGCAAAGAGTCCTATGGCTGCGATAACGGTACTTAAAAACATCAACATAATAAATTGAGTATTTAATTTAGCATCTTCACGCAGGATCTGAAAGAGCTCTTTAAAACGCTCTGTTGATGCTACTTCAAACAATGGAAGATGACTTTGCAGATATTTTCCACGTTCTTTTTCATCCGGCAAGTTAGCAATTTTAATCGTCTCTTTTTCGTTTCCGCGCTTCTCGTTATTGTCCCAAAAATTCTCTGGTGCATTAAACCGAAGCGCCTCTTTTTTAATCTCACATGAGATGGGTGTCTTTGTCTCTTTAAAACCATCAAGCATGACGGGTATATTCTCATTACTGATGGTAAACTTTTCACTTTTTACAAAGGAGATGGCATCTGGAAGTTTTTTATTTTCTGAAGAAAAACGCAAAATTGAGATCAAAAAATAAAAATACTTTAAAATAGAAAAAGGGGAGACGATAATCATACTCATCTGTCCATCTCTCATAGATGAATCAAAAAAAAGTGCATTGACTATTTTGCTTTCACGAACGTGATTGGCAATTATCAAACCGCTTGCTGCCGTTTTGATCTCTCTTTCGTTTGCTGTTGTAATATCATATGCATATAATTTTAATTGAAAGAAAAGTTGTACACCCCTGATAAAATTACTAACGAAACTACTGTCTTCATTCATATTATCTATTAAAGGAGTGTCTCCAAGACGTACTTTTAGATGATAATATTCATCATTACAATAGATCAAGTCCACATTTTTTAGGTTATCTCTGAGCGCAATCTCAATATTCTCTTTATAACTACTTGAATACCCGTATGTGTGAATAAGTGTTTTTTGTTTTGTACTTGGTAAGAAAGCTATGCTAAAGTCATATTTAACTGCTAGCTGAAGGAGAAGGTGAATATTTTCACTCTTACAAGTAATGAGCAGATGATCGGCATGAGCTTTGTATGTTTGCGGCGCTTTAAGAAAGTCATCTATCGTAATTTGCTGACACACCGTGCCAAACTCATTTTCTTCAAGCAATGCTGCATATTCTGAGGATTCATCATATATAAACAACGCTGTTTTAAGATACTCCACATTCAACCTTGATAAAATAATATGTTAACAGTATTCACTAATAAAGATAAAAAGAAGGTGAAGTCAAGGAGCAAAAACTCCTAAGTATACGCTAGTGTAGAAAGTGACGGATTCCTGAGAAATAAAGTGCCATACCGTGTTCATTAGCCGCCTGAACAACTTCCTCATCACGAATTGAACCACCCGGTTGAATAACCGTTTTAACACCAGCTTCAGCAGCTGCATCGATAGAATCTCTAAATGGGAAGAATGCTTCTGAAGCCAGAGCGGCACCCGTTACATCAAGGTTCATTGCCTTCGCTTTTTTCAAAGCACATTGGCTGGCATCAACACGTGAAGTCATACCCATACCCACAGCTACCATTGCAGAATCTTTAACATAGACTACACAGTTTGATTTAACCAAGGAAGCAAGTTTCCACGCGATCTCAGCATCTTTCATCTCTTGCTCGCTTGCACAACGTTCAGATACAAGTTTAGAATTTCTCACCTCATCATCTTGAACCTTGTCAGCATCTTGGAAGACAAATCCGCCATCAACATGTTTAAAGTCTAAGACATCATTTGAAAGAACGATTCTGTCCGCACCGTATTCAAAAAGTTTAAGACGTTTTTTCTTCTCAAAAACAGCCTGAGCTTCTTTTGTGATACGTCCTGCAATAACAACTTCTAAAAAGATCTCGTTCATCTTTTCAGCCAAAGGAGCATCTACTACACCGTTTACACAAACTACACCACCAAAAGCAGAGATTGGATCACATTTAAGTGCTTCTTCATAGGCTTCAATCAAATTTTCACGAATAGCAAAACCACAAGGGTTACCATGCTTAACAATAGCAACCGCATTGTCGTCTCCGAATGCTGCAGCGATCTTAACACCGCCATTGAGGTCGTTTAAGTTATTAAATGATGCTTCACCTTTTAGTGTCTTGAAGTTATTTGTAAAATACTTGTCAAACTCGTATAAGGCACCTTTTTGGTGAGGATTTTCACCATAACGCGTATCCATTACTTTTTCACCGACAATAAACTGCTTCGCGCCGAAGCCATCATTAAAACGCTTGTTCATATAGTTTGCGATCATTGAGTCATACGCCGCTGTATGCTCATACGCCTTGATCATTAGATCACGTCTGAATGCAAGTCCATCCGTATCACCAGAGAGCGCATCTAAGACTCTTGAGTAATCTGAGATATCAGTAACGATATAAACAGAGTCAAAATTCTTTGCAGCTGAACGGACCATCGCCGGTCCGCCGATATCAATATTTTCTATAATATCATCAAAATCGTCTGTCTTTTCGATCGTTGCCTTAAACGGGTAAAGGTTTACACACACCAAATCAATCGCTTCAACACCGAGTTCTTTCGCCTGATCCAAGTGAGACTGCTTATCGCGTCGGTGTAAGATACCACCGTGTACATAAGGGTTAAGTGTCTTAACACGTCCTTCAAAACATTCAGGAAACTTTGTTACCTCATCGATCTCAATAGCAGCTACACCTGCTTCTTTTAACATCTTAAATGTTCCGCCTGTTGAGATGATCTCAAAGTTTTGTTCAATTAAAGATTTTGCAAATTCAACAATATTTGTCTTGTCGCTTACACTGATTAAAGCTCGTTTCATAAGGGGCCTTTATGGGGATGAAATATTGGTGGAATTTTAGCGAAGAAGAACTTGCAGTTTCATTAGCACTAAGAACAAGTTGACTTTCAAATGGCACATTTTGTTCCTATCTTGTACACACCTATTTCATCACCTTTAAAATTCATCACATGTACAGCGCAAGCGAGACAAGGATCAAAAGAGTGAATTACGCGCAGCACCTCCAAAGGGGAAGATAGATCTTTTATATGCAGTCCTATCAGGGACTCTTCATAGGGGCCTCTATTTCCATGAGCATCCTTAGGAGAGGCATTCCATGTCGTAGGAACAACAGCCTGATAATTTGATATCTTCGCGTCTTCAATGCAGATAAAATGTCCAAGAACACCCCGAGGCACTTCAAAAATACCTCGTCCTTTCGCAGACTTCGGCAACTCTTCAAATACATATTTACTCCATGTCTGTTCATCATAATACTTAATATTTTCAATCAGTTCACTACAAAAGTCAAATATATATTCACTACAGATCTCTGCCTCAATCGCCCGCGCGGCATTACGTCCCATTGTCGTCGAGAAATCCATAAGCTCTAAGCCCGTCTCATCCATAAACCTCTGAATGTAAGGTTTGATAATTCTGGATCCTTTTTTATAACCTATGATCATCCGAGCAAGCGGTCCAACCTCCATAGGTTTTCCCTGATAACGCGGCGCCTTGACCCAGGAGTATTTCCCCTCGCTTTTAAGACTTCCGTCATCATTAAGGTCTGTATAAAAAGGTTTAGTCGTGCCCTCATAAGGTGAAGTTGGTGCCTCATCCGCATACCAGGAACGTGATGCTTCCTCCGTGATATAAACATCATCAAAATCCTCAATATCATCAAATTTATGCTCAGTGATCACACCGCCTTCAAAAAGCTGTTCATTCTTTGAAAATCGGTAACCACCAACAGCTAAGAAATTGCCCTTTCCTCTGCCCTGTCCCGACTTGATCTCATCTTTATACGCTTTAACTGCCATCTTCATATCCGGGATGTAGGCACGCTCGATAAAGTCATGAGTCTCTTTGATAATAAACATAAAATCATTCAGTCGTTGCGGGTTCAACATATCGGCTACACTGGTCACTCCGCCCACTACCAGGTTTTGAGGATGCGGCGTCTTACCCGCAAAGATCGCGATGGCCTTACTTATCTCACGTTGGATACGCAAGGCTTCAAGATAATGGTTCATATGGATCAAGTTTTCCTCAGGTGAAAACTTATAGGCGCTGTGACCCCAGTAGCCATTGGCAAAAAGACCTAGGCGTCCTGCTTTGACAAAGGAGGCTACTTTTTCTTTAACTGCAGTCAGGTTCCCCACTGAATTTCGGTAAGGATGTTCATGATACATTTTTGCGGTTTCAACAGCTTTGGCAGGGTCTGCTTCAAGGGCGCAGACAACATCCACATAATCAAGTGAATGCAGATGATAATAATGCACGATATGATCTTGCACAAAAAGCGCTAAAGAGACAAGGTCTCTTATGATCTCTGCATTCTTGGGCAGAGTAATCCCGTAAGCATCTTCAACCGCACTGATAGAAGCGCGGTAATGCACATTGGTGCAGACCCCGCAGATACGCTGGGCAATTAGCCCCGCGTCGCGAGGATCACGACCTTTAAGTATGGTCTCAATACCGCGAAACAACTGCCCTGAAGCCCATGCCTCAGTAACAATATTGTTCTCATCAACCTCGACTTCTATGCGCAGATGCCCTTCTATTCTTGTTATCGGATCAATAATAATCTTTTTACTCATCAGGCTTATCCTCTTGTTCAAGTGGTCTATGGTTTGCATACTTATCAAAAGCTATCTTTCCTGCACCGCAGGCAAAACAGCCGTGTCCCGCCTGCACAGGCCAACTGGTACCTTCATTGAACTTCACTAATGAACAGTTTAGGTCAGCGTAAGGTCCCTTGCAGCCCATCTTAAAAAGACACCACCCTTTTTTTGCTCCCTCATCACCCCATTCCAAAACAAACTCATCAAGTTCATAATGCCCACGGCGTTCACAATTATCATGAATGCGAAAACCGTAAGCCCATTCAGGACGGTTTTTGTCATCAAGTTTTGGCAGTTCATCAAACATGATGTAATGCAAAAGCGTACCCACAATATTGATTGGATTCACCGGACAACCGGGAAGGTTGATGATATCATCTCGGCCCAGTGCTTCGGCAACGCCGACTGCCCCGGTAGGATTAGGTGCCGCCGCAACAACACCCCCGTCAAAAGCACAACTGCCTATAGAAAGTACAGCCGCGGCATTTTTGGAAGCACGTTTAAGCAGTTCATGACCTGTCTCGCCCTTAGGACCTATACGTAAAAATTTTCCATCCATACCCAAAGGAATTGCTCCTTCAACCATCAATATATACTTTCCGGCATCATTTCTTATGATCTCGTCAAGTACTGATTCTGACTGATCTCCCGCAGCTGCCATCAGGAGTTCGTGGTAGTCCAAAGAGATGTATTTTAAGATCAGATCATCCACTTTAGGATGCGCGGACTTGATAAAGCCCTCTGAATTTCCGCTGCAATCGGCTAATTCCAACCAGATAATAGGTATCTTGTTAAGCTGTTCGACACCCTGACTTACAAGAGGCTCAAACTCAGCTTTCAACCGCATATTCGCTGTGAGCATAGAGACCCAACGGTTATACTCTTTCTTCATATCAAAGGCTTTTATTGCCTCTTCAAGATTGTCCTCATTAATCTGGTTTTTAGGATGCAATGCATTAAACTTTTCTATTCGTTTTTGTACTTTTTCAACCTCAGCTGCCTTTGCTGCTTCGATTCGCTCAGCCTTGATACGAGCTGCTTCTACCGGATCTATGGGTGTATCTGCAATCAGTTGGGAGATATCACTTTTACAGCGTCCGCAAACATGCCCTGCTTCACTGTAAGGCTTTAGTTCTACAAAACTCTCAACACAATTTTCTTTAACTATTTCAATAAGGTCTTGCTCATACGCACTGGCACAACTGCACAGTAGTTTACCCCGTTCACTGATCAAACGGCTGGAATAAAAATAAGAAGTATCTACTGCCTCCCTTTTTTCCATGATCTTCTGTAAGGCCACAAGGTCGATATTTGTATTCATCCCGATAAAACGCACCAAACGGTCATTATTGATAATGTATTGATCAATGCGCTTATCTTGTTTGGATGAGATTACAATATCTTCATTCGCAGTGTCTTTAGGATCATAATCCGTAGAGGTCACATCAGCCAGTAAAAAAGAGCCGACCTTAAGTCCGTCTATGGTAACAATTTCGCTAAAGCCTTTGTCTTCTTTACCTAAAATAGAAGCAATTGCAGCCTCAGCCTGTAAAGTACATTCTCTTACCCGTCCCGCAATATAGCCATCAGGCATCTGTGCTACCTCGCCGACAGCATAGATTGAAGGGTCAGAAGTACGCATATGTTCATCAACCAAGATTCCTTTATCAACATCAAGCACTCCTTTGGCCAACTCTGCACTGGGACTGATACCGACGCCAAAAACGATAAAAGGGTCTTCTATAGTACGAGACTTCATCACAATGTGCGTAATTTCATTGCCTTCTATCTTTTTTTCAATGATCTCGTCTTGAAGCAGTATCTCTACACGGGGATCAGCATCTTCGTAGATCTCCTTCATCATCTGCACAGAAGTTGGTCCCATCGCCTTGTCATATAGATGAGTTCCACGTGAGACAAGATAAATTTTCTTTGCACCGTCCATCCTACACAGCGTATCCAGAAGTTCTAATCCTATAGGGCCTACCCCCATCATCACTATATTTTTTCCCCGACTACATTCAGCTATACATTCACTGTCTGCAGCACTTCTAAAAGTCCTGACATTGCGAATATCTTTGATGTCAAAAAGGGCTCTGGGTTCTGATCCGGTCGCGATGATAAGTATGTCATATGAAAAGCTTGAAGTATTTGTATAGATATGTTTTGATTCTTTGTCAATCTGAAGGACTTCAGCATCAAGTTCAAGCCGGACACCGGAGGGAAGTTTCAATGCTATCTCATCTATACCCGCTGAACCGTCAAGCAGTGAACATAGGTGAATCCGGTCATAGGGAGGATACTTCTCTTTTGAGACAATCAGCACTTCATGTACAGGGGCCTGTTCTTTTATGGAGTTTGCCATATAGGCAGCAGCAATACCGCCGCCGACAATTACAATACGCATATCCTCTCCTTTTGAAAAATCATACTCAACACATATATTTCGGACAAAACACTTCTATGTTTCATTATAAGGACTAAAGGATAAAGAGATAATTAAATAAACCTCTTGCATCTCTTCTTATGGAATTTTAAAAGATACTTTCTAAGTTTATAGGTAATAATAAGATATTGTGATGTATTATTTATCAAAATACACTAATATCGACAGTAATAAAAAGGAATTTTTATGGACTTGAAGTATATTCGTTTTTATAATGAAATCAGCTATGACGATGTTTCCACCATTGGCGGTAAAAATGCCAGTTTGGGGGAGATGTACCAAAAACTTTCTTCTGAAGGTATTCACGTACCCTATGGATTTACTACCACAAGTGAGGCATATTTTCACTTTTTAAATGCGTCTGGACTTGTCGATCTTATAGATGATATTTGTGATTCCCTTGATACAAAAGACATGCGTAAACTTTCTCTTGCAGGGGAAAGATTAAGATCAAGCATACTGCAAGCACAAATGCCTCAGGCTCTTGTTCTAGAAATAAAAGAGGCCTACAAAAGACTGTGTGATTTTTATCAGTCAGAAAGCTTGGATGTCGCCGTGCGTTCTTCTGCAACCGCTGAAGACCTTCCTGATGCAAGTTTTGCCGGTCAGCAGGAGAGTTTTTTAAATATACGGGGGGAAGACGAGCTGATCGTGCATATCCAGCGCTGTTACGCCTCTCTTTTTACTGATCGCGCCATCAGCTACCGTTACAGTCACGGCTTTAAACATACACAGATTGCTTTGTGTGCCGGTGTACAAAAGATGGTCAGAAGTGACAAAGCCAGTAGCGGTGTCATGTTCACTATCGATCCTGACACCGGTTCTAACAGACTTCTTATCATCAATGCCATCTGGGGTCTTGGTGAGAACATCGTCGGCGGTACAACCAATCCCGATGAGTTCACCCTTTTCAAACCAACTCTTGAGCAGGGCTATTCTTCTATCTTAAAACATGAATTGGGCAGTAAAGCCCTGACGATGGTTTATGATCCAAACGAGCCTTCAAAAACTATCAATTTTGGTACAAAACCACAAGACCAGAGCAGATATAGCTTAGATGATGAAGATGTCCTTACCTTGGCGCGATACGGCCTTATTATTGAGCAATATTACACCCAACGCTCCCAATCTTACACCCCTATGGATATAGAATGGGCAAAAGATGGTGATGATGGACAGTTATATATCGTACAGGCCCGGCCTGAAACTGTTCACAGTAAAAAGTCTCAAGAGTCCTCTCTCGTTATGCAAACACATATATTAGAACCGGGACAGGACAAACAGCTCCTGCTTACAGGAACGGCTGTTGGAGAAAAAATAGCAGCAGGATCTGTTAAACTAATCCGAGATAAATCTGAGTTCATAAACTTTAATGAGGGGGATATCCTTGTCACTGAGAACACCGATCCGGACTGGGAACCTGTAATGAAAAAAGCAGCAGCCGTCGTCACTGACCGTGGTGGACGAACCTGTCACGCGGCCATTGTTGCCCGAGAGATAGGCGTGCCCGCCATCGTAGGAAGCGTAGAAGCCACCAAAATACTCAAAGACGGTATGGAACTAACCGTTTGTTGCGCGGAAGGCAGCACCGGAAATATTTATAAGGGAAAACTCAAGCATTCTATTGAAAGACTTGAACTAGGAGAACTGCCTAAACCAAAAACCCAACTTTATATGAATATTGCCGACCCTCAAAAAGCATTTTCCCTTTCAACACTTCCCAATCAGGGTGTGGGATTGGCACGTATGGAGTTTATCATCAACAACACTATAAAGGCACACCCTAATGCCCTCATTGATCTGTACAAGGGCAATAAAACAACTGAGCAACAAAGTATTCAAGCACTAATACCTGAATACATGAACCCTAAAGAATTCTTTATCCAAAAAATTGTCGAAGGTACGGGAACCATTGCGGCTGCCTTTTATCCCAAACCTGTCATTATCCGCACCTCTGATTTTAAATCAAATGAATATAAACATATGCTTGGTGGAGAGGCATATGAGCCTGATGAGGAAAACCCGATGATTGGATATCGTGGTGCCAGCCGCTATTATTCCCAAGGATATAAAGAAGCCTTTGAATGGGAATGTGAAGCCCTTAAATATGTTCGAGATGAGATGGGGTTGACTAACCTGATTATTATGCTGCCTTTTGTCAGAACGCCGCAAGAAGGAAAGAATGTCATTGAGATTATGAAGGAAAAGGGATTGAAACAGGGAGAGAACGGACTTAAGATCTATGCTATGTGCGAGATACCGGCCAATGTCATCCTAGCAGATGAGTTTTTAAAGATCTTTGACGGCTACAGTATCGGCTCAAATGATCTAACCCAACTGACACTGGGGGTTGACCGTGGCAGTGATCTCATCGCACATGTATTTGATGAAAGAAATGAAGCTGTAAAACGTATGATAAAGATGGCCATAGATGCCTGTAAAAAAGCAGATAAGTATATAGGTATCTGTGGGCAAGCCCCCTCTGATTATCCTGAGATCACCGAGTTTCTTGTCGAAAATGGCATTGATTCTATCTCACTTAATCCGGATTCTCTTCTTAAGATGTATCAGGTGGTCGTGGATTTGGAGAAAAGACTTAACGTTTAGCAATCTTCTTTTCAATCTCCATCACAAGCACTAATCCTAAAGCGATACACATCAGTATGCTCCACTCTTTTAGTGAAACGGGTTCCAGGTGCAAAAGTTCTTGCATAAACGGTATGTAAAGTGAAGAGATATGGATCAGCTGCGTAAATAAGACAGAAAAGAGCAAGAGCAAGTTACGTTTGTGTTCAATCTTCACTATAGAGTGTTTTTCACTGCGTGAGTTAAAGACATGAACATTTTCAAAAAGCACCATCAACAGCAGGGTAATATTGCGCGCAGAGTCTTCACCGTATCCCATAGACAAAACCCAATAAAAGACAGTAAATGCACACAACCCCATATAAAGTCCACCCGTAAGAACGCGACTGATCATGGCTGTATTAAAGATAGGCTCTTTAGGGTCACGAGGACGCCTTTTTAGCACCCCTGGTTCACCGCGTTCTAGCCCTAAGGCCACATCTTGAATACCATTAGTGACCAGGTTAAGCCAAAGCAGTTGTACGGGAAGAAGAGGAATAGGTATAAAAAACAGCATCGAAAGCATGATTAAAACAATCTCTGCGAATCCAGTTGAGATCAAGAGGTGAATCACTTTTCGGATATTATCATAAGCGATACGTCCCTCTTCTATACCATTGACTATCGAACTAAATGAATCATCTGCAAGAATAAGATTACTTGATTCACGCGCGACATCAGTTCCACTTTTTCCCATAGCAATTCCGATATTGGCATACTTTAGTGCAGGCGCGTCATTCACCCCGTCCCCCGTCACGGCAATAAAATGTCCCAAAGCTTGAAATGCGACTACAATACGTTGTTTATGCTCCGGAGACACCCGTGCAAAGACCCGCTTATGTGAGATCTCTTTAGGATCAGCTCCACGTTCAAGCCAACGCTCAATTTCCTTACCTTCAATCACCTCTTCTTTATCAATAGCTATTCCCAGTTCTTTGGCAATATGGTAAGCCGTATTGGGATGGTCTCCCGTTATCATAGCTATCTCAATACCCGCGTCCTGTGCCGTTTTAACTGCCTCTAATACACCCAATCGCAGAGGATCTGAAATAGCAGCAAATCCCAAATATTCATAGCTTTCATTGTTTATGTCGCTTATATCTTTTACCTTACTGGCTAAGGCAATAGTGCGATAACCCTTGGATGTCCAATAATCAAGCTGATCTTGCACAGATTCTTTCAGATGACCAAGGTTATCACATTGATCCAAGACTCTTTCCGGAGCACCCTTTAGATAGTGCTTATATATAGATTTTTCTTTGTAAACACGCACAGAAAAACTATTGACCGGTTCATAAGGAAGCTCATTTACCAAAAGAATGTCTTCCTCCGGGAAAATCATCGAAGGACTATGGTCCATAACATATCTAGCCAAGGCAATATCTACCTGATCACCTGAGAAACTAAACTCTTCTTCACTCTTGTTGATAATAGCTTCATTGCATCGTATCGCACAGGACAAAACCTTCGAAGAAGGATTTTCTCCTGTCCCCTCATACGTCTTATAGGGTGTAATCAAGGCATGGACACTCAGACTGTTTTGCGTAAGTGTTCCTGTCTTATCACTTGCAATCATCGTACAAGAACCCAGTCCTTCAATAGAAGACAGTTCACGAACAATGACATTACGCCGACTCATCATATTACTCGCCGCACTCAATGCCACCGTAATAGCGACAGGAAGTCCCTCCGGTATAGCCGATACAGCAAGCGCAACAGAAAGGAAAAAGAGTTGGGTAAGCTCCATGTCATGATAAACACCCAACCCCATCAGTAAAATAATAATAAGACCTATTATCTTGGCTATCTTCACACTAAAAAGCTCCATTCGAACAACAAGGGGTGCTTTTCGTCTGGATGAACTGGCAAGAAGTTCAGCAATCTTGCCAATCTGTGTGTCAAGTGCTATAGTAACCACCACACCTTGAGCACGTCCTTTGGAGACAAACGAACCGGCGTAAGCCATATTAATACGATCGGCAACAGGCAGTTCATCATCATCGCTTATAAAATCAGCGTCTTTTTTTACATCTATTGATTCTCCCGTCAATAATGACTCATTTGCAAAAAGTTCTTGAGACTGAATCAAACGTAAGTCAGCTGGAATATGTGAACCTGATTCTAAGAGTACAAGGTCTCCAATCGTCAGTTCAGTACTTACTATACGATGGACGACGCCATCACGGATAACATTGGCATGAGTCTTCACGATCTGTTTTAGACTGTCAGCTTTCTGCTCTGCACGAGATTCTTGGTAGGTTCCGATCAATGCATTGACAAAAAGAACACCAAGAATGAAGTAAGCATCACTAAACTCTTTAATGATAAAAGAGACGAAGGCGGCAATAAGCAAGATATAAATGATAGGACTTTTAAACTGATCTATTACAATAGAAAAAAGAGAGCGCCTTTTCGGTGTAGGAAGCATGTTTGGACCATAACGTAAAAAACGTTCATCAACCTGTTCAGCACTAAGACCCTCTTTTGATGTGCCTAGGAGTTCAAAAATAGACTTGATAGAATGTGTATGGTACAACATGATGCCTCCTTTATAAAATTATCATACCATAGTTGAATCTATTTCAAGAATATAAACAATAAAAGAACCCATCTTTACAATATGGCTACAGCCTTATTAAACTTCAGAAAAGAACAAAAAACTCAGGCTATAATTATCTTTTATTATCCCCATGTTCGAAGGATTCCCGTGCGTTCATTCCTGCTTTACACCTTATTTATCTTAATGTTCACAGCCTGCTCTACAACTACCTATACAAGAACGATTCCTACAGGAGTAGTAGAAAATCAAGATACTGTCATCACTGCTGTAGACGGAAGTTTTAAACTCCAAGGCGAGTTTAAAACGCCTTTTCAAAGTTCAACCCGATATAACTCGTTGCAAATGCGAGATGATGACCTTCCTAAGGCCTACAAACTTGCACTATCGCACGGAGCTAAACACGTACGCATTAAACTTCCCTCTCAAGAAAAAGAGTTTTACGGTGTTTTAGCCCTTGATAAGGCTGACAAAGACGGTGTCGGACCTGGAATAACTTCTTATAAAATAATTATCCCCGAACCTTATGTTAATGCAGCTAAAAATGGGAAAATATCAGTTGTATATGAATATTACAAACTTAAAAATGATGGATTTATTGATGTAAGTGCAATAAAGGAACGCTCATGGATATTGTGGTTTTCTGATCAGGACGTCTTTCAATGAGAGCATTTTTTTTAGCCCTACTTTTCTTAAATTGCAGTTATGCTTATGAACTCACCTATATATCCAATAACCCCAGTATTGAAAACCTGAAGATGCTAAGTAAAACGTATAAACAGGCTTTGTTGCTAAATGACAACAAGGTCTATCTTATTCCAAGCGATTGTCGACTTGAACGTTATTTTGGAGGGTTTAATCAGGATATGCCCAAGTCAAGCATACAAGCCCCTTTGACTCAAGAAACCATAAACTCACAAGAAGTCTTTGAGGCGAAAGATGAGACTGTTCTTAAAGAAAAAGTTGAGCTTGAAAAATCAATAGCCCTGGTTGAAGGAAAGGTTCCAAAAGCTTTTTTGGATGACACTGAAAAACGTGGCTTTGGTGGCGCAAGTGAAATACCTCTTGATTTCACATTTCAAAGAATAGAAGCTAAAAAAGTTCATATGAAACCTGCACAAGAGCACAAACCTATCATCGAAAAAGCCAAAGCCTACCAACATCCTAGCTGTAAACTTTTAGATGATGCAACCGGATATCAATTGATTCATCTTAAAAAAGATGCCAAGTTTTTCATCAATGGGAATCTATCTTCAGTACACAAAAACATTGTAAAATTTAAATAGTTTGAAAAAGGATTGTTATGCGTAATATTGCTATTCTCTGCTCAGGTGGAGATGTCTCGGGAATGAATCCGGCCATTAAACGTTTTCAAGAAACAAAGAGTTGTTATGAGTAATATTGCCATCCTCTGCTCGGGTGGAGATGTCTCGGGAATGAATCCGGCCATTAAACGTTTTGTAGAATACAGCTTTACCAAGGGGCTCACACCATACTTTGTTTATAGCGGCTATGAAGGACTTATTGATAATGAGATCAAAAAAGCAAGCTATTGCGATGTGACTGGAATTATACACAGGGGTGGGACAAAAATCTATTCTGCACGCTCGCAACGTTTCAAGGAAAAAAAGTACAGAGAAATTGCGGCAAATAACCTTAAAAAGCTGGGAATAGAGAAGCTTGTTGTCCTAGGCGGTGATGGATCCTTTCGCGGAATTGACATCTTTTTTCAAGAACACGGTATTGCCTTTTGCGGTATTCCTTCAACAATAGACAATGATATCAACGGTACCCAATACTGCCTTGGTGTCGATACTGCCTTAAATGTTATCAAAGCCGCTACAGACAATATTAGAGACACTGCTTCATCTTTTAAACGTGCTTTTGTTATTGAAGTTATGGGAAGAGACTGCGGCTATCTCGCTCTTGTTTCAGCACTTACTTCAGGTGCGGAAATGTGTCTTATACCGGAGATCCCTTACTCTCTTGAAAACTTAAAAGAGCGTTATCGAAAAGAAATTGAACAGGGCAGAAACTATTTTATTGCCATCGTAGCAGAGGGACTGGATAATTCACAAGAGATTGCTACATGGTTTGAAGACGAAATCGGTTTTGAGTCACGAGTCACTACACTTGGACATATTCAACGTGGTGGCAATCCAACAGTTAGAGAACGTCTAATGGCTTATCAGTTCAGTACCTATGCTATAGATGCTTTAACATCGGGTAAAACAAATACCGTCATCTGTTACAATAATGGAGCTTTTGATTTTAAAGAGATAGAAGAGATCAATGAAAAAAGATATGAGATTGATGAAAATTTACTGGATCTTGGAAGAAATCTTTTGCAGAAGTAAGGAGTTAAAAAAAATAGACCCGGAAAGAACCAGGCCTATATAAGGCTATAGTGGAGTTACATTCTCAGCTTGTGGGCCTTTTTGACCTTCACCTACTTCGTAAGTAACCGCTTGGCCTTCAGCCAAAGACACACGACCAACACCATTGTTGTTTACTTGACGGAAGTGTACGAATACATCTGCTCCGCCATCATTTTGTTGGATAAATCCGTAACCTTTTTCGTCATTGAACCATTTAACAGTTCCGTTTAGCAATTCTGCCATAGTAATACCTCTTAGTATAAAAATCACTTCGTAAAGTGGAATCAAAATCGGTGAGCCTTTCGGTCTATAGCAGAGATAACTCATAACATACCCAAAGATGAACTCTTTTCCTCATCTCTCATCAAATACATTATAACAGTTTTTTATGGTATAAAATCATAAAAATTAAATATTATTAACAATTTCTCTATGATAATCGGATTTTTAAAGCTCTAGCTAGTAAAAATATATGTTTTTGATCTAAAGTTAAGAAAGGAAAGGAAGATATTGAAGGATTTTGACACAGGCCATAGACCTGTATCACAGTAAAATTATACTGCTGTTACGTTCTCAGCTTGTGGGCCTTTTTGACCTTCACCGATTTCGTATGTTACTGCTTGGCCTTCAGCCAAAGACACACGACCAACACCATTGTTGTTTACTTGACGGAAGTGTACGAATACATCTGCTCCGCCATCATTTTGTTGGATAAATCCGTAACCTTTTTCGTCATTGAACCATTTAACAGTTCCGTTTAGCAATTCTGCCATAGTAATACCTCTTAGTATAAAAATCACTTCGTAAAGTGGAATCAAAATCGGTGAGTCTTTCGGTCTATAGCAGAGATATTACTCGTAACATACCCAAAGATGAACTCGTGCCTCATCTTTCATCAAACGCATTATAACAGTTTTTTGCTACTTTGTGTATTAAATTTCACTTTTATTGCTTTTGTAAGCTAAATGTAACCCATATCTATCATATATTCCTATAGTATTACTAGGACTATTTACCATATTAAAATAGTCTTATACGCTTTAAGGTACCTTATTTGCCCTCTGATAAGGATTTATGATTTTATCAGTATCGTATTGTTTAACTTTTAACTCTGAATCGGTTTGAGTTCATGAAAAGGCTTTTTACGATTTTCCTTCCATGATATCCATCCAAAAGTAAACAATATAAGATGGGAAAAGGTATTAAGGACATACATTTCATTAAGCTCAAGACCAAGTGCTTTAAAGGTACTGTCCCAAAAATAACGACTCGAACCTTCTTGATACTTGTAAACATTCCCCTCTTCATCACAAGCCCACAAATAACCATACCGATAAGCAAAATCATGTACAAGACCCGGAATAAAAAGGACACCCGTAGGTGAAAGAAACCAATGAAGAGGTTTAGGAACGCTTACCCCGTCAAAAAGGAAGCCTTGAGGTATTACAATGCAGGGTTGGCCATGAGGAAGTTGTAACTTCCAATCCTCTAAAACTTCCCAGCGTCGTCTAAACGTTATCCATGTATAAAAACGAAGATAAGGATGTTTATCTTTTATCTGAGTTGGCAAAGGGGAGAGTTTTGGCATATGCATATCACAAACTTTTTTATGAATAATAGCAAAATAATATAGAATACTTACAAAAGGAGAACTACTACAGCCCAGCAGGCTGTTGGAAAACGCTTAAAGGTCTTGTTCAATCACTTTTTTGAAGGTATCGAAATATAGACCTTTTAGTTCAGCCATTTCCATACAAACATCATTGATCACAATCTGACTGCCACCAACGGTTCCGATCTTCTCATAAGTGATGTCTTCAACCATAGCTTCAAACGCCTGTGCCTTCTCAGGTGCGACTTCTACCACGGCGCGTGAGAATGTTTCTGAGAAAATATCATTTATATTATTAGGCGTTGTCATCTCTACATTTGCACCCATATTGCTCACGGCTGCCATCTTAGCAATAACAAGAGCTAAACCGCCCGATGAACAGTCTTTAGCTGACGCTAAAAGACCTTTTTTGTTTGCGTTGATAACGGTATTCCAAAGACTTAATTCTTTATCATAGTCAATTTCAGGAAGCACACCTGCTACCTTCCCGTGTAGTTCTTTCATATATAAAGAACCGCCAAATTCAGATTTAGTATCGCCTAGAAGATATAAAGTATTTCCCTCTTTTTGAAACGAGTTAAAAAGAACATTGTTCTCGTCATCATTGACACCTACTGTTGCAATAGATGGCGTTGGAAATACCGAAACACCATTCGTCTCATTATAAAGTGAGACATTTCCACCAATTACCGGCGTTGTCAAAGCAGCACACGCTTCTTTAATACCTAGACAACCTTGTGCAAACTGCCACATCACTTCAGGGTTTTCAGGGTTTCCGTAGTTTAGACAGTCAGTGATTGCAAGAGGTTGAGCACCTGTCATTGCAACATTTCTTCCTGATTCGATTACGGCTGCTGCTGCCCCGCCCTTAGGATCGATATAGCAGTGACGGACATTACAATCAGCACTCATTGCCAAAGCTTTTCCATTTTCTTTTACACGGATTACTGAGGCGTCAAGACTTCCGCCTTTTTTGATCGTATTTGTCTGTACCATGGAGTCATACTGCTCGTAAATCCAAGCCTTGTCAACAACTTCCATAGAAGAAATAAGTTTTACAAATGCCTCCTGATTTGACACCGAATCAAAATCTGTGATATCAACCTTGTTAACTTCTTTCAAATAAGCGGGTTCACTCATAGGACGGTTTAGACATGGTGCTTCTTCAGATACTGGATCAACAGGAACGTCTGCACATTTCTCACCATTGAAGAAAAGTTCCATGTTTCCCGTATCTGTTACTTCACCGATAACCGCAACTGAAAGATCCCATTTTTCAAAGATCTCAATAATTGCCTGTTCAGAACCTTTTTTCGCACATATAAGCATACGTTCTTGTGACTCCGAAAGCATGAAGTCGTACGGTGTCATATTCTCTTCACGAGCAGGTACTTGATCAAGATGCATGATCATACCTGAGCCTGAACGACCTGCCATCTCAAAAGATGAAGAAGTCAGACCTGCTGCACCCATATCCTGGATACCGATAACATAGTCCGTTTTGAATAGCTCTAAACAGGCTTCAAGAAGAAGCTTTTCAGTAAATGGATCACCCACTTGTACGGTTGGACGAAGTGATTTTGATTCTTCTGTAAATGAATCAGAACTCATTACAGCGCCGCCCAGACCATCACGACCTGTTTTAGAACCAACGTACATCACAGGGTTTCCGATACCTTCTGCTTTTCCGTAAAAGATCTCGTCTGACTTGGCAATACCCAGGTTAAATGCATTCACTAGAATATTTCCGTTATAACACTCGTCAAAACTCACTTCACCTCCGATAGTCGGTACACCCATACAGTTACCATATCCGCCGATTCCATCAACAACACCACGAACCAAGAAACGTTGGTGAGAAGAAATATCATCATTGTTTAGAACATTTCCAAAACGAAGAGAGTTTAAAGAAGCAACAGGACGAGCGCCCATAGTAAATACATCGCGCATAATACCACCAACGCCCGTTGCAGCACCCTGATAGGGTTCGATAAATGAAGGATGGTTGTGAGACTCCATCTTAAATACCGCCGCATAGCCACCACCGATATCGATAACACCTGCATTTTCACCAGGACCTTGAATAACCCATGGGGCCTTGGTTGGAAAACCACTTAAGTGAACTTTCGAAGACTTATATGAACAATGTTCTGACCACATTGCAGAGAAGATGCCAAGCTCGACCATATTTGGTTCACGTCCTAAAATGGTTAAAATATTTTGATACTCTTGTGCAGAGATCTTATGCGATGAACAAGCTTCTTCTATGTTTTCAATTTCGTAGCTCACGAGGTTTCCTTGAGATAGTTTTATATAGACTTTTTACAGAAGATACGTCTAAAAGTAATTCTCTAAAAAGTCTAAGACGCGATTATAATCAAAATGTGCTAAAAAAAGGTTTAGGCTATACTTTACTTAAGCTGTAAATTACAGCATAACTATAAAACTTATATATACACATAATTATTTTTACGATAAAATCCATAAAAATATCGTATTAAAAGATTATAACCATGTTTAGTAAAACGGCTCAATACTCATTTAGGATTCTTATTTTTATGTCTAAAGACGCGGATGGACTTTTCTCCGCAACACATATTCACGAAGAGACCAAGATTCCCTATAAATACCTTACTATGTTACTCACAAAACTTGCAAAAGCGGATATTCTCAAGGCTACAAGAGGAAGGAATGGAGGTTTTTTACTGAATAAAAGTGTGGAAGATGTCTTTTTGATACACATTCTTGATGCTATTGGTGAAAACAACTGTTCAAACTGTGCCCTGGGTGAATCTGCCTGTAATGAAGACTTCCCCTGCTCTTTACATGAAAGCTTTGTCACGCCGAAGATTGCCTTAATAGAGATGCTGACTACAACCTCTTTAAGTAAACTTGATCCTACTTTGATGCAAAGCCACGCTCAGGCTATTGAAAACTGTAATCTTCAATAGTACGAATACTCTTTTTTAATGAGAAGATGGAGATATACTCGATCTTTTCGATCTCGTACTCTTTTTTCCCGTGAGGGAGTTTGATCACAAAACTGTCTTCTACACACTTACCTAACATCAATTTTGATAAAGGTGCGTGAATAGAAATGAGTCCGTTCTCAGGTTCACTTTCTAATACACCACAGATTGTATATATCTCTTGCTCATCGTCTTCAAGATTTAAAAGAGTTATCGTCGAACCAAAATGTACCCTCTCATTAGACAATACAGCCGGATCAATTATTTTTGATTTTTGAATATGTCTATTTAAGAAGAAAAGGCGTTTATCAATATGACGAAGCTTCTCTTTTGCTGCATGATATTCTGCATTTTCACTTCTATCACCCTGAGCAGCCGCCTCTTGTTTTTCAAGGTTAACACGAGGTTTTTCAATATCTTTTAGATATTTGAACTCTTCTGTGAGTTTATCAAAACCCATCTGAGTAATCGGTTCAAAATCCATATTAATGGATAAAACCTTTAATGTAATACGTGTCTTTTTTCTCCACTCTAGCCGTTTGGACCTTATACTTTTCAGACCAATGCTGAATCTTTCCGTGAGCTTCTTCTCTTAATGCTTCACTCGGAGCTTCTATCTTTATCTTGAAATAATCTTCTGAATTAGACATCGCGACATAGGAACCGTCAACCTTGAGTTGTTTATGTAACTCCATCATATGCTTTTCAAATTTATCAAATGCCTCTGTATTGTTAATAATACGGCCTACTTGTAATTTAAGCGCTTCATTTGGTGTGTAATCTAATTGTCGTAAAATAGCTTCATTTAGCATATAACATAACCTCTTATATTTTTTTAGGAATATCATTGTAGCAATATTTAGTATATTTTTTTTTAAATTTTTCAACCAACCTAAGACTTAAAGCACTTACATAAAGATAAGCGTCAAGAAAAGTTTTGTTGATTATTGTACAAATCACCTCAGGGTAAGACAGCCAATGAAACTAGTTATTAGATGAGCTGGATGATCAGCATCATAAAATAGCAAAGTTTTTTAAGCACCATAAACTCTTTATGAGAAGTTAGTAAAAGATGCTACAATCTTCAATAAAAAAGAAAGAAGAGATATGAAAAAAATTGCAATAAGTCTGGCCTTACTTACGAGTGTTATCATCGCTTCTGACTTGCCTAAGCAATATCCACAAGGTAATCTTGGCAAGATAATACAATTAGGTGAAGACATTATGAGTAATACAAACACGCATCCGCTTACGAAAGATATTGTAGGCAACCAACTCAAGTGTATTTCTTGTCATTTACCTGGCGATGACAATCGAGCTGGAACACGCAATAGCATTGGAACTTTTCTTAATGTGGCAACAAGGTATCCTCAATACAAAGAGAGAGAGGGGGTAACACAAACGCTTCAAGACAGAATTGATAACTGTTTTATGCGAAGTATGGATGGTGAACGACCCATCATTGATTCTAAAGCATCTATCGCAATGTACACCTATGTGACATGGGTATCTACGGGATCAAAAATTAATTTAGATACCCGTACAAATCACAGTAAAGATTTTGCGAATAACCTGAAGAAATTCTCAGATATTATAAAAAAATCTACCCATAAAAACTACGAAACAGGAAAAAAACTTTTTACTTCTCAATGTGCTTCGTGTCATGGGACAAAGGGTGAAGGTATTGGAACTTTTCCACCATTATGGGGAAAATCCAAAGATGGACAATGGCGTGCTTACAATGCGGGTGCAGGAATGAGCAAACTTCATAAAGCTGCAGAGTGGATTCAAGCCAATATGCCTTATGGTCAAGGAAATACCTTGAGTATTCAGGAGAGTGCTGATCTTTCTTTATATATTAATGCACAAGAAAGAAACAGTTTTGATCTCAGTCAAAAACTTTTTGAGATCAAGAACAAGGGTTATTATAATTCAAAGATATTAAAAGAAAAAGATACCGTTGAAACGAATTTCCAAGATTTTGGTTTAGATCTTAAAGCAATCAAGAAAACAAAGATATAAAAACAGCTTTATGAAACAAAGTTTTTCACAAAGCATGCTCACTTTTGTGTATATCTTATTATTAACGTCTACAAGCCTTAGTGCATTGAAAACGGATAAGGTTTATGTTAAAAACAATATGGAGATCACCTACCTTGAAGAACCAGAAAGTGCGAATAATTTTAATGAGCTGTTTAATAAAGGTACATTTTATGGTCGTTTACGCGCACAATATCTAGACTACAACTACAAGAATGAAGATTATGGAAAAACAGCCGACAATAGTGCGCAAGCAGTAGGAGGAAATCTTAGCTTTAGCACTGCATTTCTACACGGTTTCGGTGCAACAGCAGGCTTTTATTCTTCACATACAATCAATACAAACAACCTGCACTATACGACAGACGGCAGTACTTATGATGCAGGAAAAACACCTCGAAATGTGTACAACAAATATTCCGGTAGTGGTGACCCTATTGATGTTCTTGCAGTCTCTTATATAGAATACAAGTTTTCTAAAACGACAATGAAGTATGGACGACAGATTTTTGACAGTGCTGTTATTCATTCTAATGATGTTTTTATGATACCCAACACAATGGAAGGTTTTTCTGTTGAGACTAAAGATATTTCCAACACAAGACTTAGATTAGCTTATTTCACTTCACAAAAACTGATGGGACATAATGATTTTCATAGTGTTATCGCCTCAGGTGATGCCAATGATAATGATGACGCAGGAGTACATAAAGGCTTAAGTGCAAATAACCTTGAGATATATGACCGTAAAACAAACCCGGGTATGGGTGTTTTTTCAAGTGAAAACAATACATTTTCTAGATTTAGATTAAACCTTGATGCAATGTATATGGATGATTTTTTCTACCAGGTTATTCCTGAAATCAATTATAAAATCCCCTTAGTAAACAAGTGGTCACTCACACCGGGTATTCGCTATTTCTATCAAAAAGATAAGGGTGCCGGTGATGTGGGTGGCGCTGCAATTTCAGGGACTTTTGTATTCAATAAAAGCCCTTCTCAAGAACAGATATCTTCTTATCATGATATCAGCAGCGTTGATGCCTATGCATGGATGTTCAGACTTGTACTTACAAATGGACCAGGTAACTTAAGTTTTGGATATTCGCGTATAGCCGACAAAGCTGACCTTATCTCTGCCTGGCGTGGTTTTCCTACCGCTGGTTATACCCGTGATCTTACGGAACTTGACTGGTTAGCCAATACTGAATCGTATATGATTAAAGCAAGTTATGATTTTGGAAAAGCAGGTCTGGCTAATGGGCTTTTTACCCAACTTGATTATGAGAATATGAATTATGATGAGTTAAAAATTGCTGCCGGTACAATCACAAAAACAGACAGATATATTATTCATGCGGACATTATCCAAGCTGTAAAATATATTCCTGGTCTTGCATTTCGAATGCGTTTGTCATGGGTAAATGCCGACGCTAATCCTAAAGAGCAGCTGGACTATAACTCCTACACTGACGTGCGCTTTGAAATGGACTATTTCTTTTAGACGTATCAAACCTTCTAAGAAATTTGTCTACTTAAGCCTGCGAAATAAATATTCTGTTTCTTCCAGTCTTCTTTGACGTATACATAGCGTCATCAGCAATCTGATAGATCGATTTTGCATCAAGCTTACTGTGCAGGTCAAGATGACAGGTCACTGCACCCAATGATGCCGTAACCCAGGTATAGGGATGATTTTCTTCGTGTTTAATATTTAAGTTTTCTATTGACCTAATAATTTTTTGAGCGAAGGCATAAACTTGCGTATCTTCCATGCCCAAAAGAAGCACCCCGAATTCTTCTCCACCCAAACGAAAGACTTGATCGGTTGCACGCTGGCACACCTCTTTCAAGCACTGCGACACTGCCATTATGACTTCATCTCCTTTGAGATGTCCATACTTATCGTTGTAGAGTTTAAAGTGATCGATATCTAACATTAAAAAGCTAATAGTTCCGCTCTCACGTTTGAGCCTGTTGATCTCTTTTTCAAAGACCATATTAAAATAGCGACGATTATACAGTTCACTCAAGGCATCCGTAATAGCCAGTTTTTCCATCTGTTTCTTATCTGTGATATCTTTACGAATAGCCATATAGTTAGTGATCTCACCTTCCTCATCATAAATAGGCGTTATACTTGATTCTACCCAGTATGGCTTCCCCGACTTCGTGACATTCTCAAGTTCACCTTTCCAAATATTTCCTGTTGATAGCTTAGCCCACATTTGATCATAAAAACTCTCTGGTGTATGAGAACTTTTTAAGATTCTGTGATTTATTCCCATCAATTGATCTTGAGAATATCCGCACAAACGGCAAAATGCCTCACTCACGTACGTAATATTTCCTTCATGATCCGTCATAGACATATAAATATTTTGGTTCACCACATCAAGCATACGTTGAAGCTCATTCTCAGCCAGCTCTCTTTTATGCACTTCCTCACGCAGACGCCAGTTAGAATAGATAAGAATAAATATTAAAGTTCCTGCAAGGATAATACCGATGACAAGCAGCGTTTTATCTTCCTCTTTAACAAAGTCAACACTATTCCAGCTATCATTGATCATAGTATGTTCATCAATAGAGATATTAGCTATCGCCTTGTTTATAATGCTAAGCAGCTCAGGGTACTCAGAACGCACAATGGACTTAAGCTTATATTTATAAGGGAACTCTCCTGAGATCTTCAAGTTCGCCATATTGAACTCTTTAATATGTAAACTCACCAAAGGAAGTATTTCAGCGGTTGCAAAGACTTCTGATGAAGCAACAAGTCTTAACGCTTCTTTGATATCTTTGACATACACTTTTTTGATCTTTGGATAATTACTTTGTATGTATTGAGCTGACAGACTCCCTTTTACAAGAGCCATTGTCTTTAGGTTCAAGCTATCTATATGGGAGATATAATCAACATCATTACGCGTCACAAGAACTAAGGGAAAGGCCCTGACAACATCAGACTCAAGAGAATTTTTACTTCCTTGTGTTCCGATGAAAAGATCTATTCTTCCTCTTTCAAGCTCTGCAAGAGCATAAGAATAAGGCTCTTTTTGTACATACGAAAAGTTCAATCCGCTCTTTAATGCGATAAGGTTCACATATTTTCTACTTATTTCTTTTTCCAAAGAACTCGCTTCAGAAGGCCGCCAATGTACACTGGAATAAGATATCACAGGATGTTCAGAAATCCATTTTCTCTCTTTGTCTGAAAGCTCAACTTGAACAAATTGAGCGGGATAAACATGTTCTCTAAGGTCCAGATGCTTATCCAGGATCGCTGCTTCTTTCATCATTAATATCATATGAGAAAGCTTGTTGAGCTCTATTTTTCCTATACTTTCCCTGTCAATAATAGAATATCTGCAGATCATGGAAGCTTCAAACAAAAGAGCATCTATGCTTCGTGAAGGCTTGTATTTTTTTGAAATCAGCTCTGCTATCTCTTTTTGATGTGCCAAAGCATACTTCCAACCTCTAATTGAAGCCTCGATAAAATCATGTACGCGTTTTGGATGCTTTTTATACTCATTTTGGCTTGTATACAAAAAATCAGAATAGGCATCTAGTCCATAATTGGCAGGGTCTATTATAGTATAGGGCAAGGCTTTTTGCGTTAGCTGATAGGGTTCATTTCCAAGATATGCGCTAAAGGTATCGGCCTCGCCTTGGAGAAAACCATTAAAATCAGGGGTAACAGAGACATAGTTTATACCATCTGCTTGTAATAGGCGAGACAGTAACACAGACTGCCCTTCATCCTCCGCCAACATTATCCGTTTGCCGTTTAAGTCACGGGGGGCTCTGATATCTGATGATTTATGTGAGAGTAAGACCAGGGGTGAATGTTCAAATATTGCAGCAAGTAACATAAGTGGTTGCCCATTGACAATATCTACTAAAAGTGAACTTGATCCCACTGCATAATAGGCTTCATTATCAACAACCTCGCGGACAATGTCAATGTTTTTTTTCAGGTTCTGTTCTCGGATCTCAACATCAAGGCCCTGCTCTTGATAATAACCCTGTTCCAACGCAGCGTAATATCCAGCAAACTGAAACTGATGCTCCCATTTTAATTGCAAGACAATCTTATCTTCTGCCATCAAAGAGAAACATAAAAAAATAAAGATTATCAAGTATTTCATGCCAAAATTATAACAATTAAACCTTAATAAAAATTACTTTTTTTTAATATATTTTAAGATTACTTAAAGTCTTAAAATCGTGACAACTATCGGGAATAATACGAGAGCAAAGAAGCCTTAGAGATAGTATGTGCGTTAATATAATAACCGGCTATCGCTGCAGACTGCTTTCCATCGAGATCAAACTTATCAATATCAAGTGCATACACCGTAAAAACATAACGATGTGCCGTGTCTCCTTCAGGTGGACATGCCCCTCCAAATCCTGCAAAACCATAGTCAATGATATTTTGCACAGCTCCATGAGGTAAAAGTTTAGATGAAACACTACCTGCTCCTGCCTTTAAAGACTGAACATCTTTTGAAATATTGAAGACAATCCAATGCCACCAGCCGCTTCCTGTCGGAGCATCTGGGTCATACACCGTTACGGCAAAACTTTTTGTACCTTTGGGAGCACCTGTCCATGAGAGTTCTGGGGAGATGTTCTTTCCTGTACATCCGAACCCGTTAAAGACTTCATCAACAGACAGCTGCCCCTTGATATCCTTGCTTGTCAAGGTAAAACCTTCTGCCATAAGCAGACCTGTTAGTATAAATACCAGCGTTATCATTTTTACCATCATTTTTTCCTTTATTTAATTTAAAACCGTCTGAAGCGAAAAAGACTTGAAACCACATCTATCATATCATTTAAGGCAGTGGAGTCAGCTATCATATCCTCATCATAATGAGATTTTCGGTGCTTACTTTGACGTTTTCGTTCTTTTGCTCGGCTGTATCTGTGCTTTTCATCCAGCTCATCTTTCAAGACATTGCTTTTTCCGCCAAGAGCCATCCATTCCTGTATCTGTTTCAATTCACCGGCATCTAACCATAGACCGTGTTCAGCACACACGTCCATGATAACACCTGAACGGTTCATATAGTTCTTTCTTTGCATGATGTTTGAGCATTCAGGACATTTTCTGTAAAGGATTTTATCTTGATGCAAAGGATGTTGCAAAAGAGAATGAAGCTTATGATGATCAATCCAATACGAGGGTGACACACTCTCTTCAAGAAGTTTTTCCAATTCATGATTATCAAAAAAAAGTCCAAAACATCGCTCACATTTTTCAATAATAAAGCGGGTGTTCTTTCCGATATCCATACTTTCTAAATACGTCAGGCAATCCGGACAAGTGCGCATACTTTTGGGTAGCTTAACACCGATATTGGTCTTTTTAAGCTCTATATCATTTCGAACTCCGCAATACTCACAAATAATACTTTTAGGCGGAAGTGGGGCCGAACAGTGTTTACATTTTGCCATTACAGTTCTTCTAAGATACTTCTTTTTTTACTGCTATATTCTTCTTCACTAATAAGATCGGCATCAAAAAGCTCTTTAAGTTGAAGTAAACGCTCCTTAAGGTTTTTAGGAGCTTCAGTGGAACCTGCATTACTGTCAGACTGTAGTACAGAACCGGCGAGACCGCCGCCTACACCCATACCCATCATCAAGCCAGCTGCACCGACTTGGTTGTTCGCTGCATCTTTCATAGCCTCAAGTTTTTGAAGTTCGCTATAAGAGACCCCCGCAGCATCTGCTCCAAATTTATCTGCTGTAATGTCTGCTATCTTATTGATACGCTCTTGGGTGACCTCATCAAAGTCTGTTCCTTCAATGCGAAAGTCTGTTAAAGAAAACCCCAGTTTAATAAAGTCTTTTTCGAGGTTAGTCCCCAAAGCCTTAGATATCTCTTCACGCTCTGAATCGATCTGTGCATAAGAGAATTGAGCACTTGCCAAAAAATCTGCAATAGGCTGATTAATACGTGAAAGCATCATCGCTCTAAAATCACTGACGCGGTAATATTCCTGAGGCCCTAAAATATTGACAAAAAAGGACTTAGGGTCTTCAATCTTAAAACTGTAATTTCCATAGGCCATCAAGGCCACAGGGAAGTTATATTTAGGATCATCATACTTAATAGGAGAGAGTGTTCCCCACTTTTGATCGAGTATACGTGTTTTCTTAAAAAAGTACAGACCTACTTTATGTTCACTTTCAAAGGCTTGCATGAATTTAGTGACCGTCGTCCAAAAAGGGATATTCTCTGTATCAATATCTGCCATTCCCTCTTCTTCCATAACACCAACGACTTGACCTTCATACACAAAGATACAACCCTGCCCCGGACCGACGATTAGCTTTGAGGCATTTTTTATCTCATCGCCATTTTCACTGAAGCGGTAAAAAAGCTCATCTGCTCCAGGGTTATTCCACTCAATAACCGAACGTAACTGTCTTTTCACTCCGTCCCAAATACCCATAAGCACCCTTTTGATTTAATGAATTAATTATAATGTAAAAAACTTAAGTTGCCAAACCCTCTAAGAGCATCTGATAGTTTACTTCATATACGGCTTGTATATTATCAACAACACTAAGGTGTCCATCGATTGCAAGACTGGATAGACCATGTAAAAGAGACCAAATTGCTGTTGCCGTGAGAACAGGGTCACCGGGTTTAAAGATGTTTTGTTCTTGCGCCAGCAATATGATCATGACCAACTTATGAAACCCGCTATCTTGTCCATTTTCCATCACTTCATCTGAACTGTCTCCGTGCAAAAGTTTATACAGGTCCTCACGTTCATCCACACACACTTCTTCACGTTCTTTTGACATGGATGGTCCAAAAAGAAGCCTGTACAAGTCAGCATTAGCAACTGCAAAATTCACATAAGCCATACCCATAGCATGAAAACGTTCTAAAATAGAAAGCTTTGTATCCATAAAAATAGGTTCAATCACCTCATCTAACTTATCAAAACCAGCCAATATGACCTGCTTCATCAAAGCTTCTTTATTTTTGAAGTGCCTGTAAATAGCAGAACGCGAAGTCCCCAGTCTATCTGCCAGTTCTCGCAGCGTTATCTTTTCCAAGCCTTCGCTAGCAACCATGCCCAAAGCCGTTTGGATAAGTCCCTCTTTAAGGTTACCATGATGGTAGCTGTTTTTGTTCTCTGTTTTATTCATGAAGTTATTGTAACCTGTGTTTTCAAAAATCTCCCTAAAGATGTTGACATGGTTTACATCTTATGTTAACATTGTCAACATTATTTTCACACAAAGGAAAACTGTATGAAAAAGCTGCTTTTATTAGGCCTGTATTCACTAAGCCTACTTGCAACAAGTAATTATGAGGTCGCCGTAAAGAGTGATGCGGCTATCAGTGGCTATGAAGATGCTTCCTCTCAGATGCACATGACGCTTATCAATTCCAATGGGCAAAAACGTGAACGCCTTATGAAGATGATCGTACTTGAAAAAGATGGAGGAGATAAATCATTAATGGAGTTTCTCTCTCCTGCTGATGTCAAAGGCACAAAGTTCTTAAATTATGAACATGTCAAAAAAGATGATGATCAGTGGCTTTATCTCCCTGCGCTTAAGCGGATAAAGCGTATTGCTTCTAAAAACAAGTCAGGTTCCTTTATGGGAAGTGAATTTGCTTATGAAGACCTAAGCTCATTTAATGTAGACAAATATATCTATGAAGGTGACGCGCAAGTACTTGAGATAGATGGTAAAAAGATGTACATGGTACAGAGCAAACCACTGTCAAAGAATTCAGGCTATACAAAACAAATCGCCTGGGTCGACGCCGAAAGCTTTCTCATTCATAAAATGGATTATTATGATAGAAAAAACGAGCTACTTAAAACGGCTGTGTATGACGACTACAAAAAGATCTCCGATGTTTGGCGCATAGGAAAGATCAGTATGAAGAATCATCAAAATGACAAAGAAACGATTCTTATCTGGAAAGAAGAAACAATAAAAAATGGTCTTCAAGAAAAAGACTTTCATAAGAGAGTCCTCAAAAAATGATTGTAAGACTCTCTATCTCAACCCTGTTATTGGGTACTTCGCTATTGTGCGATGTAGAGATAAAGGGTCATCTTGATTTGCAAGCACAAGCGTATCTTACCCACCCTGAACAAAAGCATCCTGACAACTATACCGCCATGGCACAGATCGAACTGGGTTATTTAAAAGATGATTTTGAGGCGATAGCCAAACTTAGCGCACAACAGGATTATTATGATCTTCAAAGCAGTTCTGATCATAATGATAGAAGTTTTCTTCGTCTTGATGAGCTCTATGCTAAGCAGGACTTTGAGGATTCACAAATCTTAGCCGGTAAGAGCATTCGATTTTGGGGCGCTTTGGAAGTTGATAATATTGTGGATACTTTTAATCCCGATGATCTCCGTACTGACCTCTTTGACACAGATAAACTGGGTGTCTGGAATGCAAGTTATACACAATATACCGATACTGGGGAGTTGTCTCTCATTATAAAAATAGATGAGCAAGATCAGCCCATGGCAGCTTATCCCTATGTTTATTATCTTTTTCCCGAATATGTCTTTTATGATAAAAGTCTTCAACTTGAAAAATCAAGAAATCGTCCTTCTGTTTTTCTAAAATACTCCGGATCAACCGATACAGAGTATGCTCTTGATTATGCCTTTATTTTAGAGAACGGATATGATTCACAACGCTATTTTACCTCAGACGGCCCTTTGAACGGTTCACCTGTCACCTTTAAACAGCATGCCTACCTGGTCAACAAAGCCATGACTTACAACACCCTTGTTGTAGGTGCTAGCCTTTTTAAGATGGAAGCTCTTTATGCCGATGTCATAGACAATAAACTGATCTCGGATTTTTATCACCTTGGACTGGGAGTAGAACACACCCTCACCCAAGTCTACGAACAAGCCGATCTCGGTCTCATAGCGGAGTATTACAAATACGACACTTTACAAAGCCACAAGTACAGTGACCTTGATCTTTTTCAGATTTTTCAAAACGATCTCTTTGTGGGACTGAGATACAGCTTTAATGAAGGAAATGATGCCAGTATTATCGGTGGTGCGATTGTGGATCTGGATTATCATGAGCAGAGCTACTATATTGAGTATGAAGGGCGGCTTGCCGAGACGTTCAAACTCAACCTTGACTACCGTTATACCGAACCTTCACCAGACACATTAACCGCTTTTCATATTATGGGTCGACATCAGCGCCTAAGCCTCAAGCTTGGGTATTACTTTTAGGAGATATTATGCAAAACCTTGTCACTAAGATCATTCGATTTCGCTGGCTTATTGTCGTTTTAATACCACTTTTGACCATCATTATGGCAACGCAACTGAAACATCTTGAATTTGAGGGCTCTTACCGTATCTGGTTTGGGGAAAGCTCGACTATCTTGCAAGACTATGACAAGTTTCGCTCTATCTTTGGCAATGATGACGCTGTCAGTATTATCTTTAAAGATGAAAACGGTGTAATGAACCCAAAGGCTTTGCATGTCATAGATCGTATCACACAGAAGCTTTGGCAGACCCACTATATCTCTCGTGTCGACTCCATCACCAATTATCAGTACGTGCACGCTGATGAAGAGTATCCTGATGAGATTCTTGTCGAAGATTTTATTGATGACATTGATGCACTTACTCCCCAACAGCTCCAAGAAAAAGCCCGTATTATTACTCATGAAGATCAGGTAATCGGCCGTATCATAAGCAAAGATACCAAAACAACCATGATCGTCGGGCGTATGACCCCTAAGGCCGGAGACGACCCCCAAGTCTCTGCCAACCTGCAAGCAGCTGTTGAAAAGATCGTTGAAGAAGAAAAAGCCAGCGGCTATGACTTCCATCTTGGCGGTGGCCCTGTCTTAAATATGGCATTTATTACCCTGGGTCAGCATGATGCCAGTACTTTTACTCCGCTGGTACTGCTAATATCTATGATAATCTTATGGATAATCTTCAAACGCCCTTCGGGGATGTTTTTAAGTATTTCCGTTGTTATCTTCACCTTTTTAATCGTCTTGTCAGTGCAAGTACTGCTAGGTTACCGTCTTAACAATTTTACAGCCAACATGCCTATCTTTGTCGTTGCCATCGGTATTGCCGATGCCATGCATCTGTTTTGGATCTATCAAATCGGTCGAAAAAAAGGACTGGACAACCATGCAGCCATACACTACAGTGTTCACAAGAACTTTCTGCCTATATTCTTAACATCCCTGACAACGGCTGTCGGTTTTGCTTCCTTAGGTATCTCTGCCGTCGTACCCATCAAGACCCTTGGTATCGCAACCGCCAATGCGGCACTTCTGGCCTTCGTTCTTACTATACTTTTTGTTCCTGCCATGCTAGCCATCATCAATCCCCGCATCAAAGCAAATGAAACGCAAGAGGGAAAAAAGACCACCCCTATACTTGCACATAAATACGCAGCTTTCATCATCAGGCACGACCTGAAGATAATCATCTCTTCTGTGATATTTTTTAGCATTATAGGTCTGGGCCTGACGCAGGTCAAAGTCGATTCAAATACGGTACGCTATTTCAAAGAAGATGTGCCCTTTAGACAAACCGTACATTTTATGCAGGACAACCTTACCGGACCTATGGCCTACGAGATCGTCGTTGATTCAAAAGAGAAAGACGGTATAAAATCACCGGCATTCATGTACACGGTAGAAAAGTTCTATGAAGACTATAAAAACAGGTTTACAGACGTAAGACATGTCTCTTCACTCACAGATGTCGTCAAAAAGTTCAATGAGGTGATGAACGGTTCAAAAAGTATCCCCAATGATCAGAACCTGATCGCCCAGTACCTTCTACTGTACTCGCTCTCCCTGCCTCAAGGGATGGAGATCAACGACAGGATGGATGTGGATGAGCGTCTGTTTCGCATCACCTCTTCCGTTAACATAGTCGATACTTCCTTGGACCTTGAGATGATTGCGTGGATAGAAGCATGGTGGGAAAAGACACCCTACTCCGCCAAGACAAACGGTCAAGCCGTTATGTTTGCACATATGCAGCATGATGTGACCGACACCCTTATCGAGTCTATACTTCTGGCTATCACCGCCGTTTCACTTATGATGATCCTTATCTTTAGAAACCTCAGGATCCTGCCTCTGTTTATCATACCAAACATCCTTCCTATTGTTCTTGTCGTTGGGGTGATGGGCTGGTTAGGCATTACCATAGACATCGGTGTTGCCATCTCAGGTGCCATCATCATCGGGGTAGCCGTAGATGACACCATTCACTTCCTGGTCAAGTACCGTGAAGCCAGACGACGAGGTGACAATATACAGACTTCTTTAGAATACGTGATGCAGTACGCAGGTTCTGCCATCATCTTCACAACACTCATCCTCTCTGTCGCGTTTTTGATCTTTGTATTCTCACAGTTCTTGCCAAATGTCAACTTTGGAATCGTCACGGCCGTCGCACTTATCATCGCTGTCTTAGTCGACTTGCTTATGTTACCGGCAATTCTTAGTCGTTTTGACGGGGGTGAGAAGAGTCTTCTCACTTAGCAATAGCATAACACAATGTATGACTATTGCTTTTATCAATAAATAGCACTACATTTTGTCTGCCTATTGGATTTAAACTCAATACTAAACATTCATCTAACTGCAAATCCAGTAAATTTATACATAAAATCAGAAAACATGTCAATTTAACATCTTCATACAAATAGTAATACATTTTTAATGTTAGATATTATGTTGTCTATTAAAGAGTTATATGAAAAAAATAATATTATAAAACTGTATTTTACTTACGACTAATACAAGGAATTAAAATAAAAAAGATATTAATTAGAATTGTCATTGTAATAGCTATTGTCTTTGCAGGTGTACTATTTAATCGGTTAAATTATAATAAGCCAAATATTATGTTTGAAACAAGATTAAATAAGGTGGGAAAAACAGAAACTTTTGAGTTTTCTATCAACAAAGGTAGCCACCTAATTGGTTTGGCTATTAATGATAAAGACTATCATAGCTCTTTTGGTAATGTTCTGGATGGAAATTATACGATTGAATATTTTTTAAATGGTAAGTTGGATCGAATAGAACATATAAATAAAAAGAGTCTGCCTAAATATTATAAGGGGCTTTATAAGGTCAGCGGTTCAACAAAAATGAGCTCTTGGAAACAAGAGACATTAGGCAAATTGAAAGTTCCGGGAAATTATAAGATTAAAATCACAGTTGTTAAACCGGAATCTTCTTTAGTTGACTACAAAGGGGAGATGTATTTCTATGCGCATCCTTTTGATGAAAAGATCTCTAAAATGTTTACAGATGGTGCCGAAGAACGTAAACGCAAACGTCTACTTAAAAATTTGATGGATTCTAATGAGACAAATCCAAGTTTAATTCCGCTTAGGGTAGCGCTTGATAAGGGTGATATAACTGCGGTCAAAAGTATTTTTAATAGTGATAATAATATCACGGTAAATACTTTGATGGTATTTGATCGCACGCCTCTTCAATATACTTCATTTTATAATCATTCTGAATTGGCACGCTATCTTATTGATAATGGTGCAGACATCCATCATAAAGATAGAATGGATAAAAATGCCTTAGCCTATGCTATTGAAAACAATGCTCTTCAAACGGCAAAGTTACTGATTGAAAATGGGACTAATGTTAATGATGTTTTTTATGTACAAGGTTATTTGACTCACAAAATAGCTAAGGACTTACAAGGTTCCGAAATGTCGGCACTACAGTATACAACAGGTAATGGTTTTTTTGAGATGACAGAATTATTACTCAAAAATGGAATGAAAGACACAATCATGCCTGAATCTCAAAATATAAATATACATACTTATATTTATTCGACATGGTGGACAACAATGAGTAAAAAAGAAAAAGAAGAAATGCAAGCCCTTTTCGATCAATATGGGGTTGAAGTTAAAAATCTAAATAAAGTAAATAAGATATAAAATGAGTAATTGGAAATGGAATATAACATATAACAAGTACTTGGAGAAAAATAGTTGACCCTGCGGGCACAACTATTTCTCAAGACAAACGTTAAAAAGCCTAACCTTCCACAAGAGCCTTATTCGCCGACATCCATCGCTCTAAAATGATCTTGGCTGCGAGCGAATCGATCCGTCCGTCTTTCTTCTGTTTGATAAAACCCTTCATCGAGTCTTCTGCTTCAATGGAAGAGTTTGATTCATCCTGATAATAGACAGGACCTTCAAAATCTACAAGGTTCATAAAGTGCGCTACTCGGCGGCGCATCTCGTCTTCGCTACTACCACCCAGCGGGATACCGATAACCACAGCCTCAGCGCCCCACTCTGCTATAGCTTCCTTAACAGCCAAGGAAGCCTGGTTTCTATTTTTACGTTCAATAGCATTAAGAGGCGTCACAAAGTTTTTGTCAGCAGAATAAGCCAGGCCTATTCTCTTAAGTCCAAGATCAATAGCAATTATCTTCATTTAAATGTCCATTTAAATATCGCTATGCGACAAGTTAGTTTCTGAAGAAATATCGCTTCGCAATAAATTATTTTCTGAAGAAATATCGCTTCGCGACCGCCACGGCTTATTTTCCAAGGCAGAAGTTGCCAAACATCTTATCTAGCATCTCTGAGTGCTCATAAGGTCTTGTAATAGACGAAACTTCGGTAATAGCCATATTCATGTGAAAAGAGAATATTTCCAGCTCCTGCTCTTCTAAAGGCATTTTGGCCTCATCTATCTCATTCAGCGCTTTTTTTACGGCATTGATCTGGCGCGCAGAGATCAGCATCATCTCATCAGAAACATTTTTTGTGTCCATGATCTCTTCTAAAGCGGAAATCAACTCTCTCGCACTCTCTTTACAGCTCAGTGATATTGGGCTGTAAGGTTCTATCTTCGTTCTATCAAGTTCAGTATTAAGATCTGTTTTATTGACCAAGACAATAAAAGACTTCTCATCTTTGTGCTCTTCAATCAAAGAGACTATTTTCTCGTCTTCATCATCAAAACTACGGGAGTTATCAAACAGTGCAATAACAATATCACTCTGCTCAATCGCTTCTATACTTCTTTCAATACCGATACGTTCTATCTCGTCATTGGCATTTCTGATCCCTGCGGTATCGACCATACGGATAAGATGCGTGCCGATCTTCACTTCTTCTTCTATCGTATCACGTGTCGTCCCCGCAATATCAGAAACGATAGCACGTTTATAGTTTAGAAGCACGTTTAACAAAGAGCTTTTGCCCACATTGGGTTTACCTATAATCGCCACTTTAAAGCCCTGCATAAGACCTGCACGGCTTTGACTCGCCTGCAAGGTATCAGACAATTGAAGATGAAGTTTTTCTAAACGTTCAAGTATCTGATCGATCAAGTCTTGAGGAAGGTCTTCTTCTGCATAATCAATGGTGACTTCAGAGTAGGCCAAAATATTTAAAAGATCATCACGGACACCTTCGACATAGCCCTTCAACTCGCCCTTCATCTGTTTGGCAAGTATCTTCGCCGCATCTTCACTTTTTGCTTCGATGAGCTGAGCGATCGCTTCTGCTTCAGTCAGATCGATACGACCGTTTAAGAAGGCACGCTTGGAGAACTCACCCGGTTCAGCCAATCTCGCACCTGCATCCAAGACTGCTTGTAAGACCTGAGTAGCAACGATCTTTCCACCATGACACTGAAACTCGATAATATCTTCTGCGGTAAAAGAGTTAGGGCCTTTAAAGTAGATAACAATAGCCTCATCTATCAATTCATTCAAAGCATTATATAAGGGAGTTAGGGTTGCGTGACGTATTTTGAAGTCTGTTTTTTTAGAAAGTCTTGTGGCAATATCAAGGGAAGATTCACCACTGAGACGAATGATAGAGATCGAGCCGATACCGTGAGCTGTGGCAACTGCCGCAATTGTATCGTGCATACCCGACGCTCTTAGCGGTTTTCGTTGTTGTTAAAAGAGTTGATGATGATAAATTTTGCACCATCGCGTGTCGAACGAATCGCTACATATTTATCAGGATAGCTCCCGCGAAGCTCTCTTAGCGCGATCTGTACAAGTACACCGTCAAGGATCTTTGTCTGCGCTCTGCCATCACGGTTTATATTTTCATAAACACCTTCAAGGTACTTACAGATCATCTCTTCTTGGTTCTTTAAAAATTCCGCTATCTCAAGACGAAGCTGTAATTGATACGTCGCGTTGATCCAGTTGTAAAGCATATAAGAAAGCGCCTTATAACGGTAGCCTTCCTTACCAATAAGAAGGGCCGCATCTTTTCCTGTAAACTCTACTAAGATCGTCTTATCATCATGTTCACAAACCTTAATCTCATCGATTTCAAAACAGGCATGCTTAAAAAGTGCATCAACCTTTTCTTTGATCTCGGCAGCGACTTCGCTTGGTTTATAAGCTTCTTCAAAGAAGCTGTCAACTACTGCTGAGTTACGTGAGCTACTCGTACTTTTAACCAATTGCTCATGTATCTCATCATGTGATTTGTCACAGATCTCTGTTTCTTCGCCGACATACACTTCTTCATTCTCATCTTCATACAGATCAGACCCGTCATAATCATCTTCTTGATCTGTTACAAATGATGCTGGAAGAATAATATCGTTACGAGAGGGTTGCTCTCTCTTTTGGATCTTTTCTTTCTTTTTAACAGGTTCTCTTTTAACAGTCTCTTTAGGTTTAGTGGCCGGCTCAATTTTCTCCGCCGGTTTAATCGCATCCGCTGGTTTAACTGTATCAACCGGTTTTTTCTTTTCAGGAGCAGCTGCGGGCTCCGGTACACGTACTACTTCTGTATGCGTTTGTATTTGAACTTTGGATGTCGCAACAATAATCGCCTGCTTTTTAAAAAGTCCAAAAAAACCGCTTGAGGGTGCTTGAATTACTTCTATATTCAACTGTGTAATAGAACATGACAGCTTATCAGCCGCCAGCGAATAGGCACTCTCTAATGACTCCGCTTCTATTTTGACCATAATCTATACCTCTTTAGCCTTTTTTAGGCTTGCAAATTTTTTATTTACTACGAATTGTTGAGCGATAGAAAAAATATTATTTACTAACCAGTACAGAACAAGTCCGGCTGGGAATGTCACAAAGAAAAATGTGAAAATAAGTGGTAAAAATCTAAATATCTTTTCTTGCATAGGATCAGTGAAATTACTTGGCGTAATTCTTTGTTGATAATACATTGATGCACCCATTAAAATTGGTAAGACAAATGTCGGGTCCATATGTGCCAAGTCAGTAATCCACAGAGTCCATTCTGCGCCTTTTAATTCTACAGAATTTAATAATACCCTATAAATCGCGAAAAAGATAGGAATTTGCATCAAAAGTGGTAGACAACCGCCTAATGGATTCGCCCCTTCTTTTTTATAAAGTGCCATAACAGCAGCATTCATACGCTGTGGATCACCCTTATATTTTGCTTGAAGTTCTTTTACCTTAGGTGACACCTCTTTTAGTTTTTGCATAGAGATCATACCCTTGAAGGTAAGTGGGAACAAAACCAAACGTACAGAAAGTGTTAGCAGAACAATAGCCCATCCCCAATTTCCTACAATGCCGTGTAGAAATGCAAGGTATTGAAACAGTGGTGCTGCTGCAAAAGTAAACCAACCGTATTCAATAGCATTGATTAATTCAGGGTTTATAGCGTGAAGGATCTTGTAGTCTTTTGGTCCTATATAACCGTTGAACTTAAAGTCTTGTAGACCTTCCATAAAGACAACAGGATTATTGTCCCTGTCTCTATCAACCTTAACAGTGATGTCTTTATTCAGACTGTAAAAGATTGAGGCAAAGTATTGTGAGAAAGAAGAAGCAAGATTAACATCATTATATGAGGTCATGTTCTCAGCGTCACCGTCTTCAATAATAGTGATCAAGTTATCACCCGTATCAACCATCACACCTTCTACTGACATCATCTGCTTATCAGAAAAAGTCGGATGCATCCCAAGATAGACGTAGTAGCGTTTATCTGCATTCAACTTGATGTTTACATCATAATGTCCGTCAGCATAAAAAGTCAGTTCTTTTAACACCGTCACTGATGAAAGCTTCTGTCGTAAAGTAACTGACACATGTCCGTCAACAAGGTTTGCTTCTTTAATATTTGATGTGTAAGGCGTGCTCTCAGCTTCTTTATTTAAGACCTTGTCTGCAAAACGGATCTGTAGAGGTTTAGCCCCTGTCTCTGAAACAAGCTTAGCATTGCCGGTCTCTTCATCGGCAAACTTCTTCTCCAACATCTCTTTTTGTGCAATACGCCCCAGCGTATCAATCGTCAAGATGTAGTTTTTTCCTGTAAGTTTGGCTAAAACAGCACTATCAGATGAAACAACTGATGTCGAACCTGTGTCATGCCCAAAGTCCACACCTTCAGAAACTCCCCCTACATTTTCAGACGTAAGCGTCTTGGTTTGAACAGTACTGTTGTTTTCAGCATCAAGCGGTTTAGGTGGAAAGATGGTTGTATAAGCCATAAAAAAAGCAAACGATATCGCCAGTGCCAATATCAATCTCTGATTTGAAGTCATTTTTTCTAACACAATTATTACCCTTTGGAAAAATTTTTAATAAGATAGTACTTGTCATTCCCAGCAGGAACGTACCAATATTTAATCGGTGATATTTTATCTTTTTTAATCTTACAACTTAGTTTGTTTACTACAGGATAGTCAATTCCACCCTTAAAAAACTGATTACAGCGTAAAATACGCACAAATGTAAAGAAAAACGCCTTAATTAAAGAGTTTTTTTCAAACTGCCATTTGGCATATTCCGAACATGAGGGATAATATCGACACGAACCGTACCCAATAAGTGAAAAAAACTTTTGATATATACCTATCAGTCCCAGAAGAAATTTACGTAACATCAGATCGCGCCGACACGCTTAAGTGCTTTTTTAATATCAGTTTTGAGTTGTTCATGTGAAGTATCTCGAATCGCTTCTTTAGCAACAAAGATATAAGTACCTGATTTTATAGTTGGAGAAAGTTCTAAGAAGATTGCACGAAGTCTGCGTTTGGCACGATTTCTAAAAACCGCGTTGCCGACTTTCTTGCTGGCTGTGAAGCCTTTTTTATACTCTTTATCTTTAAGATAAAAAAGTACTGAGGATTTAGCATGAGCTGCCTTACCTCTTTTATAAACCAGTTGGAACTCCCGAGGAAGTTTCAATCTTTCAAAATGGTTTATACAGTTAAGCTCTTACGCCCTTTAGCGCGGCGTCTATTAATGATTCTACGACCATTTTTTGTAGCCATACGTGAACGGAATCCGTGAGTACGTTTACGCGGTGTGCTGTGTGGTTGATAAGTACGTTTCATATAAGCGTCCTTCTATTAGTTATATTCGTGCAATTGTAGTTAAGCTTTACTTAAAAATCGATAAAGAGAAAAGAAAAACATCCTTTATTTACGGTAATCTCACTCTTTTATACAGATAAGGCGCTCATTCTCCTTTGAAAATCTTTCCCAAATCGATTTTTCTGTCCTGATTGCGATAAGAGCACCCTCTTCATCAAATGACTTTTCGTGAATGAGAATCTTCTCTTCATCCAGTCTATACTCCATCAGACTTATGTCACTGTACCTTACACTAAAAAGATGTTGTTCAAGTTTGACATAAGGTATGAAATCACTTTCTTTTATCACATCATTACAAGCATCTGAATAGGCACGTACCAAACCGCCGGTACCCAGCTTAGTACCGCCAAAGTACCTGACAATAATCACAGCTGTATTGATCAAATCATTTCCTGCTAAAACAGCCAAGGTCGGTTTTCCAGAAGTTCCCTTTGGTTCGCCGTCATCACTGCAGTGTTCAACGATCTGATCATACGCATTGATATATCGCCATGCCACAACAAAGTGTCTGGCTTTTGGATGTTGCTCTTTTAAGGACTTTAGGCGCTCATCATACATGTCGTATGGCACAAGATGGGCTATAAATTTAGACTGTTTTATTTCTAAGGTCTTTGTCGTACATTCTTTAACAAGTTTCATGCGTGTTAGTTTAACTAAATTTTGATAGACTTTCACATGTATAAAAAAGCACACGATGCACTTTTTAAATGGTATCAGATCAATGGTCGTCATACACTCCCCTGGCGTAATATAGATGATGCCTATAAAATATGGGTAAGTGAGATCATGCTTCAGCAGACTCAGGTCAAAACCGTTCTTGAAAGATTTTATTTTCCTTTCATTGAAAGATTCCCAAGTTTACAAAGCCTTGCTGAAGCACGCGAGGACGAGGTTCTTAAGATGTGGGAAGGTCTAGGCTACTACACACGTGCACGCAACTTACATAAGACGGCGAAGCACTGCAAAGATGTGCTTCCACAAACGGTGCAAGAACTGGTCTGTCTTGCGGGTATAGGTCAGAGTACTGCCCATGCTATTGCCGCCTTTGCTTACAAGACACCTGTTCCTATTATGGACGCCAATGTAAAGCGTATCTTATATCGTCTGTTTGCCCTTAAAAAAGCTTCTGAGAAAGAGTTATGGGAGAAAGCCTATCTTATTTTCGACGACACACGCCCTTATGATTTCAATCAGGCCATGATGGATCTTGGATCAACTCTTTGTACCGGCAAAATAGCCTTATGCGATGAGTGCCCTTTTGATAGTGTTTGCAAAGCCTGTTCATCGGCTCTTTCTTATCCTGAGAAAAAGGCTAAAAAAAGTATTCCTGTTCGGCAAAAACATATTGTAATTCACCATTATAAGAATAAGTTTGCCCTGAAACAAAGAGAGACCCGTTTCTTAAACGGTCTTTGGGGTTTTAACGAATTTGAACATAATGAAGAGATAGAGTTCACCCAGGCTTTAGGGAAAATATCACACACCTATTCACATTTTAAGCTTGAGGCCGAAGTATACATTGCCCACTGCTACATCGAAGAGCATGAATGGTTTTCACTCCAGGAGATAAAAAGCCTTGCGCTCTCTACTGCTGACCATAAGGCATTGGCGCTACTTTAGAAATTTATTTTAGACATGTCCAAAATAAAAGTCTAAGCCAAAGTAGATATTATAATTGGGACGATAATCATAGGCCTCATGATAATTCACCCCCGGTCCAATATCATAAAAAAGCCATTTTCTCCATATGTTTTCTCTCCAGCGCACGCTATAAAAGTAATTAAAGATTCTATTCTCTTCTTTATAAAACAGTGGGTCTGAATCCGTATCGGGATACAGACTTGAATCCTCATTTGCGTCAAAGGGACTATTTTTATATTTTGTCTGACCATTAAAACCAAGATTAAAACTCAGACCAGCATAAGGACGCGGTTGGTAGAACCATTGTATAAATCCATCATAATGCATACCGTCTACATGTGATTCACTTCCTCTGTCAATTACAAAACGCAGAAGCGTATTGGCACTTGTTGGCGTATCTAAATAAAGTTCAGTAAGCTCAATAAACTCGTCTTTTAGAGAATAGGTAAACGTCTGTATAGGCTCTAAACGCCATCTGCCGAAACTTGTCTCATAAGAATAACGCGCCCTGGCAAAAGGATCAATACCGTGAAATCCGATAGAGTACTTCGGTTTAATCCCCAGAAAACTTTTAGTAATTGTTTCCACCCCAATAGCCGGAGCATCACTATCCGTTGGCTTATTTACGTTCCTGGCCGTATCATCTTTAAAACTTTCTACGAACAGGCGCAATCTTTTTCTGCTTCGTCCCAGATATAAACGCGCTTGAACCTTTGGCGTAAACTCATCTTCTTGCAGGGAATGCACCTGTTGAACAAAACTAACACGAATATATGATCGATCGCCCTCTTCCAAAAGTTTCCTCGTTAAGAAAAATTCATCAATACCAATACCCTCTATCAAATGATTATCTGATCTTTTCTTCAACTTCTGAACCAAACTTGCCGCTTGTGAACTTTCTTCTTCCTCACTTAAAGACTCGTTACTGTCTTCAGTCTGTATAAGTGTGATATTTTCATCTACATTCTTTAGTCCAAGCGCTGCAATATTTTGATCATTTAATAGTAGCGAGGCATTAAAATCAAAGGACTTACTACTTAGACTATTTTCTTCTTCCTCACTGCTATTGATATCACCAAAGAGATCATAAACACTGATAACAACACCATCTACCCCAATACCAAATTCATGTACCTTTGCGCTAAAGATTCCATGCACTATATCTACATATCCTGGTACGATTATTTCACTTGTATTATCTTCTTCATAAGCGTGTACAAATATGGTAAAAAAAATAGCGAAAAGGAGTAAATACTTCATATATATAAAATAACGTTTTTTATGGTTATAACAGCTTAATTTTTTCAAAATATGTATTATTTTCTGTAAAATCAAACACTCTGTTTATGAATAATGTTTTGTACTTTAAAATAGTGTTATAATGAGATACTTAAAAATGTGGATACTGATGAAATTATTATTTAATTTAAAACATTATCTTTATACAGGCCTGAGAGAAGTTCTTATTTATCACCATAACTCTTTAGAGTTTCGGGCTAAGATATTTGCCCTTATCGTTGCGGCCAACCGTTATTCTGGAACGTGTGAGTATGAACTTGTCCATGAAGCGGGTATGCAGATATATAAGGATAAAGATAGAGTTAATTTACTCTTGCTTACAACGCGTGAATATGTCAATAAGGTTCGTCAAAAGAATGGATTAGATATCGATGATCTAATTCTTGATATCCAAAAAGAACTTCAACAGATCCCTCGTTATGCCGATAAAATAGATATAACGAGTCTACAGCCTATTATCGAATGCTGTACTGATGAAGATACATCTACTTATCAGATTCGCATACTTGAATTTCTACAAAGTTTAAAAACAGAATATACAAAAGAGAGTCTATGAAAAAGCCAATCAGTAAAAGAAGCATATTTTTAATATGTTTATTAAGCTTATGTTTAAGCGCTTGTTCAGAGCAAGCTCAACCCTATGAAGACATGAACACAAGTAACCTAGACATTCAAGAGCAAGGGTCTATACAGACCCACTGATAAGAGTTTAGCCATTATAACTTTCAAGTTTATAACCCTCACCCATAAGTTTCATAACGCCTCCGGCTAGGTTTTTTACGTTATAACCCTGCTGTGCCATAAACCCGGCTACTTGAGCTGTTCTAGCACCCGTACGACAAATAAGCCCGATTTCAACATCTTTTCCACCCAACTCATCCATCGCTTTTAAAAAGCCCTCTGCATCATAACCGCCTCTATCATCAAAGAAAGTCACTGTTGTACAACCGGGAACAATACCTGTTTGTTCCCACTCCATTGGTGTACGAATATCAACAATTTTCATATCTGAATTTTCCAACATCTCTTTATCTGGATATACATTCATAAATAGCCTTTATTATTATAATAGTATGAAATTATAGCAAATAATTTTAATTTAGTAAATTTAAAAGACTTTTTTGAGGTTTAGTTAAGGAGTTATATTCGTGGAAGTGTTAAAATAAAACAAGCGCCATCATCTTCATTTTCTACTTGTAATTTTCCATTACAATGATCTTCAACAATCATCTTAGACATGTACAGACCCAATCCTGTGCCATCACACTTCTCTTTTGTCGTAAAATACGGATCAAAAACATAAGCAAAATTCTCTTGCGATATTCCACCTGCGTTATCTTTTATTATCAACTGTATCTCATCTTCTAGCGTTTGTGTCTCAATTACGATCCGAGGTTCCTTTATCTTTGCTGAGGGGTACATGGCTTTTTCCATAAAAACGTCCTGCGCATTTTTAATAATATTTAAGAGAACTTGCATAAGCTCATTTGGATAAGTGTATATCTCCTCTGTGGACTCTAAGCGTGTCTCTATTTTTATTCCCTGAGATTGTAAGGAGCTGCCAATGATATTCAAAGAACCCATAACAACATTGTTAAGATTACTCAATGATTTTTTCTTGTCAGGTTTGAAAAAATTTCTAAAATCTGTAATCGTCGTAGAGAGGTGCTGTGTATAGGTATTGATCTTATCTATACTTTCCATAAAATAAATCTCATCATACTTTTCCAACTGCATATGAAGATTCATGGAGCCTGTCGTCGCACTTATTGCAGACAAGGGCTGTCGCCATTGATGCGCTATCATTGAAAGCATCTCTCCCATCTGAGCTAAACGAGACTGCTCAAGCATCTGCTTGTCTTTTTGACGGTTGTAGGCAACTTCTTTTTCGACCCTCTCTTCCAGTGAAGCATTGATCCGTGTAAGTTCTGCTTGTGCCTGAGAGTATAATTCTTTAAGCTCAACAAAACGTCTTAGATTTTTATGCGCATCCCATGATGCCGACATAACAACGATGATAAAGACAACAAGAATAAAAACAATAGCAAAATGTAAACTGTCCCCTTTATAAACAAAAGCAAGTAAGAGAAGAAGAAGCATAGGAAGATTGTATGCCAGGTAAACACGATATATGGGACTTAAAGTAGAAATAGCGCCCGCCGCCATTCCCACTAAAAGTGTTAATACTATATATTCATAAGGAGAGGGGGCATAGATCACACACAAAATACTTCCAATACCCCACATTGAACCTCCGACAAAGGCAAGAAGAATATGATCAACTTGAAACTTTATCTTATGCGCCTTTGATAATTTTTTATCCTTATACTTCGCAGCAAGATAAAACCTTAGAATCTGGTAGATAATATGTATTAGCGCCCAAGGAACCAAAATTAATGTGGGAATAAACGGGTATAAGAACCATACGTAGATTAAAAGGCAGCTGAGATAAGCTACACTGGACTTATAACTTACAGAGATAAAGAGTGAGATCAGGTCATTATAACATTCAGCCATATTTGACTTTGTGTCGAGTTCTTTTGGTTGTTTTAACACGTCCACCCTTTATTAAAAGATCATCATATATCAAAGATTATAAAAGAAGCTATAAGAAAATTTTATAATATATTAATTTTAGTTTCTCACGTAAAGAAGAGGGGTAAAAGAAGTTTGATGACTGGGAAAAAAACGTAGAAGAGAAGTATTCAAGCCTAAAGTGAAGATCTTACAGGATCAAAGAAACCTTATAATGAAAACCGTTCAGGATCAAAGAAACTCTCATCTGAAATATTAGAAAAGGCTGCATTAATGGATACAAAACTAGCCGTGGCGGTCGTAAAACGAAGTTTCTAAAGAAACCTTATAATGAAAACCGTTCAGGATCAAAGAAACTCTCATCTGAAATATTAGAAAATGCTGCATTAATGGATACAAAAATATCAGGGTATTTACTTTCCATATCTGCTAACATCTCCTTCATACTTGCTCGTGCATGAGGCATCTTAACATCAAAACGCATTGCCGGACAAGCTTCATCTCCGATAGCTTCAAGGCCGTTATCTTTTACAAAAGCAAGCAATTGTCGTTCGCGCATTTGAATAAGGGGACGAATCACAATAAGACCATTACCCGCCTTATATTTAGGTGAGAGTGCCCGCATTTGACCATTATAGATCATATTCATAAAGTAGCTTTCTGCCGCATCATCTAAGTGGTGGCCAAGCGCCAGTTTGTTACAGCCCATCTCTTGTGCAACAGAATATAAAGATCCTCGTCTCATACGAGAAAAGAAAGAACAAAAAGATGAGTTCTTTCTTATTTTTTCTTGGGCAGTTTCATAGATCTTTGTATCTTTAACAAGAAATTTAATCCCGTATTCTTCACAATGTTTCGCTAAATAATCAAAATTCTCACCCATCCCATAAGAAACAGTTACTGCGATAAACTCAAAATCAAAAGGAGCTCTACGCTGCTGTTCTTTCATCGCATGAATCATCGTCAAAGAATCTTTTCCGCCTGAAAGACCGACAAGTACCTTGTCACCCTCTTCTATAAGATTAAAATTTGCATTGGTCTTACCCAGTTGCGACATGATCTTCTTTGAGGGTGTGATCGACTTTTGCTTACTCAATATGCTCAACCATCTTTATGACAAAATTTGCTGATTCTATGGCCGACGACTCTAAAAACTCATCAAATGAGAAACTCGCATCCATATCAGCTGCATCTGAGATAGCACGAAGGATGAAAAATGGAACATTCATCGCGTCGCATACGCAAGCGACAGAGGCACCTTCCATTTCTAAAGCATCCGCCTGAAAAGTCTCGCCGATCCACTTATTTCGTTCAGAGTCTGCGACGAACTGATCTCCAGTCGCTATCGTTCCTTCCACCAAATCAAGATTCATCTCTAAAGCAACTTCCTTTGCCTTTGCAACAAGTCCCGCATCCGCTTCAATAAACTGTTTACCCTCGGGTACATATCCATGAGGATGACCAAAGGCCGTGATATCGAGATCATGCTGGCAAAGCTTTGTCGCAGCAATGAGGTCTCCTATTTTAAGTTGAGGGTTAATCGCACCGGCAACACCAGAAAAAAGAAGAAGTTCAGCCCCAAATTTTTGAAGCATTGTTGTGGCTGTCAAGGTAGAAAACACCTTACCTATTTTTGAATAAGCAATAACAAGTTTATGCCCCGCATAATCCGCTTGATAATACTTATTACCTGCGAATTCGGTCATCGTATACTTTCCAACCTTTTCTAAAAGTGGAGCAATTTCTTCGGGCATAGCACCCATAATAGCGATATTCATAATTTAAGCCTTAGATGTCATTTTTGATAATCTGTTTTTGAGCAAAGTGCAGTTGCCTGTTCAACTCAAAACTTTTTGTTTCGGCTTCAAAGCCTGTAAGTTCTGCTTCAATCTCTCCGGAAGGAGTAATAATCATAGATGAACCCCAAAACCCCACACCGTCTTCAAAACCTACCCTATTAACAAAAACCACATAAGAACCGCAAAGTAATGCTGTCGTTTTCAAGATAGCAGACCATTGATCTTTGATCAATAAGCCCTCTTCTTTAAAATCACGCACAGGAGAATTTGCAAGGACGTAAATTATCTCAGGTTTTTGTGTACAAAGAGCAGCAATACTGTCTCCTCGCCACAAGTCTTCACATACAACAACAGCTGTTTTGCCATAAAGTGTCTTGAAAAAGTCTATATTCTCACCTTTGAAATAATAACGGGCTTCTTCAAACATCCCGTAATTTGGCAGGTGAACCTTATGATGCACATGTGTAATCTCGCCTTTTGAAAAATAGATCCCGGCATTGAATATCCGATGGTCTTGCCTAAGCGCACAACCTAAGACAATGTCTACATTATGGCTCGCTTGGACAAAACAATCAAGTTCTTCAAGACTAAAAGCATCTTCATATACCTTGTCTTGAAGCAAGTAGCCATTGAGAGACAGCTCAGGAAAAACGATCACATCAGCATCACAAGATTTAATCTCTTGCAAATGCATATCGATATTGTTTCTATTAAGTTTAGGTGAGACCTGAGCTAAGGCGACTTTCATTAGAAGTTTACGCCAGTTGTGCTAATACGGCTTCTAGTGAGTCCATATCAAAAATATTATAGGTTGTCATATCTTTGTTAATACGCTTGTTCATACCTGCAAGGATCTTTCCATTGCCAAACTCAATTGCGATATCAACATCATCAGCAATAGCTTCAATACTTTGTTTATATTTAACAGGTTTCGTAAGCTGATCTGTTAAAAGGTCTAAGGCTTGTGCCTTTGTTGAGTAAGCAGACGTCGTAACATTAGAAATGATCGGAGCAGAAAAACTGTCTTTAAGCACTGCATCCATCTTCTCTCTCAAGGGTGCTTGAGCCGGTTCTAAAATAGGACAGTGAGAAGCAACTGACATGTTCAAAAGCATAGCGCGTTTGGCACCGGCTTTTTTAAATACAGACTCCATAGACGCCAAATCTGATTTCATTCCCGCAGCTACCAACTGACCATCTTGATTATAATTAGCCGGCCATACCTTTTTACCCTCAGCCTGTGCATCTGCACAAACCTTCTCAACAACATCATCACCCAGACCAAGAACAACCATCATTGAAGCATCGATTTCATCACAGGCAGTCTGCATTAGTTTCCCACGAGCTTGAACAAGTTCAACTGCATCAATAGGATCAAGTGCACCTGCCGCACAAACAGCTGAGAATTCACCAAGTGAATGTCCAAGAAGAAGCGTAGGCTTAATATCAGATCTTTGTGTAAAAAGAGCATGCGCCATCATACTTACAAGTAAGATAGCCGGCTGAGTATTTTCTGTTTTATTAATCTCATCATTCTCTTCAAAAAGAAGTTTTTCAAAATCAATCCCGCTACGTTCAGAGGCTTTGTCCATCATCTCTTTAGCTAAGTCTGATCCTTCTACAAAACTTTTTCCCATACCGATAGTCTGACTTCCCTGTCCCGGGAAAATAAATGCTACTTTACTCATGATTCAAATATTCCTTATTTTCAGCAATTTTTTTGCGCAATGTGTTTCTGTTTAAGCCTAACTTGTCTGCAAGCTGTAACTGCGTCTTGAATTTTTCCAGCCCAGCGTTAATAAGAGGTGCTTCATAAAGGTACAAAAAGTTTCTGTAATCACTATTGCCGCCCATACGCTCTTTTAAAAAGCCTTCCATAATGTTCATCAACTCAGACTCATTAATATCCTGCAACTGCACTTGCATATAAACATAACGACGAATAGAGTGAGCATTATGCACCAGATCGATCTTTGAAGAATCAATTTCGATACTATTTTGAACACCCAAAAGGGATTTTGCTTCTTCTAAAAAATTATCAGCTAATAATTGGACATCTTCCGGTCTCTCTGTTAGAGGTGGTAAAGAGACTTTGATACCAAAAAACTGATCAATTACATCAGCATTAAAAACAGAACTTGCCAAGGCGATGATTCGCACATCATACTTATCCAACATTAATTTAAAATTGTCGTAATTAGGTATTTTATCAAAGTCAGAAATAATAAGCGATGTATGTGAGCTAAATGCACCTTCAAGCTCTTCATAACGGCTTGCATCAATCACGGGGGCATTTGGAAGAATATAGTTAGCTAAATTCTTTTTACCCGTACCGCTTTGACCAAAGATAAAGGCATTGATTGGCAAACCTTTTAACAGGTTTGCCGTTTTTAATGCTTCGAGCGAAGCATTTGATTTCCCTATAAAATTAGTGACAGCCACACCCTGTACCACAGCTACCACCACTAGCCTCCGGTTGAGCATTTTCCGCTGGAACACCTGTCATTGCTTCTTCAGGAGTTGCTTCACGAACGGTTGCAACTGTAACAGAAAACATTAGGTCCTGACCAGCAAGAGGATGATTATAATCGATCATTACCGCTTCTTCTTTGATCTCTTTAACAGTAACTTGAACCGTCCCGCCATCTTCACTTTGACCATAAAGACTCATACCTTCTGTAAGTTCGATACCAGCAAATTGGTCTTTTGGAACTTCCTGAAGTGCTTCATCATTATAATCACCATAAGCTTTTGCAGCAGGAACCAAAATATCCCCCTTATCGCCCATATTCATCTTACATACTTCTTCTTCAAGGCCAGGAATTATCTGCTGTTTACCGATCATAAATGTAAGAAGCTCACCACCAATATTACTGTCTACCACTTTATCGCCACTGCGCACTTCATATTCGATTGCTACTATTTGATTGTTTTCAATTGCCATTTTAGTTTCCTTAATAATGATTAAATAATCATCATTTTAATTTTTGTGATTTTAACATAAGATACTTTAAGGGGGCTTTGCTATTTAAATTGAAAAGGAACTTTTATGCATATTAAACGAAAAGTTCTATTGAAGAAACTTTTCTGCTTTTTTTGCTTCAGAAGAACCAGGATATTTTGCAATTAAAGCCTGAAAAAACTGATCCGCCCCGTTAGGATCGTTCGTTTTTTGAAGAGATACTCCTGTATGCAGCATTAAATTTGGCATATACGAGGCTTTTTTATAGAGTTCAGCACTCTTTTTAAAATAAGCAATCGCGTTTTTATACTCATTGAGTTGAAAATAACTTTCACCTATATAATAATGCGCTGCAGCCGGCTTATATTTCTTTTTAATCAAGTGTTCGTACGCATCAATAGCGTCTGCATACTTTTTCTTCTTAAAAAGTACTGCTGCATCTTTAGCGACCTGAGCATTACTTTTATTATCCAAAGGATTACTCCCGCCGGTAGAAATCTTTTTCAACTGCTTAGAAACATCGCGCTTAAAACTATTAATCTCAGTAGCTAAAGCGTTATATTCTTCCTTCGTCACATAGGTACTGTTTATTGTATCTATCAATGTACTAAGTTCACTCATAACAAGTTTAAGCTGCTTGATATTTTGATCATGATTAAGTATGATCTCATCGATCTTTTGGTTCATCCCGATAGAAGAGTCTTTCATCCCGTTTAGCTCTGTTTGCAATGACTGTAGACTTAATTTACCGTCGCGACCTGTTTCATTCAGTCCTTCAACGATACTTTTCATGCCAGAAAGAGATTCTTCAAGAGTTGAAATACGTGTTCTGTTTTTACGAACTGTACCATCTATATCTTCAAGCGTTTCTTTATTGTTAAGAATATGTTTTTCGGCTTTTGTTAAACCATACGGAGAGGGGCTGTTAAGATCACCGGCTCCAAATGCAGACTTTTCTGCACAAAGAGAAAGTGGAAGAAGTAGGCTCAAAGAGCCTAGAAGTAAGACTCTTCTCATTATGGAAGAAGTTTAAAATCTACTCTACGGTTTTCTGACCAGCATGCTTGAGTTTGCTCAGTACATACAGGATTGCTCTCACCAAAACTCACCATAGTGATACGTGCTGCATCAACACCATCGGCTACCATTGCATCTTTTGCTGCTTTTGCACGCTTAAGCCCAAGAGCGTAGTTATATTCATCACTACCCCACTCATCACAGTTACCTTCAAGCTTTACATTATAGATAGCTGCACCAACTGTTGCGATTGTTGCATTTGATTTAATTTTTTCTTCCATATCAGCTTTGATCTCAAATTTATCAAAGTCAAATGTGATTGTTTGAAGTTGCGCCTCTAAACTGCTTAGCGTCTGTTCAACAGAATCCATCCCTGCCTCATCTGTACCAGTCTGATCGATAAAGTCAGCATCCATACCACTTGTAGTACTTGGGTCTTTTACATCTACCGGATTTTCAGTACTTGTAGCAGTTTCACTTGTAGCATCAACTGCAGGTTCTTTTTGACTACATCCTGATAATAATAACAAAGCGGCCATGGCGCTCATCGCAAGAAGGTTTTTCATCTGTTTGTTCCTTGATTATAAATTAGTCCGATTTTAGCAAAGATAATCTTAATTACAGATACACCTTGAAAATTCATCTCTTATACGCGCCATTATATGTCAAAATAATTAATAGAGTGTAAATAAGTAATCTTTTCGAGGCAAAGCATCATCCTTTAATCAATTTATCCAGACGTTCCAAGTCATTGATTACATCCCATTTTCCACCCCCGCCTTCAATACGCTTCTTCCAAAGCTCTAACCTGTCCATATACTCTCTGGGATCAATGTTATCACTTCTAAGTTTTGTAACGTTTAAGGCTACAACCTCATAATTTCCCAGTGAAAAGGGAATATCACGGACATAACCTTTTTTCAATTCCTGTTTTAGATCTGAAAATATCATAATCGTCTTTGTACGGGTATCTCTCTCATTTAAATACTCCGTTGCCTGAAGAATTCCCCCCGTTATATCTGTATAAGGACTGGACTTAACGCCTTGTATATACTGTTCGATCTTTTTCTGAAAGGCTCTTTTTTGCTGATTTGCCTTGGATGGTCTATCATCAAAGGTGATCTTTGCGATGATATCTTTTTCGCTAAAACTTCCAGTATCAATACTTGCAACAACAAAACTGTCACCTGCATTGAGTTGCGAAAGAGTGTAGTTAATGATCTGCTGAGCTTTCTTTAGTTCTTTTGTATAAGTACCTGAGGTATCTACAAGCATATAGACACCTTTGTTATGGGCTTTATGCGGGCCGGTTGAGCACGCAGAAAAACCCAATACCATAATTACACTGATTATTAATGACCTCATCTTTACTCCTTTACCTCTTCTATGACTGCAATAACTTCATCTTTGGCAACACTCTTTTTAGTATTTCGAACAGCTTTTTTCTTTATTGGAGCAACCTCCACAGAAGAAATAACATTTTCTGTCTCCTTTGTACCTTTATCTGTTGTGTTTAAAACAAGACCTTCAAGCCACAAAGGCAAGAAGATCACAAGATCATAAATATGCACAAGACTTTTACCCGCATAGCGGCTTATGTTTCCAAGAAAACGGAAAAACATCGCTAAAAAGCGCAATAGTGCGGCCATAACGACCCCCATTACCGTTCGACTTGAATGTATGAATGATTCCAAAGGAATAGCGATGAAAGTCAAGGCGAAGGGTAAGATAAAGCCCATTCCCATCTGCGCAGCCGTTGTTATCCATCTGCCTGATGCATCAATGCCTTCCGAACTTGCACCGCCAAGTAGACCTGCAACCAAAGCGGCATCATCAGCAGAAAGCAGTTCACGCATATATGCCAAGCCCGCTTCCACACTGGCTAAAAGAAACAAAAATACAAAAGAGACAATGATCATACGTACACGCACCTTATCATCCAAGGCGCCAATGACAGGAAAAAGGCGGGTAATACGAAGCGACTCCATCAAGAACAGCCCCATAGACACTTCAACCAAGATTATGACCAAAGCAGCGATATCAGCCACCTTAAATCCCATCATGTAAACAGAACCACCTACCATCTCCTGCATAGGACGAGAGATCAGATTAAAATTGATAAAAGCGCCACCGACGGCAATAGCCAGTACAAAACCTGCAATAAAGAACTGTGTCAGTGATGAGGAAGAGAGCATTTGCGCTGCTGTATCATTTTGTTTGTTGATCTGCGCATACTCATCCATATGCCTGTCAACTGTCGCAGATCGTTCAAGTAAAGTCTGGACATTTTTATCCAGTCCGGCCACTGACTTGTTAATATGGCGCAGAGTCGGCACCATATCCTTTAAGTAGTTGTGTCTTTTTTCAGAGCTCTTTCTATATGATGCCAAGGCCTTTTCTTGTCCTTTATCCAAAGCGTCTTTGATGCTTTTAAGTATCTCTGCAACCATAGAATCTTCCGAAGGCGGTATAGAAGCAATAGGCTCAATCGCCTTGGTCCATCCCGGAGGAGCAGGAGGTATTTCAGCGCTTTTCTGATAATCCTCGTCCAGTCTGACGACTGAGTCAGTTATCTCTCTTTGCAAGGTAGGAAAATGCGAGAGATCTTTTTTAACAAAAGCGTCTATGCGTTCAAACTCCCTTTCTAGTATACGTTCCGAGGCTGCTCGGCCAGAAGCCAAAAGGACTTCTTTATTTCTCTCCTTCAGTTTTTTCTCTGCCATCAATATCGACGAGGAAAAAAGCCTGAAAGCATGAAAGATGATCTTGGATACAGAAAGAATTGCCTCATGAGCTGGTTTTCGGGCCATATATAAGAGTATGATCGAAATCACAGCCCATATAAGAAGGGAAAGGCCGTAAGAGGATGAAATGATCATCATAAAATCGGGGAGTTGCATTATGTGTCCTTTTGAAGTCTATTAGGAACCATAATATAAAGTTATAACGAATAAAGAGTAAATGAATACTCTTATTGCAACTAAAAGCTTAAAATACTTTTGAACTGCTCACAAAACTCTCATTTCTTACAGCGAACCATGATCACGAAATTCTGCAATCTCTGATTCAACCATATCATTAATCATCTTTGTATAGATATCCGTTATCATATTTGGAGACATACCTAAGGAAAGCGCCTTATGCCGAACACGTTGAAGGACTTCATCTACTCTGTCTTTTGCCTTGACTTCTTCCACACTCTGTTTAAACTTGACTGCCTGATGAATATAAGAATTGCGCTGCGCAATCAGTTCGACAATTTGATCATCAAGTATATCTATCTCTTTTCTAAGCTCTTCTAAGCTATTACAATTATTCATCATTTATCCTCATAAATATATATAATGATTATATCAAATAAACAGTTCACTCTGTGTATAATTTTGCATGAAAATCATTCTAAGCACTTTAAATTCCCGATACACACACAGTTCGGTCGGTCTTCGCTATCTATATGCCAATATGCAGTCCCTACAAAAAGACACCGTTTTATTAGAGTTCAGTATTAATGATGCCATTCAAAGTATTGCCGAGAAAATCTTAGATGAGGCACCTGATATTATCGGACTCGGTGTTTACATCTGGAATGCACAACAGACACATGAACTCATTGAAATACTAAAAAAAGTCTCTCCTAACACAAAAATCATCCTAGGCGGGCCTGAAGTCTCGTATGAACCCTTTAGAGTAGACTTTGAGAAGGCTGATTATATTATTCAAGGCGAAGGTGATACTTCCTTTTATAAACTTTGCAAGGCCCTCATAGAGAATGATCTACCTGAGACAAAAATTATTAAGCCTGTGCTTGAAGACTTAAGTACCTTAGCACTTCCCTATCAGCATTACACACAACATGATATAGACAACCGCTATATCTACATTGAAGCCTCGCGAGGTTGTCCTTTTATGTGTGAGTTCTGTCTCTCTTCTATCGATGAAAAAGTAAGAAATTTTGATATCAACATTTTAGTAAATGAGTTTGAGCGCTTGTGGAGTATGGGGGCAAGAAACTTCAAGTTTGTCGACAGAACCTTTAACCTCAATATGAAGTTTGCAAACGCTATCTTGGATTTCTTCTTATCTAAAGAACCGCCTTACTTCGCCCATTTCGAAGTCATACCCGATCATTTTCCTGAGAGTATCAAAAATAAAATAGCCCTTTTTCCTGCCGGTGCTTTACAACTTGAGATAGGTATACAAACACTCAACCTTGAAGTCGCCAACAACATCAACCGCCCATTGAAACTTGAGAAGATAAAACAAAACCTCGACTTTATAGAAAACCAGACCAAGGCCCATGTACATTTAGATCTTATCGTCGGCCTTCCGGGAGAAGACTTGCAAAGCTTCGGAAGAAATCTAAACGAACTGGTCCGCATAAGCTCTTCAGAGATACAGATCGGTATACTCAAAAAATTATCGGGTACGACGCTGGACAGGCATGATATAAAGTTTGGTATGAGGTACAGTGATATCCCTCCTTATGATATTTTAAGCAATGGCTTCCTTTCTTTCAAGCAGATACAAAAGATGAAACGCTTCGCGCGTTTTTGGGACCTTACCTACAACAGTGGAAACTTTAAGCAGTCTATTATCCTTTTGTGGAAAGATAACACTGTCTATGACGCTTTCTTCACCTTCAGCGAATGGATCTACTCGCAAACTGACTCCACTTGGAAAATCTCGCTTGACAGACTCTCTGCCTTGCTCTTCACCTACCTTACGGAGGTTCTGGGGCAGGACGCTGAAGCTGTAGCCGAAGCTATGCTTTCGGACTTGCTTAAAGTACAAGGGCGTATTGTTCCTAAGTTCTTGCGCCCTTTTGTCAAAGAAACATCCAAGGCATCACCACAGGTCGATGTTTCACTCAATAAACGACAAGCTAAACGGGCTTAATATTTGTTTGAGAGTTTTAATATATTGGCATAAGCATTTTTTCTTTAACGTGTCCCATCCTTTTTCACCGAAAAAAGGAAGCGAAAACCTCTCACCGCAGCTTCAGGCTCGACAGCTGTCGAGTGCCTTCATTCCAAATAAACTTTAGCTAAAACTCAAAACTCGTTTCACTCAAACAGTTGAGTTTTTTTCACGCTAAACTTTATTCTCCATTCAGCCTTGCAGATGCTCTTACACATTCATTCGGTAACGCATCATGCTATTCAGAAACTAAGGTTTCTCTAAAGAAACATCGCTCCGCGACCGCCATCGCTTGTTTTGTGAAACTCTCTCGACAAAAAGAACTGCTTGCGTTTAACTCACTTTGCTAGGAATAAAAGCCTTAGCTTTTAAATTCTATCAATGCGTCACTGCTTGATGCTCGTCGAAACATCTACAGAGCTGAATGTAAGTTCTTTTTTACCGTTAAGAAAACTCAACTATTTGAACATAGTGAGTTTTGAGTTTTTAGGGAAAAACGAACTGTAATGAAGGTATCGGGTAGCTACCCGACACGAAGCCGTTGAGAGAGTTTCTTTGCATACTTTCTTTGCGGTCAAAGTAAAGTATAAGAGCATCATAAGAATGTGGCATTTAAATTAAGAATTTCAATTGATAAACAGAATATTATATGTTATAGCATAATATTTAAGTACGTATTACCTATAATCTTTATATATTAAATAATTGACATAGGATATTAATGGATAATATTGTACAAGAAATATCTAACTGGTCTCCAACAATAATTGTTAGTTTAATCAAAGAAATTGCTTGGCCAATTACAGTCCTTATATTAGGATGGAAATTTAAAAGTAATATTACTGAATCAATATCAAAGTTCTTCTCAAGAAATGAAGTTACTGAATTTTCTGCAAGTGCAACAGGCGTAACTGCAAAATTTAAAGCTTCACTGCAAAGTGCAAAAGCTAAAGAAATAACACATGAGACGAATGGTAGATTACCTGATGGTCAAGATTATGAAAGTATTCTCAAAATTCATGAAGAGAGTACTACACCATACAGTAACAAAATTTATGAACACATCAAACAGCATCTAAATGCTTTAAATCTTGATAATGAAAAAACTAAAGAATTATTAATGACCGAGTTAGCCTTATCGAGATCTGTAGTGCATTATTTTGATATAAATAAAATATTATTTCGCTCTCAATTTGATTTATTTAATGGATGGTTAACAAATGGAGCAAGTTTAACTACTCATGAACTAGAAACATATTTTAATGACATAGTTAAAAATAAATCAGAATACGATGATGAATGGGACTATATAAAATATATTGCATATCCAATAAGCTCTGGAATTATTGAATTTGTTAATGATTCGTATAGACTAACTGATTTAGGAAGTTCATATATTACATTTATGAAAAAAAATATGTATTTAGTAGATGAGTTAGCAAAGCTATAAAGCATTTAGTAACTACGAGCAAAAAAATCTTTTCATTAACTGAAAAGTATTACTAACGAGAAACGTTATTTAAGCCCTAAACCGTGGAGACCTGTTCTCCAGCCTCGTACATTTAACCTGATACTCCACCATCTTCCGAAACGGCTCCAAAAAACCACCCAGTTCATTTTGACTTAGTCCTTCATCTCCATGCAGATTCAAAAGCTCCAAGACACAATGCGTTGATTCTATAGTAGAAAGACACAGTTCCATCGGCTGCTCTTTAATCTTGAATTCTGAGTTTTTTGTGTGATTAAAACTTACTTTTGGAAGTGCTTGTATATTGGGACTGTTCCTTAACAGCTTTGTTGCATTATGCCAGGTCGAATCAATTAGAAAGATAATATTTTGTTTTCCTTCTATAGGAAGAGGCTGATCATTTAAAACCATACTCATTTCACCCGGATACAAGACATAACAATTGTTGTTTTTATCATTTAAAAGTGCATTAACAGCCTTATGCTCAGCAAAAGAGACATCAACATAAAGTTGTGAGTTTTCTAAAGAGAGATGGGTCAAGTGACCTGTGCCGTTTTTTATTTTTTTAAACTCATGCGTGTGCATCAAGATAACGAACTTTGTCTTGGTTGTAATTGGCTTGATAAAAGTACACATACACGAACTTAGCGGCCTGAAACAACGATAACACTTTTGCCGATGTTCTTTACTCAAGAAACTTCTGCTTTGCAGACTGCCATGGCTAGTTTTATTTATGATTTTGTACCGTAGGTACAGAGACATTTCCGGATGCCTGTACTGTCAAGGCTGTTGGATTTTTCTTGTAATATTCTCTTGCCGCCTGTGCCAAAGCAGCCTTTTGTTCATTCTCTACCGATCCGCTTTTATCAAGACAGGCAGCGATAACATCTACAAGTCCATCCTGCTCTTCGGGTGTTTTCTCTTTCCATGATAAGAAGAGTTCTTTATTAACATGAGAAGGAATAGAACCCATAATACCGACATCATTTTCATTATGTACTAACAAGCCTGAAGTCGTTCCTCTATCAAGCGTTAATACCTGAAAAAGATATAGTGTATGATAAGCAAGCTGTTCAGTCTTATCTTCTTGAGTATACTCAGTGTGTGACAGTATTTCATCTTTAATGATCTTTACATATCCATCAACCACATTCTCACCCAAACTTTGAGCTATTTTCCTATCTTCTTCTTTATTACCCGTTGTAAAGTTTTCAAGATAAAAGTGTGAGACACCTCTGTGACGCTCTAAAGCAGGAATAAAAAAATATTTATCTCCCTGAGCAGAAGCCTCTTCATAATACTCTGGTGCACTTTTTTTCAAAATATCATCAAAAACCTGCTTATCTGACACTTTATAAATTGATGGATTTAGGTCTGCCATCATTCTCCAATAGCCCTTTCCGTCTTTCATCTCCGTCCAGCTGATATGCATGTGCATGGAAGGGGCATGCGGATTTCTTGGATGAATGATGGTAGACAAGGCTGTTGCTGAGGCAAGCTGTTTAGTCTCATCACTCTCGTACTGTACTTGAGAGACATTTACTGAGGCCCTATTGAAAAGTGTTTCATCACTTGCCACATAACGTACACCTCCACCAGACTTACCTTCATTACGAAACCATTCTACGGCCTCAAAGGCTTTGTTAGTACCTAGTTCCAAGGAAAGTCCTTCAAGGGCCTTTACAAAATATTTTTGTAGGTGTGTTACTAAGTTATCTGCGATCTTTGCATCAATCGATTGTGCTTTTATACGTGTCATTAGAAATCTTTACTGAAGGTATTTTTATAGTGTAATTATACAAGAAGGAAAGAAAAAGAGAAGTTAGAAAGTAGACCTTTTGTACAAGGCCTGAAATATTTAGACCTTAAAGGCCTGTTGAATACTTTTTAACAGCGCTAAGAGATAGGTCTGATAATCTTTAAAAAGTGAACTGTAAGCTGCCGTGTTTCCAGCGGAAAGCGCTTCAAGAAACTGCTCGGTAATATAGATAAATTGCTTTGCTCCAAGATTAGACGCCGTGCCTTTAACATCAATAAGAATATTTTGTGCTGCGTGAAAGTCTTTTGCGACCAAGGCTTCTCTCATCTTCTTAGAAGAGTCTTTATACCCTATAAAGAACTCTTTAAGAAGCTCTTTATACATAGCCTCATCATCTCCACAGATCTCTAGACCAAGGTCATAATCTAAACAAGCAAGGTCTTTAACATCAACAGAAATTTCAAGTTCTTCAATCTCTTCGTGAACTTCATCCGTCTCTTCTTCCGCCTCACCCAATGTATAATACATCGACATCACATCGTATAAAGCGTCCATCTTCAACGGTTTTTCCAAATGTTCTTCCATGCCGGCTTCAGTCATATGGCGAATATCATCTACTGCTGTATCCCCACTTAAAGCAACAACTGTGATATGATCATAGGCCGGATTCGCTCTAATAGCACGCGTCGCTTCAAAACCATCCACTCGCGGCATATGTGCGTCCATCAGTATGATTTCAAAATCGTTGTCTTGTTCTAATATATCAAGTACGAACTGACCATCATCTGCCATGACGACCTCTATACCTGATTCATTGAGCACACCGTTAAGAACCTTTTGGTTAATGAGATTATCTTCAGCTATCAACACACGCCTTCCGCTGAAGTCTGAAAAGTCTGCCTTTGATATCTTTCTACCATTGCGTGTTGACTCACGTTTTTTTCTTACAACACCATCAGTCTTTCGCGCTGGAGCAGGTGTAACTTCTTCAGTTGCCTTAGACTCTTCTTCTTTCGTTTCAGTAGCAGGCTCAGGAGCCAATACATCGTCAACAGGTACAGGTTCTTCAGTGACTTGTATCTCTTGGGGTGTATTCGATGGCATAAATCCATCTTCTTCAGTGAGCGCTTCTTCACTATCTACCCCTTCAGCCGCATCAAGCTGAGTATCTTCAACTTCTTCAGGAGCAAAATCAAGCAACTCTTTATTTGCTGTTTTTTTCTTACCTCTAAGCATTATCCATAACAATAAAAGTACAAGTGTGCCACCTGCGGCAATATACACAGTATCAATGCCTGCAATCGAAGCGGGGATATAACTGCTTATAGAAGAAAGGATATTTGTAAAGTCCATTATTAGTCCTGTAAAGTATAGTGATATATAGTGTAGCTAAAAAAAAGTAGATTTTCGGCAAAAAAAGAAAAATTTATAATTATTTCAAATCTTTTATGTGTATTTACAATAATTAAAAAATATGACTAGATAAAGCAGGAGAGGAAGAAGAGAGTAAAACTCTCTAAAGATCAAAGTATTAGTTTAGCAATTTTAGAAACAATATCTTTTTCACGAATAGGCTTCGTTAAAAAGTCGTTTGCACCTTCATTCAGTGCTTCGGCACGAATCGTTTCATCTGTAGTCAACACGATAACAGGAATGCCTTTCATAGCATCATCTGCTCTGGCGACTTTCAAAAAGTCAATCCCGCCCATAATCGGCATGATTATATCGAGTAGAACGATGTCAATACTATTGTCTTTTTTCAAAATATCTAAAGCATCCATACCATTGGCTGCTTCTATAACTTCTGAAACATTATCCGTTTTCATCAACATCGATCTGATTAGTTTTCTGTTAATCATATCATCATCAACAGCCAACACACGTAAAGTTTTATTACTCATTTATTCTCTCTTTTACCAGTCTATTGACTGTATCTTACCTATTTTTAAAGGAAATAGGAAGCTTTTATTCTGTTTTAGGCGAATTATACCGACAGAACTCTCAGCTTTGTAGTTTTTAATGAATATAATAGAGTCACCATTACCTGAGAATCGTGGAAATTCATTAATACCTGTTGCAGTAAGTCTACGAATAAAATCAGACCGTGTACTAATCAAGTGCAGGTTAAAAGTATTATGAGAGAATTCATTTGAACTCTCTCTTGACTTATAGACTATATAGTTCTTATGTGCAGCAAGTGCAACATTACTTTTTCCATAATAAACCATCTGTTGAACACCTCGAGAGCCGATACGCTTAGAGAAAACATTAGGATAACCCAGACGGTTTGAAACAAAGGCCACTTCTGTATCATTTTCCAAAAACTGCGCGCCGACGTCAATACCACTATAGTCTGTTAGCTGTTGCGTCTGTTTTGTTTTAACATCATAAAGGTAAACGTCAGGCTGCCCTTCAGGAGCCATTGTCACCAATACCTTTTTACCATCTTTACTCACGTCAGAACAGACCATCATACCGTCACTCTCAAGTATCTTTTCACTCTTTCCGGTGCGTCTGTTCATCTTGTATAGGGTTGGTTTTAGCGTATCAAGAACTGTATAATAAAATGATGTTTGTTCTTTATCAGCCCAATGAGGAAAGACATTCAGTCCCCCTTTCACAATAACATGCTGGTAGGTCAAAGTATAGTCAGAAATCACGATCTCACTTTCATTAGCTCCCGTCAAACGAGAGATAAGTACATAAGACTTCATCCATCCAACGGGTTCACCTCCAACAAAATCATTTATGTCTGTAGCAAGGTTATGAATCAAAAAGACATAAAGGTTCTCTTTTCTAATACGAAAGTTCTTTTCTCTAAGTACCTTTGAGTCAACAGCAGAAATTAGTTTGTAGTCACAATTAAGATTTCCGTCATCATCTTGACGTAAACGGTAACGTAGAACATAATCACGCTTAACATTTTCACTGGTCACATCATCAGCATCAAAATCATTAAGTGTGTAATTTTCATACACATTAAAGATAGAAAGCACATTAAGGTCGCTCACCAATACTTTAAAAAACTTCTTGGAGAGTGTCTCTTGGTAGTTTATAGAAGCATCTTCAACCGATATCGAAGGGAGTTTATCAACTTTTTTTATTACTTCAATTGTAGCATCAGCCGCAAAAAGGTTCACCATCATAAACAGTATTACAAATATTTTTTTCAATCTTATTCCTTGGCAGTCAATATAATATCTAAGCTAATCGCTTTGTTTTCAGGGTGCGTAGCAAACTGATGAAGTGAATTCAAACACGTATCTACGGCCTCATTAAAAAGCTCATCATTAGCATATGATATCACTCTAAAGGAAACCAACACCCCATATTCATCAATTTCTAAACGAACCTTTGCCGATTTTCCTACCGACTCTACAGGAGGATAGAACTTCGCATAAATTTCAGCATGTATTTTAGCTAAATATTCATCAACAACACCAGAAGAATCACCAACAATCTTAATATGTTCTTTTGACAACTTCAGATTTTTCACAAGTGAACTGGCTTCATTAGACTTAACCTGTTTCGTGTCTTTTGTCTTTATACGCTTAGTGATTTTTTTAATGAATTTATCATCTATCGCCGGTTTTTTCGTATTATTTCGCTTGACCAGCTTTTTAGTCTTGACTTCGCCAAAGAGAGAAGAAAGGTCAGTATTCACCTGTTTGGGTGTTTCTATACTCTCTAGTGCCTTCTCTTTTGGCTCTTCTGCCTTCACCTGCTTAGTCTTCGTAATTTGTTTAGGAGGGGCAGTAGGAATAGAATCAAGATTAACTGCAATATAATCAGAAGCACTTATCTGAATCTGTTTAATACGACTTTTTTCCACTATAAAAAGCACAAAAAATGTACTAAAGAGAAAAAAAAGTGCAAAAGAGACAAAGCCTCCTAAGTAAAAATAATATTCATCATTACGCACAGGCAAGATCTATCCGTTTGTGGCTAAAGAAACTTCACTAAAACCGGCACGTTTTACAGCAGCAAGAATCATCATCACATCACCATATCCTAAACGCTTATCCGCTGATATAAGTACCGCAGATTTAACATCAAGTTTATCCTGTGCATACAAATAAAAGTTGTCTTCAAAACCCTTAAATTGAAACTTTTCACCTTGAAGAAGTATCTCTTTTTTGTTATTGATAGTAATACTAACAGGCGGCTTTTTACTTAAGGCTTTTTTTGCTGAACCCTGAGGAAGTTTTATAAGCTCTTCGTAAACGATCGTTGGCGCGATCACCATCAAAATAGCTAATAAAACCAACATCACATCCACAAGTGGTGTGATATTAAGTTCAGGGTTTTCATCCCATTCGTAATGCACTAGACTTCCTTAGACTTTGCAAGCAAGGCATCTGACTGCATACGGATAAGGCCAGAAAGTTCATAAGCCTGACGCTTAAGAAGCTGATGAAAGGTATAAGCAAAAATAGCTACAAAAATCCCGCCAGCCGTTGCGATCAAGGCATCTGACACACCCACAGCGATCAAAGACATTGAAGCAGAAGCTTGACCTATATCTTTAAAAGTATCTAAAATAGAAACAACTGTTCCAAACAAACCGATAAAAGGAGAAGTTGAAGCAACTATAGATAAAGAGCTAAGCCCTCTTGTTGCATCCTTGGTCGCGGCATATTGGCAAAGATCTAAAATCTCTTTGGTCAAAGTAGCAGAACGTTTCAAAAAAGGATCAATATATGAGAGTGTCGATACAGAGTTAGAACCCATCAGTAAGGATTCAAGTGATTCTTTTTCTTGAGAAACCCAAGAGGAAAGAGAAAAGTATCTATATATGAATGTCCATGTAATGGCTATGAAGTAGACAGACAAAACACCCAGTACAACAAGTGTAACCGGGTGTGAATCTGAAATAAAAGTCGAGAAAGAAGCGAACATTAGATAAGGTTCTGTGCTGCAGTCTCAAGTTTAGCAGAGACGGCTGCAATAGCAGCTGAGTTGTCTGAAGCAGCAGTCACAAGATCTTTTGCTTCAGCAAGCGCTTTAGCAATATCACTTTCGCTGTCACCACGGATCGCAACAGCACCGTCAGCAAGAACAATAACCTTATTCTCATCAACTTGGACATGGCCCCAGTTAACAACAACAGATTCAGTCGTCTTATCTTCTTTAACAAAATCAATCACACCTGCACTTAAAAGTGTAGTCAGTGATGAATGCTCAGGAAGAACACCAAACTCGCCTTCTTCACCCGGAAGAGTAACCTCGATCACAGGTCCGTTGAAGATATCACCGTTTGGCGTAACAATTTCTAGTTGAAGAGTATTCATAGAAACTCCTATTTGTTTTTCTCGTATTTAGCGATAGCTTCGTCCATACCACCTACCATGTAGAAAGCAGACTCTGGCATATGATCGTAGTCACCAGCTATAATACCTTTGAAGCCAGCGATTGTGTCTTCAAGTTTAACATACTTACCAGGTGCACCAGTAAATACTTCAGCAACAAAGAAAGGCTGAGAAAGGAACTTCTCAATCTTACGAGCACGTTCAACAACATTTTTGTCATCTTCAGAAAGCTCATCCATACCAAGAATCGCAATGATATCTTGAAGGTCTTTGTATTTTTGTAATGTCTGTTGAACACCACGAGCAATACCATAATGCTCATCACCGATAATTGCCGCGTCAAGAAGACGTGAAGTAGAATCAAGTGGATCAACCGCTGGGTAGATACCTTTTTCTGCAATCTTACGGTTCAGAACTGTTGTTGCATCTAGGTGAGCAAAAACAGAAGCTGGAGCCGGATCCGTCAAGTCATCCGCAGGTACATATACTGCTTGAACAGAAGTAATTGAACCCTTAGTTGTTGATGTAATACGATCTTGAAGAGCACCCATCTCACGAGCAAGAGTTGGTTGGTAACCAACTGCTGAAGGGATACGACCAAGAAGCGCAGACATTTCTGAACCTGATTGTGCAAAACGGAAGATATTATCGATAAACATCAATACATCTAGGCCTTGCTCATCACGGAAATACTCAGCCATAGTAAGACCAGTAAGCGCGATACGGTTACGTGCTCCTGGAGGCTCAGACATTTGACCGTAGCACAGTGCAACTTTGTCCAATACGTTAGAATCTTTCATCTCGTAGTAAAGGTCATTACCTTCACGAGTTCTTTCACCAACACCGGCAAAAACAGAAAGACCGTCGTGACCGTGTGCAACATTGTGAATAAGTTCCATGATAATAACTGTTTTACCAACACCGGCACCACCAAATAGACCAACTTTACCACCCTTAGCGTAAGGAGCAAGTAAATCTACAACTTTGATACCCGTTTCAAACATCTCAGTTTTAGTAGATTGATCTACTAGAACTGGAGGATCACGGTGAATACCCCATGTTGGTGCGTCAGTTACCTGCTCACCACCATCAATAGTCTCACCAATTACATTAAAGATACGTCCAAGAACCTTATCTCCAACGGGAACGTTGATTGCTGCACCGGTATCTGTAACTTCCATACCACGTACAAGACCTTCAGACATATCCATAGCAATAGTACGTACACGACCATCGCCAATATGTGCTGCTACTTCTAGAACAAGACGTACGTCTTTTCCTTCAATAGAATATTTAACTTCTAGCGCATTATTGATCGCCGGTAGAGCATCTGTAAAGTCTACATCTACAACCGGACCAGTAATTTGAATAATTTTACCTGCCATATTTGCCTCCATTATTTATTTCATCGACTCCACGCCGCTGATAATTTCGATAAGTTCAGTTGTAATCGCACCTTGACGTGCTTTATTAAACTGAACTTTCAGTGATTTAACTAAATCTTTTGCATTATTTGTTGCCGCGTCCATTGCTTGCATACGAGCAGAATGCTCAGCAGCCACAGAATCGATCAACGCGTAATACATATTATATTCAACATATTTAGAAATAAGTGAATTTAACATCTTCTCAGTATCTTCAGCCTCGATTTCAAGCACTGAAGAAGCAATTGCTTCTTCATTACATGATACATTAATTGGTAAAACCTGTTGAACGTGTAGCTCTTGAACAAGAGCATTTTTAAACCCGTTATAGATGACAGTTACACCATCAATTTTACCATCCATATAATCTTGCATAGAAGATTGAATAAACTCAGCTGCACGATCCATATCAGGTTTTGAACTAAGATCTTTTACTTCATCAAGCATCTCTACTTCATTAAAGTTAAAAAATTCAACACCCTTTTTACCTACACCGCGAAGACGTACTTTGACTTTTTTGTCTTTGTACTCCGCCATAAGTTTTTTGACCGCTTTAATAGTTTGAAAATTAAATCCACCACATAGACCTTTGTCTGCTGTAACGAAAATAAGATCAACCATTTCAGGATTATCGATTTCAGCACAAGCACGATTTTCAATTCCGCCGATTTTCTGGCATTGAATACGTGTTGAGATCTCTTCGATAACTTCATTCAACTTCGATGCAAAGAGTTTTGAACGCTCAGCAAGCTCTTTAGCTCGTCTAAGTTTCGCAGTCGATACAAGTTTCATAGCACGCGTAGTCTTCTGCGTGTTAGATACACTTTTTATCTGTCTTTGAATCTCTTTTAAGTTGGCCATTTATTGGTCCTTAGTTAGCTGCAAAAGTTGATTTAAACTCTTCTAATGCTTTTTTCATTAGTGCATCAGTTTCGTCATCAATTTTCTTAGCCGCTCTAATATTCTCAAAGATTTGAGGATAAGATGCTTCGATAAATGGATACAGTTCAGCTTCAAAACGAACAACATTAGATGCGTCCATATCGTCAAGGAAACCAGCGTTACCAGCGAAGATGATTAAAGCCTGCTTTTCAGCAGAAAGTGGAGAGAATGCAGGTTGCTTAAGCACCTCTACCATTCTTTGACCACGTTCTAGTTGGTTACGAGAAAGCTCATCAAGATCAGATGCGAACTGAGCAAATGCTTGAAGTTCACGGTACTGAGCAAGATCAAGACGTAAAGTACCAGCAACTTGCTTGGTAGCTTTAATCTGAGCTGCACCACCAACACGAGATACCGAAAGACCGACGTTGATCGCCGGACGGATACCTGAGTTAAAAAGATCAGTTTCTAGGAAGATCTGACCATCAGTGATTGAGATAACGTTTGTCGGGATATATGCCGCAACATCACCTTCTTGAGTTTCAATAATAGGTAGAGCAGTTAACGAACCAGCACCTAATTCATCATTAAGCTTTGCTGCACGCTCAAGTAGACGAGAGTGTAGATAGAAAACATCACCTGGGTATGCTTCACGGCCCGGAGGACGACGAAGGATAAGTGACATTTCACGGTATGCAACGGCATGCTTAGAAAGGTCATCATATACGATAAGACCATGACGTGCATTGTCACGGAAGTATTCACCCATACAAACACCAGTATATGGTGCTAGGAATTGAAGTGCCGCTGACTCTGCTGCTGTAGCAGAAACAATGATAGTATATTCCATTGCGCCATGATCTTCAAGTTTACGTACGATTTGAGCAACAGTAGACTGCTTCTGACCAATCGCAACATAAATACATACAACGCCATTACCTTTTTGATTGATAATAGCATCGAGTGCAACAGTAGTCTTACCCGTTTGGCGGTCACCAATGATAAGTTCACGTTGACCACGACCAATTGGCACGAGTGCATCAATTGCTTTAATACCCGTTGCAAGAGGCTCATGTACCGATTTACGCTCCATGATTCCAGGTGCTTTTTCTTCTACGAAACGTGTTTCACTAGTTTCGATTGGACCCTTACCATCAATAGGCTCACCCATTGCATTAACAACACGTCCAAGAAGAGCATCACCAACAGGAACACGTAAAAGTTTTCCAAGGCGCTTAACTGTAGTCCCTTCTCTAAGACCATCAGTCGTACCTAGAATAACAACACCTACTGCTGCCTCCTCTAAGTTCATAGCAAGACCTTGAGCTCCATTTTCGAACTCAACCATCTCACCAGCCATAACGTTTTTAAGACCGTGTACCTTTGCAATACCATCTGCAATTGAGATGATCTTACCAGTTTCATTAATATCGACGTTCAATTCAAAGTTATCAATACGCTCTTTGATAATCGATGAAATTTCGTCTGCTTGTATTTTTGCTACCACTATGTTTCTCCTTTCTAAGGTTAGATTGCTTTAAGAATATGATCGATCAGTGAAGAGTTGATTCTCTCTTTAGAGAAATTCAATTCGATACCTAGATCTTCAACTTCAACTTTGATACCGTCAAAACTAGTTTTTACAAACTCCAAAGAGATGTTTGCATCCACTTTTTTACTAAGACCTGTACTTAATGACTCAATTGTTTTGGAATCTATATCTACATCAGAAAAGATTTTTCCACTATAAGCATTATTAACTACTGATATCTCTTTAGAGAGTTGATCAGCAATCACAGGGATTAGTTCTAAACGGTTTTTCTCTGCAAGAAGTTTTAAAAAGTTATTGATTTTATCACTTCCAACATTCGCAACCGCTGCAAGAAGAATCTCTTCTTTTGCAGATGCTGCGATACTTGGAGATGAAATCAAGTCAACAAACTTTTCATTTTCAAACTGAGAAGCCAATACATTAAACACCGCTGCATAAACAGCCATATTCTCAGCATTTTCTCCATCAAGAAGTGCTGTCACGTAACGCTTTGCTACTAAAGCTGCCATTATGCCACCTTCTTCAAGATGATGTCTGCAAATACACTTTTATCAAGAACAGAATCGTCTTGAGTCAATGCATCTGAAAGAACTTCTTCAACAAGGCTACGAACCATTTGGCGCTTTTCAAGCCCCATGATGTCACTCTGTTGTTTTTCAAGATTAGTTAAATCAAATTCAAGCTGTGCAGCCATCTTTTCATTAATAATCACATTCTCTTTTTTACAGCTATTCATGATCTCTTCAGCAAGAACTTTTGCTTCATCGATCTTTGCATTTGCTGCTTCTTTTGCTGCCTTGGACTCTTTAAGACGCGTTTGAACTTTTTCAAGCTCACCCGCTATCCCTTGAGTACGACCTGTAAAGTAATTCTTTACAGGTTCAGCAATAAGGTAATAAACAATACCAGCGAAGATCAGGAAGTTGACCGTACGCTGAATGATATCAGTTTCCGCCCCTGTCGCCTCTGTATGCTCCGATGCAAACGTTACCGCTGCAATCATTGCCATTATAAAAATATGTTTCATACGTTCAGGTCCTTATATCTTGCTAATTTTAGCTTTGATCGCTTCTTTGAAAAGAGGAACTTCTGATAATAATGCACTATTCAGACTCTCCTTCTCTTCACTTAGCGATGCAGTGAACGCTGCAAATTTCTCTGCAAGTTCAGCCTTTTTAGCTTCAATTTTGCTTTCTGAAAGTTCTTTGGCCTCATTAACAACCTTCTCTCTTAACGCCATAGCTTCCGCTTTAGCATCAGAGACAATTTTATCTGCTTGCGCATGTAAACCCGCGATTTCATCATCATTACTTCCAACCTCAGAAAGGTCTTTTTTAATGTCATCGTCACGTTTTTGCATGTACCCAAGCAAAGGATTGTAAAGCCAAGAGTTCAGAAGCCCGATAAGAACCAAGAAAACGACTAATGTTGCCACTAGTAGAACTGGACTGATATCTAACATCTTACCTCCCAAGTTAAAACACCGCCTTTTCTTTCGAAATGGCAGCCAAAATACTTAAAATTTTGTGTGATTATACTCTGTGTTAATTGAAGCCTAGTTAAAGTCTGAAGGATTTATGAAAAGAATTTTGAAAATGTTGCAATTTCTGCTTCATCCGAGAATGAGAAGCTGATCTTATTATCTTTGATATCATAGTTTATGAGACGCTCATCCAAGATGTCAGTCAAAATGCTCATGTCTAAACTGGAAGTTTTTTCTCTCTTTACTTCTTTTCTTTCAGAAGTATCGCCTTTAAACTGCTTGACCATTTTTTCAACTTCGCGAACTGAAAGCTTTTGTCCGATGATAGAATCGACCAGGACATTTTGATCTTTTACAGGCAGATTAACCATCACCTTGGCATGACCTGCAGATATCTGCTTTTCTATGATAGCTTTTTGCGCCTTGGCCGAGAGTTGCAGTAAACGCAAAGTGTTGGCAATGGTAGATCGACTCTTATGTATAATAGAAGACAATTCATCTTGTGTAATATCATGTACTTCAATAAGTTCTTCATAAGACTTTGCCAATTCGATCGCATTTAACTCTTCACGCTGGATATTTTCAATAAGAGCAAGTTCACGCATCTCTTCTGCAGTCGCAGAAACAACAACCGCTTTAATCGTCTTGGTCTTAGCCATCTTAGAAGCACGAAGACGACGTTCGCCCGCGATAAGGATATATTCATCCATACCTTCAACAACGACAACAGGCTGAAGCAGTCCATGGCGTTTTATTGAGTCACTTAACTCAGCAAGTGCTTTTTCATCAAAATGTTTTCGGGGCTGATAAGGATTTACTTTAATATTTGAAAGGGGAATCTCTAAGACCGAACGCGAAGGAGAGATCTCATTATCATAAGCCTCTTCTATCTCGCCAAGAAGCTCACCCAGACCACGACCTAATGCTTGTGACTTACCCGTCATAATTAACCTGCTAAAATAGCGTTAGCTAAATTTTGATACGCTACTGAGCCAGAAGATTTAACATCATATAAAATAGCTGGTTTACCAAATGACGGTGATTCGGCAAGTTTTACATTACGTGGGATAACGATATAATCCTTATCTTCACCCTTGAAAAGCCTGTTCTCAAAATGCTGCGTAAGGTCAGAAAAGACCTGTTTTGAAAGATTGTTCTGCGCTGTAAACATTGTCGGTAGAAAGCCTTTAATAGAAAGCTTTGGATTAATCGTCTTACGAATCAAACGTACCGTATTTAAAAGTTGAGCAAGACCTTCCAGTGCGAAAAACTCGCATTGAATAGGGATTATCACAGAATTTGAAGCCGAAAGTGCATTGATCGTCATCGGTCCTAAAGCCGGAGGTGAATCAATGATAATATAGTCAAAGTCCTTAACAACCTTATCTATCGCACGTTTTAAGATCAGTTCACGGCCTTTAGAGTTTTTAGCATCATAAAACTCTTTTTCCACACCTACAAGACCAATATTCGATGGTGCAAGAGAGAGTGTGGGAAGTGATGTTTTCAAAATAATATCATCAAGTTTTTTCGTACCGATAAGAACATGATAAATATTATATTCATAATCATTTCTATGATAACCTAATGATGTTGTAGCATTAGCCTGAGGGTCTGCGTCAATGAGCAAAACTTTCTTTTCCGCTACGGCGAGAGATGCTGCTAAATTTACGGCCGTCGTTGTTTTGCCGACACCGCCCTTTTGATTTGCAATTACTATTACTTCACTCATCGTAAGCTATATATCCTTTGTCCGTTGACATTCAAAGAGCCGTCTTCATTTAGTGAAGCATCCTCTAATGAAATAGTGTTATCCCTAAAGTGCGTATTGTACTTTTTACTTAGTGCAAATTCTATCTCGAATTTACTAAATATTTGCTTCCATAATGGCTTTTTTTCAATCTTTTTAAAAAATTTGTTTAATAATTCTTTTTTATCAATCTTTATATCTAAATGAGTGAAGCCGTCAGGGGATTCAAGCAAGTTCAACCCAATTCCGCAGATCAAATCATTTTCTCTTAGAAATGTGATTGTACCTCCGATTTTCAAGTTTTCTATATAAAAATCGTTAGGCCATTTAAGCCAAACCATTGATTTTTCTTCTTCTAAGCACTCTTTTAATATATAAGAAAAATAGATAGATGACGACTCTAAAGAAAGATCATCCGGCAGATCATCTCTTGAGATAGCAAAGGAAAAAAACAGGTTGCCTTCCAGGCCAATCCAGCTATTACCTCTAGAGCCTAGACCATTATGCTGGTTTAAAGCCGCCACAGCTACCGGAGAAGAGAGTTCACCTGAAGAAAGCTTCTCTTTCAAATACGTCTGTGTTGACCCTAGTTCATCAAACCAAAATATCTGCACGTTTTAATTTTTTTCCATTTAAATAAGAAGCTCCATCCACCTGCTTTTTTGACGGGGCTTGAACTTGATTGACTCGAATACAACCCTTCTTGCATCCAACTAAAAATGAGTCCTTTGATTTAACTAAAATCTCTCCTGGCGCATAACTCCCCTGAGTTGACTGTAAAACGATTTCTTTTAGTTTCAAACCACTTTCTAAATAAACCCCTGGCCATGGAGTGAAGGCTCTATATTTGTTATACAGTGTATACGCGTCATCTAATGTGACCAGACCATTTTCTTTAGAGATCTTTGCACAATGTGTTGAAGCTTCATCATCTTGTTTAACAGGCGTATAATTCTTGAAGTTTTTTAGCACGTCAAGTGTTAAGTCTGTTGCCAGATGTGTCAGCTCTTCAAAGAGCTCTTCTACCATCATGGTAGGCGGTATATCCATCTTGGAAATTTTTAAGATATCACCCGTATCCAAACCAACATCCATAAGCATTGCTGTGACACCTGTTTCTGAATCCCCATTTAAAAGTGCTTGCTGAATAGGGCTTGCCCCTCTATATCGGGGAAGTATTGATGCATGCAAATTGATACAGGGTGCAATATCTAAGATATTTTTAGGCAGTATCTGTCCGTAAGCAGCTACGACAATATAGTCTGGGTTCAACGCTTTAATCTCTTCTTCCGTGTTTGTTGAGCGAAGGTTCAGAGGTTGATGCACCGTAATGCCGTTTTCCTCGGCAACCACTTTGGTAATAGGCGCTGTTACAACTTTTTTACGGCCAACGGGTTTATCAGGTTGTGTATAAACAGATAAGACATTAATATCTTCATCTTCAATAAGTTTTTGCAATATGCTCGAAGCATAATCGGGTGTACCCATATATATAATATTTATCATTGAAACAGTGTCCCGCCCTTGTGTTTATCATCCAATAAAAAACTTCTGGCAGATTCTAAATTGAAGCCTGAAGCTAAAAACATCTTCTTATTTCGTTTAAGTAAAAAGTCTGCCGCTTTAAGTTTTGTCACGATCCCACCCGTTGCAAAAGAGCTATTGGGAGTCATTTCTACCTCAAGTTCACTTGGCTTGATGGAAGAGACTATTTCATGAGCCTTTGCCTCAGGGTTTTTTCTAGGATCAGCATCATAATACGCGTCAATGTCCGAAAGAATGACTAACAGATCCGCATCAAAGTAAAAAGCTGCATAGGCAGACAACTGGTCATTATCACCGAGCACAAGTTCATCAACCGAAGTGGCGTCATTTTCATTAATAATAGGCAGGACCTTATGCTCTAAGAGTGTATCAATAGTGTCTCCAGCTATCTTGACCTGCGCAGGTGTGTTAAAGTTGGAAGCTGTGACCAGAACCTGTGATGTGAGAATATTATGAAGTTCAAACTTCTTTTTATATCGGTGCATAAGTAAAGGCTGCCCGATAGAAGCTAAAGCTTGTTTGTTTGCAAGCACTTTCTTGTCAAGCTTGAGTTCGGTGTATCCGGCTGCGACTGCACCTGAGGAAACCAAAATAACCTCGTACTTTTCACGCAGGTCTGCAATCAAGTCTACAAGGTTTTGCATACGTTCCCTGGCAATGTGATTTTGCTCTGTTAAGACTGCAGAGCCAACCTTAATGACTAAGCGCTTCATCTATGTTGAGAAACCAATTCAAAAAGTGCTTGAGAAATAGCCTTAGTATTTTTATGGGTTACCGAAGAAATAGGCGCAACGATAAACGGCAAGGCCGTGTCATACCTACCGGCTGCATCGGGGATCTGCTCAAAATAGGGAAGATCATCATCAAATCTGTAACGGTTAGTGTTCTCAGCTTTGAGTCCAAGCATCTTAATAAACGCAAGAGACTTTGCTTCTGCTTCTTCCAGACTCATTGCATCTGATCGCGTCAATGCGATGGCATAAGAACGCGTAGACAAGACTTTGGAATAATTCTCAAGTTCAACACGAAGCGTATCATACTGATATTCCATCTCATGGTATGAGGCCAAGTCAATCATAAACAGAAGTGTCTTCGTCCGCTCAATATGCTGAAGAAATTGTGTCCCAAGACCCTTACCCTCAGATGCACCACCGATAATTCCGGGGATATCTGCCATGACAAAAGAGTCATAATCACCAATGTCAACCTGCCCCAATTTAGGCGTTAATGTTGTAAACTCATAATTTGCGATCTCAGGACGTGCATTGGAGACCGTAGAAATAAGTGTAGATTTTCCGACATTTGGGAAACCTACAAGACCAACATCAGCCATCAGTTTAAGATCAAGAACGACTTCTCTTGTCTCTCCGGGAAGACCCGGTTGCGCATACGTAGGTGTTTGGTTGGTTGAAGACTTAAAGTGGGTATTTCCCAGTCCACCCTTGCCACCGTGAAGATAGACGAACTCTTCACCATGCTTAGTCATATCGCATATAACGGCACCTGTCTCTTTGTCAACAACCTGTGTTCCCGGAGGCACGATAACAAAATGTGTTTTACCTGACTTGCCTGTACAGTTGTGTGTTCCACCCGGTGCGCCATTATCAGCTTTTGCATGATGGCGACCGCGAAAATGTGAAAGTGTATGGGTATTATTATCACATCTAAATGCAAGATCCCCGCCTTTACCACCGTCTCCGCCTTCAGGACCGCCCTGAGTTACGAATTTCTCTCTACGAAATGAGGCACAACCTGCACCACCTTTTCCTGATGATACGGTGATTTCTACGCGATCTATAAACATATGACGCCTTTATCTATTTTATTCAGAACAAGGGAGACTTTCCTGCTTATTCTGAGGTATCTTTATAAAATAGAAAATAGTCAATAAGAAAATAATTTCTTATTGACTATTTCCATAATTTAAATACTTAAAACTATACAAATTGATAACAAAAGTATACTATTAAATGTTAAAACTATAATTTAGAAAATATTTTACTGAAGAAAGAGTTTCCCGCCGAAGCGAGAAAAAAAATTATGCAGGGATAATTGAAACTTGTTTACGTTTCTTGTCGTAACGTTCAAATACAACAACACCATCTACAAGTGCGAATAAAGTATGATCTTTACCCATTCCCATGTTTTTACCCGGGTGAACTTTTGTTCCACGTTGACGAATAATTATATTCCCCGCACGTACTGTTTCACCACCATATTTCTTAACGCCTAAACGACGTCCCGCAGAATCTCTATTATTCTGTGTACTACCCTGACCTTTTTTGTGTGCCATAGTTGAGTCCTTTTAAGTTTAGTCGCTAATTAAGCAGCGATTTTCGTGATACGAACACGAGTAAAGTCACGACGGAAACCGCGTTTAACTTTAGAGTCTTTACGACGACGCTTTTTGAATGTGATAACTTTTTTATCACGACCTTCGTTGATCACTTCAGCAGTTACAACAGCACCGTCCAAGTATGGAGTACCAAATTTAAGTTCACCAGCGTTTACAGCAAGAACTTCTTTGATTTCGATAGCGGTTTTAGGTTCTAAAGACATTTTGTCTAGTAAAAGAATATCACCTTCTTGAACCTTATACTGTTTACCACCATTTTTAATGATTGCGTACATTATATTTCCTTGTTTTTATTAAAAGTCCTCTAAAAACGCTTAGTGCCGGCACTAAACTCATCATCACAAAACTCTATAATAACCCTAAGGAAATTAACCAAGTTCAACATTAGTGATAATCAGGCCTATGCCAGTAAAGAGAAGGAGTTTCACCCTCTCCGACACCAAGAGTCAAAAGTACTCTTTTAGTCTTTGACAGGACACTCGCGATGCCCTGAGTTAAAGTTCGCGAATTATACATGTATATAGTTTAAGTTAAGATTAATTTTATTGTAAACTTATTAATTTTTTTACTCTTGAAATATTCTCAATCTGTAAGAGCCATAATTAATGTAATTACTTGACCTATTCCTTTCCCATACTTTCTTTTGCGGGAAAAAAGGATGAGACACCTTAAATAAAAAGTACTTAGATTAAAATATTCATACTCTCAAATAGTCTCACACAATGTTAGACGATTACGTATACCCATAAATAGTCATACAAAATGTTAAGATATTTACTCACAACCCAATATCCTAACATCCTAAAATCAAAATATTAGTAAAAACCCACAAATTTCTCCAAAAAGCTATCTCTCTAACAATATCAATACACTTTTTATGTTAGATAATATGTATATTTCAGTAATAGTCATATATTATGTCGTCTATTAAAGAGTTATACATAAAAAAGGAGTTCAAGCAAATGAAAAAGTTACTAGTACTAGCACCTTTGCTATTTTTGCCATTGTATGCAAATTCAATGAGTAAAGAGGATTTTATAAACAGATTGTCTTCATCAATGAAGGCTAAATTTTGTGATGCGAATTGGTATTATCGCCAATGTTATAATATTTCAGCCCAAACATGCCAATCTGTAGCAGCATCGGCTGTCAACACTTGTGTTAGACAAAATAATAGTCAAATACCTAATATAATAAACCAACAAAACAATCAGAAAGTAGCCGGAATACTTGGAAGTTGTGCGGGAAGAACATTTGACAGCAAGTTAAGAAATAAACAAAATAGAAAAAATAAAAAATGCCAGAATCCAAACAATTGGAAGTAATTGTATAACGGGGGGGGGGCGGGTTGAACACCCGGTTATTGCCCGCTTCCCCGTTATCTCAAGGAATTAAGTGCAATGACAATACCAAGCATAAAACGTAAAGCTGCATATCCAGGAATCTTACATGAAAATGATTTGATTCCATTTAATGCAAACATTCCCTATGCTAATCTTGTTTCTAAACATTCTAATATTATTCAAAGAATTGACAATATAAATATTAAAATAAAATTAGCCTATGAAAGCTATAAAAATAATATTACAGATAAGCCACCATTTCAATTAGCTAACTTAACTGAACATTGTTTTATTATTGAAGAAATAATATACTGGCTTAGAAAGACAGCTGATGAATTAATATCTATCATGTATGTATGCAAGTACTTTGATAAGAATCAAACCCATCCTAGTAAAGTAAAATTAGAAAAAATAGATGATTTATTAAAAAATAAAAATTCTGAACTTTCCATTATTTTTACTGCCTATTTAAGTAGTCTTGAGAATTTAAATAGTATATCAAATGCTTATAAACACTCTTTTGTTAATTCTCAACTAAATATAATTGGAGAGTTTGAGCCAATTGTTCCAGCATTAAGTTTATTACATAACAATACAAACAATACAAACAATCCAATAAAATTTTATAGTATCGAATTAGCTAAAATAATAAATGATTTTAGTGATTTTTATGTTTTTACGGATAATTATTTACGCACTAAATTTTCATCATTCAGCAACAAAGAAGACAACAAAACGCAGGAGCCAATATGAACCCGCAAGCGAATTCATATTGCTCCACTTAAACGTTACTCTGCTTTCCGAACACACCGTACATAACTCGAATCATTTTTATGATAATACACCACATCCTCGTATATAAAAAGTACTATCCAGGCATATTCTGATGTATACTCAGATGACGACCAATAATAATTAGGAGCCACATTTTTAAATGCCTTGACAATGGATCTTGGGTAGTTATCTGCTTTGACAATACTCTTCAACTCATTAATATTGGGCAAGTACCAGTTTGTATAGCCGGCAAATGCTAAGTCTTCACAATACTTTTTTGCATTCACATACGTTTCTTCAACGGTGCTCGCTGAACTATCATCTTGCCACATAAGCTTTCGCTGTTTGTCAAGAACAACATCTTTTACATCATCTCTGTAAAACACACCACTCGGTTGAGCATACAGGGATATACTTATCAAAACTGGCCAAAAGAGGAGTCGTGTGAAAGTTCTAGTCACACAGCGCAATGACTTCGATCTCAACAAGTGCGTTCTTCGGAAGCGTCTTTGCTGCTACAAGCGAACGTGCCGGCTTATGATCTCCAAATGCTTCTGCATAGATCTCATTAACCGTTGTAAAGTCATTGATATCAGCAACAAAAGCCATTACTTTTACAACTCTGTCAAGTGAAGAACCGGCTTCTTCCAAAACAGCTCTCAGGTTTGAAAACACCTGTTTTGTCTGAAGCACCACGTCATCTCCAAGCATTTCGCCTTCAGGCGTCAACGCGATCTGTCCTGAACTGTAAAACATACCATTGACTTTTACTCCCTGAGAGTAAGGTCCGATCGCTGCGGGTGCTTTGTTTGTTGCAATAAATTCCATTTGTGTACTCATCTTTGTTCCTTGTTTTTTATTAATTTGTAAGTCGTATTTTACTCACCACTTCCTAAGGTATCTTTCTTTCCTAGTTTATAATCTACGTCATCCAAATAGGACATATAATCTTCTACATTCCAATATCCCATTACTTTTTTGATCAGCGGCTGTCCGGCTCTATTTAAAAAGTACGTTGTTGGAACACCCGATACTTCAAGGTAATGCGGGTAGTTATCTACGTCTCTTGTTAAATGCACTGATATATAGTCTTTATTTAAACGTGTGATGACCGTTTCATCTGTAAGCGTCTGAGATTCAAGTTTTCTACACCAACGACAGGTCTCTGTAGTGATCAGGACCATCATGTTTTTATCTTCTTTTTGTGCAAGCGTCAAGGCCTCTTTAAAAGAACCTGCCCAGTTTAATTCACTCGCCTGCAGACTCATCAAACTAAAAAATATTATAAATAAAAGTTTTCTCATAGCTTTTCTCACTTTTCATTGGTGCAATATTCTATCACAAGCACTTTTAGAATAAGCATAGTTGCTACTTTTTCTATGTTATACTTTATAAATCCTTAGAATCAACCGAGGTGCCTTATGCAAGACAATATTGAGATAAAGATATCCAATAAAGCCTATACGCCTTTTATCTTGTCTGCCTTCAATCAGATACAGGCACGTTTATTTCAAACCAATTTAGCACCGATCAAAGAAGCGCTTGATATTCTTTTAGACAATGTCATAGAACATGCCTTTACCAAGACCTATGAGATAAACCTTCATGTAAATTTTCATATTCAAAGCTGTGAACTGCGTATTGACGTGATTGACAGTGGCCTGCCCTTTGACTTCACACCCTATCTTAGCCAAGGTTTAGATCAAAAATACAAATCAAAAAAAGGTCTATACCGTGTTTATGAACTTGTAGATGATTTTATCTATGAGGATATGGGTACAAAAGGGAAGTGCCTTAGCCTTGTTCAACACTTTAACCTCTGTTATGACCTTAAAAATAATAGTGTCAGTACAGAAGTCTACGACAAAGAGGCCGTCCTAAAAGAACTTCTAGTGAGAACCTTTTTAGTTGGAGATGGTGACGGCATTGCCAAACTGATTTATAGAAATTACAACTTCTCCTATTATAAGGATACTTTTTATATCCCGTACAAGGTGAGAGAAGCCAATGAAAACAAGAGCGTTACTTCTGTTGTTGCCTATTATCATAAAGAACTCATCGGTCATTTTGCACTCTTAAGGTCTAAGTACTCCAATATCGCCGAAATAGGTGTGGCCTGCGTCGATCCGCGTTTTAAACGGATGGGCATAATGAACCTGATGTTCGATCAGCTCATCCTTACCGCGAAAGAAGAAGGCTTTAGTGCTATTTATGGTGAAGCCTTGACAATGCATCCTTTCAGCCAAAAAGCAAATCTTAGACACAACATGATCGAATCTGCGATTAGCCTTGGCACTGTGCCTGTAAGCATGGAGATAGAAGAGAGTATAAAGACTGCTCAAAAAAGTGGAGCGATGATCGCGTATCTCCTTTTCAATCCCCAAGACAGAGCACTGTTTTTACCTACGTGCTATAAGGATGAATTACTCAAAGTGTACCAGCGCACTGGTTTAAAGATCACTTCAGGCAAAAATATCGGGCACAACAGAGACCCAATGAGAAGCTATATTACAAAAATGTTAAACTCAGGAACTATCGTCATAGAGGCGCTCTTTGAGTTAAAGTCTTTTATCAAAGAATTTGAAAAACTTCGCCATCAAAAACTTGATATGATCTTTGCAGATATCAACCTACATCATATCCAAGAGATAGACCGCCTCATCTCCCAACTTAATCAATTAGGGTTTTTCTACGGCGGCCTTGTGTTTGAATACTACTTTAATGAGGATTATCTAAGGTTACAATATATCAATAGCTTGAGTGTAGACATCAGCGGTATTATCTGCTATTCAGATGATGCTAATGCCATGATGGATTTTATACGCAAGGATTATAAAAGAGTACGTACCTAAAAAGTGTCTATCAACTCTCTAAAAACCTCATAAAGCTTTTGAACTTCTTCTATAGAGGTGCGTTCGTTAGGAGCGTGAATGGTGTCATTTCTTACGCCAAATTCTACAACATCAACCCCGCAAGGTGCAATAAAACGTGCATCTGAGGTTCCCCCCGCTGTCGAGTGCTTCGGTTTGACACCGGTGATCTTTTCAATAGCTGCGTCCAGACTTCGTACAATATGTGTGTTTGCATCTGTCACAAAAGGATAAGCAGACTGATCAAGCTTAAGCGTATAATTCATCTCTTTAAAATACTTATGCACAAAGTCCTCAATGGATTTTTGATCCGTCTTTGTCGAATTGCGAACATTGAACATCATCTTTAACAGACCCGGGGTAACATTCGTCACTTCCATCCCTGCTCTTATATCGGTAACGACAAATTGGCTAGGCGAAAAATATTCATCGCCCTCATCCAAATCAATCCCTGCCATATGGTGCAATACCTGAGCAACCTTATGAATCGGGTTTGTCGCCTTTTCAGGATACGCCGCATGCCCCTGTTTACCGACCTTCTCTATTACACCATTGATAGAGCCACGTCGTCCGACTTTCATCGCATCGCCAAAGACCTTTTCACAGGTTGGCTCCGCCACAATACAAGCATCCGGTATCAGGTTCTTCTCTTTCAAAACTTCCAAGACCTTGACTGTACCGTTTTTAGCCGGTCCTTCTTCATCTGAAGTAAGCAAGAGAGAGAGTGTTCCGCTGAACGCTTTTGTATCATGTACGGCTTGAATAAAGGCAGACAGACCCGACTTCATATCCTGTGCACCCCGTCCATAGATATAGCCGTCTTTTTCTATTGCCTTATAAGGATCTGTCGTCCAACCCTCACCTGCAGGAACAACATCAACGTGCCCTGCGAAACAAAGGTGTTCGCCTTCACCAAATTTTTTGTATATAAACAAGTTCTGCACTTCTTCAATGTTTATAACCAAAGAGGTATACCCTTCAAGATACTCACTTATCCACGAAAGTGCTCCACCGTCATCTGGCGTTTCACTCTTTCTTTCTATCATCTCTTTAAATAGTTCTATTACATCCATATCTGAGTCTTATCCTTTTGGGTTCTCATAAAAAACATACGAGGTAGAATAATCACTGACTTCAAAATAGACCTTCTTTTCACCCTCATCAACTTTCATATTGAAGTTAAGATCCATATAGCCATACCCGTAACGATAAGCTCGTGGCTGATTATCCTCACGTCCCATTCCCGTTGTCAACTTATCTATTTTCAAAAAACGGTTCACGAGTTTATCTCCGGCATACACATCCAAAACACCGTTTGTTCCTGTCCAGTTCTGTATAGAACGTCCAAATTTATTTTGTGTTTCTTGAGTACACGCTGTAAAAAGCACAAGTATCATCGCACTCATAAAAAATATTTTTTTCATACTCTTCCTTTATAATTAAGCACTTCTAAGGCCTTCACCTTTTTTAAATAACCTTGCAAATACTCATAATATTTCGTATTATACAGCATTAAATACCCAAGTCTTATCTAATCTAAGATTCTCAACATGGCATTGTGATTTTCATCACATATCCAGTATGATATGTTTGTTATTATTAGACTAAAGGATAAAAATGAAAAAATTGCTACTCTTACCACTGCTCTCTTTACAGCTCATCGCTGCAAGTATATATTGGCATGACAGTTATAAAGACGCCTTAGAAGAAGCTAAGGAAGAAAATAAACCCATGCTTATTTATATGAGTCAATCAGGTTGTAAAGCGTGTGAGATGATGGAAGACAAGGTCTTAAACCAAGAGAATATCACCCAGTACTTAGATGACAATTATATTTGTGCTCATCTTGATATTCATGATAATGATGCGCCAAAAGCACTAAAGGTACCGTATACACCTGTATTTCATTTTTTAGATAAGGATGGAAATGTCATAAAAGAGAGCTATATCGGAGGGACTAAAGCATCTGAATTTATAAAAGTATTGCAATTACCCCAAACATAATTCTTGCAGACAAATAAAAGCCGCTATAATATAAAAAATATTAATAATCGCATCATCCGATTTCAATATAATATTTAAATTACAAAAAAGTCAGGAATTAAAAATGAAAAAAATTCTGCTTCTCTTATCTATGAGCTTTCTTGGGCTTTGGGCAACCCCTCTTCATATCGACGGGGTCAAAACTATGTTAGATGAGGCTCAAAAAATCGTCAAACATGTTTCACCAAAAGAACTTAAAAAAATGATCGATGATGAAGAAGATATCTATATTATTGACCTGCGTGGTAGTGATCAAGTTGAAAGAGGTGAGATATATTATATAGACAGCTTTAAGATACCACGAGGTTATTTAGAGTTTCGAGTGGAGCTAAAGATACCCGATAAAAAATCAAAAGTTATCTTATACTGTTGTAGTGGAAAGCGTAGTATACTCGCCGCAAAGAGTATGATAGATATGGGGTATACCAATGTAGCTCACTTAGAAGGCGGTATTCGCGCCTGGGTAGAAGAAGACCTTCCGCTGGATACTACCTACGGTGAAATGCATCGTCTTGAAGGTCAAGAGGAGTAGTTTTTCACCTCATCTGCCCTTCATCTTCAAAGTTGAAGCGGCCATTGTAAAACTTTTTTATCTATTTTCCCCTTATGTACCTCAGCGCTCAATAACAATCTCTCAAACTTTAAAATTACCTCTAGACTAAGATAAAGTTCTTAGCTATAATTTCAAAAAAACAAGGAGCAGGTATGATAAAGAAAAAATATAGACTCTACATACTTGCCCTTGTATTGGTAGGTATACTTCTTTCAAGCTTTCATTATCATGATGACATTTATGTCGCTGATGATTGTCCTGTTTGTATCATTCAGCATATTTTAGCGCTTGCAGATATTCCTGATATCTATGCACCGCAAGAATTGATTGTCTACCTGTTGATTCCTTTAATGGGAGTACAAACATACCTCACTTCTAAGCTCATCCGTAGCTGTCCTTCACGCGCACCTCCTTCTTTTTTCTAAACTACTAACACAAAAAAATTATTATTATTTAGGAAAAAGATGAAAAAGATGATTTACATCTCTCTTTTAGCTTCTTCTCTTCTTGCAGGTCAAGAAGATATGCAAAGTTTAAAAGAGCAGTTAAAAGCACAACAAAAGACAATTGCGGAGCTTATGCAACGCCTGGACCGTATAGAAAACAACCAAGAAACCAACATTTATGTTGAAAATGAAGCCACTACCGAGTATGTCGACACTATGTCCCAACCCGCTCAGATAAATGCTAGTTTTAATCAAAATGCCTATATTCCTGATATTGGACTCATATTAAACAGTTCCATTGTGAGTAGGAATATAGACAATCAAGCCTACCCTGAGTACGGTACTCCGGGATATATTTTACCAGGTGAGGCCGAACTTCCATATAACAAAGACAGAGGTTTTAACTTTAACTATGCAGAAGTCTCGATGTATTCTGCGGTTGATCCTTATTTTGATGCCTTTGCCATTTTTCATATGGAAGCAGATTCATTTGAAATTGACGAAGGGTATGTCACTACACGAGACTTGGATTATGGGCTGCGTGTAAAGGCCGGTAAATTTAAAAGTGCCATAGGTCGCTATAATGAACTGCACCAACATGCGTGGGACTTTAGTGAGCAAACCTTACTTTACAGCAACTTTTTTGGTCCTGAAGGATTAAGTGACCCGGGGGTTCAGCTTCAATGGGTAGCACCGACATCGACCTATCTTATGGTCGGTGTAGAAGCGATGCAGGGAACAAATGAGCAGAGTTTTGGCTACGAAAAAGGAAACAGTCTTTATAATACTTATGTCAAAACAAGTCTTGACCTTAGTGATGACACCTCCGTATTAGCCGGAGTTTCATTCATGCACGGGAAAAACACCTTTGATGGGGATACTAATATTTACGCTGCAGACCTCACCGTGCAAGAGCAGTTGTCAAGCTACAGTTCTTTAGCATGGCAAAGCGAATACATGTACCGTGATATGGCAGAAGACAGCTTTCATAAACGCCAAGATGCGATGTACTCTCAACTGGTTTACACACATAATCAAAATTATGCCGGCGGTGTTCGTTTTGACGCCTTAATGAAAAACAATGCAGGGGATGCCTACGCAAATATGTATACAGCGATGATTGAGTACAAGCCCTTTGAGTTTTCGCGTTTACGTTTAGAATATTCTGTTGACGAATCAAAATATTTTGATGGTCAACAAAAGAATGTGCAACAATTGATGCTTGAATTAAATGTTGCTGTCGGTGCACATAGCGCACATAATTTTTAAGAAAGAACAAGGATTTTTATGAAATATTTTTTGATCATACTTTTAAGTATGAAAGTACTTATCGCCAGTGTCAACATCCAAACGAGCTATACTACCATTGCTGAGATAGCCAAAACTATCGGTGGGGATAAGGTAGAAGTAAATGCCTTGGCTAATCCGCATTATGACCCACATTTCATAGTACCAAAACCCTCTTTAATTGCTAAACTTAGAAGAGCAGATTTATTGATTATAAATGGTGCAGGTCTTGAAATTGGCTGGATGCCATCCTTACTAAAAAGTGCTAATAACGGGAAAATCCGTTCAGGTTCATCTGGTTTTTTAGATATCTCACATGCCGTCAATTTGATAAACCAACCAACGAATGTATCCCGTGCCTTTGGTGATGTTCATGCCCAGGGAAATCCCCACTATATACTTGATCCGCATCTTGTTGTGAACATTGCAGATGCAATTGCGCAAAGACTATCAAGGATCGACCCTAAAAATGCTACTACCTATACACAGAACTTAGAACACTTTAGCAAACAATGGAATGTCTATCTTACACATTTAGATGCTAAAATGGCTAAGTGCACAGATAAAAAAGTCATACAGTATCATCAACTTTTCAACTATTATCTAGGTGCTTACGGCTATGATAATTATGGCACTATCGAGCCTTTGCCCGGGATCACTCCAAGTTCAAAGCATACTATCGATTTAATCAATACAATTAACACACAAAAGATTAAACGTATTTTACAAGATGTTTATCATGAACAAAAAACAGCTGCCTTTATTGCCGGAAAAACAGAGGCAAAGGTAATCATCTTGCCCCATGATGTCGGTGCTGTCGATGAGGCTGACACCTTAGAGAATTTTTATAATGTCATCGCACAGCGGCTATGTCAATAATCGAACTGTTTTGGCCTGCTTTTTCTTTGGCCATCATGCTTGTCTTCATTCACACTATATTTGGGCTTGAGATTATTAAGCGCGGCGTGATTTTTACAGACTTGGCAGTGGGACAGATCGCTGCTATTGGGATGGCTATAAGTATCGCCTTTATGCAGGGACAGTGGCAAACAACAATGACACTCACCTTCGCTATTATGGCAGCTGTACTCATATCTATCGCTACAAAACGTGTACCTAATATTGAAGCCTTTATAGGCCTTTTGTATGCATTAGGAGTATCGGCATTAATGCTGATACTGGCACAAAGCAGTGAAGGCACTGAACTTTTTAAACAGATAAGCGCTTCGGACATCCTTTTCACATCACAAGAAGATGTCATAAAAAGCTCTTTGATATACATCAGTGTCGCAGGAGTCATGTTTGGTATTTACCCAAGACTTCAAGGTCTTATAAAAGAATTAGTGTTTTTCATCATGCTTGCAATAGTCGTGAGTTTTTCTGTTCAAAGTGCCGGCGTACTCGTTGTCTTTGCACTTTTGATTGCCCCTGCCTACATTGCCTTGGTACAACAACGTTTTACTACTTTGCCTTTTGCATGGATATTTGGTTCAATAAGTGTGATCAGTGCCATGATCATCTCTTATACCTATGATCTTCCAACAGGCTATACTATTATTTTTGTTCTTGTCTTGACAACATTAATAAGCGTCTTTGCATTAAGTCTATAGGATTCATTTCTTAGCCTTCCAGAAAAGACGAGAGGCCGTTCAGAGACGACTTAACACATCATTTTATCTGTGATTATTTTTATCTAAATTATTAGATATATAATTTCAGATAAATTTATTTATAAGTTGTTATAGTATTAAAAAATTATCCTCTTTTAGGAACAGATATAATGGAAATCAAAAAAAAAGTAATCTCAAGTATTACAAAAATCATAAAAGAAGATAAGAAAAATATTTATTATCTTCTGTATTACTCAGTAATTGAAGCTGTACTGGTTATGTCAATCCCTTTAGCCTCATCATTTATAATCAACAGTGTCCTCGCACATGCAACGATCTCTGTTTTGGTCCTTGGTTCTATCGTCATAGTGATATTTATACTAACGACCTTATTGCAAATAGTCAAAGAATATATTATTGAAAAATTTCAACAGAAAATTTTTGTCAGTACCGGAATTGAAATCGCTGAAATGGCGACTCGCTTGAAAACATCAAGTCCGGACACCAAACATACCATTGATAAATATATGAACTACTTTTTTGATATAAGTGCGATACAAAAGCTATTTCCTATTCTTTTACTTGATGGAACAGGTTTAATTGTAAAAATACTGGTAAGTCTGCTTTTGCTTCTTGCTTTTGATCCTGTGCTTTTTGGACTGGGTCTATTTTTCTTTGTCTTTTTCACCATACTTCTGTTTGCTTTAGGAAATGGCAGTATTGTATATGCCATCGAACGTTCTGATGAGAAGCACAATGCCATTTATTACCTGAAGAACATCCCCAAACACGAAGGATCACCCGAAGAGGTTTTAAAAGAATTTGATGGGTATTTATCGCGATTCATCAGCGCAAGAGAAAAGATTTTTACCGCCATCATCAAGCAATTAAGTTTAACCTTCTTCATGGAAGGCCTTATTATTAGCAGTTTTTTAATAGGAGGCGGATATTTAGTGGTTAATGGAGCACTTCCTATAGGTGAGTTTGTAGCCGCAGAAATTGTTGTTGTTTCAATAACCTACGCCTTAAAGAGTTTTATGAAACAGATAGATTATATTTATGACATGATAGAAGGCTTTTATAAAGTCGATAAACTGTCTATATCTTTACGTGAGAACACACATGTCTAATTATAAATTTCGCTCACTGGAAAAAGTCCAACTCAACCCTTTAGTAAAGAGAATATGGGTATTTAGCTCCATTGTCGTTTCCCTGTTTGTACTGGGTCTTTTTTTACCTTGGCAACAGACGGTCAAGGGGGAAGGCACTGTTGTGGCTTATGATCCGACACAAAGGGACTACCCTGTACTTGCCACTATGGATGGGTTTATAGATGAGTTTTATGTTAGTGAAAACCAGTTTGTAAAAAAAGGTACGAAGTTATTTACCATGGTGGACTTGGATAAGGGGTACTTAGACAGACTTAAGACTATCGAGAGCAGTTCCAAAGATCAATATAAAAATTCTCAAATACAAATCAGTAACTTTAAAGACAAAAAAAAGAATTTAGACGATTACCTGCGTGTAGGACTAAATGTCTATCAACAAAAATATGATCAGGTAAAAAACAAGATAGACAGTCTGCAGCTGAAAAAAAAATCTTTAGAAAAAAATCATGAGATTGAAAAATCAAACCTTGATAGAACAAAGTTATTGTATCAAGACGGAATTGAATCAAAAAGAAACTTTGAAATAAGAGAAAACCTATACATCAAAGCGGACGCAGACCTCAAAAAAATTGATATTGACATACAAATCGAAAAAAATAATCTTGACATTATAAAAAGTGAACAAGAAAACTTTTCAAATGAAACAGAGAATAAAATCAAACTTTTAGATAATGCTGCGCTTTCATCTGAAAACACCTTGCAATCATTAGGCCAAAGCGTACAAATGAATTCTGCAAATGTTTCCCGATACACCAGTGGTGAAGTCATTGCCGAAAAAGATGGATATGTTGTGCGAATATATCAAAATGACAAAAACAAATTTATCAAAAGATCTGAACAGATAATGCATTTTTCACCTTCTGTAAGTACAAAATCCGTATTATTAAAGGTATCAGACTTTAATATGCCATTAATCAAAGAAGGCTTACCGGTAAGAATCATGTTCTATGGCTGGCCTGCCTTACAGGTACCCGGTTGGCCAATAATTAGGTTTGGAAGCTTTGGCGGTATTATTAAAAAAGTAGAACAAACTTCTTATGAAAAAGGGTTTTATTACGCACAAATCGTTGAAGACCCGGAAGAACCTTGGCCAAAAGGAGATGACTTGCGAATAGGCACGCAAGCAACTGTATGGGTGAGGTTAGACACTGTTCCGATTTGGTACCAGTTATGGCGATTAATGAATGCCCTTCCACCGAAGATGGTGACACCTATCATGAAGAAAAACTGATGAAAGTGTTTTTTTTATGCATAACATGGCTTTGTATTACTACGCTTACTGCCACAGAATTATTTACAAAGGAAAAAATCTCTCAATATCTAATACAAGAGAATCCTTTTGTATACGCTGCCGTAGGTAAAAAATATATATATAAAGAAAAAGAAAAATATTATTTAGGAGATTTTGACACTAAACTATCGGCAGCATATGATAAAAAAGATTACCCGGTAAGTGATGGAAAGTTTTTTGATGTAGCACTTCAAAAACCTCTTGAAAATGGCATTGAGTTTATTGTAGGTTACCGGGATGCAGAAGGTACACAAGAATATAACAATATCAAAACCGGTGATGATGGAGAGATCCGCGCCGGTATTAAAGTCCCCGTTTTTTCTGTTATGCATGATATAAGTACACGTAAACTCAATCTCAGTTCAGCTTCTTTAGATGCTGTGAAGTATCACTTTGAGTCACAAGACAATTTACGACTTTTATATTTTAAAATTGTGTCTGATTATTATAAACTTTTGTATTATAAGGGCATTTTACAGCTTGAAAAAGAGCTTCTATCCACCTCTCTTGAAAGAGAGCTTATCATCAAACAAAAAGTGAAAGTCGGAGCATTAGCTGACATCTCTTTGTTGGAGGCAGAGCAACAAATAATAAACAGAAAGCAGAGGTTAGTATCGGCACAAAATGATTTTTCAAATGCATTAGAAGGTTTTGTACAATATTTAAACCTTACAAAAGCAGCATTTAAAGAACGTTATACCCTCCCCCACATACAACATACACAAGAAAAGCATATAGATGTTCAACGTTCAATTCATACCGCTATCGAAAATAGACCTGACCTAAAAATATTTGATTATGAAATTAAGAAGATGAATGTTCATGGGCAACACACTAAGTTGTTAAACTATCCAAATTTTAATGTCTCACTTTATGGCGTTCATGATTTACAATATGAAAATGGTTTTAAAATCTCTCTTGATATGGACTTTCCTATAGAAAGAAGAAAATATGAGGGTAAACAAGCAGAAATAAGAAAAAGTATCAAAAATATAGAAAACAACAAAGAGAAAGAAATCATCAATATCAGAACAAACTTAATCAATATTATCAACTCCTTAAAAAACCTCAGCACAAATATACAAAGCTCGAAAACTGAAGTCAAACTGGTTGAAAAACTCGAAAAAGCAGAAAATCAAAAATACATATTGGGGCTTAGCAATTTGTTTATGGTAAATCAGCGGGAAATTTACACGCTACAAATAAAGAAAAAACTACTCAAATATAATTTGGAATATTTACTTCTGGAACAAGAAGCCAAAAAAGAAATCGGTGAATCATTTGAAATGTAAGGAAAACCACAAACACACGAACACCTGTTTTCTTTGTGTGCTCTATCTATTTGAAAGCTGTTCTTCATATTCCAATTCTAAGCCCGTAGAAGTCATCCTGAAACCTTTGACATGGATCTTACCATTATGTATCTCGTTATGATGGTCGCGGCATAACGGGATAAGATTATGCTTATGATCTTGATGAAAGTGGCCGATAAAGCCTGCCTGATTTGCCATGGACTGATGCGAGATATGGTGTACATCTTCGGCTATATTCCCACAGATAACACTTGTGGTTTTACAAATTAGACTATTAGTATTATTGTTCTTAAGCAAGCTATTTCAGGGCTTTATCATTCTTATGCTTTAATTTAATAGTATGATTATGTTTTATGCCTTAAAGTATGATTAATTATTTAAAAGAATAATCTTTCATATGTTAGTAAAGTATTATTATTTTATCAACATTCAAACTATTAATTTAATGTTTGGTCCAACCGATACATTGCAATTCAGTTCGAAACTTTATTATCTACTTGAGTCGATTGTTTCATAATACACATATATTTAAATCAAAGTAATTTGACATTTCTTAGATTATCAAAAACAATTCTTTCCAAAAAAGTTCCCCTTTTCTTAACATTATACATACAGATAAAATTCATACACAAAAATTAAAGGAGTCAGAATATGACACAAGATGAACTAGATACATGGTCGGATATCAACAATCCTAACAATGACGCAGATATGGATGATTGGGCAGATATTCATAATCCAAATAATGATGATTACATTGGTGACGATGACGATTAAGAAGAGTGCTTAGGCACTCTTGTAATATTTTTCTACTTCGGCATAAGCTTCATCAAAAAACTTATCATAATTTTCATGCATCCAAGAAACTATTTCTGCATCCGTCTCAAATGTTTTTTCGTCATTTATATTTAGCTTCTGTATGAGTTTAAAGTAGTTTGACCAGAACAATGATA
>Ga0316206_1000099_pt1 | contig 172982 bp, 160 predicted proteins | sample 6monthpyrite_MG_FD_204942 | JGI IMG/M metagenome (GOLD analysis project Ga0316206, IMG submission 204942) | Microbial mat bacterial communities from mineral coupon in-situ incubated in ocean water Damariscotta River, Maine, United States -... | ecosystem: Environmental > Aquatic > Marine >... | reverse complement strand
TGCTTAAATCCGCATTTGCACTCGCACTTGGAATCGTGACATGAACAGCACCCGTAGTTCCCGTTTGATTAATAGTAAATCCCGTTAATTTAGCATAATCTGCACTCAGGGTAACTCCGTCGTCTACCTCTATAATACTGCCGGCAGCAAAAGTACCACTAAAGGTTGAGTCTGCCAAAACATGTACCGTATTGCTACCTGCCGCCATATGACTTAAGTCTGCCGAACTGTCGCCGTTAATTTCAACAGTTAGATTTCCTACGCCGTTTAAGGTGTTAATCGTTATAGCCTGAGCATCATCCAAGGTTGCTGTACCTGTCGTAGTAACTGTCTCTATAGAAGTCAAAACTGTTGACGTCAGATCTACTGTTGCTCCACTGTTTACGATAAGACTGTCTGTTCCTATACCCCCATCTACACTAGCAGGAGCATGGTCGATGTTTATCGTATCATTTCCACTGCCTGCATTAACAACATCCAAACCGGCTCCCGTCAGATTGATCGTGTCAATCCCACTTCCGGTTATAATCGTATTATTACCAGCGCCATCTGTCACACTTAAATCACCTGTCGCTGTTGCTGCGCTCAATGTCGTATCAGCGCCCAATGCGATATCGGCACCACCTGAACCTTCAATACTAAGAGTTTTTCCATTTAAAGCGGTTGCGTCAATCACAACATTGCCACCCACACCGGTAGTTATCAATCTGTTAGCATCTGTCAAATTAGCTGTCAAGGTAATATCAATCGCTGAAGCATCCAAATCGATATCCATATTATTAAGCGTCGTATTAAAATTCAGTCCGGCCGTAGCTATGATCTTTCCGGCTGTGATCGTACTCACATCAACTGCATTGTCTAAGGCGGTTGGATTGCCCACAATGCTAAGGTCATTCGTACCTACATTCACCACGCCTAAACTATTAATCTGTTCAACTGTCATATCTAAATTACTATCAGAGATAATATTTTCAAAATTTATCACAGTAGACGCACTCAAATCAACCGTTCCTGAAATGTTCAGTGTGTCCGTACCGCTGTTGACAACATTATCTCCATCCAAGAAAGCACGTGCAGAAGTTATGCTAACAACGTCATCTCCGTTACCTGCTATGACAGAATCAAAAACAGTCGAACCGCTTAGATTAATGGTGTCATTAGTTGCACCCGTCTGCAGAATCTCCACATTAGAGATATTAGAAATATTAGAAGCAACTATATTGGCCGTATCACTGATATTCAGAGTATCAATTTGATTTCCACCATCTATAGTATCGGTACTATTTAGATTTGCATTGCTTGTGATGATAGTATCTGTTCCGTCACTAACCGTAAGCGTATTACTTCCTGTCCCAAGGGTAATCGTATCAGCCCCGTCGTTCGTCGTCACTGCAACATCATTACTCATTCCCGAGATATCAAGCGTCACATTGTTCGTTGATACAGACGCATCAATGTTTACAATTCCTGCGTCATCCGCTTCAGTTCCTAAGGTCAAGGACTGTGTGCTTCCACCGGTATTTCCCAGCTTAAAGGTTTCAACACTGCTTACATTCGTCAGATCTGCATCTGAGATGTTTCCACCACTGACTCTGTCTGTAATCTCTATAGTGTCATTACCGATACCGCCGTCAACAATATCATTTGCGTCCAGGTTTACCGCTGTAAACTGCATAAGATCATCACCCAGTCCACCGCTGATAAAGTCATCTCCGATTCCATCTATAAAGGTGTCAGTCCCCGCATTTCCAAGTAAAGAGTCATCTCCTGCAAGACCTGAAATCGTATCTGATCCTGAGCCACCGCTAATTGTATCTTGAGTCGTTGCATTACCCGTTAAAATTGTCGGTGTTGCACCGGAGTTTGTGATCTGTACACTGTCAGCCGTTGTAAAGTTAAAGACTTTAGTAGAGAGGTCTACATTACCCGTTGCGTTAACAATTAAAGCTTCATTCGAAGCCCCTCCGATAAAAGAATCAAAAACAGCAGCTTGATTGGTACTGATCGTCACATCCTGATTTGAGCTTCCGATAAATTCTAAACTTTCTACGTCAATAATACTCGCATTTTGAATATCATAGTCTTCAGCACTGTTAGTCTTCACAATATCTGTACCTAGACCACCGTCCAGAGTATCAGTAGAAACATCTCCCGCTGAACTATACTGAAGTGTATCATCTCCAAGATCACCACTTAGGACATCTGCTCCTGCGCCACCATCAAGAAGATCATTGTCATTTCCACCAAAAAGAGCATCAGACCCTCCGGCACCGAACAAGGTATCTGCACCGGCATTCCCGCTAAGAGAGTTATCCAAAGCATCACCGGTAAGTACGTCTATGACTGTACTCCCCAGTACATTTTCGATATTAACAACCTCATCATTGCTTCCAACAATACGGTTTGCAACTGCGGCAATGGAGCTATTTAGCGTAAGCGTCACACCTGAATTGGTAGCAGAATAATCAAGAGTGTCTTCTTCAGAACCACCATCAAAGCTGTCTCCACCGCCGGAATCTGCGATCAATAAGTCAGTATCTTCTTCCCCAAATAATGTATCCGAACCTGCTTCACCGGTAAGGCTGTCCGAACTTGCTCCCCCATAGAGGGTATCATTATCATCTCCTCCACGAAGCTTATCGTTATCGCTTCGTCCGTAAATAATGTCATCTCCTGCGCCACCGACAAGAGAGTCAGAACCGCCTAAACCGTCTATGACGTTGGCCCCACTATCACCGACAATGGTATCTGAACCGATGTTGGAACCTATAATATTCTCAAATTGACTAACACTGTCCTGTCCACCGTCTCCGTCAGCAGAAACATTAATACCCACAGCAGAAAGATCGGCAATCACTTTTCCGGTGGCTGTCGTATAATCCAAGGTATCCGTATTATTTCCACCGATAAGGACATCATCTCCGCCATCTCCATAAACGGTATCATTTCCATCTTGGCCTAAGATGGTGTTGTTTGCGGTAGATCCGGATAGTGTATCATCAAAGCCTGAACCCGAGAGATGTTCAAAACCACTTAAAAGGTCAAGTCCCATCCCACCATTTATTACCTGTTGTCCTGAGATTGAAAGGTCAACGCTTACGCCTGAGTTGGCAGGAGAATAATCTATCCAGTCATTTACACTTGTGTCACTTAGATTACTGCCTCCATAAAGGGCATCATTTCCACCTGATCCAAAGACAGTGTCATCCCCGCCTTGAGCATAGATGGTATTGTCATCTGTATTTCCCTGCAAGATGTCATCTGAATCCGTCGCATTTAAATGTTCTATTTCAGAGATACTATCTGTTCCAAAACCTCCGCCTGAACCGGTTCCTGCACTGAGATCTACATTGACACCTGTTCCTGTTTGAAACTTCTGGTAGTCTAACCAGTCAGCACCTGTTACGCCGCCGACTTCTGAACCTCCATTGATAATATCATCTCCAGCATCAGCAAAGATCGTATCATTGCCCGAATTCCCAGAAATCGTATCGTTTCCAGCTCCACCCTCAAGTGTATCAAGACCGTTTCCACCGGTAACTGTATCTACTCCGCTTCCACCGATAATAGTATCATTACCGTTTCCACCGTTTAACTGGTTTGTCCCGCCAATACCTTCAAGCTGATCATTTCCATCATTTCCTGAAAGAATATTATTGTTTGTATCTCCTTGAAGACTGTCATTAAAACGTGAACCCGAAATATTCTCAATCCCAAGATAAACATCGCTTGCTCCATCTCCATCGTCACTTGCTCCGCCACCTTGAAGAGAAGCTGTGACCCCCGATGTCACCCGTCCACTTCCGTCCGTAAAGTTATAACGTGCCGTATCCGTACCGGCACCACCGTTGAGCGTATCTATACCTTGCCCACCATAAAGCTGATCATTTCCACTGTCTCCAAACAGAGAATCCGCGCCCGAACCGCCGTCTAAAAAGTCATTATCAGCGCCGCCATCTAGCGAATCATCATCATTTCCGCCATAAAGCTGATCATTTCCAGCTCCCCCATCAATGACATCATCACCAGCCTGTCCACTCAAGATATCGTTTCCACTGTTGCCTATAAAAGTATTGGCAATAGCATCTCCGCTTATCGTATCATTAAAAGTCGAACCGTTTATAATTTCAATCGTACCCGAAACAATACTGTCCTTGTCTCCAAAGCCATCGTCTATGACCTGATTTGTACCCAGTGCAAGATTAATATTGACCCTGTTTGTTTCAGTGCCCGTATTGAAATCAAGCGTATCAACACCAAGCCCGCCGTTATATATATCATCTTCAGATGAATTAAAGAGGGTGTCATCACCATCACCACCAAAAATACTATTTCGCACAGTGGAGCCCGTCAATGAATCTGTAAAATCAGAACCAATAAGGTCTTCAATATTAACAAGCATGTCGATACCCTGATCCGCTCCGATCACTTGATCACCGGTATTGGACAGATCAACAATCACGCCTGCATTTGCAGAACTGTAATCTGCCGTATCCGTTCCCGTTGCTCCTCCGTCTAACGTATCATCACCCAGACCACCAGAGAGAATGTCGTTTTCGCGTCCGCCGTCAAGTGTATCGTCACCATCTCCGCCAACAAGCGTATCATCATTATCATCTCCGAAAAGAAGATCATTCCCATCATTTCCAAATAGAGAATCATTTCCACCTTCGCCATGAATATTATCATTTCCGAGACCACCGTCTACGGAATCATCTCCTTGACTTGCATCAATATCATTATTTAACGTATTTCCTACAATCGTATCAGCATAAAAAGAGCCGCTTACATTTTCTATCGCATCAACATAGGTATCCGTATCGCCGTAATTGTCTGTTCCAAATCCGGCTAATAAATCAACATTTACCCCTGTTCCCGTCCCGCCTATATAATAATTAACCCTATCTGTTCCTGCACCGCCGTCAAAACTATCATTTCCACTTCCCGTGTACATATAATCATTATCTGCACCACCGATAAGGGTATCATTGCCAGAATCGCCATATAATAAATCACTTCCGGCCTCGCCTTCAACTACATCATCCCCACTTCCGCCACGAATGGTGTCTCTAGAGTCACCGCCGGCAAGAGAGTTGTTAACGCCATTTCCTGTAATAACATCCGTAAACGTCGTACCTATAATATTTTCAACATTAGTAATTGTATAATTAATCGGGGCGCCACCTTGCGTCGCCGAGTTTGCATTCAGGTCAACTGTAACACCCGCAGTAATTTCTGCCGTATTAAAGTCAATCACATCCACTTCAGAACCGCCGTCTATACTATCCGAACCCGCTGATGCCAAAAAGGTGTCATTTCCAGCTTGACCCAAAAGAGTATTTTCATTGAGATCACCTTTGATAATATCATCAAAGGTCGATCCCCTCACATTTTCTATACTTGTCAGTGTATCCGTATCATTGTTTCCATCTGTCGCCGTACCAAGAGACAGGTCAATATTAACCCCGACTATCCCATTAATAGGGTCATTAGAATAATCTACAAAATCCCGTCCGGCTCCACCGTCAATACTATCATTTCCCTGTCCGCCTTCAATAATATCATCATCATTCTCACCATACAGTTCATCATTTCCTGCGCCGCCTCTAAGCGTATCTGTCTGACCACCACCTCTTAAAGTATTCGCAGAATCATTGCCCAGCATTGAGTCTGAAAAAGTAGAACCTTGAATCACTTCTACATCATAAACAGCTGTGGCACCTGATCCGGAAAGTTCCGTCAGCGTATCCTGAGTACCGTCAAAGTTTTTTGTAATCTGAACAGAATTTTGAGTAAGGTCAACACTAATCCCTGCACCTGAAGAGGTATAGTCAGCGACATCTACCTCAGTTCCGCCTTGCAAGATGTCATTTCCGCTACCGGAGATAAGAGTATCTGCACCCGCATCACCTTGAAGCAGATCATTTCCGCTTCCGCCATCCAAAGTGTCATCATCTGCATTACCCATAAGGGTATCATTCTCACTTCCACCAAGCAGATAATCAGCGCCTGTACCACCGTCTAGTGTATCATTCCCAACGCCGCCATGAATATAATCATTATCTCCGTCACCAAAGAGCTGATCATTTCCCGTATCACCAAAAATACTATCCAGGCCCGCATCACCATGGATGATGTCAACTCCCGAACCGCCGCTGAGGATATCCCCATCGTCTCCGCCATCTATAATATCATTCCCATCACCACCAGCAATGGTATCAATCCCGACAAGACCGGAGAGAGAGTTGGCACTTTCACTTCCTGTAATCGTGTCATTAAAATCACTTCCAATGACGTTTTCGATATTACGGACAGTATCTGTACCCTGATTACTAATAGCAAAGCCGTCAGCATCTGTTGCTAAAACAACTTCAACAGAAGAGGTCTCCGCCTGAAAGTCAATGATGTCAACTCCCGTGCCTCCATCTATCAGATCATCTCCAAAACCGCCAACAAGCGTATCGTCTCCCGCTCCACCATCTACCGTATCATTTCCTGCCGCTCCATTTAGCGTATCATTTCCCGAACCGCCAGAAATAATATTGACGCTTGCATCCCCGCTAAGCGTATCAGCGAAATTTGAACCGACTATATTCTCAAAGCCGGTAAGTGTGTCTATGGCCGTAGGTGCGCTTCCCGTACCTGCTTCCAGGTTAACAACAGCACCTGTATTTGTAACATACGCATAATTGATGGTATCATTATCAACACCACCATCTAAAACATTTGTACCCATACCGCCGCTGATAGTATCATTTCCACGTCCACCACTGATGGTATCATCACCCTGAAGACCCTGCACTGTGTCCAAGCCAACGCCGCCTATAACAGTACTATTTCCTTGTGAGGTAGTAATAATATTATTGTTTGCATTCGTAGCGAGAACAAAAGCGCCTTCACCTGTCGGATCAATAAAATCTATCTCTCCTCCCGGGTTTCCATTGACACCATCTACTCCGTAACGAATATCATTCATCACAAATTGGATCGGACCGCTACCCGTTAATTGTGTAATATCAGGGGTTTGCACAATCTGTCCAGGAGGTACATTCGCCTGATCAAAGGTTGTTGTAAAGGTAAAAAGAGAATCAAAACGAAAACCCTCAGGCTGAGGATCATACTTTAAAACAAAATCTGCTGCTCCTGTGGCTGAATTGAGAACAAAGCCGTTGGCAATATCCCCATCGGGAGATTCAGTAACCCTGTAACTACCGTTACCCAGATTCACTGCACCAATTATCTCATACCCTGTCGGAAGGTTGGAAATTGTGATCTCACTGATTGCAAAACCCGTTGGTTGCTCCGGCTTGATTCTCAAGGTACGAGAAAGTATTCCACTGGCATCAAAAAGATCAGGGTTATCCGCATAAATCTCTATATCCTGCGTCTGGGCAGAATAGTCCAAGAATTCAGGCTCAAACTGTGCCTTGATTGTTGATGAGTGTGCACCAACAACGCTTCCGCCTCCACCATTAACAAGGGTAGGTGCACCTGCTATATTTTCTTGAGCGGCTACTTGAAAAAGATCAATTCCAAATTTGAGTCCTGCCTGAACAGCATCTTCTATTTCTGAGATCGCAACATTTACGGGATTATCATCCTGAGGTCTATAAATAGCATTGTAATCATTTGCTTCTATCTCATCCGGGGGTGGGGGCAATTCGTCTGAAAATTCATTCTGGTATTGAGGAGGTTCAATTGGAGGTGCGTACTCATTTAGAATCATTGATATATTATTGTTTTCATCTATTTCTTGAGGCTTTTCATCCGAGAACTCATCATTTAAAACAACGAAATCATCCGTAATAAGACTCTCTGTCGGTGCTTCTTTAATATCATCAATCTGAAAGATAATATCATTCAAAGAGATCTTTTCAGAAGGAAAAACGAGGAAAACACTCTGCTCTTCAAAGGCAATGACACCCATGGACACAAAGGTTAGTGTTGAACCGTCTTGAAGGTGCAAGATAATATCCCCACCTACAAGCTGATAGGTTCCTTTGCTGATATCTTGAGAAAAAACAATAGCATCATGAGGTTGAACAAAAACATTAAAATTCTCACCACCTTTTGGCAGGTCTTTGATAAGGATTTTATTATTTTGATAAAGCACACTACTTTTTGCCGACATAAGACTTTCTCCACATTTGCACTAAAAAATTATAATAAACAAGGCCCCTGTGCCTTTTCTATACTTAATTAATTATCTATTATAGCAAATATCAAGCCATCTTAAATTAAAGCGAACAAACTACAAAAATGATATCATAAAAAAGGGTATCATGACTTACTTGGAATTAATACTTCAAATCCTATAATCATGCAAGAAATTCACTAAGGCAGGGCTGGATAATTCGGCCATCTTACAGAGGTTTTGGAAAACTTTGCAAAAGCCTGACATGGCGCACAAGATAGTAATAAAAACCCAGACGATTTCTTCTTTTAGATCAATGCTCTCAATACATCCACTCTCTAAAACCCTCTTCCTGCTAAGCCCTTGTTAGTAGCTTCATCAATATTTAGACCATACCTCGGATTTTTAGTCCGCAGCTTTTGATCCAATGCAACGATAATATCTTTATCGGCTTGGGGGTTGTTGCACAAAGCAATTATCAAAGCAAGATAACGCTTAAAATCGGGGTGGGGGAGGTCACCAAGCTTGGCATGTATCTTTCCATGATGTTTAATAAGCTGTTCGATCGCTTCTCTGAGGTCTTCTTTTGAGCTTTCTTTGTGCGTAAGGATACGCTGTATCTCTTCAAAACTCAAAGGTGTGTCTTTACTGATTGCAGGGGACTTAGTCTCTTTTTTTTGAATAGGCAGGTGCTGAGTAACCTTTGTATCAGGGTACACAATATAAGAAAGAAGAAGAGGGATTAAAATAAGCAGTAAAATAAGTAAAATAGTGATCAACACACTCGTAGACATCATCTATCCTTATGCGGTATGCAATTATTATAGCATAAGGTCATAAAATTTTTATAATTTTGGACGGGGTAAACTATCCCGGTATAGCTTATCCCTAGCCTACTCTTTTCTAGGTTTGAACTAGAATTTAAGAATCACATCCAATTGTACACGCGTGTAGTCTGGTTTCATTCCATCTATTTTACTTCTACTTTCATAAAGCTCACTGAAGAAAAAACTACCAGCAAGGTATGTTTTCTTACCAAATTTGTATTTTGCTCTAATCGCATGACCTTTAGCCCCGGTACCACCACCGAAGTTATCTGAATCAGAGTATGCACCATATGTTGCATCCTCTTGAAGATCGGTATATGAGTATTTTACTTGCCAGTCATGCACTTTTTTAGCTTGACCTATTTGAAAGGCTAAATCATATCCAAAGTTATCCGAATCTGCCGCTACGTTATAAACAACACTGGTTGCGACTTTGACTGGTTTGCCAAATACATCTGCAAACTGTAATTCACCAAAGCCTTCTACCATATGATAATTATTTTCATACTCACCTTTTGCATCTAAAGTATTACCTTTTCCACTACCAAAAAGAGGAGTGTTTCCTTGTAAACCATCATAATAATAAACACCTGTACCTAAATTAAGTTTTGCAGAGTCTAATTTTATTTTTTGTACATATTGTGCTATGAAAAGATTAACAGTCTTCTTAGCATTAGCTTTTTCTTCCCAAGTTGGTCGGTCCGCACCTAGAGTGATAATCTTTGTATCATCTTTATACTGGTAATTTACCCCGTTTAATGAGATATCATTATCCCAAACAAGTTGTGATTTAATAGGTCTGTACATCATGTATGGTTGCCTACCTACCTTGTAAGTAGAGTTACCAGAATTATAAACCAAACCTAAAACATTGACTCTAAGAGACTGAAAGAAGTAGTCATTCAAATTCTTATGATCCTCAAATGTTTGGTTTCCTGAGGTTGGATTTGCAAAACCGGATCTCATACCAAATTCAAAGTGAAGTTCTTCTGTAAGATCAACCACGGCACCTAGTCGTAAACGATATCTGTTTCTATATACATCCTCATCACCAGGAGTATCATCTCTTTCGATGCTCTCATATCTTAGTCTTAAGTCACCTTTGAAATGCAGTCTATCCATCATGCTTTTTTCAGTTTTTTTAGTAACTAACTTAGCTTTCATATCAGCTAGCTGAGCTTCCATGAGTTCAATATTCTGTTTTACTTCTTCTTGACTTTGGCTTTTCTTGTCTTTTATTCTGTCATGTGGATGGTCAATGTCCACAGCCATCGCTACTGTCACTAATACAGCTATTGATAATATAACTTTTTTCATCTTATGCCCTTGATATTAATTGCTGGAATCATAAATTACAAAGGTTACCTAATGGTTACATTTGAGTAACATTTGTAAGAAATGTAATCAAATTGATACCAAATTATTACCGCATAGTAATGCTTTGTATTGTTAATTGGCGAATTTCTATATCATATATAGTAATGATATTATCAAAAGGCGTCTAAAATTTAGGTTGTGGGATAACGGGCTGAATACGAGGTGGAGTTGCGAGTAAGAAGAGATGGTTTTAAAAAGTAAGCCTTAGGCTTACTTGGCTTCACACTTCTTGCAGTCTTCTTTAAATATCTTTTTTAATGTCCATAATGATGGACAAAAGTCAAAGACTGCCCACACAAAGACCAAACCGATCACAGCCGCCAGAAGCGCACTTGCAATTACTAGTTCTTGCACATTAAAAAGATATAAAATAATCATTAACATTGTTCCCATCATCATTCTTTGGATTCTTTCGCTTAACATCATAGTTCCTTATATATATTATTAGATGTATAAGTATAAGTATTTCATGTTAAAAAATCGTTATCTACTTTTAAATTAATCCTAACAATGCTGTCAAAAGAACAGGGGGCGTAATCACCAAACCGACTTTCATATATTGCATCCAGGAAATTTTCACACCTTTTTGGGCAAGTACATGCAACCATAAAAGCGTAGCCAATGAACCAATAGGTGTCATCTTCGGGCCAAGGTTACACCCTATGATATTTGCATATGCCAAAGCTTCCTTCCCTGTATCTGCAATAGCGATGTCCATGATCATGATGGTTGGCATATTGTTCATTACCGAGCTCAAGAGTGCGGCAAGAAAACCTGTGCCGATAACCGCGACGGTATCACTATAGCCAGCCATAGCATCAATAAGTACAGCAAGGTAAGCCGTGAGTCCTTCGTTCTTTAGACCATATACGACCACATAAAGCCCAATACTAAACCAAACGACCTGCCACGGTGCCGTCTTGATCGTCATCATCGGTTTTGTCGCCTTAAAGTAAGTCGCTATGCCAAGAAAGACCAAGGCACCTCCCAATGCAAAAACAGACACAGGAAGATGGTAATGATCTCCAATAAAATAACCCACCATCAAGAGTGCCAAAAAGTACCATGAGAGATTAAACATCGTCTTATTTTTGATGACAGACTCCGGACTTGCAAGGTTCTCAATATCGATGTACTTAGGAATATCTTTTCTAAAGAATATCCATAAGACTGTAATAGAAGCAATAATACTTAACAGGTTTGGTAAAAACATAGTCCTAGCGTATTCAAAAAAACCAATATTAAAATACCCCGCCGTTACAATATTGGTCAGATTCGAAATGACCAAAGGATTGGAAGCCGAGTCCCCTATAAACCCTCCCGCCATTAAAAATGCAAAGACGGCAACAGGATTCATTTTCAAATGCTTCATCTTTGCCAACAAGATAGGCGTTAAGATAAGTGCAGCACCGTCATTGGCAAAAAAAGCGGCCACTAGCGCACCAAGGAGCAAAATGTAGACAAACATCAAATTTCCGTTTCCCTTGGACAAACGCGCCATCTTTAAAGCAGCCCATTCAAAGAAACCGATCTCATCGAGCACCATAGAAAGAATAATTATTCCGATAAAAGCAAGGGTCGCGTCCCATACAATACTCGTTACCGTCCAAACATCATCTAACGATACAACACCAAGGGCCAGTGCTAATAAAGCCCCGATAACCGCAGTCGTTCCTATTTGTAAACCCCTTGGCTGCCAAATAACAAAAACAAGGGTAATAAAAAACAGTCCTGCCGCTAGGAACACAGTTCGGCCTCTATTATAGGTAGAAGCGTAGTCTCTATCTCCATCATCGTGTCAACAAAAGCTTCTGGTCCTTTACCGTCAGGATCTTCAAAACCGACATGAATAGTCTTGATAGGCTTAGGAAAAACAGGGCATGTCTCTTTAGCGTGATCGCAAACGGTGACAATCAGGTCAAAGTCTTCATTGATAAGGGTATCAAGTGTTTTTGAATGATATTCTTCTCTCCACATATCATGCTCTTGTAAAAGTTCTTTGGCATGAGGGTTCACCCTTCCGCTGGCTCTGACTCCTGAACTCTGAGCCTCTACACATCTGTCTAGTTTCGCATTTATCAATGCTTCAGCGATGATTGAACGGCATGAATTCCCCGTACATAAGATTAAAACTTTTTTATGATTTCCCATTTAATACTTCCTTGTATTTGACTTGAATTTTCTCATACTTTGCAACTCTCTTTTAAGGGAGGCAATGTGATATCTAAATGACGTATCTCTTCTAATGCTTCCAAACGAAAACGGTCTAAGGGTGAGCGTATCTCATAATATGCCCATGTTCCCTTACGCTCAACACGTAAAAAACCACTCTCTTTAAGCAGCTTCAGATGACGGGAGAGACGTGACTGAATCATCTCCAGCGAGCTTTGAAGGTCACATACACATAAGGCTCCATGCTCATCTAAAAAGCGTAAGATAAGAACCCTTGTCTCATCATTTAAGGCCGAGACAGTCTTTAAAAAAACATCCACTTAGCAGGATCCTTTGTCTGACCATTGTCCATTTTTAGAGAAGGTCGGGGTGCAACATCCTGTTCCCCCTGTAAACTCATCCCCACCAAAAAACTCGATCTGCTCCATGGTATGGTAATTTTCCCAGATAACATTTTGAGGATCTTGAACCCAGTATTTTTTTGATTCGGCATAACAGCATTGCGCTTCGTCTTGTTTTTGACCCGTGATATTTGCCGCAATAAGTCGGTCTTCAACCTCAGCCAAAGCCTCATCACTGTCCATTTGAAGGCCTAAGTGATTTAAACCCACCGAGTCGCGTCCCGAAGAGATAGCCATATTAACAGCCGGTTCATCCACCAGCCATTGAACATAATCATCTTTCTCTTTCGTCGGGTCCATACCAAACAGTGCTGTATAGAACTTCTTACTCTCCTGTATATCTTTAACGGCGATATGTATGTGCAAACGTTTCATCTTTTCTCCTGATCTTTTGTAAAATCATAGCTTAATTCTACTAATATATCAATATATATTGATATATTGAATCCATCTTATTTTAAAAACTTATCCTTACTAAACAATTCTTTAACATTATAAGCGCATAATAACCGCACCATAACAAAAGGATTCTCATGCAAAAACTGCTCTTAACTCTTCTCGCCCTCTCTGCTCTTATCTTTAGTGGCTGTTCTTCTAAAGAAGTCGTTGCCGGATATCAAGGCCCAAAAGAAGTACCAACCTATTTCGTTGCTCCTCTGGCAAGTACCCAAGAAGTAAAGGATGCTTTAACAGCGCAAGGTTTTGAGATCATCTCTGTTTCAAAGGTCACTAAAGCAAAAATGGATTCTATCGTCTTTACCCATCCTCATCTAAAGACATTAGCAGACAAACCTAGTCGAGGTTTTCTAGCCGGTTCAATGCGCGCACTTGTTAATACACAGGACAAAGAAGTCCGTATTACCAATCCGCGCTATTTTACCCGTGCTTTTTTGCAGTCTGATTACAAGCTAAATGATGAAGCACCTGTTTTGGAAGCACTTCACAAAGCCTTTCCACAAACAACACCTTCAGCAGATCAATGGGAGTTTGACGGACTTCCAGACTACCACTTTATGATCGGGATGCCATATTATCAAGACCAGATTCAAATTAAAGAAGGAAAGATCGAGGACCTTCAAGCGACACTGGAAAAAAATGCAAAAAAGAACCTGATCTTTAAGCTTGAACTGTCTGAAGGAAGAACCGTATATGGAGTAAACTTAAGTAAACGCAACATGAAGTTTGTTGATAAGATAGGTATTAAAAATGCAGGCTTACTGCCATGGATGGTTTTAATAGAAAATCATACACTTGAAGATGGAACCGTAGAAGCCAAGGCAACGGCTATGCCGGCTGACTATTATATCGCTATTTCCTACCCTCTCTTGGATATGGGTGGATTTATGGGAATAATGACAATGCCTGGAGCAGTTGTCAAAGAGATGAATAAATACTTCAAATAATACAAGGACTACAGACTTTCATATACTTTTTGAAAGCTTTGTCCCTTTTCAAATACTTTCTGGTTAAGTTGAAGCTCGATAGTAAGTACCTCTCCGGCATGCGTTTTAAACTTTTTACTCAAGACCATGTCAACGGTCTCTTGAAAAATCTTCTGAGCTTTAGTCGAGACACTCTCTTTTGCTACCGCTACAAATTGAACACCCATGTAACGAACAAGATGAACACCCATTTCGTTCAGATTTTTCTGAAGTAATTTGGAAACAAATTTTAAGACGACGTCTCCGGCATCATGCCCGTGTTCTTTGTTTATCTGCTGAAAATTGTTCACACTCAGATGCAGTAAAATACCATTGTATTTACACGCTTCCTTATCATCAAGCTCATGGTTAAAAAGATATTTACGGTTATACAAGCCCGTCGTATCATCCTTATACATGTCTTCTTCAAGTTCATGAATGCGCTTTTGATAGTTTTTTAATTGGGAATAGGCACTTTTAAGGGCACTGCTGTCATTACTATCGATGGCCGTGATCGCATCTTGAGTACTTTTGTGGATATCCGTAACATTTTGTGACACTGCATTCATTGTTTTGTCAAAATCACCATAAACCTTAAATTGGTTAAAGACTAAAGGCTTCAGGTCTTCTTCTTTTAAGACATTGGTAACTTGACTAAGTGTGTGCACATAAATATCGAAAATATCTACGCTACTAATATGCTGATGATCTTCAAAAGTAGTGTCCATCTTTTCTTTCAAAATACAATATTCAAGCGTTAATAATTGCGACATAAATCTTACCTTTATACGTAATATCCTTCAATTTTACATCTTACTTATATAAAATAAGCTTATTTTAAAGCTACTTTGTTCCATTTGCAGGTTTTCTGGAATTGTTTAAAAATAAGGGCATACAAATCATTTTTATTTAGCACGTTGGCATTTTTTACAATACCTACAGTAAAGTATCAAGAATATATTTCATTGAAATACTTTGGTCTTTAGTAAACTGCTGTTGCTGTTCTTCTTGAAAAAGGTGTATTTCAAAACGTGTGTAAGCATACTTATACCTCAGGGAAGAAGGTATAAGAAAATGAATTGTATTTAGGGAGTGAATAAATGAATGTAGAAGAAAGCTAAGGTAAGGGAGGCACCTCTCTTTCTTTCTGGTAGTATTATAAAAGGTAGATGTGTGAATAATGTGTTGGTATCATTTCTTTGAAAAATCCAGTGTAAAACACGTACCCTTATCTTTTTGTGAGTTAACCGCAAGACCGATGTCATACTCTTGTGCGATCTTCTGAACAATGCTCAAGCCAATGCCAAAACCGCCTGCATAGTCTGTTTCTCTATTGTATTTTTCATAGATCTTGGATAATTTTTCTTCTTCTATGCCTATACCATTATCCTGTATACTAAAGATACCCTCTTTGAGACATATCTCTATCGTGGAATTTGGATGTGAATATTTAATTGCATTATTGATCAAATTCCCAAATAGCATAGATAGCTTCGCCTCATCAATCATAAATTCAAACGCTTCTGAGACAAGGTGAATCTGCACTTTTTTACTCTCGCACAACTCTCTGTAATACTCAATACTTTTAGCAAGATTTTGAGAAAGGTCCAAAGCCTTATCATCATGATTTCTAGATTCAAATGAAAGATAAGACAAGGCCGTGTAGATATCAAAAAGCTGTTTGGTGCTGATGGATATATTTTTAAGGATCTTCTGGTCATAACTCTCTTTTTTCAGAGCCCTCGACACAGACATGCTTAATGCTGTTATGGGCGTGTTAAGTTCGTGAGCCGTATCATGTACAAAGTCCTCTATTTGAAGGATTTTTTGATGCAGCGGTTTCATAAAAAGCTTTGAAAGCACCCAGGCAAGGACCATCATTACAATAACAAGGGCCAGCATAACAGCAATAACAACTAGTTTTAGTGCTGTTATCTCTAAAGATAATGATGAAGATTGAACAAGGACAAATTTTATATTTTGATGTTCTTGTGGTGCAGATGAAACAAGCGTAGAAAACCCGTTTGCTTGAAAGTACCCGTCCTTCTGTGGGGAAAAGCCCCCTTTAATATCTCCTCCGACAAGCTTCCCCTTTGTATCAATCAGCGAAATGAACACCATTTTATATAGAGGGTTGGAAGGAAGGGACTTACCTTGCATGTGCGAAGAAATTATTTCTTGGCTGAACCGGTCTGCGATATGCTGCAGTTTATAATAATCATTGCTCTGCAAAGAGCTTTTTTGAGCTGTGTAATACCAATAGCCGCTTATAAAGATAAAAAGTGTTGATGAGATGATATACAGACTCAAAAACGAATAAAAAGACCTCTTTTCCAAACTATTCAAAACGGTATCCTTCTCCTCTGACATTAATTATGCGTTCTTTACCAAGCATGTTTCGCAAGCTTTTTATATAGGTACGAATGGTGTCTGGCCCCGGCATCTCGTCATAATCCCATAATTTTTGCAAGATCTCATCCGTAGAAACAACCCGATTCCTGTTGACAACAAGATAATGCAGTACGCCGCTCTCTTTGGCACTTAAGGCCAGCACCTCATTTCTATACCTGACTTTATGCGTCAGTGCATTAAAAAAAGTCTCATTCCCTAGAGCCAGCTCTTCATCTATACTGTACTGCCGTTTGATGTTTTCTATGCGTGCGTGCAGCTCCTCAAGTTCAAAAGGTTTTCGGATAAAGTCATTTGCGCCTGCATCAAAACCCTCTCGTAAATACTTCACTTCTTGATAAGCCGTCATAAAAATCGCCGGGGTTGTATCATTAAACTCACGTAAACTTTTTAAAAGTTCCAGACCAGAGATTCCCGGAACATTAATGTCAAATAGATACAGATCGTATGATTCACTTTCTGCTAATAACAGTGCTTCTTGAGAATTAAAACAGCACTCTACCAAATAGCTTTCACTTAAAAATTCAAGAACAATATCCGCAATAACCGGATCGTCTTCCAACAATAGTATTTTCATGCTTTAATCATAGCAAAAACCAAGGCAAGTAATTTTGTAAAACACCAACTTCTTCCAAAAATGACACCTGCTTTCTCAAAAATGAACTGCTATGCTATGCAAAGTGAAAGCCTTCTATAGTGTTGCACCTCAGCATACAAGACGACTTACTTAGAACCACACTTGCCTGCACCGCATTTCATGCCTGACTTATTTATGTCACTTCCACACTTTAAAGAGAGCTTTTGCGTCTTGGGATTTCTCACACAATCATAAAGTAACTTTGTTGTTTTAGCCCCAATAACACACTGCCTTCGCGTATCCTCTTTTGACATTTGAGAAAGTATGTTTTTTTTCTTTTTAGCCAGAGCAGAATTGCCATCAAACATATTCGTCCCGCATTTGCCTGTACCACACTTCATCTGCGCAGAAGTTCCTCTGCCTTCCTTTTCTCCACACCCGTTTATAACAAGTAGTGTTATAGCTGCTAACAGAACTGTTTTTATCATGACTTTTCTCCATTGTTCACGTTTATTTGTTTATGACTAAGTTCACGTTTTGCAAAGATTTCAAACAGAATTGGAATGATTATCAGACTAAGAACAGCCGAACTGATGACCCCGCCTAACATTGGTGCAGCAATCCTCTGCATCACTTCGCTTCCTACTCCGCTAATGTACATAATCGGCATGAGCCCTGCCAAAATGGAGAAGACGGTCATCAGCTTAGGCCGTACCCTCTGGACTGCACCCTCATAAATCGCTGCATTAAGATGCTTTAACGTGAAACTGCTTCCGTATTTTTCTCTCGACTCATGTACAGACTCCTGAAGATAGACGATCATCACAATCGCTGTTTCCGCTGCAATCCCCAGAAGTGCCAGGAATCCGACGATAACGGCTATACTCATGGAAAAATTCAAGATATCAATATAGATCAGTCCTCCCAGCAGGGCAAAGGGAAGCGTAAAAAAAACAATGAGTGTCGGAACTATCTGTTTCAAAGAGAAATAGATCAGAACAAAGATGGACAAAAGCACCATCGGAATAATCCAGATGATCTTTTTCATGGCTGAGTCTAAATATTCAGACTGTCCTGCCCACTCTATATGATAACCCGGCTCAAAACTTATTGCTTCAATCAGCTTTTGTGCCTCTTTCTTGTAGGCCGTAGCGCTAACCCCATCATGGGGGGTAATATAAATAAAAGTCACGGGAGAAGCCATCTCGGACTTAATCACTGAAGCACTCTGTCTGTACGATATTTTCGCAAAAGTGCTCAGGGGTACAAACCCCAGTTTTGTTTTTATCTGGATATCTTTAATACTCTCAATAGAACGGCGCTCACCCTCATCCAGACGCAGGGTGATAGGATAACGCTCCAGACCTTTATACATAGTCGAGACCTTCATCCCGCCTATAGCTAAAGAGGTGTACTCAAGCAGAGCATCTTTTGCCAATCCATATCGCTGAAGTGCTTCTTCATTGATGTCGATGTCTACATAATATCCCGCACTCGCCTGATCAGCGAAGACAGAAAGCGTTTGCTTAAAGCCTCGAAGTTTGGTCTCTATCGCTTTGGCATACTTCTGGAGACCATCAGATGTCTTGCCGTACAGTTTGATCCCCAAGGGCGTACGAATACCACTGAGAAGCATATCAATACGTCCACGGATCGGATAGGTCCATGAATTGACAAGACCAGGTACTTGAAGCGCATCTTCCATCTGAGCCCTTAGCTTTTCATAGGTCATTCCCTCACGCCACTGGCTCTCGTCCTTCAAGGTGATAATGGTCTCCAACATCCCCAGAGGAGCAGGATCTGTTGCCGTATCTGCCCGTCCGGCTTTTCCAAAAACTGTTGCTACTTCCGGAAAGGACTTTATGATCTTGTCTGTTTTTTGTGTCAGCGCCTTGGACTGATCTACAGATATACCGTAAGGCGTCACCGGCATGTACATAAAGGTCTGCTCATTAAGCATAGGCATAAACTCCCACTTCAAGCCTTTATACAGAGGATACATATAACCCAAAGACAAGACTACAAAAACAAGGACAAGATATTTAAACCTCAGACCGTAGACAATGAGAGGATGATAAAGCCAGATAAAGAACCTGTTTAAAGGATTTCTATTTTCAGGAAGAATGCTTCCCTTGATAAAAAACACCATCAGAACAGGCACAAGCGTGACACTGAGTAAGGCGCCCGCACCCATAGCAAAGGTCTTTGTAAAAGCCAGAGGCGTAAAAAGAAGGCCTTCCTGACCTGAAAGGGCGAAGATCGGTAAAAAAGAGACGACGATCAGTGCCAAAGCAAAAAATATCGGACGTCCAACGAGTTGAGAAGACGTAAGAATAATCTTAACACGCTCCTCTTTATCTGGCAACCTCGCCTCTCTCTCCTCAAATTTTTGCAGGCTTTTATGGGTGTTCTCTATCATTACAATACTCGCGTCCACGATGGTACCAATAGCGATGGCAATACCGCCTAAGGACATGATGTTTGAGCCTATGTTAAAAAGATACATCAACAAGAAAGTAAAGCCGACTGTCATTGGTAAAACAATCAAAACAATCAATGACGAGCGAAAATGTAATAAAAAAAGTCCTATGATAAGAACAACGATAAGGCTCTCTTCAAAAAGTGTATTTCTAAGTGTTTTGATCGCTTTTTCTATCAGACTGGATCTATCATATACCGTGATAACATCCACCCCTTCGACCTTCAGTTCTTGCATCTTCGTAGCCACACGTTTAATAGCAGAATATACGTCTTCGCCGTAACGCAGCAGAACAATCCCTCCGACGACTTCACCTTCACCGTTTAGATCTGCCACTCCCCGCCTTGCCGCGGGTATTAACTCAACTCGTCCAATATCACCCAGGGTAACTTGGACGCCTGCTTTTTGCGTCACGACAAGACGGCGGATATCATCTAAGTCCTGAACATACCCCTTAGCCTGAACCATCCACTCAAAACCGTTTTCAATAACAATACGCCCGCCCGTGTCATTATTATTGGAACGAAGTACCTTGGCAACGTCATTGATACTCAGGTTATAACGGATAAGATTGTCATTATTCACGCTAACCTGATACGTCGGAATAAAACCGCCGATGGAAGCAACCTCACTCACCCCCTCAACACCCATAAGAGCATATTTATAATAATAGTCTTGAAGGCTTCGCAACTCGGCCAGATTCTTCGTCTTGGAGGTCAATGCGTATTCATAGGCCCAGCCGACGCCCGAAGCGTCCGGTCCCAAAGAGACCTCCATGGACGCCGGAAGCTGGGACTGTATGGAAGAGAGCTGTTCTAAAACACGGCTTCGCGCCCAATAAAGATCTGTACCTTCTTTAAATATGATGTAGATGAGACCATTTTCATAGGTCGAATATCCCCGAACCGTATCAATACCTGCAATAGCAAGAAATTGTGAGACTAGGGGATAAGTACCCTGATCCTCAATGATCTCAGGCGACTGTCCCGCCCAGTTTATATGCACAATAGCCTGAGGAGGAGAAAGGTCAGGAAGTGCGTCAAGAGGTGTGTTCTTCAATGCATAGTATGAGCCCATCATTAAAAAAATGGTAGCGATCAAGATCAAAAGTTTGTTTTTAATACTAAATGCTATTAATTTTTCAATCATCTCTTGCCTCCATATAAAGAGCACAGGGCTGAAGTGCGGCCATCGCCAGCGTAGTACAATGCACTTTGCTCATTTTTAGTATCATTAATACAGTCCATTGATCTGTGCATCTGAGTCCATCATGAACAGCGCATTGTTGACGACTTCATCACCCTCTTTTAAACCATTCACAATGACATAGGTCTTCGCATCCATTGCCTTGACCGTAACTGCCAAAGGCTCATACTCCCCTTTAAAGTCACCTACGACAAAAACATAATGCTTCCCGTCCTTACGAATGACTGCCGTCGTAGGAAGTGTTAATTGTTCAGACTGATCTTTTAACGATATCACATTGGCATACATCCCGGGAAAGAGCTTATGATCAGGGTTTTCCACGCGAAGACGAAGCGTCAATGTTGCAATCTTAGGATCAAGTTCTGGGTATAAAAGTGCCTTACGGGTGTAATAGATCTTATTTAAACCCTTGAAACTCAGCTCATATTGTTTTGTCATCGAAAGTCGTGCACGTTCTTCTTCAAACAACTTGGCTTCCACCCAAACCTCATCAAGATTGACTATCTCAAAAAGTTTTTCTTTGGCATTAAAAGCCGAGCCTTTTTGGATGCCCTTCATAAATATATAACCGTCAACAGGAGCGTATATTGTCGTATTTGGCACGGCTTTTCCCTCAGAAATCACCTTGTCAATTTCCCCATTGCTGATCCCAAGCAATTCCAGTTTCAATCTGGCGCTGGTAAGCATCCCTTTTGCCGAACGTTTTTGGGTGTATTTATAGGTATTAAGATATTCATCCTTAGCCTTAAATACTTCCGGAGAATAGACCGTGACAAGCGCTTCACCTTTTTTAACTCTTTTATAGATCTTATCAGCATACAATTCCATCACATAGCCACCAAAACGAGGCGATATGTCATAAACACGGCTTTCATCCATCATCACATAACCATAGTTCTTAATTCTTTGAGAGATGCTCTGTTTTTGAACCTTAACGGTCTGAACATTGAAAAGTTGTTCCACGGTAGCTTCTTGTCCAAATAAAAACAAGGGTAGACTTAGCAATAAAATTTGTGTAAACCTAATCATTCTATTTCTCCTGAGAGTGCCGCTATTTTTGCTTCTGCACGGCTATAATCAGCCACCGCAGTAGTGCGTTTTTTCTCTAATTTCAATTTTTTTACTAAAATATCTATATACTTAAAAAGATCCCCTCCCGTGGCAATAGAAGAGTTGGTGAGCTCAAACATATGCTCTATTTGGGGAAGGGCTTCATCCTCAACGATATGGTAAATCTCATAGGCTGATCGCATCTGAACGTAAGCCGTTTTAAACTCGCTGTTCACGGATATTTTTACATCCTCACTCAGACTCTGCACCGATAAGGCAAGTTTTCTGGCAGACTGTTCTTCATAATCTTCCGTCCCGTAAATAGGAAGTGACATTCCCAGACCAAAGGTCCAATAGTTATCAAAGTTTTCTCGGTATGAATAGCCTGCAAGCACATTAATATCCGGATAGTTATTTAGATCTGCCATCTCGACCATAGCTTTTTGTCTAAGCACCTCTTTTTCTTTAAGCGCATGCGCATGGTTACGCACAAGCCCTTCTTGAAGTACGGAGGCCTCGGGTAAATCCCACATAACCAGTTCAATATCCAAGTCTTTAATCTCGAAAGCAGCCAAATACGAGAGTCTTGCATACGCCTTATATATTTCTGCCTTCAGTATGCTTTCTTGAATGCGTAAGTCAGAGAGGGTCAGTTCTGCTGACATAATCCCCATATGCTGATTATCCGAGGTAGATGTATAGGATTCAAAAAGTTCAATGTTTTGACGGGTAAGCTCCTCATATTCATGAAGTATTTTGTACAGTTCTTCGAGTTCCCAGACCGTATACGCCTGATTCTTGATGGCATTGACAAGTTTGACCTTGGCTTCCTCAAGATTCTCTTTTAAGACTTCTTCTTCTGCCTGTGCAACATCATGCCGACGCTCACGCTTACCAAAATAAGGCAGGTTTTGCTTAAGAGTAAGTGTTTGTCGACTCATCGCCTGATCTTTGTCTAGCGTGTTTTGAACATAAGAGATTTCAGGATTGGAAAACTGTCCGGAGGCGTCAACCTCATAACGATTTGCTGAAATCCGATGTTGAATTGACTCCAAAGAGGGGCTTTTGTTCATCGCTTTTGAGATCACCTCATCCAAACTTAGCCCATACAAGCCTGACGCAAGAAGAGATAAAAGTAAAAATCGAATGTATATTTGCATAACGCTTCCTTCGTGTATCCACGATTGTAACAAGAGAAACGTGGAGGCTTTGTGAAACAAAAAAAGTTAATCCAAAGATTTTATTTAACATTCTTGTTCAGATGATATAATCTTCTGCATATCCTATATCAAGTGAGTCTATGCGATACCCTGACTTTATCAACAATAATGCCTTTTATAATCTTGACAAATCACAAGACAAACTTGCGCAACTGGTCGCCTTGGCTGAGAACATCAAACGTGTGCACCTTCTCACAGCGAAGCATTATGACAGCTTTGAGACACTTATCACAGATTATCTCCGAAGTGGTATTGAGATCTTTCAAATGCAAACAGGCATAGTCAGTCATATTATCGATGGAAACACATATATCGTCAAAGATGTTGTCACAAACCTTGACGTTATTCATGCCGGAGATGAGTATGAGCTTGAAGGAACCTATTGCAGAGAAGTCTATCACAGTCAAAAGACTCTCGGGTTTCCTCGTGTTGCAGACATCAAAGAACTAAAAGATCATCCTGTTTATGTCAACCTCAAACTCGAGGCCTACCTTTCTGCACCAATATTTGTCAACGACAAATTGTACGGAACGTTGAACTTCACCTCAACCGTGTCTAGGGAATACGGCTTTTCTGAACATGAACATGACCTCATTTCCATGATGGCAACGTCGATTGGAAACTTTATTTTACTTCAGGAAAAAGGGGAGAAGCTCAAAAAACTTAACTTTCGTATGAAGGAGCTGGTTGGTCATGTTTCCCATGATCTTCGCGGACCGATAGGCAGTATTAACGGTCTAAGCAAAATAGCGCTTGCACAGAAGATCGATGCAGATAAAACACAAGAGATCTTGGCTGCCATACATGAGGAGAGCACCAAAAGTCTGGAGCTGGTCAATGTCATTTTAGGGCAGGCGGCTTTAGGCACAGGAAAGGTCTCACTAAGTAAGAGTCGTTTTGAAGTCCTTCCTTTTCTCGAAAAGTCTCTGAAAAGCTTTTCACTTCTAATGGAAGAAAAAGCCTTAAGTATAAAGACTTCTGTAGATATGGACGTATACCTGTATGCAGATGAGGCAAGACTTACTCAGGTACTTAACAATCTTCTTGTCAACGCCTTTAAATATGCCCAACAGAAAAGTGAGATTGAAATAAAGTTTCTAAAAACTGGAGGTTCTATTCATTGCAGTATTTCTAACGTAAAAGGCTCTGCCCCAATTCATCTGCAAAATTCCATCTATAAATCTGTCGGATATGGGCTGGATATAGTCGAAGACATCCTGCAACTTCACGAAACAGAACTTGTAGTAAAAGAAGATGAAAGCATGTATTGTGTCTCTTTTGATCTGCCCTTGCATGAAACAGTCTGACTTTTTTATTTCTGCTTGATCTCTGTATAGGTTTTCACGTAAAAACTTTGATGTGTGTCGCAATAAGGAGACTGTCGTGAGATATAAAGATTGATCTCAGAACAACCCAGTTTCTTTTCTACCATAGGTTGAATAACCATCTTGATCTCTTTTCGTTTTTGTGGAGATGTCCCACTGGTTCGCGTCCGTACCAGAGTGACCCGTTGTGCTCTTTGATTTGGGTTTTTGATCATATACATCACTCCGTCGCATCCGCACTCAGGAACATTTTTACTGTAGATGGAAGGATACGAACCACCCAGGCCAATGCCGTCACATCCAAAAAAAATAAAAACAGGCAGAACTAAAAAAACAAATCTCATGCAAACTCCATTCACATCATTATAACAAAACTGCCATTATCTGTTTTGACTCTCCTCTTTATACCTGTAGATCTGCATAAAGAGATAAGAAAGGACTACTGCCCAAAATGTCCGGATGACAACCACCATAGTAAAATCTGCCCCAAAGATAACAAAAAGAAGGGTGTCTTCGATAATAGCGTGGCAGATACTTAAAAATGTAGCGATATAGAACAGATCATGCCGACTAAGGGAGTTTGACTCTTTGATGAGGATTCCTGCACCGTAGGTGATGCCCAAGAGTACGCCGGCAAAAATTGAAAAATGTTTGCTGACATTGTTAGCACTCTTTTGAACAAACTTTCTGCTCTTGATAAAGTCCATAATAAAAATCAACAAGGAGATAAGGATAACGATCTTTATGCTCAACACAAGAGCACCCCAGAGCGAACCTGCCAAAAGTTCGCTCAAGGAGGCATATTCAGCCTTGCTAAAGTCCTGCTCAACAAGAACAGAAGTAAAAAGTTCCTCCGGCATCAAGGCCGTACTGTAGGCTATTGCCAATCCGGCAAAGAAGCGCAACCCGTAGGAATACAGATGGGGTATGCCTAGCTTTTTCATAATGGCACTCTCTACGATCAACGAGTGGCACACCCCAAGAAAGACAGCCAGGACTGACCACTGGTGTGAACTTAACTCCAGCGGAGCCGCAAAGGCAATAGCAGCATACAGGTTTAAAAACATCCCGCTTATGATCGCCAACGATGCCTCAGGGGGCAGACCCAGCAGGGAGGTAAAAGGCTCAACAAGAAAAGAGACATAAGAGAGAAGGTTATAAAAATACAGAAGATCAGCGAGAATATAGATCGGGATGACCAGCTTAAGGACGATCCATGATGACGCCAAAGCTTTATCAAGACTCTCTCTCATGTAACCTCGCTTAAAATATTAAGCCATTATAACACTTCTAACAAGATTAATATCTTTGAATGGACCTATCGTACCCAAGCTCAAACGGGCTTTTGATGGCTGAGTTTTATACTTCACGATAAAAATTACTTGGAAACAACCCAAACTGCGTTCTCAATATTTTTTGTCCACGTGACCCTTAGTCAAAAAATACAATATTCCTAGGAGCACTGCGAACTCTACTAAAGTTATAAAAATTTGCGTGATCGTTAAATTTGCATCCGTTGAAAAATTATTCATTTTTTTCATCAAAAATATACCAATGAAAAACAATGCTGTTACACCCCAACCTTCTATTGAAACGGGAATCCACAATCTACGGTTTATACCTTTGAACCAAATTTTCTTCTCTGTCATCACATCGTTCCTTATTTCTGATATCTTGCGGCTCATATGACGTTTGACTTCAGTGACCCTAACCTTCACTGCTAGGCTTTGTTAAACCTCTTGTATTCCTATTTCTTTGAGATAACTATATGTTTCATCATAATATTCTGGTAGCCTTGTCTTGTCATCTACTGACCCATTCGGTATAAATATAATCATTCCCTGTCTAGCTCTTGTAAGTAAAACTCTATAAGCATTTAGTAAATAGTTTTTTATAATGTCTTTATTTATATTTTGCCATTTTGTACCCTTGAATTTTCTAAACATCCATTGATTATTTTGAAAATAAAAATCTCCATCCCAACATACACATATCCAGTCAAGCTCTAATCCTTGAATATCAAACTCTGTTGCAACTTCTTCATTAAAGTATGAAGATCTAATATCATCTTTATTATTTAAAAACCAAACAGGAGCATCTATTTGATTTTTAACATTTATTCCAAATGGTCTTAATCGATATGCCCCAGATGAAGCTACAAAACCACTTCTCTCACTTCCAATAGATTTTTCTTTTAACCATTCTTTTGCTTTTTCAAAATCTCGAGTTAGGAATATAGGATAATCGTCTTTTAAAAAGTTATTGTATAAACTTTTGGATTTTGTAAGGTTAATATCTAAAATTGAGTGAATAAAGTCTGACAGTTTTTCTGATCGAAATGATCTAATTGAAACTGATAAGTGTAAGTTTTTATCTATATTAGAGTTTGCTTTCAACCACTCTTTTAAAGTGTTGTCTTTCAAATAGTTTTCGTCTTCAATGATTGAGTTTGATAAATACACATTCCAATCTTGGAAATAACCTTTTAAGGAATTAATCCACTCTTCTAATCCAGCCTCGCCCGTATTTATTTCTTGGCCACCACCTATTAAACAAATTATTGTGCACCAATCTTCATGACGATTCATTACATCAATTAAGAACCTTGGCTCAGATGAGTCAAAATCATCTTGACCTTTTTTTCTTTTCATAAAAGAACTTGTTTGTTCTTGATTCCAAGCCCGTTGAGCTTCATCAAATACCACTACCTTCTCAATAGGAGCTCTATCGCTAATTAAAGAATCATCACGAAAATGATGAATATTCTGAATAAAAGCATGTGTTTTTATTGCAGCTTCTTTTTTTGTTAATCTTTCCCCTTGCTCTTTTGCATTATTAACTTCATCCCTTGTTAAAGCTTCTCTTAAAACATCAACTAATGGTCCATTCCCTGATAAAAAAACTGCATGTTCATTTTCATCAATGTTCATTCTTTCATTTGCTATATTTAACCCTGCAAGTGTTTTTCCTGCGCCCGGAACACCTGTTATAAAGCAGATTGATTTTTTATTTGTTTCTTTTGAACTGTTGATTATTTGATTTACTTTATCTGTAGTAATTGTTAAATTAATAGCGCCAGAATCTGATCTGGAGATTTCTTGTACGTTGTGACCTTTGTATAATGCTTGGGCTGCTTCAATTATAGTAGGTGTAGGTTTATATATTGAACTTTGCCACGTTAATGGACATATATCATGTTCTTTTCCAATATTCAAACATTCTTCAATTACATTTAAAAAAGAATTTTTATTAGCAAAAAGAGGTTTATATAATTTATCTTGTAATGACTCTATTGTATTTTCTATACTATTCGCCTCAGTTGAAATGAGTATAGGAAATAGTTTTTGAACATGACTTCCTTCATGAAAGTTTTTTAAATCTTGTGAATAATCTATAACTTGTTCTATTGCATTGTTGTCATATGAAGTTGACCCAACTTTAAATTCAATAATAAAAATTGAATCATTAATGATAATAATATTATCAACACGCTTTCCCATTCTAGGAATTGCAAATTCAAAGAAAATATGACCATCTTTATAATTATAAAATGCTTGTTTTAATATATCAATTTGTTTTATCCATGCATTTTTTTGTAAATCTTCTAAAGCATGATTGTGATACCTTGCAAGTTCTCCAAGAATTTTATTTGTATCTTCTTTTATAAATTTATTAATGCTGTTTGAGTAATAAGATCTTTGCAATTTAATATATTCCTATTTGTTGGTTTAACTCTTTATTCAACAGCCACTTTAGCGCAATTATCTTTATATCCTCAAATAGCAGACATTAAAAAATGTCCGTTTTATTAGAATAGATACTCTCATTTAAGAGGTATTGTATTTTTTCAACTAGTTTTATCTTCCAAACTCAAAGACGATTCTGTCCTTTTTTAACTATGTATTCAATTAAATAGACAAAAGTGTTAAGGCCTTCGGTGGTGCAGGTATGCACAACCCCTTCGGTTCCGCCCCTTAGATTATGTAGATTCTCTGACGTAGTAACTGCTGAGGCCTTCGGTGGTGCGTAAACGCACATCACCTTTGGTTCCGCCCCTGTAAAAGCCAAGCAGTTGGCTTTTACTTACGGTTGAAATAACGTATTAGTTTTCTTTTGTTTGTATGAACTGCTAAGGCCTTCGCTGGTACCTTTGGTACATCAGCTTCGGTTCCGACCTTATAAAAGCCAAGCAGTTGGCTTTTATTTACAGGTCTCACATCCGTTTTTTTGTTTTTGACGTTGCTATGGCTGTTAGCGGGTCGTCTGGCCAATAGTGTCTTTTATACTTTCCTCTTAGATCTTTTTTTACATCCTCGTAAGTGTTCTTCCAAAAACTTTCTAGGTCTTGGGTGATCTGCATAGGCTTGCTTGCGGGTGAGAGCAGGTGTATTATAAGCTTCACTTTTCCCTTTAAGACGGTAGGTGTTTTCTGTGTTCCGAACATCTCTTGAAGCCGTACTGCCAAGATGGGCTTGTGTACATCTTCATAGTCTATTGTGATGTTTGAACCACTGGCTACTTTTAGCTTGGCAGGAGCGAGCTTGTCCAGTCTTTGCATCTGCTCATAGCTTAACAGAGCAGACACAATGGCGTACAGGTCTAGATTTCGTATCGCGTTGAATGAGTTTTTTCCTTCCAGATAAGGAAGAAGCCATTCATGCATTGTTGCTAAAAGATATGCTTCGCTTAGGTCTGGAAGTTCACCTTCTTCATGCGCATTGACAAAGACTGCTCTTTGTCTGAGCGCTAAGGCATTTTTATCCCAAGCCAAAACATTAAGACCCTGCTCTTTAATAGCTTGTATCATAACCAAAGCAGCCGCATCACCTGATGGGGTCTTTATCGCTTTTTCCCGTAAGACTAAAGCACCCAAAGAGCGTATCTCTCTTGCCTCGACTCTCTGCTCATCCCTGTTCCATCTAAGCAGCTCTTTCTCTTCTATCAGTTCAGATAAGTGTGCTTCGATCTGCGTCTTTGACAAAACCGAGGCCTTGTAGATGAGTGCAGACTCTGCTCTCGCGTCCAAGTCGCTGACTACAATATATTCAGACCCGATAAGCCCGTCTTCTTTATCAAGATAAGCACCCTTGCCGTTAGAAAGAAGGTAAGCACTGCTTCTCTCGCCTCTCGCCTGTGCAAGGCGTTCAGGATAAGCAAAGGCAAGCAAGACACCCACCATCTCCAGATCGATCTCATCTTTTGCTTTAGCTTCGAGTCGCTTCGCATTTTTCAGCAAGAACTTGCAGTGCTTGATGTTGATATGATGGGCATAATTAGCATTACCGCAGGCCAGATCATGCAAGACACTGACCCGCTCTTTGATATCGCTGGATCTGTACGAAGCAGTATAAATATCTTTTTCACTGACCAGCACACAGACCAAAGAAGCCTCATAGACTAAGCCCATCTGCTTTGCTTTTAGCATCATGTGCGAGAGTCTGGGATGCAGACCAAATCCCATCATCTGTTTTCCGTGTTCGGTTATCTTGCTCTTTTCATCTAAAGCTCCCAGCTTTGTCAAAAGTTCTGAAGCATGTACCATTGCATGCGAAGGGGGCAGGTCCATCCATGACAACTCCTCTATATCCGAGTTTCCCCACGCCACTAACTCCAATAACAGTTGTGTTAGGTCCGCAGAAAGTATCTCAGGTCTGTCATGTTTTTCAAGTATCTTTCCCTTGTGCCAAAGATGATACGCCTTGCCTTCTGAGGTTCTTCCCGCCCTTCCTGCTCTTTGCGTTGCCGAGTCAGAAGAAATAAACGAACTTACCAAGGCGTTCATGCCTGAGCTTGCCTTAAAGACCGAACTGTTTTGAAGACCTGAGTCTATCACGATCTTAATACCCTCAATGGTTAGAGAGGTTTGTGCTATGTTAGTTGCTAACACGATCTTTCTAAGACCCTCTGGCGGCGCTTGAATCGCCTTGTCTTGCTCTTCCTTGCTAAGGGTTCCATACAAGGATGAGACATATACATCTTTTGTCTTCGTCTCGTTTAGTCTGGCTTCCAACTTCTTGATTTCTCCCACTCCGGGTAAAAAGACCAGTATGTTCCCTTCTTCTGTTTTAAGTATCTTTTGAAGCAGGTTATAGATAAAGACAGGCAGTTCTTTTTTTCGGGGTTCAGGTGTCGAGGCGTCAAGATACACATCTTCAACAGGAAAAGACCTTCCCTCACTTTCTATTAAAGGGGCATTGTCTAAGAGCTTGGAAATAGCCAAGGTGTTCAAGGTCGCGGACATCACTAAGATCTTCAAGTCATCGCGTAAAAGTGCCTGAGACTCCAAGCAAAGCGCCAAGGACAAGTCCGCATGAATAGAGCGCTCATGAAACTCATCAAAGATGACTAAGGCAATATCATCTAAAGAGGGATCCGCTTGGAGTTTACGCGTTAAGATACCCTCAGTAACGATAAGTATCTTCGTCTTCTTACTTTGAACCGACTCCATCTTGATCTGATAGCCGATCGACTCGCCTACCTTTTCACCCAGAAGTTCTGCCATACGTGCAGCAGAAGAACGTACCGCCAACCGTCTGGGTTCCAGCATGATGATCTGTTTGTCTTCTAACCAGGGTTCATCTAAAAGTGCCAAGGGAAGGGCCGTTGTCTTTCCGGCTCCCGGCGGCGCTTGTAATACCAGTCGGTTGCCTCCGAGGAGACACTTTTTCAGTTCGGGTAAAATCTCTGTGATGGGTAGGTTTAACATAAGGAAATTATACTTGAAAGTTTACAATATCGTGTTTATAGTATAATATGCGTCTTTAAACTCTGTGTATTCGAGGTTCAATTGGATAATCAAAACCCATCCAGCCAACTCATTTTAAATAAATTAGATACCTCCACTGCGATAATCTCCAAACGCTACAAGAATTTTGAAAAGGGCGAGTCTTCATTTTCTTATGCCGAAACAGACCAATATTTTTATTTTATTTTAGACGGTAAGATCAAGGTCTCACAGATCAATCCCGAAACAGGGAAAGAACAGATACTTTACCTGCTTAGCACCGGAGATATGTTTGATGTTGTTAAGCTTTTAGATGAAGGTTCAAATGATCATATCTATGAAGTCCTTGAAGCCTGTAGAGTCCTAGAAGTTCCGATTAAAGAAGTCAAACAAATGATGCATCAGGATGCTTCTTTTCAAGAGTTTTTCTTCCCTTATGTCGCCAAACAGCTGCGTTCTATGGAGGACCTGGCTGTTGATCTTTCCCTCTTTGATGTATATCAGCGTACTATTCGTCTGTTTTCACGTTTTGTCGATCGCTCATCGTATGATGGAAAACTACGGCTTATCAATAATCTTTCGCATGAAGAACTTGCTTCCATGGTCGGTTCAGTCCGTAAAGTCGTCAATCGCACCCTTCAAAGACTAAAAAAAGAGGGTATTATCGAACTCTCCCGTAAACATATTCAGATCAAAAGTATTCAACGCCTTTTGGACAAACTCTAAATATATTCAAAGTGCTACCTAAGTGGCAGAAAACTCTTTTAAAATATTTTATACTTCCCTCAGAAGTTAAAAAAACTTCACAATTTTTACGTACAAAAGGAGGATGTCATGTTAATTACCAGATATGACCCATTTAAAGAATTAAGAAACTTGGAAAGACGCATGATTAAGAACTATGATTCTGGTGAAGATGCCGGTATTGGTGCCTTTTCTCCTCAGGTGAATACACGCGAAGGAGAGTTCGCCTACCACGTTGACATTGATCTTCCCGGCGTTAAAAAAGAGGACATTAAGGTTGATGTCAAAGATGGTCATTTACTGATCTCGGGTGAGCGTAACTTCAAAGAAGAGGTAAAAGAAGAAGATTATTATAAAGTTGAGACCAGTTTTGGTAAATTTACACGAAATTTTTCACTGCCTGAACACGTTGATATAGAAAATATCACTGCCAACAGTGACAATGGTGTTCTTGAAGTGACTATCCCGAAACTTGAAGAAAAAACCAATATAAAAAGTATTGAAATCAAGTAGGGATTTGTATTTACAAACGTAGCTTAGCCATATCCTTTCATAATCCTGGAGGTGGTGGGAGGTAGATTTTCTGATCTTGTACCAAGTTAGTCTTCGGGGGTTTCCCTGTCTTTTAATCAGATGATTTCACAAAGACTTTGATTCCTTTGGCAAGCGTGTAGCTAGGGTAATCTGACAGAAATATCTACTATTAAAACTGGGTTGCTTTCTCAGTCAGGGAGTACTTCCGTAGATCTCTTTCATATCAGGTAGTTCCGTGCAGTAATAATGAACCCAGATATAAAGATAGTTAAACAATGCTACGAAGATAGCCGCCTTGGAAAGCAGAAGTAACCCGGGAAGAAAGAGAATGCTCAAGCCGACACTATACATGCCGTTACTCGTATACTTGAAGATACCTTCTTTGACATAGGGAGCCTTATACTCCTTGTCAAAGTGGTCTATTCCAAAGGCTCTTACTATAGTAAAGTATTTTATAACTGAATACAAAAGATATCCGATAAGTGGCGTCAATATTCCTGCCAATGCATAGGCAAGATAGGGTTCTACCGCGAGAGTATGGGCATTTCCAAGTGCTAAAGGAATGATAATGACCAGCCTACCCAAAAAAAGTACTGTAAAACCGATAGCATACAAAACAAAGGCTTTTTTCATTCCTAACAAAGATGTAAAACTACCCCTGTACAACTCCAAACGCCACACAACAGCAACATAAACCTGATGAACAATAGGCACCAAGATACCCAGCCAAAACCACGAAGCTGTACTGATACCAAGGATTCCTCCCAATAAAAGGTCTCTGTCTTCATTCACATACCACGCTGTCCCCATCAGAAAGAGCAGTGCTAAAAGTAAGTGGAGAAGTTGGTATTTGAAGATCTTTTTCATTAAGACTCTTTTATAAAAAAGATTAAAAGTCTGAGCAGAGAACCTGCTCACAACTCAATTCAAGAGATTAAAACTCTATTTTTTCGGCATCACACTACGGTAGATACCAATAACCTCAGCATACTGCTTTTCACTCAGGATTTTTTTCAGTTCTGCCCGACAAGCTGTTTTCATCTCTATGATCTTTTTACGTGTTTGCAACATCTTCTCAGCTTTACTCATCACGTCCTTATCCGTTGTCAAAGCTTCTTCATGCAAAGCTCTTTCTTGCATCATAACGTCTTTGACCATAGCCATCATCTTTGGTTTATTCTCACTGCTCCAGGCACGTAGCGACTTCATCTGCTCTTTACTAATCTCTAAAAGCTCCGCATTGCCCATGGCAATACGCATCAGGTTTGGCATTGGATTAGCATGTCTAAGCGCCATATTAGTACCGGCTTTATTTCCCGCAGCATGCGCGCTTGTCATTGACAGCATAGTAAGGGCTAAGATAATAAGTATTTTCTTCATTGATTCATCCTTTTGTTTGAACCCATTTTATAGCAAGAAGTGTTAATTTTTTGTTAACGGCTTTATTTGACATAGGGTACACAACACTTTTTTTTAGCGCAACTTCTACCTTCAACATGCTTTAAAATAGGCCTTTAAGTGAACTTACAATATGATGGCGCACAAAATTTTCCAAAGGAAAAGTATATTTATGGATACCTCTATTGCTATAAACTTTCAAGTTACCCCTACACAAAAAGAGACTATCGCGTCAAGAATGTTTGAAAATGGGTTTGATGATATTTCTTCTTATATAAAAGTAGTTGCGTTAAAAACACAAGAATTCAAACTTACAACGGCACATTCATCAAACGAAGAAGCATCTATACAACTCGGTTTTTCAGTAACGCAAGGGCAATTGGAAAAACTAGAAGAAAACATGCAAGGAAGTAATTGTGAAGAGATCTCGACTTACTTGCAGCATGTTGCCCTTCACGCAGTAGTCTATGCTGTAATTGAGGTACGTTCAACGGGAAACCTTGATGCCATGTTAGAGCGTATTGCCAATAGCCGTAAATAACCTCAACCTCTGCGCGTAAAAACACTGGACTGTTCTTTGTCTTGTTGCTTGATATACTACTTTTATCTTTCTAAAATATTTTCTTCTTGTTTCATTTGACACGCCTTAATTAAGATAGAAAAGCTACAATTCACTTAAGAAAACAACTCCAAACTATCAAGAGTAAAAACATGACAGAAACAGAAAAATTAGTAAAAGCAGAAATCAAAAAAGCCAATCAATCCTTTGAAATTCCTGTTGCAAATGAGCCACAAGATGAGACGCAAATCAATATGAAATTTGCGAGACAATTCAAAGAAGAACTTTCTAAAGAGTTATTTGGACAAGACCAAGCGATTAATATCGTAGCCAACAGTATGAAGAACAATATAAAAGATGAAAAGGGGCCTAAGTCCACCTATCTTTTTTTAGGTCCTCCGGCTACAGGTAAGACCTTTCTTGCAGAGCTTATGGCACAACATTTGCCAAAATACAAAATTATGAAGTTTGACATGACACAATACCATCAGCAAAATGGTGGAGAACTGTACGGATATCCAGCCGGCTGGAAAGGCTTTGGGGTTGGTCAGCTAACAGGTTTTGTGCATAGAAATCCCAAAGCTGTCATTGTTTTGGATGCCTTTGAAAAGTGTGATAATATCATTCAGAACAACCTCCTTTCTATTTTTGAAGGCGGAAAAATGCGTGATGCCTGTGGTTGGGACAAGGTCACTGATGAACCATGTAATGAAGATCCAGACATCATCTACAGCGATGAGAATGCAACCTACTGGGTAGACTTCACTGAAGTAATTTTCATTATCACCACCAGTTTGGGTAAAGAGCTTTATCTTGATTATAGATTTAAAGATCTCGTTAAAAAAGACTATATCCAAGCTGAATCAATGATTCTAGAAGCGATCAAACGTGAAAAGAAAAGAGACAGTAGAAGCGGTGGTCTGCAAGAAGCCATCGTGCCAGAACTTGTATCAAGATTTTCCAAAGCCAACATTGTTTTATTTAATAAACTTGAGTTTGGCGCCTTGGACGAGATATCCAAGAAGGTATTTCTCAACTATAAGGATGACTTTCAAGCGCAATATAAGATTGAATTCCTAGTCAGCAAAAACTTTAATAACTTTTTAAAGATACAGATACTAAATTTTGCTCCTGAGTTAGATGCAAGACGCCTTAAAGATAAGGTAAGTACGATCTTTTTTAACAGAATCACGGAGTTTATTCAAGGCTCTGACAAGCCGGTTAGTTATTTCAAACAGATCAAAGTATCCATCTCCAAAGCATGTGTGACATTTTTAGAGGATAGAGTCAATGAACTTATCGATGATGAAGCTTTAGTCAGAGAACTTTTTAGAAAAAATATCACGCTTGAACTCAACGAAAGTATCACTGAGAAAGATGGCGTTATAAGCTACAAGGTAAACAGTGCCAAATTTCAACAAGTTATCAGAATCAAAGACTTCAGTGAAGACGGACTCGTTTTTGATATACCTAAGGTCTCTTTTGATGATATCGCGGGTCACCATAAAGCTAAACAAAGACTTAGAGAAGTTATTAACTTTTTCAAAGAGCCAAAACAGTTAGAAAGCTTTAACATCGAGCCTCCCAAAGGTATGCTTTTATATGGACCTCCGGGTACCGGTAAAACGATGCTGGCAAAAGCCTTTGCCAAAGAAGCAGAGTTGCCATTTATCTCGGTCACGGGACTTGAGTTGCTCCAGCCTGAAAAGACAAAACAAATTTTTGCCAAAGCCAAAGAATATGCACCGGCTATTATCTTTATTGATGAGATCGATACACTGGGTAAACGTGGGTACGGAAATGGTAAAGAAGTCCCTATCAATAAGCTCTTATCCGAGATGGATGGGTTTTCAGCTAAAAAAGGTGAAGATGTTTTTGTCATTGCGGCGACCAACTATAAAGAAAACATTGATAGTGCTATCATAAGACCGGGAAGGGTTGAGATCCATATCGAGATTAACAACCTGGATAAAGATGCAAGAAAATATTTCTTAGACAGCATCATTGAGAAAAAACCCACCCAGGGCAAGTTTGATATAAATAAACTGCTTATGTATACAGCAGGCTTTACAGGTGCACAGCTTGAACTCCTTGGTAAAGAGGCTTCATTTTATTGTTTACGTCATGGTTTAACTGCCATTACACAAGATATTTTAATCGACCAGCTTAATCAAATTAAATACGGTGAGAGACAGTCGTATTTATCCCTTGAAGAGATGTTTGAAGAGACAGCTATTTATGAAGCAGGACGTACGGTAATTTCTAAGGTCTTAATGCCTCATATCCATATTGAACATGTAAGTTTAACGCCAAAAGACAATAATGAGCACTTTGTTTCACATAACTATAATGACGTGCAGGAGAACATGACAGTCAAAGACTTTAAAGACAAAATATGTGTCTCATTAGCAGGAAGAACAGCTCAGGTTAAACACTTTGGTAATATCAAGGGCATGGATACAGGTGCGTCTAACGACTTGCAACAAGCCACACGTGATGCCTACAAGGCAATCGCACATTATGGAATGGATAAAGAAGTTGGTTATATAAACATCAATGGTGTCATGGATGCAAATGTGAATTCTAACAGTAGCCAAGAAACAAAACATTTTCATGGAAAAATCGAAACAGCACTTGAACAATGGATGCTTGAGGGTGAAAAAACGGTTAGTGACCTGGTCAATACACATTGGGACATTATAGAAGGTCTATCAAGATTGCTTCTTGAAAAAGAGATAATTTATGCTGAAGAACTCGATGCAATACTCGCCAAATAGCACGCGCCGAAATATTAGAAAATCAAGGAAATAAAGTGATTGCACAAGAACAACTGCCTATGGTAGCCATACCAAGTATGAATGATACACACCTCGAAGAGATGCTCATCATAAATAGACTTGATACTGCTGCAAAAAACAATGATGTAGAGGCAGTACCTAAAATTTTAGAAGAGTTAATAGAACATACGGGCATACACTTTTCTAATGAAGAAAGCATGATGGAAAAAGCCCTCTTTCCCGCTTTTCTTACACATAAAGCAGAGCATGACAGACACTTGCATGAACTTAAGGCCCTGACAAAATATTTTGACACGCATAAAGATACAAAAGCTGTCTCAGTGTATATTGAAGGTAATTTAGAAAAATGGCTTATTCACCATATTGAAACCATGGATACGATAACAGCTCACTATTTAGAACAAAGATCTGCGACTTAGTATTCTGCGACGAAGGGATGCTCAGCAGGACATGCTCAAAGCACCCCCTTTCTTTATTTTAAGAGGAGCAGGAGAGTCCAAGATTTTTGTACTCTTCAGGTGTATCGCCTGCAAAACGTTCAAATTCCGGAAGTTCATCATAGGGATGGGCCGCAATATACAATAATGTCTCTACCATCGAATACTCACCTCTCTCGGCCTTAGTGATGGCTTCTTGAAGCATATAGTTTTTCAGAACATACTTTGGATTTGTCCCTAGCATGACTTTTTGACGCTGGGCTTGAGTGCGTATTTCCTTTGCGAGGCGATCATCATAAAGGTTAAGCCACTGATCCAAAACCACAGGGTTCATAGCGATGTCAAACAAGGCTTCTCTGTCACCATCATAACGACTAAGTGTACGGTAGAAAAGCGTATGGTCCACGTAAGCGTCATGCAGTGCTGCCACGAGCTCTTGGACCACTTCCGTGTCCTCATCCAGCTTCATTTCCAGCCCAAGCTTTTCACGCATAACATCAACATAAGCATCAGGATAGAGAAATGCTCCAAAGTCATCGAGTTTTTTCTGCATTCGTTCTATATCAATGATGGGAGAAAGTGCCTTGGAGAGCATTGTGAGATTCCAATAAGAGACATTAGGCTGTTCTGCATAACTGTATCGACCGGCGCGGTCCGTGTGATTACAAATATAACCATATCTAAAATCATCCATCATGGCAAAAGGGCCGTAGTCAATAGTAAGCCCCTCAATTGACATATTATCGGTATTCATCACGCCGTGATTAAAGCCTATGGCTTGCCACTGCGCAATCAGTCCTGCAGTACGTTCAACAACTTCGCAAAACATTTTAAAAAATCGATCATCATCATTTTTCAAATGGGCATAGGACTCACCAATAACATATTCAGCAAGCATCTCCAGCTTACTTTTATCACCTGCATTGCGAAAATACTCAAAGGTGCCAAAACGTACCCAACTTGTAGACATTCGCATAACAATAGCCGCTTGTTCCATTTGATTGCGAATGATTTTCGTCTTTGATCCGATGATACCCAGCGCGCGGGTTGTAGGAATACCCAAATGATGCATTGCTTCACTCATTAGGTACTCACGTATAGATGACCGTACAGCTGCGCGTCCATCTGCTGAACGGGAATAGAGCGTTTCACCGCTACCTTTTAACTGTAGATTCTGACCCTGAACGCTTCCTAGATTGATGGTTCTTCCATCCCCAAGCCAGTGATTATAATTCCCAAACTGATGTCCCGCGTAGCACATGGCAAAAGGACGTGAACCCTTAGGCATAAACGTACCGTTGAGCATGGCAAGAAAATCAGGGTCATCCCCGCTGTTGCTATCAAGATCGATAAGTTTTGCGGCCTCAGGGTTAAAGCTGATCAAATAAGGTTCATCAAGCGGTGCCGGATTGCACAAGTCATAAAATTCTTCATCCAATGCAAGATAGGGAGTTTGAAGTGTTATAGTATTAAGATTCATGATGAAATTTTACATTTGTTGTTCTAAATATCACGTAGCATTATCGTAGTAACTTATCACATTTTGCAAGCACTAAGAAAAAGGGCCTACGTCAAAGTACGCGAACCTTTTACTGAATCACCCTGCAAAAAAATACAATGCTTTGAACACTAAGCTTAAAGCTGATAAACTCTCATCTCATAAAATCGAATATTTTTTAGATAAGGAAAAAAATGACTAAAAGTAAAACATGGAATGTCCTCTACATCGCAGATAATAAGTCGATGTTCGATTCAAACACTGACATGTTCAATCAACTCTTTAATAAGGTAGATAAAGTTCTTGATTCAGATGAGGCGTTAGCGCTTATTGAAAAAAACCATTACCATATTCTCATTAGTGATATAAGCATGGAGTTTCTTGATGGCATAAGACTCTTAAAAATTATTAAGAACAGAAAGCCTGAAATAGCACTCTTTGCATTAATGACGGAAAAAGACTCAGATAAGATTTTTGGCGTAGCCGATCAGGGGATTCATGTTTTTGAATTAGAAGCAGAGCAATTTGACCTGGCATTAGAAGAAATTTCAAACTTCAACCTTTACCAAAAGCCGTAAGAAGAGTTCTAGGCCGCCTCAATATGAAGCTTGCCTTAACAATTAGAACCTGGATCTTAACTCCTTCTAACGCTCAATCTATTTCCAGGAACGATTGGGTCAGTTTATCCTAAACCAAAAATACTGCCACTTTTAAAATTATTCTTTATCAAAACCATCCACAATGATAGCCCCCATGGATGCAGGCATAGTGATCAAAATCAAACGCTTAATCGCTATAATAGGATCATCAATAAGGGGAAACTTATTTAAAGCGAACAAAACCAATGCAACAACCAAAGTCGCTATAAAATAAGCAATGAAAATTCTTATTACAAAAACTTTATAGCGTTTTGTAACCCTTCCTTGAAAAACACTGTAATAGGCGTAAACGCCCAAGAATGATATTGACAAGGAAAATACGATAAAAAGGTTAAAGAGTGGCAGGGTCTCTCCCATCCTCCATGCTTCTTCAGAAAATGAAATAGGCACTGCCAGAGCAAATGCTCCAATAGCAATTTGGCTGATATCTTCAGCGTTGATACTAAGATTCATTAGTTTTCACCACTTGATTCTTACCATTTGCTTTGGCCTGATAAAGAGCATCATCAGCCATCTTCAGAAGTCCATCCGCACTCTTTACGGATGCATTGACCTCGCTCACACCGATACTAACAGTAAGGTTTCTACCATTTATCTCAGTAGCTTCGATTTTTTGACGAATCCTTTGTGCAACTTCCAAAGCCGTATCCATATCTGTATGCGGCATTATGACTACCATCTCTTCTCCTCCATATCGACAAGCTATATCAGATTTACGCACAGCATTCAATAAGACATTACCTATTGTTTTTAAGGCCTCATCCCCTCCCTGATGTCCATACGTATCATTGAAGTCTTTGAAATTATCGATGTCTAACATCATAATAGAAAGCTTTTGATCATTTCGAAGGTACTGCTCAAACTCCTGCTTAAGCATTTCATCAAACATACTTCGGACATAAAGTGAAGTCAATTGGTCTATAGTTGCAACATCTACAATATCATCAACTTTGTCATGTTCGATCACTGTCATTTCAAAGTCTTTATCGGAAATGTTTTCCAAATAGTCTATCGCAGCCACTTTAAGACCGACATCTCTATGCAAAGAAGTATTGAGTGTTTTCCTGTGATCAACAATTTTTTGCCATGTAGTCTTAGAAAGTGACTCATTTATTGAAATATGCGTCAATGAAAAGATACACTGTTGGTATAATTTTTGACCATACTTCTGTATATACTGATTAAGATAGGAAGGGTTATTTGCAAATTTAATGAGCTCATCATAAGGGATAGTCCCATCTTCTTGAATAAACATTAAATCTTGAGAGAGGCTTGTTTTATCCATAACAAATCCTTGTTATGGACATTGTACTATAAATCTTAGATTCAACAAACAAGTTGAGCCTTAAAACCACACTGTCTTCTAAAGTAAGATCAAAACGCTCTGGATCACCTTACCTATCTTCCCGATCGGCTGTTCTGATAAAGTATGAATACCGGTCTGATGAAGGCAGTAAAAATAGGGATACTCTATTTGTTCGAGCGCTATATGGTCTCTTCTTTTACAGGTCTTGAGTGGGTATACTAGTCCCTGCTACTCTAACTAGTTTGCATTACCAAGATGCAAAGCGGTTTCTGTATCCCATTTTGAAATATGTAAAATCAACCACTTTTTAAAATCTGTTTCTAAAAAACCTTGCAGCTCATTTGGGCTTTTGAGTATTCCCCAGCGTTTATGAAATTTTGCCAACTTTGTTCGCATTGTATCATGGTCACTTTTATGCACTTGGAAATGACTGTAGTTGTTCTGTTCCATCATATCTTCTTCTGTTTTAAAGTGATCCTCGACATCAAACAAAACGACTTTGAAAAGCTCATCAATTTTTTCTATGTCTTTAGCTAAAACAGCATCATGAAAATCATTGATAACTTGTATCTCCTCTTCATGCAACATATTCATTACTTCATTAGCTACTTTTTGTATTTCTTGTTCTTGAATTAACATCTCATCTCCGTAAAAAAGTTTAAAAAAAAGATTATAGCTATAAAAAATTTATACTTACTGACAGATGTCAATAAATTAAAATTTATATATAAAGTTTAATTTAAATCTTTTTCTTACTGGTAAAAAACTCTTTAACAAGCTCTACAGCTTTTTTCTTAAAAAGTTCAGCAGTCTCCGGTGCATAGACTTCATCAGCTGCCTGCGAAAAAAGCTCTAACCATCGTGCAAAGCTTTCTCTTTTTATATGAGGCATCTTGACATGAGCACCAACAAAATTCCCATAATACGTGTTTTCCCCTAAAAGTTTAGCCAACCAAAAATCTGCTAAGAGTTCTATGTGCTCTGTCCAATCTTCACTTGTTATATCATCTCCGATTTCATGTATAAAAAAAGGAGCTAAATCTTTATCTTCTATAGCTTTTTCATAAAATGAAGTCATCAAAATTCTAAGGTTTTCTCTCGTAATACTGTTTTGAAGTTCCAGCCTTCATCCTTTTGTCTAAATTACCTATAAACAGACGTATCATAAAGGTAAAAGATAAGTTTTTTGAAGTGAAATTATAACAAGATTTAAAAATATTATAAGGTGATCTTTATCTGGCGCCTACACCTTCTCGTCTAAACACGGTGATATGCTTAGGCTATAATTTATCAAGAAATACTCTGGATAATTTCTGAGAGATGAAATCTCCGTGCAGAATTAATATTGTTTAATATCCTATCATTTCACCCTCAATATAATTGAGTGCCTCTTTCAAAGCTGTAAGTGCTGTAGTCTTTTTGTCTTCCAGCTTTTCTAATGACAAGATCTTTAACCTTTCAAGATAAATAGTGAGTTTTTCTTCTTCGTTCATCTGTTTCATCCTCTTAATAAAAAATGTTTAACAATAATATCATATAAAGTGACGATTAAAATGAGGCATCCCCCGAAGGAGATGAGGAGAATATAGAGTTAAAGGTTTTAGAAAAAAATTTGCTTCTTTTGTCTGTTTATTTAAGACCCTTATCGGCCCAGTATGAACGGATAAGATTTTTTGTCTCTTCTGGAAGTGGGATATACCCCAATTTTATAGCTGCTGCATCACCCCTTTGAAATGCATATTCAAAAAAGGCCAATACTTCTTTATTTGTCTGTATCTTCTCAACAGGAAGAAGAATGAATGTTGCTGCGACGATCGGGTATGAAATGTCACCCGGCTGAAGTGCTAAAAGGGCGAAAAAGTTATCTTCTTTAGTCCATAAAGCATATTTTGCTGCTGCCTTGAAGTTCTCTTCTCTTGCGCTCACCCATTTGCCGTTCTTTGTCTGAAGCGTTGCTGCTGTAAGTTTATTTTTCTCTTTATAAGCGTTTTCGATATAACCGATAGAAAAAGGCGTTTGTTTAACTAAAGAAGCGACACCCTCATTGCCTTTTCCGCCTATGCCCGTTGCCCAGTCAATTGCTTTTCCTGCGCCAAAGTTGTTTTTCCAGTTTTCACTTGCTTCAGCAAGATAATACGTAAAATTATACGTCGTACCTGAGCCGTCTGAACGGTGGCATACGATAATCTTTTCAGCGGGAAGGCTTACCCCTGCATTGTCAGCAACAATAGCTGCATCATTCCATTTCGTGATCTTACCTGCAAAAATATCTGCTACAACAGAATTTTTAAGCTTTAACTGCTCATCTGCCACACCAGGAACGTTAAAAGCGACTACGATTGAACCGATTACAGCAGGAAACTGCAATAATTTACCTTTAGTCAGTCTAGCTGTCGTTAATGGTTTATCAGAGGCCCCAAAGTCAACAACACGCTTGGAGATCTGCTTGATTCCTCCGCCTGAACCGATAGACTGGTAATTAACACGGTTGTGTGTCTCTTTTTGATATTGATAAGCCCAGTCATAATATAAAGGTGCCGGAAATGATGCTCCTGCTCCACTTAGTTTACCTGCCATCATACTTGTTGTTGCGATTGCTGCAATCAACAAGCCTTTTACGATTCTTCTCATAAACATGTCCTTTTGTCGGGCCTTTGATTATCAACACCCTAATATTAAATTATCGCTAGTTTATGTTATATTAATAACATAAGGGTTACAAAGTGGTTTTTGCATGTAACCCTATTGTTATAAACCTTATATAGCATTGCACAATCAATAATTTGGGATGAAGTTTAGATAAAATATATTTATTATCAACAATATTCACCTAAAAAAAATAGAAGGAACACCATGCTTCCACATTATGAAAGTAAGATCAGCGAAATTCAAGGAATGCTTTATAAGCTTATTTCTGAAGTACTTGAGGCACATAATACGGCCTTAAATGCGTATAAAAACCGTAATCAAACCAAACCTCAAGATGCTAATAGCAAAGAGAACCGAAGAACAGATGAATTTGATAAGGTAAAAACCATACTTAAATCCATCCAGCAGGAGGCAAATACTATTGACAATGAAATTGTCAAGACCTTTGCTCTGTTCGGTCCTGAGGCACAAGAGCTTCGTCTTTTGATCTCTTATTTAAAGATGACCAATGAACTTATCCGTATAGGAGAGGGCGCCAAAAAATACGCAAGACGTATGAAAGAGCATTGCGAAAGCGACTGTAATCTAGACAGTATCTCTGATGTTATTATCAAGCTTCATAGCTCTTCTATCGCTGCTTTACAGTTTATTTCCAACTGCTTCAATGATCATGGAGACTGTGACTATGAGGACTTATACCGTTCTGTAATGGTTGAAGAAAGTAAATGTGATGATTTTCATTCTATATTGGAAAAAGAGATACTTTCGCGTATAATTATAGAAGGCGAACTTTCCATTGAATATGTGAAAGTTCTGAGCACCCTTCGCAAGCTTGAGCGCGCATCGGATCACTCTATCAATATTGCGAAACTAATGCTCTACTCTAAAGAAGGCGGCCCGATCCAAACCTATTAAAAGGAACACAATGTCTAAGGCGATGATTGTTATTGTAGAAGATGAAGAGGACATTCTCGAACTTCTAGAATATAACCTTCAAAAAGAAGGTTATGAAACAGTTGGTTTTCTCAATACAAAATCAGTTAAACAACTGCTTGAAGAAGAGTCTGTTGACCTTTTACTGATGGACAGAAACCTTCCCGGAGCGGAAGGAAGTGAATTTGTACAAGATCTCCGCCAAAAAGGCATCCAGACCCCGGTGATCTATCTCTCTGCTAAAAACAAAGATAGTGACATCGAAGATGGTTTTGACAGAGGTGCGGATGATTATATCACAAAGCCTTTTAGCCCTAAAGAAGTGGCTATGCGGGTCAAAGCTGTACTCAAACGTACAAAAACAGGGTTTAATCAAGAAAGTGTTTCTTACCGTGATATTGTTATGAATCCACAGACAAGAGACGTCAAGGCCGGGGAAATTCATGTTGAACTTTCCAAGCTTGAATTTGATCTGCTTCTAACACTCATCAAAAACCAGAACATTGTCTTAGACAGAGATTTTTTACTCGAACATGTCTGGGGCGGGGACGATATTTATCAAGACAAGACCGTCAATGTAGCTATTAACCGACTTAAGGACAAGATCGATCCTAACAAAGAAAAAGAATATATTAAGACGGTACGCGGCGTAGGCTATACTCTGTGCTAAAACTCCACCAGATATTTTTTCTTAACTTTTTAGCCATCTTCGTCGGTACACTCCTGATATCTTCATTGGTCTCTTACCTCAGTATAAAAAATGCTGCCATTGATGAACAAAAAGACCATTTAAAAAAACAAATCACCCTTCTTCAGATGCAACTTCCTTTTGTTCAAGATCTGGATCTTTTTGCAGCTGAGATTCATGATAAAAGCGGTCTTCGGGTCACTATAATTTCGGAAGAAGGTACCGTCCTTGCCGAATCCAATGAAGATAAGATGGAGATGGACAATCACAGAGGACGCCCCGAAATTATGGATGCTGCTATTAGTGAATATGGCTATGTTATACGTTATTCTGACACAATCAAAATTGACTTTGTTTATGTCTCAAAACAAGTTGTTTATAATGATAAAGTTATCTTTTTTCGTCTTGCCGTCAGTCTTGACAGAGTCATGCACGAGTTCTATGCTTTATGGACACGTATTGCCCTTGTATTTTCCATCTTTATCATTATTGGTCTTCTTATTGCCTACAATATTAGTAAAAAGATCCGCTATGATATTCAACAGATCACAGATTATCTACGCGAAGTCTCTGAAAAAAATTATAAGGCAATTATCAAACCAGAATTTTTCTCTGAGTTCCTCTACATCGCACTGACACTCAAAAACCTGGCAAAAAAGCTCAACAATCGAGACAGACAAAAACGTAAATACACGGCCAGGCTCCGTCTCATCAACAAACAACGAAATGATATTCTTTCTGCTATCTCTCATGAGTTCAAAAATCCAATTGCATCTATTTTAGGCTATGCTGAAACACTTGTGGATGATCCTGACTCCGATAGCAAAATACGTACGCGTTTTCTTGACAAGATTATGCAAAATGCTAAAAAGATCACAACAATGATAGACAGACTATCCCTGTCCGTTAAACTGGAAAATGAAGACCTAAAGACAAAACTAAGTGACTTTGATATTGCCGAACTCACGCAGGATGTCATCATGAATCTGGGTAAAAAGTACAAAGACCGGGAAATCAATTTCTCAGGAAAATGCTACCAAATCGAAGCTGATAAAACCATGCTTGAGACCGTCATTATAAACCTTATTGACAATGCCATGAAATACTCCCAAGAAGACGTAACCGTTACCATTATGGATAATAAGCTAAGTGTCTTGGACAAGGGCATGGGTATCGCTGACAAAGAGCTGGATAAGATTACTTCAAAGTTTTACCGTGTGCAAAAAAACACCTGGGACAATTCTATGGGACTGGGTCTTGCCATTGTGACATATGTGCTTAGACTTCATGATTCAACACTTTTTATCGAAAGTAAAGAAGGTGAAGGTTCTATCTTTTCTTTTGACCTTGTACCTATGAAAAAATAAGGCAGTATTTTCTGCCTTTTGAAGTAATCTTCCTGTAACCAATTTGCAATAAACTTTCCTCACAAAACTGACTATTAAGTGATTTCGCTTGCAAGAATTTTCTTTAGAAAACTAGCCGTGGCAATTTCGTCTGCGAAAAGTTTCTTTAGGAAACTGCTGTAGCAATTTCACTTGCGAAAAGTTTCTTTAGATAATATAATCTCTTTTAAGAGAATACATAAGAAGACACATGAATAAGTTTCTAGACAAGTTTTTTCACCTATCAACACTTTCTATTGCGCTGTTGACCCTACTTGTTACAGGTGCCATCTTCGGTGTCTTGTACCTTGAAGCTAAACCTGCAATGGATGCTTTTGGTTTTGACTTTCTTGTTAGCAGTAAATGGGCACCTAATCTCGAAAAATTTGGTGCTTTTCCTGCTATCGTGGGCTCAATACTGTCTACTGCCTTGGCTATGTTTCTTGCCATCCCTTTAGCGATTGGGGTCGCTATCTTTTTATCTGAAATCGCACCGGCTAAATTAAAATCACCTGTCGGTGTCTCTATTGAACTGCTCGCTGCTATTCCTTCTGTTATCTACGGTATGTGGGGTCTGTTTTATTTTGTCCCTATCATCCGTGATCTATTCGGAGGTCTGGGCATCGGTCTTTTGACTGCAGGTATCGTTCTTGCCATTATGATTCTTCCTTTTATGGCAGCGGTTACGCGTGATGCGATGAACACAACACCCGACATCTTAAAAGAGTCGGCTTACGCTCTTGGCGGAACAAAATGGGATGTTATCAAAGATGTTGTCATCCCTTACGCAAAAGCAGGTATCATCGGAGCGACTATTTTGGCCCTTGGCCGTGCCATAGGTGAAACAATGGCCGTTACCTTTGTTATGGGTAATGTCCATAAGATACCATTACTCATCACTGATCCGGCAACGTCAATCCCTGTTGCACTTGCAAATGAGTTTGCGGAAGCTGATGACGGTCTTTATTTTTCAAGTCTCTTCTACTTGGCACTTGTGTTATTTGTGATCTCTTTCGCCATTATCGCCTTTGCAAAATTTGCCTTCTTGAAAAGGGGTAGACAATGACACACACTGAAAAACGCATCCTGGTCAATAAGTTGGTAATGATACTGTCTAGCCTTTCTGCGGCGGTAGGTATCGCCTTTTTATTATGGATATTATCCGTCCTGGTCATCAACGGAATTGATGCTATCAACTGGAATATCTTTATTTATGAAGGTGCTCCTCCCGGATATGAAGAGAGCGGATTAAAACATGCCCTTATTGGCCAGCTTATCCTTATCGGTGTTTCTACCCTGATCGGGGTACCCCTTGGTATCTTGGCCGGGGCCTACCTGAGCGAATACGGTGGTTTAAAATCAAAGCTAGCCAATGTCATCCGTGACATTTCTGATATCATGATGTCCGCACCCTCTATCGTCATTGGTGTCTTTGTCTATGCAATGATTATCAATCGAGATAGCTTCTTGTACGATAACTGGTTCTCCCAAAACATCTGGAGCGGTCTGAGTTTTTCACCTGCTCTTGCAGGCTCTTTTAGCGGTTGGGCAGGGATCATCGCCTTGACCATCATCATGGTGCCTATCATCTTGCGTACAACCGATGATATGCTTCAGCTTGTTCCAACTACACTGAGGGAAGCTGCTTTTGCTCTGGGTGCGCCAAAATATAAGGTCATCCTCCAAGTTGTTATTCGCGGAGCGAAAACAGGTATCTTAACCGGTGTTCTTCTTGGAGTAGCGCGTGTTTCCGGTGAGACAGCTCCCCTTCTGTTTACCTCCTTTAATGACAATTTTTTAAACACGGACCTGTCTGAGCCTATCGCTTCACTGACGGTTACCATGTTTAATTATGCGACCAGTCCTTACGAAGACTGGCAAAAATTGGGATGGGCAGCTGCCTTTATCCTCTCCATGTTCATCCTTGGTCTAAATATACTAGGCCGTTTATTATTACATACAAGAAAGAAGAAATAATCATGTCAACTATTATTGATATTCCTGAAGAAAAAGCAATACAGGTCAACAACTTTGACTTTACTTATGCCGGTGCAGATGAGCCTAACCTTAAAAATATCACTATGCCCATTGCTAAGAACAAGGTAACGGCACTTATTGGACCATCAGGTTGCGGTAAGACAACGCTTCTACGTGCATTTAACCGTATGCATGATCTTTATCCGGGAAACACCTATAAGGGTGAGATTATCTTTGAGGGACGCAATATCCTTCAGGAAAAAGAAGACATGATCAAACTTCGTACCCAGATCGGGATGATCTTTCAAAAGCCGACTGCCTTTCCAATGAGTATCTTTGATAATGTTGCCTACGGTATGCGTTTAAAAGGGATCAAGAACAAGACAGAACTTCAAGATCGCGTTGAAAAAGCCCTGAAGGATGCTGCAATTTGGAAAGAAACACAAAAGCGTCTTAAACATGACGCCAATGGTCTCTCCGGTGGTCAGCAGCAGCGTCTTTGTATTGCCAGAGCCATTGCTGTTGAACCTGAAGTCCTTCTTTTTGATGAACCGACTTCTGCACTTGACCCTATCTCCACGCAAGGTATTGAAAAACTTATTATTGAACTTAAAGAAAAAGTATCCATCCTAATCGTTACGCATAACATGCAACAAGCCGCACGGGTATCGGACTATACTGGATTTATGTACCTTGGTGATCTTATCGAATTGGGTAAAACAGAAGAACTCTTTGTCACACCGGCAGAAAAATTGACAGAGGAGTATATCACCGGTAAATTTGGTTGATATAAACTGAAATTTCTTTTTCTTTGTACCTTATAATGTCCTCCAGATAAGCTGTATATCGGGGTCTTTATGCGTCTTATTATTATTTTTCTTTTTGTTGTTTTTAATGCCTTCTCTTATGATGACGAAAGAGAGTAGTGAAAATGAGAAGGGCTTTTGCTCTTTATCAATAGACATACTGAAAAGTATCACCCTTCTTGGCGGTTGTGTTTTCTTCTTAAATAAAAGGGGTATAGTCTGCAGACCGTTCTGACCGCTTTGGGTATCTTCGGTATCGTAATCGCCCTTGCAGCAAAGGACACTGGAGAGGGAAACCTGGTATCAGATCAAAGAAAACTTTCTGTATAGTATTTGAGAAATCCTCACTGAACATGGACTTGAGTTTGCCCTTCTGGGACAAGACCTCTTTATACGTACCACCAATATAGAAAAAACATAACAAGTATAGTTTAAGCCGTAGTTTATTATTATATATAGCGATTACATACAAGGTATATTTGTGAAAAAATTTGGACTTTTTATTTTTATTATATTATCCCTAAGCTCATGTTCTTCTCCACATCAGCACGAACTCAAGATCTCTACGACTATATGGATCGGTTACACACCGCTGTTCTATGCCAAAGAAAAAGGCTGGTTAAAAAATGAGAATATCAAACTGATCAATGTTGTCTCCCTAAGTGAAAATATGTACCTCTACAGGTCTGGAAACGCACATGCTTATTGCGGTACACAATATGAGTATTCTGTCTTAAAAGACAAGATTCCCGGGCTTATGCCAATCATGCTCTTTGACCGTTCATATGGGGGCGATATCATCATGAGTAATCAGACCATCAAATCCTTGCAAGAGAGTAATGCGAGTATTAATACGTACTTGGAAATGGACTCAATAAACATCACCCTTTTAAATGACTTTATTCAGCGCTACAATATCGACGATAAAAGGATCAAGTATATAGATAGGGATCAGGTCGAGATCTCCCAACTCATCAATGCAGAACCGGAAAAACAAATTTTGATCATCACCTATATCCCTTTTGACACCATCCTGAAGAAAAATGGGTTCGATGAAATACTCTCCACTAAAAATGGTCTTGAACTTCTCGTTGTTGATGCTATGTATACTCAAAAAGATGAATTTAATTACCACAAAGAACAGTTCCTGGCCCTTAAAAAACTGACTGACAAGGCTATTGAAGCCCTGAAAAAAGATCCCCAAGAATTTTATGCAACAATAAAGCCCTATATGAACAATCTGAGCTATGAAGAGTTTAGCGAAGGGCTCCATGATATTCAATGGATCAATACAAACCGCAGTAAAGAGTTTACCGAACGTCTGCATCAAGCTTCCTTTCCGTTAAAAGACCTTCTATGACCTTTACGATAAAGCAGTTTACCTTCTCCTCCCTGCTCTTTTTAATACTCGCCATGTATACACTCTTTGCAAACTATTTCTTTAGCCAACGAGACCTCACGGCAAGCGTTATCACAACCAGTATCCAAAATGATATCTCCGAACTCGCCTACGTCATATCCAAACAGATCAAAAAAGAACCGGTTTTTACGGTACGCGCCTTACTTGACCGAAAAGCAGCTAACAGTGACTATATCAACGCTATCGCTATTTTTGATGATAACAAGCTCTTGGTCACTACAGATCCCAGGTTTTCTCAATCACCCAATGTAAGTGAAGCCTATGTTTCCTCTCGTGAGAATGCGTATTCTTATCTGAAAAATACAAAAATAATTGAAGAAGATATCCGCTATTATGTAGGCCATAAACTCAAAACCTATCGCCTTCTTTTACTCATAGATCAAGATTTCATCCAAAAAAGTTTTGAAAAGAAAAAAAAGAAATTTATCATACTCTTTGCCATTTTTCCTATTTTCATGGTATTTCTATTTTGGTTTAGCTTGCGAAGGTTTATCATATCTCCCATGGAAAGCCTACGCCAGTATGCCTATTATCAATCCAAGGTTCCTTCAAAGCTTAGGATTAAAGAGCTTGAATATGTCCGTGCCTCTATGGTGCAAACCTTTACCCGTTTAGAACAGGAGAGGACAGAACTATATAAACTCGCTAGGACAGACTCCCTCAGTGGTTTAGCTAACCGAAACCACCTGCAAGAAAGAGTCGAACAGATTATTGCCGAGAGCAAGCGCAGCCATAAAGAATTTGCTCTCCTTTTCCTTGACTTGGATCATTTTAAGTCTGTCAATGATTCCCTTGGACATGATGTGGGCGATGAATTGCTTAAAAAGGTCGCCAAATCCATCGAAAATATCTTACGTACAAACGATATAGTCGCACGTGTGGGGGGGGATGAGTTTGTTATTGTACTGACAAGATATAAGGATGAAATCGAACTTATTGATATCATCAACCGTATTCAGGTCCAGCTTATGAAGCCGTGGCAAGTGAAGACCTACCCTATACACATCACTTCAAGTATCGGAATCACTCTCTACCCCAAAGATGGAACAGACCTCTTAACGCTTATGAAAAATGCGGATATTGCTATGTATGAGGCTAAAGAAAAAGGCAGAAGGGGCTATCACTTCTTTACGGAAGAACTTAATAATAAGACCCAGGAATATATCGAACTCACCAATGAGATGCACCACGCACTCAAGAATAATGAGTATGAGCTCTATTATCAACCCCAAAACAGTGTTCAAACAGGAGAAATTATAGGAGCTGAAGCACTTATACGATGGTCCCATCCGGAACAAGGTATGATAGCACCTTTTACGTTTATCCCTATTGCCGAGCACAATGGTTTTATCCTTGAACTTGGAAAATGGATACTTGAAAATTCCATAAAACAGAAAAAAGAATGGGAAGATAAAGGTATGGATCTCAAACTTTCCATCAATGTCGCTGCCAAACAGATACAGCAGGATGATTTTGTTACACATCTGAAGCTCATCCTTGAAACATATCAGGTCAATACCTCAAAAGTCTTTTTAGAGATTACCGAGTATTCTTTCTTGCATGACAGCGCCTCTGTTTATAACACCTTCAAAGAGATCAAAGCCTTAGGTGTGCAGATATCTCTTGATGATTTTGGTACAGGCTATTCATCACTATCTTATCTCAAGACCTTTCCTATTGACGTCTTGAAGATTGACAAGGCTTTTTTAGATGATTATGACACCTCAGACGGTGCGGTCTTTATAGAGACTATAATAAATATGGCAAATACACTTCGCATAGAGGTTGTGGCTGAAGGTGTGGAAACATACGATCAAGTAGAATATTTAAAATCTTTACGCTGTCAGTATTATCAGGGATATGTCTGTAGCCGACCTGTTACAGTCGACGTGTTTGAGATGCTCTACAAAGAACAGAAGTGTCTTACTCTATAAAGGTTACGATCTCATCCAAGGTAGCACGTTCAGGCTGGTAGGAGTTCTGTATAGCCTCTTTATCTTCATAGCCTAAAACAATGCTATATAAAAGAGCCAGGTTATCAGGAGCATTCAACGTCTTAGCAATAATACGTCCATACTCCGTTGTAGACCCCTGAGGACAAGAATCTATGCCAAATGCCTGCGCTGCAAGCATAATGCTTTGCATATAAGCACCGCAGTCTATCAAGGCACCCTGAGCCCCGTCAATCAAAGTCTTGTCCGTAAAGACGAAGAAAACTGTTTGAGCACCAAACCAGCGATAATTGTCATGCCATAATTCTTTACGGCGCTCATCATCTTTTCTGTCAACGTCCAAATGTTTATACAGACCTGCACCCGTAACAACACGCCGGCGCTTGTAAGGATTAATCCATGTTAAGGGATAATACTGGATAAACTGATCAATATCACCGCCCGCATCGATGTGATTGATGATATCATCACCAATGTTTTTTAAAACTTTTGAATTCGAAATAGCATAAACAATCCACGGCTGCATATTTGCCCCCGAAGGTGTCATGCCTGCAACAGAAAGTATCTCCTGTTGTATCTCTTTTGGTACTGCTTTGTTTAAAAATTTTCGCTTAGATGAACGCTTAGTGATCGCGTCCATGATTGTCGTATTTGTCATCTATGCTCCATACTCTTTAATAATCTAGGCTAAAACCGATTCCAACATTATACCCTTCTAGACCTTCAGCCCTAGCTGTACTTACTTACAGACAAAAACGTTTTGCCCAAGACCGTATATCTGATGTATTTCAATCGGTTAATCTTCTCATTAAAAAGTACTGAAAGGAAGCGTGTACGTCTCAGAATTGCAGAGCTAAGCTTTTTCGGCGGAGTCTTCAGGAGTGTGGGTAAAAAGGGAAAGGGCGTTCAGGACTAGAAACAAATTTTTCATATTAATAATATAAATCTGAATATTATTAAATTATGGGAGAGAGCATATAAACAGATCTGGATACTACTGTATCCAGACCCGCTAGGAGTCTTTATTTATTATAAGTATCTATGGCTGATCTAAATGCGTCTAAATGGCTAAGAGAACCATTTGTGAGATTTTCAAACACTTTCACCACATCTGAAGGCATACCCTCTGCAGCATGATGAAGATCATCAATATCAGTTAGCTCAATATATTCGCCAACCATCAAACCACTTAACTCGGACTGATATCCTTGGGCCACTAATGTGTCGTACAGTTCTTGGAGTGCAGGTACAACATAGGTACCGACATCATCCTCATCTACATTAGAGATATCAACACCATACTTTTCACATAAAACTTGTGCACTGTCTATATGCTCTTGCTCAGACTTCTGTATGTTGGCATAAACTGTCTGATTTGGATAATATTCACCAAGTGTAATATACACGTCACGAGCAACTTTTTCTTCTTGATAAATAAATAAAAGTTCATCTTTTTGCTCTTGAGTCAACTCAGTTATAGAACTGCCGTTTTCATTGGCAAACGAAGAACTTGCCAAAAGGGCTACTGTCAAAGCAGTTAATGTAATTTTCTTAATCATAATGTGATCCTTTAATTAATTCTATGTAAGTATAGCAATATAACGTAAGTGAAGTGTTAGCAGTTAATTAAACACGTTAAAAGGGAAATTTATATTAATGAGGGAAAAGTTCAGGTTGCTCAACAAAATGCTAACCTAAGCTAATCAACTTTTCGTCCGGCTTTGTAGTTTATTTTCCACACCTTCTGTTCACGAGAGGTAAATAATTGTTTGTCTTTGCCATTTTCTTTATAACGGATCATGCATCGACTCCCACCAAGAGGCGTTGCAATAAGGTCAGTAATAGTTTTAGCTGGCGAATTTTGTAACTTTTCTTTTACAGCGTCTCTAACCTGCACATCTATCTCCACACTATTTCCATACTGCTTTAACAACTGTGAAAACGCTTTATCATTCAAGGCTTTTGAAAGTGCCCACACCTGAAGCGTCATATCAAAAGATTCTTTGACCATTACCTTTTCAAGCAGGTCTATATCTGCATGGTTCATTGCATAATAATAAGACTTCACCGTTCCAACAGGTGTTTCAAGAGAGATTTCAGCAGCACCCAAAATACTAAACAGTAGTCCTATTGCAATAATCAACCTCATCTAAAACGCTTACTTACTATAAGCGTCTATAGCTGATCTAAAGGCGTCTAGATGATTATAAGAGCCTGCTTTAAGGTTTTCAAACACCTTCAGTACATCCGAAGGCATATCGACTTCAGCATGTTCAAGGTCATCAATGTCTGTCAGTTCTATATACTCACCAACCATAAGACCACTCAACTCAGACTGGTATCCTTGAGCGACTAAGGTGTCATAAAGCTCTTGAAGCACAGGTATGACAAAAACACCGATATCAGACTCATCTACATTAGAGATATCAACACCGTATTTTTCACAAAGCCCTTGGGCACTGTCCATATGCTTCTGCTCAGAACTTTGTATGTTCTGATATACATTTTGATTTGGGTAATACTGACCCAAAGTCATATAGACATCACGCGCTACTTTTTCTTCCTGATAAATAAAAAGAAGGGTGTCTTTGTGTTCTTGTGTCATTGTACTTGTTGAACTGACTGTTTTATTTTTGCCCTTACCCGCGGCAAAAGACGATGTGGCTAAAAGAACTAAGGTAAGACTTGCTATTGCAATTTTCTTGATCATGATATGATTCCTTTAAAATTAATGTCTATAAAATTATAGTATTAAAAGGTTAATGAATCATAAACATATCTATTATTTATACTTGGGTTCAACCTGCGCCTTAAAACTTAAATATGATATCTAGCATAACCCTGTCATAATCCGACTCTTCCTTGTCAGAATCTATATATTTTTTAGAAAATTGAAAATGCCCGGCCATATCAATGTGATTTTGCAGCTGTACCTTAGCCGTAAAAATATGTCCGCGGCCATCGGTTCCTCCGCCAATAAAGTCAGAATCATTATTGGCACCAAAAACAGGATCTCGCTCCAAATACCGATACGTGTATCCCAGTTTCCAATCAAAGTCTTTCTTTATCTTTCCATACTGCGTACTCAGATCATACGCCCTGTTATGATCAGCAATTGCCATATTATACGCCACCGTTACACCTAACTGTAGCGGCCGTGAAAAAACAGGAAACGTCACTTCCATCAAACCTTCGGCAATAGAATAATCATGCTCATACACCCCATCATAAGAATTCCCCAATGGACCTTTTTCATAAGGAGTAGAACTGCCTTGCACCCCTACATAATGGTATATACCTCCGCCTAAATGCACAATGCAGTCCGCATAATGCTGCGTGTAAACATACTGTCCGACATACATGTAAATATTGCCCTCAGGCTGCTCATCATTAATACGATGTACTTTCCATATTGCTGTAGTGAATTGGTACACATCATCCTTATGTCCATAACTTACTCCCTCAGGACGAAGATCATTATCCCAAATCAGTTGTGTCTTCATCGGTCTGTAAAAATAGTGCTTACTCTTTCCAACTCTAAGCCAATCTACATTGCTCATATTCCATTTCAGGTCTAAAATATCGATTTTGAAATAATCCAGATGAATACCATCTGCCATATTTACATTAGTTGATGTGGGGTTATCCTTCCCCGATGCCACTTGGCCTTCAAAACTAAGGTAATCATTTATGTTATATGTCAGCCCCAATCGCATGCGATAACGTTGCTCATAGGTATTATCCTTATCATCTCTGTGCACTTCTTGATGTCGCAAACGAAGATCTCCATGAACATGCATCTTGTCATATAGGCTAAGTTTCATCTCCTTGGGATTATTCATAGCCGTATCAGTGGCAAATAAATTTAGAAACAATAGTTGACTTAGAATGAAGATTATTTTTTTCATTAAAAGATTATATCAGCCTTATATCTCATAAAGGTCACCTCAATGTTATTTTTAGGCATTAGATTATACTATGAATATTACAGTACAATATACTATTACATATCTATAAAATTCATCCAAAGAGATTATCTTGCCAACTGAAATACCAATAGACACGACTTCTTTTTTAGGTAAATGTTACGTCCACTGGAAGACACGTAATTATGGACGCAGAATAGAATTAGTTTCCCTTCTGCTAGCTGTTGCTATCTATATGAATAAAAAAATATATGAAGAAGAACTTAAAAGTGCCTCCGCCTACCTTCTTACGCTTATGCAAGACCAAGATGATGTTGATAATGTGATGAATTACGTAAAGATGAAACTGGGATCTTACCAAGAAGATAACAGTGCCTGGTTAGAAGATCGACAAGAAGCCTTTAATCTCATTTTAAAAAATGAAGACCTTTATGGCTGTATGATCGACATCTTCAACTCGGACGACAGTTTTGATGAAAGTGAAGAACTCTTTGAAGAAGCCCTAAAGCGGTTATTATGAAACTACACTCTTCCATTGTAAAACTCTCACAAACATTACTTGATAATGGAGCCCGTCCTTTTATCGTAGGTGGTTATGTACGTGACCACTTTTTAGGACGTGAGAGTAAAGATATTGATATTGAAGTCTATGGGATAAGCTCTTTAAATAAACTAAAAACAGCTTTACAATCCTTGGCTCCTGTTCATGAAGTTGGTAAAAGTTTTGGGGTTTTAAAAATAAACCTTGATGGTTATGACCTTGACATATCACTTCCTCGAACAGAAATAAAAACAGCAAAGGGACATAAAGGTTTTCATATTCAAACCAATGGGCATCTTGACTTTAATACTGCTGCCAAACGTCGTGACTTTACTATGAATGCCATTGGTTATGATATTAAAACAGACTTTTTCATTGATCCTCACGGTGGCCGAGAAGATATAAAAAAAGGCCTCATACGACATGTTGATGACGACAGTTTTATTGAAGATCCCCTTCGTGTACTTAGAGCTGTTCAGTTTGCTGCGCGTTTTAACTTCACACTCGATACTAACACATTAAAACTATGCCAAACGATGGTTCGTACCAATATGCTTGACGAACTTCCTAAAGAACGTGTTTTTAAAGAGTATAAAAAACTTCTTCTAAAAGCACACAAGCCTTCACTGGGGTTTATGCTTCTAGACGAGATGGATGCCTTGTACCCCGAGTTAAAAGACCTTCAGGGAATACCTCAAAACAAGACCTACCATCCTGAAGGCGATGTGTGGACACATACTATGATGAGTATAGATGCTATGGCTGAACTTAAGACCGGTGATGATAAAAAAGACATAACCCTTATGCTTGCTGTCTTATGCCATGACTTAGGAAAGGTAGAGGCAACGGAAGTAGTTGATAATGTGATACGGGCCATAGGTCATGAAAACATGCTCAAACCAAGCATTTCTCTACTTAATAAACTCAGCAATGAAAAAGCCCTTCTTGAAAAGATAAGCCCTCTGATAAAAGAGCATTTGATGCCCTCCCAACTCTATAAACAAAAAGCAAAAGATCCTGCCATCAGAAGACTTTCCACCCGAGTAAACATAGAAGACCTCGTCATCCTTGCCAAAGCCGATCATTTCGGACGAACAACGACAGAAGCAAAAAATAAAAAATACCCGGCAGGAGAATGGCTTCTGAAAAAAGCAAAAAGACTCAAGGTTGAAAAAGAACAACCGCAAGCTTTCTTGTTGGGAAGACATCTAATTGACGTGGGTATGAAACCTGGTCTGGAGTTCAAAGTCATACTAAAAGAAGCATATGAAGCGCAACTTGATGGAGAGATAAAAGATGAGAAGAGCGCCATAAAGTGGCTAAAGACGTATCTAACACCCATAGCCTAAAAACTGTACTCCAGACCAAGGTAACTCAAACGGCCTCGATTCTCAATATCAAATCCTCTCGCCGTAGATGAAGAAATTTTACTGGCAGAAGGAGAAGCAGATGGCGTATAATACTCTTCATCAAATATATTTTGCATCTCAAAATAAACCCTTAATTCAGGCAAGATTTTATAGCTTATTTTCGTATTGACAAGCCAATAAGCATCAAGGGTCTTTACATAAGTACCGTAATCATTTTCTGCACTGCTATGATAATATCCACTAAGATTAAAGTTAAATTTTTCGTACCGGTAATTTGTAATACCACTGACACTTGTCTTTGGTGTGACTTGTACCCTTTGGTCTGACTTTGTTATATGCGTAATGCCCAGGCGTGTATTTAAATTATTATGTAAAAATTGACTAAATAATTCAGCTTCTACACCTGAAAAATCTTCATCTCCTGCGTTCACACTTACCAAGAGGTCACTTGCATTTCTTACCTCTTCAATAGTATCTTTAATCCTGCTGTAAAAATAACTTAGATTTAAAGAACTAGAACCAAGTGTTTGTACGAGAATTGCCTCATAGGTGTCTATTTTTTCAGGGTCTAAATCTGGATTTCCAACCACCTCACCGTTACTGCCGGTATAATAAAGTTCATTATATACCGGTGCCCTAAAAGCAGAACCGTATAAAAGTTTAATACTTGTTGTTTCTAAAGGTTGATACACTACCGCCAGACGAGGGTTGAAACTTGAACCTGAGTCAGAATAGTCATCATAACGTCCTCCAACAGTAAACGTAAAATCAGAAAAGTGTCCTTGATATTGAGCATATAAGCCATAAATGTCGCGCGAATTTAACTTGGCAAGAGGAACCGTTGGTGTTAGGCCTTCAACTTGTTCTATATTTGCCTTAGTCACTTTAGGATGTCTGTATTCTGCTCCGAAACTTATGTTGTTTTTCCTATTAATATCATAACTGTTAAGCCATTGCAGCTCAAGCGCTTCATCGTTGATGTCTACCTTAGTACGAAAAGGTGCTCCGGCCAAAGTCCCTTTTTGCTCACTCCACATATATGAAGAGTAAAACTGACTGACGTAATCACTTAACTCATCATAAACATAACCAAAACGCATAAACTCTTGCTCCACTGTTGATTCACTTTGATCACTGTTTAGAGCAAGTATATACCACCCGTCTGCATCTCTGCGTTGGTGCCTAAACTGAAAAGAAAAATCATTATATTCCCCATTAACATAGAGTTCCGAACCGGTGTTTTTATCCTTTGGGTTTCTATACGCCTGTGTGTATAGATCTTTTTGTAAGCTGTACTCTTGACCGCCGTCATAAAGACCCTTAACAAAGGTGTTCACCCTTAAATCCTCTTCATTATAAGTATAATTTAAATAACCGTTGACATAATCATCTCCAACGCGTGTTCCTACGTTGTTCAGATCTGTTTTTGTAAAAATGTTAATAACACCTAAAAAAGCACTTGTCCCGTACAAAGCGGAACCCGGACCCTTAATAAACTCTATTCTTTGCACATTTTCCAAAGAAACAAGACGGTTATAGTCAAGAGCCGTTCCACTCCACTCATTATTTAGTCTTTGCCCATCCAAGAGAACCAAGATATCCTTTTGCCCTGAACCTGTGTACTTACCACGTACGTAAGCCGTGCTTTGATTAGTATAGACATCTCCTCTGCTCGCCTGAAACCCGGGGACATAATTCATCAACTCTTCTAAGGAGTTAACGCTCATCTTTTGAATTTGATTATAAGTAAAGACGGTAACGGACGAGGGAACAGAAGACATATCTTCTTTGCTATAAGTTGAACTGGTTATTTCTATTTCTAAAAGCTCATCTAAAGACATTGACATAAGCTTATCCAAATCCAAATCCACATCTGCACACAGTGAAGAAGCTAAACCTAAAATAGTTAATAAAGTAAGTCTAAGCCTCTTATTCACATAATACCTCGCTGAGTATATTAGCCATATTTCTACCTGCGTAGAATACGTAAACAATATACATTAGAGACTATAAGTCTGTGCTTAAAAAAAGGTCTTACTTGGCCAAATAAAAATGATTATCTACGCTGTTTTATCTTTTTTCTCTTTATGAACAGAAAGTATCCAAAGCCAGTTTACAAGGTAATACCCGCCCACAGACAAGATCACAGAATAAAAAGCAGTTCCTACATATAGAGGGACAAAGATATCACCGATATTCTGCGTAAACCAGTCCATAGTCAGTTCAATATTTTGTACGCCCTCTTGCATTAATAAAAAGTTTCCGGTTAAGTATTCTATATAATATATAACAGGCATAGTAAAGGGGTTTGTAATCCAAACAAGGGATACGCCGATGGGAACATTAAAACGAAAGAAAGGTGCTACCAAAATAACGGCAAGCATCTGCATTGGCATCGGAATCATAGCGATAAATATTCCTACTAAAATTGCGCGGGAAACCATCTTTCGGTTTACACTCAAGAGTTCAGGAGGAATCTTGTATCTTTTCATGATGGCATCAAGTTTAGGGTTTGATTTATTTTTTTTAAAAACTTTTCGTATCATTCTCGATCTATTCGTTAATTTTTAATAATTATACCCTTTATGAGGTTATAGATGGGAATATGAGACTTAAGTTTTAAAACTTTTATTTTTATAAAACAACAAAATGGAATTGATTAAGATTGATTTAGTTCACATCTCAAGGGAGAATCGATGCAAACTGGCTTTATTAGGGAGAATAAATGAAATGAATAGAAGAAAGATAAGGCGGGAACCCCTCTCTCTTTCTATGTGTATTATAAAAGTAAGTAGTGTGAATAATGTGTAGTTTTCACAAACTATATGATTATACGTACAAAACTATTCTAAACTTTAGAACTGTCAATCTCAATTACGGTGTGCACATTCCCACGCGGATTAAAATCGGCAATGATTTTCATATATTTTGGCTTTAGTTTTTCATCCAAGATATCATATATCTCATTAGCCGTGTTCTCATGAGAAATATGTCTATCTCTAAATGAATTTACATACAGTTTAATAGCCTTTAATTCAACAACATATTCGTTAGGCGTATATTCCAGGTATATTGTTGCATAATCTGGATATCCGCTGCGTGGACACAGGCATGAAAACTCCGGTAATGTCATTTTTATAATATAATTTTTTTTGTGTTCATTCGGCCAGATCTCTAAATCTTTATTCACATCAAACTCGGTCACTATTTTTTCGCCGTATTTCATTGAGGTTCCTTCTTTTTTACTTATATTTATATTCTCTCTTCAAGCTTGTCAAAGTTTATGATTTTAGAAATAATGTTGCCCTGAATATAGTCAACATTTATACTCTCAAATTCTTCTTTACCCTCTGTAGTATCAATCATTTTTACCCATGACTTCATATTTTTCTCTTTACACAGGCTTACATACCCCTGTAAGAGCAAACGATAAGTCGGCAAATCAATATGCTTACTAAAAGACTTGTCAAATCGAATTATATCCACTTCTAAGCGTTTGATATACTCAACCGATGCGTTTAAAGAACCTACATTATCTATAACAAAACGAACACCTAAGGTTCTGTACTCTTGAATCAAATCATTATAACGTTTCATATTACTGTAGACTTCTTTTTCTGAAAGAATGATTATCAAACGTGAAAAATCTATTTGTTGACTTTCAACCATCTGCTTAAAACGTTCGGTAAAGCGCCTGTTTCTTAACACCGAAGGCGATATATTAAAAGCAAAAGCAACCCTGTCAATCTTCTTGCAAATATAGAGTATTTTTTCTAAGAGAATCTCGTTAAATTCACGCTCATAGCCTAACCTTTTTATCACCGGCATAAAGGCTTTTTGATGAATTATATTTTCATTTTTCCCCTGAAGTTTGATGCTGACTTGAGAGATATGCTCATCTGCCTGCAAGGGCTGATACATCAAAGAGAAGTTTCGATTGGAAATTGCATACCTTACGTTTTCTTCTAACTCTAAAAGAGAAAGATCATCCAAAGTAGGCGCTTTTATATGCTCACCGTCTTCCATCTCGACTTCTTTTAATTCAAAAAGCCGTTCAACCAAGGCCTCTACATCAGAACTAAGGCTTTTATCGACAATAGCTCCCTTTATCTTAATCTCAATGTCATTCATAATGTAATCATCAAACTTTATACACATCATCTCTAAAAATGGCCTTACTGCACTATAATCACCATTAAGACCAACAAGAAAATCACCTCCCTTAAAATGACCTACAGGAAATTTGTCAAACCCCTTGTTTGAAAAAAACTTTCCAGCTTCTTTGGCCACTTTTTTTAAGACCTTGTCCCCCGCAATCGTTCCATAACGGGCATTAATATCCGCAAGGTTTTCAATACTAATTAATACAATACTGTAATTACGATTTTTTTTAATCTCATTTTTTAAAATTGACATAACTTTTTGACGGGTGAAAGTATGTGTAATAGGATCTGTTATCTGTTCGTCAAACCCTCTATATATCATGTAAAAGATAAAATAAATAGAAATAGCCAAAATAAAAACTGCCGTAATGTAAAAGCCATCTGGTATAGTTTGAAAATAATCACTCAGACGGGTAAACATTAAAATTGCAGCAAGTAAAAAAAGAGGAAGTCCTGTTCGAAGTGCAAGTAAAAAGCGGTGGGCCCGCTCTTTTTTATGAGGATATAGCATTTGAAATCTCTATTTTGCAGGAAAGTAAAAGTCTGTACATTATTATTTCCCCGAATTTTAAAATTAAACGTCTAGGTGCTTTACATCTTTTGCATGCGTTTCAATATATTGGCGACGCGGCTCGACTTCATCACCCATAAAGAGGTTGAAAGTATCTGAAGCAACTTCTGCATCATCAATGTTTACACGTAGAAGAACGCGGTTATCTGGTGTCATTGTTGTTTCCCAAAGTTGTTCCGGGTTCATCTCACCAAGACCTTTGTAGCGCTGAATATAAGAACCCTTCTTTGCAAATTCTTTAGCATCTTCTAACATGTCTAGAGGATCTCTTTCTGTATCAATCTTCCAATCTCTGATCTTCTCATAAATATAATGTGCTTCCGTAAAGTGAGGAGATGAAAAAAGAGAGTCATCAACAAGAAGTTCTTCCATACCGTCATTGGTTTGCACAAAAAGATGAAGGGCTTCTTCGCTTGACTGAGAAGAAAGTATATTATAGTTTCTCTCGTCCAAAAAGATTTTGACAGCATCAAAAAGTTTATTATGGATAAGACCTGCGATATCAGGGTTTTCAATAAAGTGGCGAATCAATTCAATAAGAGCATATCTGCGTTCTAAAGACTCTAAAGATCCACGATAATGATCAACAACTTTAAGGTATTCAACAAGATCAGCATTACCAATATTTTCAATTTCTAATGCGTCAGCTCCATTTTCTATCAAGAAATCATTCATCATTCTATCATCTTTAAAATAGATCTCTGTCTTACCTTTTTTGTAACGATAAAGTGGTGGCTGCGCTAAATATAAGTAACCTTGTTCAACAATATGAGGAAAATATCTAAAGAAAAATGTTAATAACAATGTCTGAATATGAGAACCATCAACATCCGCATCGGTCATAATAATGATCTTATGGTAACGAAGTTTTTCAGGATTAAATTCTCCACCAATACCACAACCAAGAACAGTGATCATGTTTGTGATTTCATCTGACTTTAAAATCTTTTCTAGGCGCGCTTTTTCAACATTTAAAATCTTACCTTTAAGTGGTAGAATTGCTTGGTAAACACGGTCACGACCCTGTTTGGCTGAACCGCCCGCAGAATCCCCTTCCACCAGATATAATTCTGAAATAGTCGCGTCTTTACTTTGACAATCTGCCAGCTTTCCTGGAAGTGTACCTACAGTCATTGCATCTTTTCTACGGGTTAACTCTCTTGCTTTTTTAGCCGCTTCACGTCCACGTGCTGCCATAAGAGCTTTTGAAACGATAGCCTTGGCTTCTAATGGGTTTTCTTCAAAATATTTAGAAAGGATCTCATTTGAAAGCCTTTGCACAAGAGGACGAACATAAGCATTTCCAAGCTTACCCTTTGTTTGACCTTCAAATTGCGGTTCAGGTACACGAGCAGAAACGATACAAATAAGCCCTTCTTTAATATCATCACCTGATATTTTTACATCTTTTTCTTTGGCTGCGCCATTTTGTGCATTGTAGTTTGAAATAACACGTGTTAGTGCCATTCTAAAACCGGTTTCATGTGTACCGCCATTTGGTGTACGAATATTATTTACAAATGAGTATACTTTTTCATCATAAGCATCACAATACATAAGGGCAACATCTACTTCTATATCTTCTAAACGATCAGAAAAATAAATAGGTGCAGTAACGGCTACTTTTTTATTGATATCTTGAACATATTGCGTAATACCACCTTCAAAATGGTAAGTATTGTCTTCGTTTGATCTTTCATCCTTAAACTTGATCGTGATTTTAGGATTTAAATATGCAAGCTCTTTTAAACGGCGTGCTAAATATTCATAATCAAAGACAATCGCATCAAATATTGTAGGGTCTGGGAAAAATTCAATCGAGGTACCTGTTTTACGCGTTGTACCTGTTTCTACCAGTGCTGCCTGAGGAACACCTTCTTTAAACTCTTGTTCAAAGGTTTTTCCTTCACGATTAATAGTCATTTTTAGATCAGAAGAGAGTGCATTTACTACTGAAATACCAACACCATGAAGCCCACCAGAGACTTTATATGTATCTTTATCAAACTTACCACCCGCATGAAGTACTGTAAGTACAACTGTTGCAGCTGATATACCTTCACCTTCATGCATATCTGTAGGTATACCCCGGCCATTATCAGAGACGATCGCCGTTCCTGATTTTGTAAGTGTCACGTTAATTGTGTCACAAAAACCTGCCATCGCTTCATCAATAGAATTATCAACTACTTCATAAATTAGATGATGTAAACCTTTTTGACCTGTATCACCTATGTACATACCAGGACGTTTACGTACTGCTTCTAGTCCCTTAAGGACTTTAATATTACTTGCGCCGTAATTTTCTTCTGCCATATCACTTCCTAAATAGGTTTGCTCATTTTGTTTCTAGAACATTGAGAGCGTTATTAGTTCTATTCTATCTTTTTTTATCTAAATATTTTGTTTAAGAGGCATATAAGTAGAAGAAATTTTTAGAGTGATACTTTTGACTACTTTAATTAAGCAAAAAATTCTCTTTTTATTGTCTTTGATTTTATACTGAATCTTTTGATGTTAACTCAGTAACGATAAAATTATTTAATGCTGTTTCTGGAGATTTTATAAATATAGGAAACTGGTGTATTTCTATTCCACCGTTTTTTAATACTTTTTCTAAATTAGAACAAAATATATTGGCTAATAAATGTGTACACCCGCTTATTGCTTCTAAAATAATATAATGATCTGCCAAATGGTTTAGATCAGCTTTTATAACATCGCTGCATCCGTCATTACACATCATCGGATCACAAATTATTGATTCATCTTCTTCAATCCATGGATTTTCTGTTTCTCTGATCTTTTTATATTTTGATACATTATCTTTTGTAAGAATCTCATATATAGCAAAATTGGGTGCTGTCCATGGATTGCCTTTATATATATTTCCTTCTTTATCTAAAGAAATAGCGACTTTCATAATTGATCCATTTTCTAAAATTATGGCATTTTTATTTGATTAATTATGATTGTACTGTATAAAAAATATACAATTTTATTGAAAATAAGAGTAAATTTTAATATTTTGCAATTTAGTGTTGATTAACTAAATTGCTGAGATGATTTTTTAAATAACTATTGGCATAATTATTGTTTTAAAATCTTCTGAAGAAACAACAAATGGAAGGTTTGATTCATTTAGACCCATATTAAATTCCGTGGTATTTATTTGTGATAAAAAGTCTAAAATATATTTACTGTTAATTGCCAATACGAATTGATCAGTAAAAGGTGTATTAAATGAAATTTGAGTTTTAGCTTCAATATTGTCTTCACTTAAACTTTCAAAAATTATTTGATCATTTATAAAAGTAATTTTCAGATCATTAGAAATAGTAGTGATTTGTTTAATAGCATCGATCATCATTGGTTTTGGTAAAGAGAGGTTGTATGAAGTATCTTTAGGAATGATACGGGTAAAATCAGGGAACTTGCCATTAATAAGCTTGGTGAAAAATGTATATTGATCTGACTTAATAATAAGATGTGTATTGTCATAATATATTTCAATAGCATTAAAAAAAAGTTTTTGAATTTCAATAATTGCTTTTTTAGGAATAATTAGTGAAAGTTCTTCACTGGAGTTGTTTTCTATTTCTACTAATGCTAATCGTCTAGTATCGGTAGAAACAATTGATATTTTATTTGTAGAAATATCAATTAGAGCACCATTAAGTTCAAATTTTGGATTATTGTTGTCAATTGCTGGTGTTATCTTTTTTAATGAAGAGATAAGTTTTTGAGAATCTAAATTTATTTTAGGTTTAGCATCTTCAGATGGGAATTGAGGAAATTCATTAGCATTAAAAGTTGGTAACTTAAAATTAGACTGACCTTGTTGAATATGCAACATTTCACCTATATTTTCTAAAATAATAGAATCGTCTTTTAAAATGCGAATAATATCAAGAAGCTTTTTACCATTGGCAGTAATTGATCCAGGTGATAATGTTTCAACTTGATCTGTATCGACTTTTATACCGATCTCATAATCAGTAGCCTTAACGATAAGTTTACCTGCATGCGTTTCTAAATATATATGTGAAGTGATTTGTGAGGTATCTTTTTTTTCTAGAAAAGCTTGAGAATGAATCAAGATATTTTCAAGTATTGTTTTGGCTATTGAAATCTTCATATTGAAATCCCTATATTTATTTAAAAAATTGTAGTAATAGTAGTAGGGGGCATGAATATGTGAAGAACACCTTTAAAGACCCGACCTACGCAATTGGACAAGTGTGAATACTTAAAAAAAGTTATTCACATTTGTTCACCTAAGAAATTATATCTTTTTTTTGGATAATTGGATAATGAATTATTTTAATCCTAATAAATATAAATATTCTATAGTCCTTCACCGGCAGATATTTTATTGTTTAATTCTTCAATTTTTACTTTAAAGTTCTCATCTGATTTTAAAAGTTCATTGATCTTTTTCATAGTATGCGAGATGGTAGTGTGGTCTTTCATACCAAAGTATTGAGCAAGTTGAGGCATCGTGTTTTGAGTTAATGAACGTGCTAAATAGATAGAAACACGGCGTGAATAAACGATATTTTTGCTTCTGCTTTTAGAACGAATTTCACTTGGTTTTACATTAAGTTCTTTGGACACAAATTTAACGATGTGTTCGATGGTTATATTTTCACGTTTTTCTTTAAGCTGCTCTTTGAGAACATTTTTAGTGAATTCTAGGGTTATTTCTTGGTTCATGAGCTTTGCATAGGCATGAAGCTTAGAAAGGATACCTTCTATCTCACGAGCATTATTGTCAATAATAGTTGCAATGTAATCAATAATCTCTTTAGAAATATCAACACGGTTAATCTCACATTTTTTATTGATAATAGCAATTTTAGTTTCGAGTTCAGGAGGCTGAATATCAGCAATAAGTCCCCACTCAAAACGGCTTTTAAGTCTATCTTCCAAACCGGCAATTTGTTTAGGTTGCTTGTCTGATGTTAAAATAATTTGCTTATTTTCACTTCTAAGTGTTTCAAAGGTGTGAAAAAATTCTTCTTGAGTTTGGTTTTTACCTGATAAAAACTGAACATCATCAATCATCAAAACATCACAGTTTCGATACTTATCTTTAAACCTGTCCATAGTCTGGTTACGAAGATGACGGGTAAAATCATTTACAAACTGTTCAACAGAAGAGTAGATGACGGACTTCCCCTGAGCCTGAAGACGGTTTCCGACAGACTGCATGAGATGCGTCTTTCCTAGACCGACACCTCCATAAATAAAAAGTGGGTTATAGGCAGAACCAGGTTTTTCGCAGACAGACTGAGCAGCAGAAAAGGCAAATTGATTAGAGGAACCAACGACATAATTATCAAAGGTGTAAGCAGGGTTAAGAAGACTTTGGTGCATGGAATGTTGTGGTGTTGCTTGAAGAGGATCATTTTGTGTTTGAATAGATGAACGTTTGTTTTTTACCTCTATGACAACCTGAGGTTTAACACTTGTGTTGACTTCGAAAAGATGAGATATTTTTTCGCTATAGCGCGTTTTAACCCAAGAAGCGATAAGTGGATTGGGCGCTAAGAAGAGAACATAATCTGTTTTAGATTCTTCTGTAGAAAAACTTAGTTGCTTAATATAACGTTTATATTCAATTTCACTGATTTCATTTTTTAAGAGTTCTAAGATAGAGTCACCGATAGTCATTAAATACCTTTATTAAAGTTGAGTGAATAAGTTCTTTGAAAAAGAGAAAGAATCATCCTAAACATCAATGTGAATAACTTTTGTGAATAATATCTAAAAAACACAGATAATTAGCTAAAATAGCGAAGTTCAATAGGTGAATATAAAGTTATTCACATTTGTGAATAAAAGAGCTTAATAGTTGAAAATAGCCCTATAAACAGGTACAAAGGTAAGATGTGAATATCTTAGGAATAGATCCGGGAACTCGTAACTTGGGATATGCGATTATTTCATTAGAAGGTAGTTCTATGAAATTAGTTGAAGCGGGTTTAATCAAGATGAAACCAGAAAATCTTCAATTTCAGATTCCTCAGATGGTGGAAGGTTTTGATCAGATATTTAAGGCTCACAAGATAGATGAAGTGGCTATGGAAGATATCTTTTATGCTCATAATCCAAAAACTACGATCAAGCTTGCTCAATTTAGAGGAGCTATGATGCTAAAAATCCTACAAGAGTTTGGACAATTTAGTGAATATACGGCCCTTCAGGTCAAAAAGGCCTTGACGGGTAAGGGAAAGGCACAAAAAGAGCAGGTTGCATTTATGGTTCAGCGTCTTTTAGGAATTAAAAAGGAGATTAAACCTCTTGATATCTCCGATGCAATGGCCGTTGCTATTACACATGCCCAACGTGTAAAATTTCAAAAATAGACCTTACACACAAAACTAACATTTTTTTTAAAGATACTAATGCTTATATTTGGGATAAAATAGTCTCGAACTTAAAGACATCTTTTAAAGAGTGGCGAGGAGTTTAGGGTGGATGAAAAAATTATTTTAGCTTTAAAATCAGCAGAACAGACTTACATTTATAATAAAAACTTGAAACCTCAAAATGGTGTATTAAAGCTTGCCGGGCATATTCTGGCATTAAATGCTCTTTTTGAATCATTTATTTATTATGGTTTTGCGGTATCTCAAATTCCTGAGGTGGTCTGTGAGATTGATACAGATACATATTTATATGAGGCTTTGTTAGAACCTCATTTGAGAGTTGTTGATGATATAGAGATGATAGCGAGACAATATTCTTTGATGTACATACAGTATATTGCAAAGATCGCCCAAGGCACACAGAGTCAAGAGGCAGTACAAAACCTTTTTGCATAACCCCCGTAATACTAGCAGTTCAGTAGCAGTATTTAGGCTTTGTTCACAGTAAAGTCTACAAATTGGTAATCATAAGGATTTTTCTCGTCTTTAAAGTGTTTTTCCCGTTTAATTTCACTTAGTGAAAGATGTTTATACTCAGGAAACTGCGTGTCTCCATCTACGTTTAGATCGATAAAAGTAAGATAAAGTCTATCTGCTTTAGGAAGTGTTTGTGAATATAGGTAGCCACCACCTATGATCATAATTTCTTCTGAATCTTTAACCAGCTTTATTGCCTCTTCAAGAGAGCAAGCTGTTTCGCAACCCTCAATTTTATAATCTTTATCACGGCTGATTACAATATTTTTTCTACCCGGAAGGGGACGACCGATGGACTCATAGGTCTTTCTGCCCATGATAATAGGTTTTCCAAGTGTCACAGCCTTAAAGTGTCCAAGATCAGCAGGAAGATGCCAAGGCATTTGATTGTCTTTACCTATAACACGGTTGTTAGCCATGGCAGCGATAAGCGAGATAATGGGTTCATTAGGTGTCATTTTCTTTCCTAAACTGAAAAAGGGTAGGCAATAGGCGCATGGCACTCATAACCCGTTATTGAAAAATCATCCATTGTGACCCATGTCTCAAGGTCTTCCAGGGAGGTGATCTTTTCGCTAATATGCAATTGAGGCGAAGGAAAAGGTTCACGTTTAAGTTGGATATCACGCATCAGTTCCAATTGATCTTCGTAAATATGGGCATTCACGATCTTATGATAGGCAGTCCCCGGTTTTTTGCCAGTGATACGTGCCATTAAAGCTAAAAATACGAAGACCTGAACCTGATTAAAGTTCAGGCCAAGCGGTACATCACATGAACGTTGATACGACGTCAGATGAAGGGTGTCTCCAAGAAGGGAAAAGGTATGTGTATGCATACAAGGACGTAGACAGCCCATATGAAACTCACCAGGGTTGTAAAAGGTAATGATTTCTGCTCTGTCATCAATTCCATTTTTAAGGTTTTCAACAACTTTTTTGAGTTGATCAATAGTATTTCCCTCGGGTGTTTTCCATGACCTGGCCTGAACACCGTAAACACGGCCCATATCATCCTCACCTTTACGGTGTGGATTATTTAGCCAGGCTTCATTCAAGTTGGCATTTGCATCCCAGGTCTTTGTTCCCAAAGCGCGAAAGTCAGCGGCATTGTCATATCCACGGATATAACCTAAAAACTCTGCAATGGCGGACTTGAAGTAAGATTTTCTGGTTGTAATCATAGGAAATTCATTTTTCCCTACCTCATACTGAAGATCAGCATTAATAACAGTTAGACAGCGTTTGCCTGTACGTTCGTTTTCAATCCAAGTACCATCATTTATAATTCGCTTACATAAGTCTAAATACTGCTTCATTTCCTACCTTTGGTAATTGTAGATAAGATTATATACTAAAAAGGTTATAATACAATTAGAGGCGAAACTATGAAAATATTTATTTTAACAATAACAATTCTATTATTAGGTGGATGTAGTTCTAAAAGAATTACGGTAAACGGTCTTATGTGTCCAGAAGGTTATTCGACACCGCAGCAAACGGTGAAAGATTTTACACAATGTCAGTATTATGATGAGAAAAAAGCAGCTGAAGCATCGCATTCTCCCATTAATCCTGAGTGTATAAAATGCCTTGAAGAGAAAGGCTATGAACTCGAAAAATGAGAAAAATTAAAGTTCAGGATAGAAAATTACAAAATATTCTTAATAAGTGTTTTGTTTTAGTGCTATTTCTTTTTTTCATGGGTTGTGAGGGGTTTAGGCTTACAGGAAGTATGTGTGATAGCCTTCAACCGGGAGAAGTCTCTACTGAGTGTAGAGCCTATAATGATGAAGAAGCGACGAAAGCAAGTGAACATGATGTTGATGAGTCGGGTGAATGTTTGAAATGTAAAAAAGCTGAAAAGATAGAAATACGTCAGTGAAAATACAGGTAAATATTTCTCATATTTATTCTTCACCTGAACATCATTATTTTACCCGTGAGAAATTTGATGTCGGTTTGGCACAGACCTATGAACATAAAAAGGTTCAGCTTGAAGAAGGTAAGGGCATTGGAGGGGACAGGTTTGAGTTTTCCAAATATCCGCTTACTTTTATTTCTGATGAAGTGGCACGAGATGTTTGTAAGAAACTGGATCTTCCGTATAAACCTTCTTTGTTTAGACGAAATTTTGTAATTTCAGGGATTAATTTAAATCAGCTTATTGGCAAACAGTTTGTAATTTCAGGAGTGGGTTTTGAAGGCTTGGAGTATTGTGCTCCCTGCCCTTGGATGAATGCAGTTATGCAAAAAGGTGCCTACGGGCTAATGCGTGGACGCGGCGGACTTCGTGCAAAAGTGATAGATGCAGGAACGTTAATAACAGGCACTAACACACTTATTACGCAGGGTGAGTTTGCGTTAGTAAATCCTCTCGAAACGACAAAAAAACCAAGAATTCCATAGAAAGAAGAATGTATGCAAGCACACGAACGTTTTTTCGATATCTCAGATGACTTTAGGTCTCCTTATGCTCGTGACAGAGACAGGATCATTCATTCAGGATCTTTTCGAAAGTTAGAATATAAAACACAAGTGTTTTTAAATCAAGAAGGTGACTTTTTCAGGACACGTTTGACACACTCGATTGAAGTCTCACAGATAGCCCGTTCTATCTCTTCTCAGCTTGGCTTGGAAGAATCTTTAGCCGAAGCCATTGCCTTGGCGCATGATCTGGGACACACTCCTTTTGGTCATGTTGGCGGAGATGAACTTGATGAACAGTTAAGACAGGCCGGTTATAACAATGGGTTTGAGCACAATTATCAATCCTTCAGAGTGCTGACATCATTGGAGAAGCGTTACAAGGGTTTTAACGGGCTAAATCTTTCTTTTGCTACCTTGGAAGGTGTGTTAAAACATTCGTTTCCGTATGGTAAAAAGTTTTTCCCATCAGAAATTGACAAGATGTTCAAGCTGGATACACACCCTTCTATTGAGGCCATGGTAGTGGACAGAGCAGACGAGATCGCTTATATGAGCCATGATATTGATGATGGTATCCATTCGGGATTGATTAGCTTTGATACCCTTAGGGAGAGCGAATTGGCGCAGGAGGTCTTGGAGAAAGTCTATGCGGAAGGAATCAGTGAGGATGAAGACGAAATGTTCAGATATCGTTTCTCTTCACATTTTATTAATCATCTGGTGTATTCACTTTTAGAGTATTCAAGGGCCAGGGTGGATAATGCAAGGGTACTGTCCTCATGTATCTCGAGTTCTGAGCCTATTCCTATTGGATTTGAGCCTGCTTTGGAAACAAAGATAAAAAAGCTAAAGAAGATACTTTTTCAAGAACTTTATCAGCATAAAGAGATAGTAAGAAAGATGTATGCAGGCAAGAAAGCTGTACAAGGTCTTTTTGAAGCCTTGATGGATGAGCCTAAGATGATACCAAAGTATTATGCTTTACAGCTTGAATCACGCGCTAAGCACCGCGTTATAGCAGATTATATTGCCAGTCTTTCAGACAGAAGTGCTATGCAGCTTTATAATGAGATTTTTGGAAAGATATAAACGGGTTTAAAACCGTTTATTGTTTGAGGTTGATCAGTGTGTTTAGAAGCTGATCAGAGGTTGTAATCGTTTTACCATTTGCCTGATAACCACGTTGAATGATAATAAGCTGAGTGAGTGAACGTGATAGATCCACGTTTGAAGCTTCAAGGGCAGAAGACTGAATAAAGCCACGACCGCCGGTTGCTGCTGTTCCTCTAATAGGATCTCCTGAGTTTGCAGACTGGATATAAACATTTCCACCTTCTGTAGTTAAACCCTCGTTGTTAGCAAACTTTGCCATTGACATTTGAGCCAGACCAAAAGATCGGCCATTTGAAAATGAGCCGACAAGCGTACCACTTTGATCAATTCGTATGCCTAATAAGTCTCCACCGGTATAGCCATCTTGAGAGATTCCTGATGTGCTGGATTGGCTGTCAAAAGATGTCATACCATCAAATCCGTTGATTGACCCGAAAGCAAGTTCAATTTGCTGATTTGGAGTTGATCCGTTATTGGCCGTAAAGCTAATAGCCGGGATGTTAAATCCGGCCAATGCACCGTTTGTGTCAAATGTCATCGTTCCGGCCGGGTCTAAAATATTTTGAAATGGATTTGTTCCACCGATATCTGTTCCATTTGGCGTACTGACAATATAGTCCCATTGTGATCCAACGGCATCGGCTGTTTTTCTAAAATCAATCTTGACGGTATGTTTTGATCCAAGCGAATCAAATACATCAATACTGGACGAGTGGACTGCGGCATTAACGGCTTGGGATTGTTTTAGGTTGGTTGTACCTATGGCCATGCTGCCTGAAAGTGTTGCAAAATTAGATGTAAAAATTGGATTTTCAAGCGTATTTGCATCGGCAAGACCTACATTGCTTAGTGAAAGGGCACCTGCACCCGCACTGTTATCAATGGCGAACTTACCAGAAGCATCTACACCGACAGTCGCCCCAACAGATAATGTCGGATTAGCACCGTTGGATGTGATCCAATGTTCGACACTGGCTCTAAACTCATCTACAGTGTTAAAGTAGTATGCATCCGCACTTGCTCCACCTACAGGTAGAGTGGTGATACCTGCTGTACCACCGTTACCACCGTTTGTATCTATATCGGTAAGGGTATCGGTATACCTAAACTCTGCAAAGGTTGTTCCGCCGTCCGTACTAAGAAGGAAGCCTTGTCCCCCTGTAACAGGACCTGTTGCGGCAGGTATAAGCGCAAAGGCTTCACCGCTCGCATTAAACATTACACCCATATCTTCAGATATTGTGGTAGCAGGGAATCCCGGTTTACCGACAATAGTACCTGCAGCACCACCGCCATTTGAGGTGATCTCATAAGTCGGACTGTATTGCTCTACAGTGGCTCCGGCATTTAGGTTTGCTTTTAAAGTAATTTCGCTCGAAGCATTAGCCGGTGTTGTGAGACCGGGAGGGATAGTGATACTCTGAATCGGCGTGTTTGAATCAACAAGTCCTGTTGTACCATCACGTAACCAACCCTGGGCGATAAACCCGTTATTATCTACAAAGTTTCCACCTGCGTCAAACTTGAAATCCCCTGATCGTGTATATTTATAAGAATTCCCTCCATCGGCACTGACGACAAAGAAACCATCACCTTGAATAGCAACATCGGTGTTTTTATCCGTGTTTTGGATGGAGCCTTGGGAGTGAATAGTTGTCATAGAGGAGATGGTTGAACCTAACCCGACTTGAACTGCATTTTGTCCGCCAAGGGCACCTTGAGGTGCGGTTGCAATTTGATTGGTTTGAGCAAGTAGGTTGGAAAAGTTTGCCCGAGCGTACTTAAATCCGACAGTGTTTACGTTAGCAATGTTATTTGACTCAACATCCATAGCGATTTGATGGGACTGAAGGCCAGATACGCCTGAATAAAGTGATTTTAGCATGATTTATCCTTTTTCTAAAAAACTGACAGTGAGTGTATGGATATATTAGACACAAGCGTCCTGCTTTTTACTAGTATTAAATAAAAGCAAAGTTTGTTCCAACTTTAGTAAAATAGTATAAAGAATATTGATATAAATATATATAAGGTTTTTGAGCTTTATAACATAAGGGTTGTTTTGGGAAGGGATGGTTTAATGCAGGTCAGTGAAGACACACACCTACATACTTAGGGCATTTTGAAGCATTTGATCAGCAGTAGAGATTGTTTTTGCAGTAGCATCATAAGAACGCTGCATGACGATAAGTTCAGTCAGGGCTGTTTCCAAAGTCACATTTGACGTTTCAAGAGAACTTGATGATATTTTTCCATTCTCTTGCGCATAAAATATAGGATTTCCACTGTTGGCTGAAGTTTTAAAAACGTTCCCGCTAACAGGTTCAAGACCGTGATCATTTTGAAAATGATAGATGGCGACTTTTCCAATAAGGGAGCTTTGTCCATTTGAAAAGGAAGCGACAATATCGCCATTTTGCTGAAATCCATATCCATCAATTTCACCGCCAACGGTACCATCTTGTGTAGCGGTTGACGAAACACTTGCTCCTGCCGAGGAGATGAGACCATCGAAGCCTTGGCCTAAATCGGTAGTTACCGGGGCTCCATTATTATCTAAAGAAGGTAATTGAAAATCGAGTATGCTTCCTGTATCACTAAAGTTAGCCGTACCGGTTTGGGTGTCATAAAGTGTTCCCGTGCCACTAAATGAATCATAGTCTGCGCTTGCAATGGTTGCCGTAATATTCCATTGAGTACCTATGGCAGCCTGAGGGACTACTTGTTGGAAAACTAAGGTTAGATTGTTACGTTCACCACTAGGTGAGATGACTTCTGAACTTATTGATTGGGCAACATTTTCAATACCAATATTACCTGAAAAAGAAGCTGTCATCGTTGCTTGTGGTGGATAGGCAAAACGCGTTGGAAACTCTAATGATCCCTGGGCATCTGCACCCGTTAGTGCAAGGTTGCTAAGACTATCGGTTAATACGTACGCACCCAAGGTCCCATCACTATAAGCATAAGCGGGGTCGTAAACAAAGTTATTTCCAGGGGTTCCTGCAACGAAAAGACCTCCTGGATTAACCAAGTTTGAACTCGAAGCGTTTACATCGGTTTGACCTTCAGGTAAGAAGGCATCATATCCAAAATCACCTGCTCGGGAGAAAAGAAGGTCATCTCCATTAAGAAGACCAAACCATCCATCATTACCTTGTATGGAGAGATCTGTACTTCTGTCTGTCTGGCTGTATGAGCCTGTTTTCAAGTCCAGAGCTGTTGCGCTTACGCGAACGCCTAATCCGACTTGTGTAGGAACATCGGCGATACCGTTGCCCATTGTTTTCTCAAAGAGATTTGAAAATTCTACCCGTGAGCCTTTAAAGCCGACGGTATTTACATTAGAAACATTATTGGCAAGGACGTCAATACCTGTTTGAAAGGATTGTAAGCCACTGACACCGGCGTAGATTGACTGGATCATAATATTTTCCTTATTCTACTGGTAGATTTCTTTTATGGACTCAAACGGTACGTAGGAAGAACCAAGTTTTAAGAGGCTTTTTCCATCTTCAAATCGTACGGATTCAATTGGGTAGGCACCAGCACGTGTTGTTAGGGCTTTTCCATCGGGGTTTGTATAAGAGGCTTCGATATAGTAAACTCCTGAATCTGCTGCACTCCCTCCGTCAGTGACACCGTCCCAATCAAAAGAGTAGACACCCTTGTCATTGGGGGTAATAGGAATAGTTCTGGTAATATTGCCATTTGAATCTTTGATTTCTATATCTCCAGAAGCAATAGCCTCCGGAAAATATACTTCAAAACTGGGTGACTGGCCTTGTTCAAAGATCATGCCATTGCTACCTGTATCGGCAACCTTGCCAATGGCGGCGACAGAGCTGAACTGTGAATTTGAAAGTAGAGAGTCAGATAATGAAGCAAGCGCCTTGTTTGTGTTTTCAGAAGACTCCAGTGTCGCTAACTGGGAAGTCTGCGCTAGAATCTTTTCTGAATCCATCGGCTCAGTTGGGTCTTGGTATTGAAGTTCTACAAGAAGAAGCTTTAGAAAATCATCTTTACCTAAAATACCGTTCGGGTTGGTTCCTGCTGGTGAATCGAGTAGATTGCTTGATGTTGCTATTTCTGATACTGCCATAATAAATCCTTTGTTTTATATATATCGTGGGACAACGATTTCGAGTGCTGTTGCCACTTCTGTAAACTCGTCATCATAGTCTTGGTACTCTTCATAAGAAAGTCCTGCTTGTTTTTGTTCTTGCTTATGCTTTTGTTGGTCTTGTTGATGTGAGCTAAAGTTCATGGAGGCATCCCCAAGACCCTGGGCAGAGAGTTGGGCCTTTAGCTCATGTGAGTTTTGCATCATAACGCTCAGTGCTGTGGTATTGGCATTGATATTGATATGAACATTATTACCGCGTTGAACAAGAGTAACTTCCATATCACCGAACTTTTGAGGATTCAGCTGCATTTTAATACGTGTGAAGGGAGGTTTGTAGTTCTCAACACTCTCTTTCATACTCTGAGCAACATGCTGGATTAACTGTTTTGCCTCTGTCACTTTCTGAGATAGATGCTCCGTCTTAGTTTGAGATATGAGTTGCGTTTTATCGGGTCCCTTTTCTGTATCAAGTTTAGATGTCAGTTCACTTTCTATAGTCTGCTCACCTTCTTCACCATGTAACAGGGCATTGATAGAAGCATTGAACAGAGGTGTGTTGGCTGTTTTGATATTATCTTGTACGGGTCTCTCATCAAGAAGGACAGTTTCAGGGGCCTTGTTGAGTAGGGCATTGAGGGGCTTTTCGGTTTGTTTTTCCGGCTTTATTGCAGAAGTCGGTTTAACAAGTTGACTCGTAGAGTGTGGTAAGACAGTTTGTGTTAATGGACTTGCTTTGGCAATCTGAAGTGCTTGGGATAACTCTTCTTTGAATACGGTTTGAGGTAGAGACTCAAAACGGATTGCTTTTACATCTATTCCTGACTTTTCAGCAAGTTTAATGAGTCCACCAAGCGTTTTTGGTAGATCTTTTATGTCTGTTTTAAGAGCAATCTGTTCTTTTAAGAAGGATTTTGCTTCACCGATAAGTTGTTGAAGGTCCTGTTTAAATGTTTTGACCGGTAAAGCCTTAATAATATCAGTGTGAATTAGCTCTTCATCATCAAGGTTTTCCTGACCCAGATTAAAAAGTTTTTGTAGAGGAGACTTCTCAGAACTTTTTTCATCTTTTACTTTTTTATCAGGTATGAGGAGTTCATTTACGGACAGCTCACTTGTGTCTGCTTTAGGGGTAAGCTTTAGGTCTATATCTTTACCCTTGCCAAAAGAAAAAGATTGAAGCATGAGTAAAAATTTATCATCTTTGGCATTAGTTTGGATGTTGAGAATATTCGATAAAACTGCATTTGGTTTATCTGCTTTTTCGGTAGATAGTCCAAGCATAGTTTCTCCTTTCTGGCACTAAATGCCGATACCCCTGTTGCTGAAGTGTAAGGGGGTATATCTCTATATTGTAAAGATAGAAAGCAAGTATTATTCCATATTGTGTTGTTTTATTTCAAATTTATTATTAATACTCCAGATATCAATCTTATGCGTTTGACTGACACTTTGGAGTCTACGAAGGTATTTTATATCTTTTTCCTGATTCTCCATGATAAGCAACACCGCCGGCTTTCTTGAGGTTTGTTGTGCATAATATAAGGACTGTCCTATACTCTCCGCCCATTTTTGCGCAAAGTCTACCTCGATAGCATAATCGTCTATTAGACAGTCTACACGTGTTTTGTCTTGGAGGGAATATTCTGTCACACCACCGAGTATCTTACAAAAATGTTCTTGGTAGACTTTTTCCTTATGAAGGTGTTTGCTAAAGAGGAGCGCTGAGGAAAGAAGCAGCAGGAAAAAGATTTTAGACATTGGTTTTGGTTTCTATAAGTTGTGTGACGCAGCTTTCTATCATAGAAAAAACTTTGTCGAAACCTTCAAAACCAGGAAAAAAGAAAGGATCAGGTACATCTTCATTCTTATGCCCGAAATGACCGAGTTTAATCAGGTTTTTCGCGCCCATACTTTTGAGGTTGTCATAATTGCTTTGATCTAATGCCACGATAAGTTCATAGGTGTGTAGATCTTCTTGCGTGACTTGACGACCTTTTTGTTGTGAGATGTCCACGCCATTGGATAAAGCGACTTTAATAGAGTGCTCACAAGGTGCTTCGCCGATGTGCCAATCGCCCGTTCCGGCTGAGTCGACTTTTATGTCAAGAGCTTTTTCCAGAATGAGTTTTTCAGCGATACCTTGAGCAAGTGGCGATCGACAGATGTTTCCAAGGCAGACAAAGAGAATAGATTTCATGGATGAACCCTGTTTTTTTTGAAATTATACTTTGTTAAGCATATTGCGAGCCTAATTTATACTGCAGCTTAGAAAAAGTTCCAAGAAGGGTCAATATTCTTCATTGTATCCAATAGCTTTTGCCCTTAATGTTGCCCAATAAACCCAGGCAATAAAGATAAGCTGCAGGGGAAGGCGCAGATATAAATATAAGGGGGTGTAATTTGGAAAATACTCAGGATTAATAGCCATATGAATATTAGCTGGAAAGATAGCAATCAAGAGTATGACAAGACCATAACCGGAAAGTTTTCGAGTCTTTGCAAAGAGTAGACCAATAGCACCAATGATTTCAAAAAAACCGGTGATATTAGAGAGTTCATATCGCAAAGGCAAGAAAGGCGGGATTATGGAGACATAAAAATTTGGATTGGCAAAATGGTTCAAGCCCGCGAGAAGGAACATTAGTATCAATAAAAGCAGGCCTGCTTTTCTTAAAAGTGTATGGGGTAAATTAAACATATGGTCATTGTATATTAAGTTTTCTTATATAAATATATTAAATAATAATTTTTAATGAAAATTTTAATTTAATTGAGAGATGATGCTTCAACTAGGCTATAATAAAATACAAAATGTAATTAATAAGGCTCCTAATGTCATTTCAATCTCTTGTCAATCGTATTGAAACCTTACCTCCTTTGTCTGATTCTGCTCAGAAGATAATGAAACTGTATACTCAAAGTGAAGATGATATAGATGTACGTAAACTTACCCGTTTGATAGAAGACGATACCCTTTTAACAGCCAATATCTTGGGAATGATAAATGATCCGAAGTTCGGATTTAAAAACAAGATAACTTCTGTATCGCAGGCAATCACGCTTTTTGGTTCACGAATTATGAAAGGATTTATCCTCTCGTTTGTTATGAAAGAACACATCAGACTGGATATGAGTGCCTACGGAATGAGTAATGAAAAGTTTAACGATATGTGTCATCTTCAGGCCGCACTTTTATTTCAATGGTATATGGCTGTTGATATTCGTAGAGCGCAGGTGTTAGTTCCCTTATGCCTTATTATGGAGACAGGTAAGGCCATCTTTGCGCAAGAGATGAGAGAAAGTGATTATGCCCACCTGTTTACCGAAGAGATCTATTATGCACAGAATATGGAAGAGGTAGAGCATAAGTATTCAGATACGACTTCTTATTACATAGGTGGTCTTTTGTTTGAACACTGGAATTTTTCACAACGCTATATAGAGATCATGAAGTCTATGGATTTTGATGAAGACGGATATGATGTGGATCAGCTCGATCTTGATATCTTAGATGTTATTCGTACTGCCATTAATATAAAGGGCTTTTTAACAAAAGAAACCATGGAAAAAGCGTCTGCCCTTATAAAAGAGCTTAGAATGGATGAGGCTGCATTTATGAAAGCGGCACTGCGAATTAAAAATGCCTATGAAGATACAAAACGACTGAAGGGAGTTTCCTGAAAACGACTGAAGGGAGTTAAGTAAGCATCTCTTCAAACTTTTCTTTAATATCTTGTGGAATAGCTCGGGCTCTTTCACCTTCATAATCGACTAAGACCCATACGGTACTGGCTTTGGCTAAAATTTTGTCATCTCGTTTGCATTCATAACAACGTGTTATACGTGTTGGTGTCACCTTCTGGATCCATGTGTTGATAAGAAGTTCATCCCCTTGGTAAGCCGGTGCCATATACTCGATGTTATGTGATTTAGCTACCCAGGCCAGACTCATAGACTTACATACTTCCATTCCCCAGCCTAAGTCTTCAGCGTGAGAAATTGCTGCGTCTATAAACCATTGAAGATAACGAAGATTATTGACATGTCGGATGTAGTTTTTTGGATCTTCGTTAACGATAAAGCTGTGTTGGAATAGCTTGGGATTCACAGTTTTTGTACAATAACACGAATAACAAGGGCATCTCCCTGATGACCGTTTCCTTCATCCAAAGGAACATCAGCCTCTTCCAGTGTAAGTATCTTACATTCTTCCATAGAGAAAATAGATTTTAAAGAAGCTAGCGTGTAAAGCAGAGAGGGCTTTTTCGGCCCGCCACTCTCTCTTGGCATTTGATTTATGGAAAAAAATTCCCCGATAAAATAGCCTTGAGGGTTTAAAGCATTGATGGCTTTTTGGAAGGCTTTGGTACGAAGAGGATCTTCGAGGTGAAGGTAAGAGGTGACAACAGCATCATAGTGTTCTTGGGGATTCCATTGTTCTAGATCAAGAAGTTCTACTTTAAAACTAACATTTCGTTTGGAAGCCATAGACAAGGCTTTCGTCATACCAATAGCCGATGCATCAAGCGCAGTAACCTCAAAACCTTTGTCTGCAAGATAAACAGCATTTCTCCCCTCGCCCTCACCTAAACATAAGACCTTTCCGTGGGGAGCTAACAGATCTGTTTTTGACTCAATGAAAACGTTTGGTTCAAATCCGTAAAAGTATCCCTCGCGTGAGAACTTCTCATCCCACATCTGACCGATAGTTTTTTCCATGTATCACCTAATTACTTATAATTTTATTCTCGCTTGTGTCTGAAGGTCTTTCCTTCGCAAAACTGCCACGGCTACTTTTTTAAAGTCCATTTCATTTTTGTACCCCGTTTAAAACCGGGACAAATTCACACTCTTCGAGTTCTTCGGCTTGAAGAGAGCTTCCTTGTTTAGTGAAGCGCGTTATTACTTGCTTACCATTTTTTTCCATAGGAGCGACAATGATACCATTTGGAGAAAGCTGATCGATGAGCTTTTGGGGAATATGTGTTGCCGAGGCTGAAAACAGGATCCTATCATAAGGGGCGTATTGTATCCAGCCGCCTTGACCGTCATCTGTTCTGGTGTGAATGTTGGAGATATTGAGATTTCTAAAACGTTGTTTGGCTTCTATCATAAGGGGCTCAATTCTTTCGATAGTAAAGACACGGCGGAAGAGTTTGGAAAGAACAGCGGCTTGATAGCCACTTCCGCAACCGACTTCCAGAACAGAGTCTGCCCCTTGAGGATAGAGGTATTCACTCATCTTGGCTACCGTTAAAGGAGAAGATATCCATTGATTCGCACCTATAGGAAGAGCATCAAGCTTGTACGCATTATGTCTAAAGCCGGTAGGAACAAAGGCTTCTCTATTATTGAGAGCAATTGCCTTGTATACGGCGTCACTGAGTGCAAATTTTATATTGATTTCTTCGGCAAGTTTAGCGTTTTTTATCGCAGTCATTTTTTCTTGCATTATTTCCCTTGAATACCTACGTCTAGGTATCTACGCATCTTACGCGTTTCTTGTTTGTCATATGGGCTTAATAAGCAAAGAGCATTCCCATTACGTACTGCCTTGCCAAAGGGAGAAATAATTCCACTCATAGAGGTAGAATTCTCATTCGAGGCATCCGAGCCCAAGACATAGCACTGGTTCATTACAGCCAGAGCTTCTGTTAGGACTTTAAAGTTTTCGCTCCGGTTTCTTCCCCAGCGTGCAGGAACCAAGATTATATCAGCGCCTTCGAGGTCTTGCCAGTACTGTTTAAAGCGTAATTCAAAACATATCATCAGACCAAATTTGATTCCATCAATCTCAAAGAGAGGAAGGTGTGCATCCTTTCCTTGGCTAAAGTATTTATGCTCATCGCCGAGCTTAAATAGTCTGTTCTTGCACTGTTCATGGACGATCTTTTCTTTATGTAAGACCTTTGCCACATTAAAAAACTTTCCATACTCTCTTTTTTCGATTAGAGTAAGGGTGATAATACGTGTTTTAGAGAGTTTTAAAAGTGTGTCCAGAGCCTTGGATCCAAAGGCAGAAGCTGCCTCAAAATTTCCATAATCAAAGTTTGTTAAACAAACTTCGGGAGCAAGAATAATAGTATCTTCCGGAGTCTCTTCAATAAGGTCTATAAGTGTCTGAAGGTTATGGTCATAATCATCAGTAGATTCAAACTGTAAAGTAGCTAGAAGTCGTTTAGGCATGTTTAGTAGGGAACAGAGAAAACTCTGTTTTCCTAGAAGTCGTCAAAGTCTAAAGAACCTTTGGAGTAGTTGGCTACGGTTCCCTCGAAGAAGTTTGTTTTTTGGTCGTTGAACTTAGAGAAGTCGTCTACCCATTTGATAGGATGGCTAACATTATAAAGTTTTTCAAATCCAACAGCACGGAGCCTCTCATCTGCAAGATATTTAATGTACTGTTCAAGAATACCATCAGTTAAACCAAGGATCTGGCCCTGAGTGATATATTGACCCCATTCAACTTCAAGTTCTACAGCATTTTCAAACATGGCGTAAACGTCATCTTTGAGCTTATCTGTGAAAAGCTCAGGACGTTCACGTCTTAGTGTATTGATGATATTTTGAAAAAGTGTCAGGTGTGTTACTTCATCACGCTGAATAAAACGTATCATCTGTGCTGAGCCTAGCATCTTACCTGCACGTGCGAGGGTATATAGGTATGCAAATCCGCTGTAGAAATAGATACCTTCAAGAATCTGGTTTGCGAAACAGGCCTTCAAGAAGTTTGTTTCTGTCGGGTTTTCAGTTAGCTCAGTAAAAACAGCAGCAATAGCATCATTTTTATGTTTGAGTTTCATGTCCGAACGCCATAAATTATAGATCTCATCAGAATTTTGAGAAATGGAGTCCACCATAACAGCATAAGACTGTGAATGTAGGGCTTCCTCAAAAGATTGACGAACCAAAATCAGGTTGACTTCCGGAGAGGTCACATAAGGATTGACATTATCGATCAGATTATTGGTTTGCAGTGAGTCCATAAAGATTAACTGGGCTAAGGCTTTGTCATAAGCCGATTTTTCCGTATCAGTGAGTCCTTTGTAGTCAAGGGCATCGCGGGTCATGTCAACCTCTTTTGGAAACCATGTGTTATTTAACATCATTTCCCAAAGATTATAAGCCCATTGGTACTTAATATTATTTAATTCAAATATTCCCGTCGGGTTTCCGCCGAATATTTTACGGTCTTTTACATGTTCAGTTGAATCGGGATTATATATCTTTTTTCTATCCATAGTAGACGTCTTTCGTTAGGTGATTCTCAGCAAAGTACTCTTTGCCATTAGTTCAAAAATTATACATTATCTATGACCTATTTAATCTTTAAAAAGAAAAGAATTTTTACTTTTTTTTGCTACACTGAGGACACGAAATAAAACATTCCCATGCAGAGCACTTTAAGGGCAAAATATGCTAAAAAAATATAGTTACCTTTTTTCACTTTTTCTTATTTTATCACTTTCATTAGAAGCGAAATCTTTACTTTATAAGGTGAGTTCAAAGAACAGTACGGTTTATATCTTAGGCTCTATACATTTGGCCAAGCCAGAACTCTATCCCTTAGATAAAGAAATAACAAAGGCTTATACAAACAGTGAGGTTCTTGTTGTTGAATTAGATCCTTCTTCTACAGAGTCAATGGCGACTATACAAGAGACAATGCTTAGCTTGGGATTGTATCCTCCAGGGAAGTCTTTAAAGACGGAACTCTCTGCAAAGACCTACAAGGCATTAGATGAGTATATGAGTAAAATAGGGATGCCTGTCTCTTCTGTTGAGAGTATGAAGCCCTGGGTGGTTATGCTTCAATTGACGGTCACGGAGATGATTCGACTGGGTTATTCTCCTGATCTGGGTGTGGATAAACATTTTTTAGATCTGGCAAAGGCTGAAGGAAAAAATGTTATTTCCCTGGAAACAGCACAAGAACAGATGTCGCTTTTGGCCAAGGATGACAAGCAATTTCAGGATAAACTTCTTCTATACACCTTAGAATCTATGCAGGAGATGGAACCGATGCTCGATGAGATGTTTATGCATTGGCAAAAAGGTGACGCGCTTGCTTTTGACAAGATCATGTCCATGCCTCTTGAGACAGACCCCAGTCTAAATGAGATCTATGATGATCTGATCATTCAGCGCAATTATAAGATGACACGGAAGATAGAAGAATTTTTAAAGACAAAGAAAAACTATTTTGTCGTGGTCGGTTCAGGCCATGTTGTTGGCAAAGAAGGGATTGTAAATTTGTTAAAACGAAAAGGTTATAAACCCACACAAAAGTGAGTTTTACAGATGCCTCTTAAGAAGAACAGCTGAGTTTTAGATTCTGATAGTTAGAAGGGGTAGCCTCTGCATATTTTTGGAACTCAGGATGTTCATCATAAGGGTTTTGCGCTAAGAAAAGAAGGTCGTTGACCAATGAGTTATCACCGTTTTCCGCCTTGTCTATTGCTTCTTGCAAGATGTGGTTTTTCAAAATATATTTTGGGTTTGTCGCAAGCATCTTCTTATTTCTTTCTTTTGAGCTTTCAAGTTTTAAACGTTTGTCATATTCATCTAGCCATTGAGACATTGGTAGCTGTTGGTCACACATCTCTAACACACTTGTTTTATCTCCGTTATAATGACTTAAGGTTCTAAAAAAAGCAGTGTAGTCTACTTTTTGAGAGGCCAAAAGAGCTAAAAGGTCTATGATATGTGTCATGTCATTTTCATCTTCTTTTTCAAAACCAAACTTAGCCCGCATAAGTTCCATATATTTGTCTGTATACAGTTCTGCAAAGTTTTCTAAGGCCTTTTCACTTCTTTGTAGGTTAAGGATCGGGGATAAGGCACGTGCGAGCATTGATAGATTCCAGTAGGCTATGGGAGGCTGATTTCCAAAGGAATATCGGCCGTCTCTGTCTGTATGATTACAAACATAATCAAAATCATATGAATCCAAAAATGCATAAGGACCGTAGTCAATAGTCAAAGAAGCAATAGACATATTGTCTGTATTCATAACGCCATGGTTAAAGCCTATTGATTGCCAGTATGCAAGAAGTTCTGCTGTGCCTTTTACAATCTCTTCATACATAAGAAAATACGCATCTTCTTTTCCTTGTAGATGGGAGAAGCTTTGTTTAAGAACATAATCAGCAAGCTGTTCAAGCTTATCATGATTGCCACTGTAGTAAAAATATTCAAATGTTCCAAATCTGACCCATGAAGGTGACATTCTCAGAACAACAGCACCCTTTTCCCATTTTTCTCTTGGAACATTCTCATCTGAGCCAATAATTGCTAAGGCTCGCGTTGTAGGTACGCCCAGAGCATACATTGCTTCAGACATCAAGTATTCACGAATGGAAGAACGTGTCACGGCACGTCCGTCTCCTTGACGTGAGTAAAGAGTGGGACCTGCTCCCTTAAGTTGTAGGTTCCATCCTTGGGTCTCTCCAAGGTTAATCGCACGACCATCTCCCAGGCGAGGTACAAAATGGCCAAATTGATGACCGGCATAACACATGGAAAAAGGCTCTGAGCCTTCAAGAAGATTGCTTCCGTTAATAAAGTCAACTAAGTCTTGACAGTTTTCTTCCTCTATATCTAAGTCGATAAGTTCAGCGGCTTTAGGGTTAAAGCTCATCAGATAAGGCTGTTTCAGGGGAGTAGGGTTAGTATTGTCATAGAATATAGAGTCTAACTGTTTATAAGATGTTGATAGTTTAATGTCATGTAATTTCATGAGTGTATTTTTACTGTCTTAGGCTTATATCTTTCATATTGGTAAAGATTAATACTTAGGAGTAAGCTTTATTTTGGCCGTTAGTAAGTATAACAATTTTGTGATTATGAGGTCTTGCTTCTCATCTAGTAAGGCTATTACGACGAAATTTATAAGATTTTTGTCATCCTTTGTTATAATAGAGCCATAATGATAAAATCAAAATTTTTAAACAGATTACTGACGGCAGACATTGTTTATGATAAGTACAGTCGAAACTATCGGCGCTTGATCCTCTTGAATATCTTATTGTATGTTACGGTGATGATGTCCGCGATCTTTGCCTTTGTTAATATTTTTAAGCTTGGAGATTATCTTATCGGGAGCATGGATTTCTTGGTGATAGCTTCTCTCGTATGTGCGATCTATGACGTCCATAAATATAAACGCCTTCACAGGGCAATAAATATCTTTATAGCCATTCTCTTTGTGTTTTTACTTTCGCTTGCTTTGATGAATCAGAATGAGAGTTATGGCCTGATCTGGACATTCTTCTTCCCTTTAGTGACTATCTTGCTTGTGAATAGGAAAAAAGGACTTTGGATTGTCAACTTCTTTTATCTTATCTTGTTCTACTTTGCGTATAAGGGTATTGGTGTTTGGCAGCATACGCATTGGGATTTTGTTAGTTTTATGCGTTTTTTCGCTGCTTCAACTACCTTGACCTATGTTGCGTACTTTATGGAGTATTCGCATGAACTTTCAGAAGATATGCTGGACGCGACACGTCTAAACGAAGCTGAGAATATAAAGAACTTGAAAGAACTTGCCATAAGAGATGCCTTAACACAACTTTATAACCGACGCCATCTTCATGATGTTTTTGACAAAGAGTTTCAAACGGCACAACGGCATAACTATTTTTTCGGTTTTTTTATCTTAGATATTGACTTTTTTAAGCAATATAATGACACTTATGGGCATCAAAAGGGCGATGATGCCCTGGTTGCCTTAGCGCATGCCTTACAAGAGTACATGCGACGCAGCGAAGATTTTGTTTTTCGTTTGGGAGGAGAAGAGTTCTGTGGAATCTGTATTAGTGATGATGAATCAAAGATACAAGCACAATTAAAAGTGTTGGTACATGCTGTGGAATCACTTCAAATTCCTCACACATCCTCACCTATCTCAAACGTTTTAACGATATCCATGGGTGCGAAGATTATAAAAGAGTATAGTGAGTATACGTTTGATAAACTTTATAAGGAAGCTGATGAAGCACTTTATAAGGCTAAAGAGGAAGGTCGAAATCGCATAATATTTTCTTAAGGGAAGCGCCTAAGCGACTCAATATTTATTGCCACCTCAGCGTCAGTTTCATTAATTCCATCCGACTTATTAATAATTGATTAACTAATTTCGTTTAAAATTATTAAATTGATTTTCTAGGATGGAAATATGATTAGAGATATTTTATTTGTATTTATGGTCTTAAGTGTCACTGTATATGCACATTCTTATAAAAGTACGATCATTGATTTTATTGAGGTGAGTGAAGAAGAGGAGGAAGAATCTTCCCTCTTAGAAGAGACATATCTGCAAGCAAGCCTAAAGGCCTTGCTTTAACGGCTAGCGCGCTTACGCTCAGCTTCTGTAAGCATGCGCTTACGGATACGTACACTTACTGGAGTGATCTCAAGAAGTTCATCATCTTCGATCCACTCAAGAGCTTTTTCAAGATTCATGTCACGTGGTGGAACAAGTTTGATCGCTTCATCAGCTCCTGATGAACGAACATTCGATTGGGCTTTTCCTTTAATAGGATTCACTGTAAGGTCATTTGAACGTGAATGCTCACCAATGATCATACCTTCATATACCTTGTCTTGTGGTTTAATAAACATACCGCCACGGTCTTGAAGGTTAAAGATCGAGAATGCAAGGGCTGTACCATTTTCCATTGAGATCAATGCTCCATACTGGCGAGATTCAACAGTACCAGAGTAAGGGCGGAATTCTAAGAAAGAGTGATTTAGTACACCCTCTCCTTTTGTGTCTGTTAGAAACTGTCCACGGAAACCGATAAGACCACGAGCTGGGATTTCGAATTCGATTCGCTGGAACCCTTCACCCATAGGAAGCATAGATTTCATCTCTGCCTTACGTTTACCAAGGCGCTCGATAACTGTACCACCGTGTGTTTCGGGAACATCGATCACCAAGTGCTCAAATGGTTCACATTTAACACCTTCGATCTCTTTAACGATAACCTCAGGACGAGAGATACCAAATTCGAAACCTTCACGTCTCATATTCTCAGCAAGTACAGTAATCTGAAGCTCACCACGACCTGATACTTTAAACTTACCTTCTCCAACAGTTTCACATTTCATTGCAACGTTGGTTGTCATTTCAGCTTCAAGACGTTCACGAATCTTGTTTGATGTAACGTGTTTGCCTTCTTGACCAGCAAGAGGAGAATCATTTACAGAGAAAACAACAGTAAGTGTTGGCTCTTCAACGTGCATAGGATCTAGTGCAACCGGATTAATTGGGTCACAGATAGTATCACCAACGTCAACCGTTTCCATACCAGCGATAGCAACGATATCACCTGCTTCTGCTTCTTGAATTTCCATACGGTTAAGACCGTGGAAACCGATAAGTTTAGAGATCTTACCGTTAATCATTTCACCGTCAGCTTTTGCAAGTTTAACAGCATCACCTTTTTTGAGTCTACCGTTGAAGATACGAGAAATACCGATCTTACCAACATAGTTATCATAATCAAGTGTGAAAACCTGTGCTTGTGCAGGATTGTCTGGAGAACCTTCTGGTTCAGGAACATGCTCCAAGATAGTTTCGAAGATACACTGGAAATCTCCCCCTTCTTCACTCATGTCCATTTTTGCGATACCATCACGAGCAGCTGCATAAATAACAGGGAAGTCTTGTTGATCATCTGTTGCGTCCATTGCAGCAAACAGGTCAAACATCTCATCAACAACACGATCTGGATCAGCAGAATCTTTATCGATCTTGTTAATTACAACAATTGGTTTTTTACCAAGAGCTAGCATCTTCTTAACAACGAACTTAGTCTGAGGCATAACACCTTCATAGGCATCAACAAGTACAAGTACACCATCAACCATCTTAAGAACACGTTCAACTTCACCACCGAAGTCAGCGTGACCCGGAGTATCGATAATGTTAATCTTGTGATCTTTATAACGAATCGCAGTATTTTTAGAAAGAATCGTGATACCACGCTCTTTTTCTAATGCATTTGAATCCATTGCACGTTCTTCATGAGATTCGTGATCTCCATAAGTTCCTGATTGTTCTAAAAGACCATCAACAAGTGTTGTTTTACCATGATCAACGTGCGCGATAACAGCGATATTTCTGATTTTTTGCATAAAAGCTCCAGAGTTTGTACTCGTAATTTGAATGAGCAAATAGGTGGCTCATTTGTCGAGTAGCTAATTTTTTTGAAATTTTAGCAAAACTTTACTTTAATTTATCCCAAAAAAAAATAATAATGTGTATAATAGGAACATAAGACTTTTACCTTCTCTTTTTCTGCAGCTCATTTATAAGCTAGAAGTCCACTATATAACGAGGTCAGCACCGATGAGATACATCTTGATTTTTATTATTTTTGTTAGCCTGTCCTATGGAGCAGGTGTAAACGAACTGCTCTTTTCAGAAACAAACACGACACAAGAAATACAAAAGATACGTGCGGAACTAGCAAATGTTAATCCTTCTACTACAGAAGGACAGAATAAGCTAAACATACAAAAACTTTTTCTTTCAAAACTTTCAAAACTTGCAACTACTAGTCCTAAAGACCCGGTGAAAGTATATGCTGTATCGAAAAAAAAGACATTGACTCAACAAGAATTTTTAGACTATTTTGATACTGTTGCCGAGAATGTAAGGGATATGAGGTATGCGGAGAATGGACTCGATGTTCTGCGTACTCGTCTTTCTGATATTAAAGCTAATCTTTCGGGGTTAAGCCCTGATGCGAAAAGTGATATCCTTCAGGGGCAGCTTGAATATGCGTATTATAAATGGAAATTTATTTTAAATGAACGTAAGATTAAGGCGTATAAAACTTACCTTAAAGCAGAAAAAGAATCTTTTTTGCGTGCTTTTAAAAATACAAATATAGACGTTAAGATGTTACAAAAACAGGAGCAAAAAGAAAACGCTCAGTTGCAGACCCTGTATCAAAAGAAAGTTTATCTAGAATTGCAACTGGAAAAAGAGACGATCTTGGTTGCGAGTAAAAAAAAGGTGGATGTCAAAGTCGATCTAAATCAGACTGCACTTCTTGCTGATTTAAAAGATAAGGATAAAAACTGGAAATACAATTTTCTACTTGGTGAGCTTGATTCGATAAACAAAAATATATCGAAGACCATTAAAAGAAAAAATAACACTTTGTTACTACAACAGATTAATAACCTGAATGAAAATGATCTTGATAGTTATATTATTATACGGGGGATCATGCAAAATCATGCAGGGGACCTTTCTGTAGAAGATAAGAAGACATTCGACTTACAGTTCGAGATGATGGAATGGCTTAAGTACCAAGAGATAGGAAGTTTTACGGCGTTTTTTTATGATTTTCGTACTTGGCTTGATACTAGCTATTCAGCAACGATTACGTATTTTAACGAGCCTCTTTTTTATTTAAGTGAACAGGCCGTAAGAATAATGGATATCTTACAGATGATTATGACCATTATCATAGGTTTGCTGATAGCAAAGTTCTATAAACGGCGTGTGATAGCAGCGGAACAACGATTTCAATTTATTCAAAAACAGTCTTTCAAGATCGCAGGTAATATCGGTTATTATATTATTGTTATCATCACACTGGCAGTTTCTCTGAATAACCTGGGGGTGGATCTGTCGTCTCTTTCTCTCGTTGCAGGGGCCCTTTCTGTTGGTATAGGTTTTGGACTGAAAGAAGTTGTCGGTAACTTTGTCTCGGGTATTATCTTGATGGTTGAGAGAAGTGCCCGCATCGGTGATTTTGTTGAGATTGACAATATCTTAGTAGGTAATATCACAGACATCCGTATGCGTTCTGTTACGATCAAGACATCTTCTAATGTTGATATTGTCGTGCCTAACTCGTCATTGGTACAAAAAAGTTTTACAAACTATACGCTTGATGAGCCAATCCGGAGATTAAGTGTTCCTTTTACAGTGGCATATGGTATTACGTTTGAACAGGTCAACGATGCTATTTTGAATGCCTTGGCAGACAGTGATCTTCAATATGTACGGGATTCACAAAAGTACAAAGCAGAGATAATCATGCTGGGGATGGATGAAAGAGGTGTAAACTATACACTGTTTGTCTTTGTGCGTACATATGGCCCGAATGCGCGATCTTCTTACTTCAGATTGATCTATAAAACCTTGATGGAAAATAACCTTCCTATTCCTGCACCTAAGCTGGATGTTAAGATGGTTGAAAATAATCTTGAGACCTTATAATTAAGGTCTTAGTATTAGATTGGTTTTAGGTTTCTTGTTTTCTTCTTACTTCATACCTTGAGCGTGTATATAACATTTTTTAGTTAATTTTTTAATGTGAGAATTGGCTTTGAATTTTATGTTGTATAGATTATTTCCCTTCTTATATTTATATATGTAATCTTATTTTTTTTCTCCTACTCTTTGTTATTGATAAAGTATTAGAATATTCTATTGAGGTCGCTGACACTAAATGTGTATTCAGAAAAGATATAGGACTAAGGTATAACAGTAAGTATTTTGTTAGTCTAGGCCACATAGTTCACATTTTATTACTGGACAATAAGCGTCAAAAGGAAACAAGATGACAAAAATTCAACAAATCAATGAAACAACAATTAAGTCTGCTCTTGCACAAGGACATATAACAGCCAAAGAAGCGCGTCAGATGCATAATATATATCTTCACCGTTCCGGTTCTTCCTCGATTCCTAAAAAAGTATTGAATAGGAAATCCCTGATTCACTAATATATATAGTGCAAAATATTTTAATAAATTTTTCTCTCTTAGAAGGAGAGACTTTTAAATCTTAAAAAAATTAATTGACAATAGTATTGGCTTGGAAGATGAGTATATTTCCAAGAGTAATGCATTTAGTGTAGTAGCTTGAGTGTTTGCACTATTTATTAAAAGCTATTTCCCTGATGTGCAGATGTGATATCCCCAGAGAACTTGTTAAGTAAAGGTATAGGTATTCCATTACAAGCTAAAGTCAGTTTCTACATATTTTAGCGTTTGCGCTCGTAGGTGCAGGGGTGACGATAGATATTCAGAGGAACCAAAGCCCAGTTCTATTCCTTTGTCAGTAAAAGTTATATTACCACCCTCTTGCATGTCAACCGCTTTCAAAGCACTATCTTCTATTAGTTTCGCATCATCAACACCGGAAAGTTCAAAGCTGAGATTGACCCAGTCAAAGGCTCGGTTTTTGTCTTGAACGGTTAATGTGATTTTAAAGGCTACAGGAGACAATATCTCTAAAGAGACTAACTCTCCCCCTGACAAGTTGTCAAAACGCTCTAGAAAGGCTTTTAAATCATTCTTTGATAGGGGTTTCATAAGTAGCTTGGCTTCCTTCTTTATATTTGTGTGGTATAACGAAACATATTCGTATATTAAAGATTTAGTTTTACATGTATTTAATTAAATACATGTAATAATCCTTACCTACTTTTAAGTCAAGTATTTTAAGTCATTTTCTTCTTGTTCGCGCAATTAGAAAATGCAATTATTCTGACAAATTACTTCTAACAAATCAATTGCTAAATGTAATGCTTTAAAAAAGATTATCATCATGTGTACCTCCTTTATTATCTTTAAAGAAGGTACACCAAGCTACTTACAAAACACCTATTCTGTAATAAAAAAATTATACATTATGTTATGACATATTTAGGTTTAAAAAAGAAAAGAATTTTTCTTTTTTAAAAGGATTTGTATTTACAAAATCCTATTGACAGCCGACACATTCCATAGAGCGGTCTTCTACATCAGAGCTTGATTCTGGAGATTGGCTTCTTAGATAGTATGTTGACTTCAAGCCTAATTTCCATGCAAGCATATAGATCTCGTTGAGGTACTTACCTGATGCCTTATCTAAAGAGATAAAGATATTAAGACTCTGTCCCTGATCTATCCATTTTTGACGGATAGCAGCTGCCTTGATGAGAATAGTCTGATTAAGGTCATAAGCCGGCGTGTAGTATGACCATGTCTCTGGTGAGAGTTTTGGTGCAACAACAGGAATAAGACCTGACAGGTTCTCTTCAAACCATTTACGTTTGTATACAGGTTCAATTGCTTGTGTCGTTCCTGTGAGGATAGAAATAGATGAGGTTGGTGCAATAGCCATGAGATAACCATTACGCATACCCTGTGTTTTAACTTTTTCACGAAGTTCATCCCAGTCGTAGTTAGATGCAAAAAGACCACCACGATCGACGAGGTTGATAACTTCTGCGTTAGCGTGATCCATCGGCATAATGCCTCTGCTCCACTTCGAACCTTCAAATTGTGGATAAGAACCTTTTTCAATGGCATTATCACTTGAGGCGTTAATAGCGTTATAACAAACAGCCTCCATCACTTCATCTATCTTGTCAAAATGTTCTTGTGTTCCCCAAGAAATTCCTTGCTCGGCTAACATCTGTGCCTCACCCATAACACCCAAACCTACAGAACGGCTTTTGAGGTTAGTGCGTTTTACTTTTTCTATGGGATAAAAGTTAAGGTCAATAACATTATCCAGTGCACGCATTGCAACCGGAACGATACGTTCAATGTCTTCTTTTGTGTTGACTCGAGACAAGTTGACTGAAGCAAGGTTACACACGGCTGTATCTCCGTCAACTCTTTCTTTTTCTACTATAAAAATCTGTTTACCATCAATCGCGTCAAGTGCGGTAACCTTGCTTGCAGGTTTTTCAATACCACTGTCAACACGTACTATTTCATCTTCATCATAAGAGATGTATTCACCGTCTTCAAATTTTAATTTGATCTTGTAGGTGTTAGGGTTTGTGTTTTGAAAAATCTCTGTACACAGATTTGAAGATCTGATAACACCGTAATGGTCATTAGGGTTAGCGCGGTTAGCATTGTCCTTGAAACAAAGGAAAGGTGAACCTGACTCAAAGTATGAGGTGAGGATCTTTTTCCAAAGGTCTTTAGCCTTGATGCGTTCTTTGATGATGTCTTCATCATTCTCTAACTCAACATAACGCTTTTCAAACTCATCGCCGTACAGAAGCGTTAACTCTTTTGTCTGGTAGGGATCAAAAAGTGTCCAAATCCCATCCCCTTGTACACGTTTCATAAAGAGGTCATTGATCCAAAGAGATGGAAAAAGATCATGTGCCCGTCTACGCTCTTCACCCGAATTCTTTTTAAGATCCAAGAAGTCGTTGATATCCATGTGCCATGGCTCAAGATAAACGGCGATAGCACCCTTACGGGTACCAAGTTGATCAACAGCAATAGCAACGTCATTAGTGATCTTTAAGAACGGAACGGTTCCTCCTGCTGCATTCTTATGTCCATCGATGTAGGAACCGATTGAACGGACTTGTGACCAGTCCCAACCTATACCCCCACCAAACTTAGATAACATAGCCATCTCTTGGTAGGCATCAAAAATACCTTCGATATTATCCGGAGTTGATCCGATATAACATGAAGAGAGTTGATGTCTTGGCGTACGTGCATTTGAAAGCGTCGGTGTTGCCAGCATGACTTCAAAGCTTGAGATCATGTCATAAAACTTTTTAGCCCATTCTTGTTTGTTTTCTTCTCTTTGAGCTAAGAACATCGCAATACCCATGAACATATGTTGGGGAAGCTCTATAGGGTTAGACTGTCTGTCTTTAATAAGATATCTGTCATAAAGGGTCTTGATCCCTAGGTAGTTAAACTGGAGGTCACGCTCAGGTTTGATATAAGCGTCAAGGTCGTCAAGGTCATACATGCCTCTAAGACCAAGAAGAAGACGTCCTTCTTTTTCTCCACGTTCAAAATATTTTTCAAGTTTACAATATCCCGTAAAATGATTAACAGAATGATAGAGATTATATAAAAACAGACGAGAGGCAACAAAGGTCCAGTTAGGTGCATCGATATCAATTTTGTCAACAGCTGTCTTAATGAGTGCTTGTTGGATCTCTTGTGAGGTGATACCGTCACGGAACATGATTTGTGCATCAACTTCGAGTTCGCTCTGGCTGACGCCGGATAAACCTTGTACAGATGCTGATGTGTATTTTTGGATTTTTGTGATGTCTAAGGGCTCACTTCGCCCATTTCTTTTGATGATAGTTATCATTCAAATTACCTCTCATTATTATACTTGTCTTCAAGTACTTCGTTAGTAGATATTACTCGTTTTTTCTTTAAAACAAACCTAAATATTTTAGGAAATTTATACCATCTTAAAATAGAATATTCTTAAAAGGTCTGAATGATTAAGTTTATAGCAAAGTTGTGACAATAGGAGAGGGATAAGATGTTTTCTTATCTTTTATAAGGAACTGTTTTGAAACTAAGTAGAGGCACGAAAGCGTTAGCTTTATGCTTCTTTAGTAAAGACACGCTTGAAGATAGCGTCTACATTTTTAGTGTAATAATCAAAGTTGAAACATTCACGGATCTCATCTTCGCTTAATGATTGACGTAGCTCTTCATCAGCGAGAAGATTTTCAAGATAAAGGCTCTCACCCTTTTCATTTGTTGATTTGTTGCCTTGTTGGATCTCTTCCCATACCTTCATTGCATTACGCTGAACAATACGGTAGGCATCTTCTCTGGATACACCCTTAAGTGGAAGCTCGAGTAAAACACGTTGTGAGAAAACCAAACCTCCTGTTAGGTTTAGATTCTTCATCATGTTTTCAGGATACACAGTAAGGTTGGCAATAACGCTGTTCATACGGTGAAGCATAAAGTCAGTTGTGATGAAAGCATCCGGCAGCCAGAAGCGTTCACTTGAAGAGTGAGAGATATCACGCTCATGCCATAAGGCGACGTTTTCTAACGCAGGATTTGCAAATGAACGAATCGTACGAGCAAGGCCTGTTATGTTTTCTGTTAGGATAGGGTTACGTTTATGCGGCATAGCGGAACTGCCCTTTTGCCCTTTTGCAAAATATTCTTCCGCCTCATACACTTCTGTTCTTTGCAAGTGTCTTACTTGGACGGCAAACTTTTCAACAGAAGAAGCAAGCATTGCTAAAGCAGTAGCCAGTCTTGCATATCTGTCTCTGTGAACAACTTGGTTTGAACATGGCTCAGGTTTGAGTCCAAGTTCTGCCATTGCATACTCTTCCAATTCAAGTGGTGCATGTGCAAAGTTACCCATTGCTCCGGAGATTTGCCCTACAGAGATTACTTCCATTGTTTGCTCTAGGTTGGTCAGATGACGATGCATCTCATCATACCACACTGCTAAAGTAAGACCAAAGGTAATAGGCTCACCATGTATGCCATGTGAACGTCCAACCATCAAAGTCATCTTATGCTCTTCAGCACGTTTTTTGATGGATTCCATTAGCATTTTTACATCATCAATAACGATAGTTAAAGAGTCTCTCATTTGCAGGGCTACACCGGTATCAACTGCATCAGAAGATGTCATGCCATAGTGAAACCATCGTGACTCTTCGCCCAGGCTTTCTGATACACTTGTGTTGAATGCAATTAAGTCATGTTTGGTAACGGCTTCAATCTCTTCGATACGCTCTACCGAGAAAGTCGCATTCTTAACAATTTTATCTGCATCCTCTTGAGGGATTTTCCCAAGTTTTGCCCATGCTTTTACTGCCGCTTTTTCGACTTCTAGCCATGCTGCATATCTTGCATGCTGTGTCCATTTATCTGACATCTCTTTTCTGGCGTAACGTTCTACCATTATGTGTACCTTGTGCGTGTGTATTTAGTGACGCAATGCTATCAAATAGTGACTTAGGCTCTTGTTAAATCAGCAGAGATGTTTCACGTGAAACATCTCTGCTGTATTCAAATGAAACCGGTAAAATTACCAATATATAAGCCCAAAGCAGATAGTATTCATGAACCAAAAAGGATAGACAATCAAAACTATATATATGACACTATTTGTAATGCTATTAACATTGTCTTTGTGTGCTGAGGATAACAATAGTAAACTAGATCCAAATAGTATGGACGGTATTAATAAATTATTTATGAGTGCTGATGAGATTAATGGGGTAAAGTCTAAACCTGTACCTTCTATATTGGACTCCATAATGGGGCTTTTCAAGAGTACAGAAGAAAAATAATGCCTTTTGTAATTAAAGAATTTGAAGTCAAAGAGAGAATTAAGGCTGTTTTATTTTTAATTAACGAGCTTAAATATACTCAAAAAGAAGCGCAACGTTTTGTGGCCATTGGACGTTTATCTGTTGAGGGCGATATTATGGCGCATACCTCTGGCTATCTAGAAGGTCGGGTTTCTTTCCTATGTTTTGAACCGCAGAGCAGAGGTCTTAGACCTATATTTCAAACTCCTGATTTTGCTGTCTATGATAAACCTTCCGGAGTGCTTGTACATCCCCAAAATAGAAGTACACCTTATTCTATTATTGATGAGGCCAAACATGCCTTTGGTAGGGATGCAAATATCACACATCGTATTGATCAGGAAACTAGTGGTCTGTTATTGATTGCAAAGAATAAAACATCTGAACGAACACTGAAGATGTTATTTGAAAACAGAGAGATTAAAAAGTCATATTTGGCGTTAGTGCATGGGGAATTTCCTGAGGAGCTGCGTGTTGATGCACCACTACTACGCAAGCAAGATGAGAGTGCCCTTGTTAGGATGGTGGTTAGAGTACATGTAGATGGTAAGGCATCACAAACTGATTTTAAGCGATTGTGTTATTATCCAAAACTGAACATGAGTTTGGTTGAGTGTTATCCACTAACAGGAAGACAACATCAAATAAGAGTACACTTGTTTCACGTGAAACATCCAATTGTAGGCGATCCAATATATGGGCAGACAGATGAGGACACGGCAAGATTTTTAGACAGAAAGATAGGTAAAGAAGAACGTATTGAAAAAAGTGGTGCGAGTAGGTTGATGCTGCATGCAAATCAACTGTGTTTTAAACATGGAGCGGAGTACTGCATCAAATCAAAGGATCTGTTCTCAACAGACCCTTTGTCCTTTTTAGATCAAGATTGCGAAATATAGCGTCGTCTTTTTTCCTCTTTGAGTTTATCCAGGTCGACCATAATGTAACCATCTATCGCATTATTAAAATCTGGATCGACACCAAAATCAAAGAACTCTACGCCACCCGGGTTACATAAATCCCCATACTGTTTGAACAAAGTAGGCACAGATACTTCCAGTCCTTTCAGGTATGATTTCAGTGTACAGAATGCTTCATTATAATCCTGGTTTTCAAAGATCTTGTCAAACTCTGCTCTTGTATTTTTCGATATGATATAAGGATGCTGCGCCTTAAAAGATTTATTCTTGGCTTGGAAATAGGTAGAATAAAAGTATGCAAGAATATCCTTGGCCGTCTTTGGATAGGAGTTGCTTATAGTGACAGGTCCATACATATATTTAATATGTGGATTATGAGCCAGATAAGCCCCTATTCCTTGCCAAAGATAGTCAAGAGCACGAGAACCCCAATACTTGGGCTGAATGAAACTTCGTCCAAGTTCGATAGCATGCTCAAGCTTATGATCTAAGGAATCATCTATATGACACAGTTCATTCATATACAGACCCTCTTTTCCAAGCCATGAGAGAATCCATGAACATTCACCTATTCTATAAGCACCTACAACCTCCAAGGCATCATCATCCCACAAGACAAGGTGCAGATAATACTCGTCATACTTATCCACATCCCGTCGTGTTCCTGTTCCTTCACCGACTTTTCTAAATGTATATTCTCTAAGGCGACCTATTTCTTTTAAAACAGTAGTAGAGGTCTCGGGATCAATTAAATAGATTTCTTTTCCGTCGCTTGTCGTCCCTAAGCGTTCACCTTCTTTAAGTTCTTTTCTAAGTAATTGTCTGTCTACCGGATGCGATATTGATTGTTCTGTGGCAAGAAGGGTCGTTTTCCCTTTTGACATTCTATATAGATGTTTTCTAAATAGACGTGCGTACTGCTTTGGTTTTAAACTTTGATTTTGAAAAGAGCTTACAGGGATAATATTTCCAATTGAAAACTCTAGAGGTTTGGCTGAGCGTGATGAAAAAAGTTCATGACCAAGCAAGAAAGAACTCAAAGGTTTATATATCCACGATAAGGTATAAAACATAGAAGAGTTTCGTGCATTAATATGTATAGGCAAAACAGGCGTTGAAGTTCTCTGTGCGATCTTAATGAAACCACTTTTCCAGTATTTGTCTTTTATCCCATTCAAGGAAGCGCGCGAGACCTCTCCTGATGGAAAGAAGATAACAACCTCTTCGTTTTCCAAGGCTTGATCGATGGCCTGTAAAGAACTTCGCGTTAGTCTTCCTTGGATATTATCTATGGGAATCAGTAAAGAGCTTAACTGAGGGATATGTGAAAGCATCTGATTTGCAACGATTTTTACTTTCTTGTCTTGACGTGCGTTGGCCACCATCTTTATCAGGGCTAAAGCATCTGCTGCGCCTAAAGGATGATTGGCTACAATGATGACCTTCCCTAAGGTTGGTATATTCTCAAGCTCTCTATGGTTGAGTTTATAGGAGATGTCTAAATACTCTAAAATAGCCTCAACAAAATCAAGTCCTATTAGACGCTCATTTTTGTCGAGAAAAGTATTTACCTCTTTTTCATGAAAAAGCTTTTTTAAAAACGCGATACTTGGGCGCAGTGCAATAGAAGGTATCTTATTGTATAGATTTGGATAAGAGTTCTGAACCATACTTTCAACACGAACCATGATACTTCCTTTTAGTCTCAAATATTGTTTAGAAAATGAGATATTTTAAGTTTAATACTAAAAGTTTAAGATAGCTTGATTACAGAAGAAACACATTCTGAAGACACTCGTATTACAAATACTTAATTAATGACTGTGAATAAAAGGTTTTATACAGAAGGTTTATAGAATATTTTAGAGATCTCATCACATTTATGTGTGTGTAATAAATTATATGTGAATAAAAAATAGACATATTTAAAAAGAATATCTTATGATAATAATAAGATCTAATAAAAATAAAGAAGTAATGCCTCAAACTCCCTAAAATAGGGATTATAACCATTTTGTACTAGTATATCTTATATGTAAAAAATTGAAATTTCAGGAAAAAATAAACAAATTTTTATAAAAAATTAAGCATATAAAATCAAAATTCTTGCAAAAAACAGGATGACTTGTTCACAGCTTACAACAACGTGTGAATACTACACACTTTGACGAAATAGGGGGCATTTTTTAATAAGGAAAAATCGGCTTAAGTTACAAACCTTATAGATATATCAAGATAAAAATATTAAATTCATGACTTAAGTTCTTTGTGGTATCATTTCAGCATAAACAGCTTCCCTGGTGTGTTAGCTGTTTTCTTCAGTCAATTCTTTACACTTCTCACATAATCCAGAAAAAATCATATTTGTATTGTTTACTTTATAATGGCTTGTTTTTTCAGTAGTTTTTATTAAAGCATCTAAGTCGATATTAATATCTTTAAATTCCCCACAATTATCACATAACAAATGCGCATGTGGAGTTTTTGAAATCTCATACTTGCACTTCAACTGTGGTATATTGACTTCTGAAATAAGTTTATTATCAAGCATTGCATTGATGTTTTTGTACAAAGTAGCTAAAGAGATGGATGAGAACTCACGTTTTATTTGAATAAAAAGATCTTCTATACTAATATGACCATAAGTATTCATTAATGACAAAATCCCTAATCGCTGTGAGGTGACTTTTAAATGATGGTCTCGCAGTAGTGTTTCATAATTCATATCAAAATTATATCAAGTTTCTTAGTGACATTGGTATCAGATGTGGATTAGTAAAGGATGATTATTATCCATTAAGAATAAACATGATACTATAGTCTAAAGGAAAAAAATTATCCTTTAGACTATAGTATCCTATAAAAGTATAGATAGGCATTATATTTTTGTAAAGGTGTCTTCGCGATTAAAATAAGATAACAAGGAGTCAAGTATGAAACAGTATGAATCGTATGTATGTGAAATATGTGGAAATGTGGTAGAAGTCTCTCATGTAGGCGGTGGAGAGTTACATTGCTGCGGCCAAGCTATGAACAAATCAACGACTAACTTAACTATGGTAAACTTATTAAAGGCATTTGCCGGTGAATCTCAGGCTCGTAATAAATATGAGTATTTTGCTAAAGTCGCTCAAAAAGAGGGATACAGAGACATAGCTGAGCATTTCCAACGCGCTGCCAATAATGAAAAAACGCATGCAAAGCTCGAATTGTCTTTACATAATAGAATGTTAACCCAAAGTGAAAATAATTTTGCAGATACAAAAGCGAATCTTCTAGCAGCGATAGAAGGTGAGTCGTATGAAAACCTAACGATGTATCCAGATTTTGCACAGATCGCAAAAGAAGAAGGCTTTGATGAGGCCGCAAGGTTATTTACAGCAATAGGTAAAGTAGAAGTTGAACATGAGAAGATGTATAAAATGCTTTTAGATAGACTTGAAGCAGGAGCTGAGTTTGAGAGTGATGAAGAAGAGGAATGGATATGTGAAGTCTGTGGCCATGTTCATCGAGGTAAAAAAGCCTTGAAAGTATGTCCGGTGTGTAAGCATCCTCAAGAGTATCAATCGCGTTTAAACAGTAAAAAATAAATAAGGAAACATAAATGTTAAAAACAGTAATAATAAGTACATTGGCCGCAAGTATCGTTATGGCATCGCCATTAAGCAAACAGGCAAAAGAGAATGGTCTTCTTGCCATACCAAGCAATGCTAAAGAGCTACGTAAGCTTGTGGACAATCCTAAGAACCCAATGACTCCAGAAAAGATTGAACTTGGAAAAAAACTCTTTTTTGAGCCACGTATATCTAAGAGTGGTTTAATTAGCTGTAACACCTGTCATAACCTTGGAATGGGCGGTGTTGATGGTGTGGCAGCGGCTATAGGCCACAAATGGACTGCGAATCCTCATCATCTTAATTCTCCTACCGTATACAATGCTGTTTTCTTTGATGCACAGTTTTGGGACGGACGAGATCCAGATTTGGAAAAACAGGCACAAGGCCCTATTCTTGCAGGACCTGAGATGGCAGCTTCAAAAGAACACGTTGTCGGTGTTGTGACATCAATGCCGGAGTATGTTCAATCTTTTAAAACAGCTTATGGGAAGGATGTTAAGATTGATTATGACACGATCACAGCTACGATAGGATTGTTTGAACGTACGCTTGTCACACCTGCTCCTTATGACGCTTTCCTTAATGGAGATGAAAAAGCGATGAGCAAAGCTGAAAAAGAGGGTTTAAAAACCTTTATTGACAAGGGATGTACAAGCTGTCATAGCGGTATAGCCTTAGGCGGTTCTATGCAAGTCCTTGGTGTTACGGGTAAATATAGATATGCCGATGTGGGTGATTTCAAAGGTGATGCTAATGGCCTTGTTAAGGTACCTACCCTTAGAAATGTCACTCAAACAGCTCCTTATTTTCATAATGGCGCGGTAATAACGCTAAAAGAAGCGATTGTCGAAATGGGACGTATTCAACTGGGTCTTGAGATTACCGACAAAGAAGCAGCCTCTATGGAGACTTTCTTTCAGGCACTTGAGGGTAAAAAGCCACAGATTATTTATCCGCAGCTTCCTAATACTACTTCAACGACGCCTAAGCCAGACGTCAACTAGTAACTTTTTATACACCTGAACGCTCAGGTGTATTTCTCTTAGTTATCTTTCTTCAGCTAGAATTTTTTTCAAAGTGATACGATAGTAATAAGTTATTTTGGGGTTTATATGAAGCGTACAGCAAATATCCATGCTATGAATATTTTGATTATAGATGATTCTGCTAACAGCAGTATCTTGTTAAAAGCCATATTGAATAAAGAGTCTTTTCACAATATATTTCCAACAACCAGTCTTGACACAGCATACGCTCTTCTAGAAAAAGAAAATATTGATCTCATTCTACTTTCATATGTCTTGCCGATTATAAGTGGTACCGAAGTCTGCCGAAGAATTTCCAGTGATATGCTTTATGAAGACATTCCTATTATTATGGTGACGGTAAATAATGATATTCAAACCCTTCAGACAAGCTTTGAAAATGGGGCGATGGATTATATTGCGAAGCCTTTTAACGGACAAGAACTTATTTCAAGAGTGAAAGCCCATCTAATACGTAAGCATGTATCAAATAAGCGCAAACATACGGCCATAACAGATTCTTTAACCAATATTTATAATCGTCGTCATTTTGATACGATCTTTGAACACTTTTATGACCGTGCGTGCAGAGAAGAGAAAACGCTTAGTTTCTTTATGATTGATATTGATAATTTCAAGAAATATAATGACACGTATGGACATCAGAAGGGAGATGAGGCCTTAAAGGCTGTCGCCAAGGTTCTTCATGAACAACTTCACAGAACGGATGATTACCTTTTTCGTTTAGGAGGAGAAGAGTTTTGTATTTTACTGTATGATGCACCTAAAACCTTCGTGCATAACCTGAGTGATACGATACACGAGGTCTTAGCTAAGCTTCAAATAAAACACACGTTAAATGAGGATTTTGGTGTATTGACTATTTCGATAGGAGTATCGACAACTATATGTCAGCCTGATGTTACTAAATTTGATATTTATACGAGTGCAGATGAAGCTTTGTACATCGCGAAAGAGGGAGGACGAAATCAGACACGTTATGTCTGGATCTAGTCTTCTTCATCCTTAGAGCGAATAACTACAATCATACCGCCTATGCCAACGATAACGACAATGCTTAGAAAAATAATCTGAAAGAGGTCTGTAGTCTGCATTAATATTCACCCTTTTCTTTTTCTTTGAGTTGTCCACAGGCGGCAGAGATATCTATACCTTTTGATTGACGAATGGTGCATAAAAGACCATGGTTGATGAGGTATTCTTGAAACTTCACCATAGAATCAACGCTAGGACGCTTGTAGGGGCTTCCCGGATAAGGGTTGAAGAAGATAAGGTTTACCTTTGCTTTAATGTCGCTAAGCAATTTGATAAGCTTCTTAGCCGACTCAATATCATCATTTTTGTCTTTAATCACTAAGTACTCAAACATAACGCGTTTTCTGGTATCAATAGGAAAGCGTTTGACCGCTTCAATAATTGAATTGATATTATGCGCTTTGTTCATGGGAATAAGCTCTGTCCTCAGCTCATCATCAACAGCGTGCAGTGAGATAGCGATGTGAACGCCCAGGTCCATTTGACCAAGTTTGTCTATCTTATTACTAAGACCTGAGGTAGAGACGGTTTGACGTTTTCCACCGATGGCTAAACCGTCTTCTTCTTTAAAGATTTTGATGGCTGTAGCAAGGTTGTCCAGATTATCAAGTGGTTCACCCATACCCATATAGACAATATTCATACGTTTGGCCGCAGGAATGTTGTTGTCAATTTTAATAGCAAGGACTTGCGCGACTATTTCTCCGGGAGTAAGATCGCGTGTAAATCCACCTTTAGCTGTTAGGCAGAAGGTACATCCGACCTTACAGCCTACCTGGGTGGAGACACAGACCGTATATTTTGCCTCGGAACTTACTTCTCCGTCATCACCTAGTTCTTCAGGTTTCATAAGAAGTAAGACAGCTTCTATAGTCTTGCCGTCAGGAAGCGCAAAAAGATACTTTATTGTCCCGTCATCACTGTGCTCTTTTTTGACAACTTCAAGGGGCATAAGCAGATACTTTTCATCCAGTTCTTGACGCATTGCCTTCGGGATATTTTGCATCTCATCAAAGCTTTTGACATAATTATGATAGATCCAGCCATAGATCTGCTTAGCTCTAAAAGCAGGCTTGATGACCTTAGCCAAATCTTCTTTTGTAAAGTCTAGTATAGTTTGTTTCATATGGAAGTGTCTCCAGGTAAGACTAGGCTTTGTCTTTTACGAGTGTAAGGTAAACATCGCTGTGCGACCGCCACGGCTTGTTTTAAGGAGGAAACATCTGCTTCGCAGACCGCCACGGCTTGTTTTGTAAAGTCCAGTATAGTTTGTTTCATGATGAGGTAAGCTCAGCCAGTCTCTTTTTAACATGTTTATTTAAGAGCTCTTTCGCTTTTTCATGATTGGCTAGAAAATCTGTGTGGGCATCTTTGTTAGTGAAGTTAGTCACACAAAAAACACCGCCGGCAGGAATCCCGTATTCTTGTGCCACTCTTAGCACGGAGAAGAACTCCATATTTTCGATACCGACATCAAATTTTAAGAAGTTTTTTGCCAATTCGGCGTCAGTTGATATATAGTTTGAAGAGTTTACGACAATATCCTTTGTTCCTTCAAGGTTTGTCGTGACAACGTTGTCTAAGGGTGTATACGACTTGTTTTGCAAAAAGGATAACTCGATGTTAGCCGCTGTTTTAGATTCTACGATATCAAAGATATCTTTGTGACCGTACGAACCTGCTGTTCCTACGAAGAGAATAAACTCCGGTTTATCAAAAAGGCACAGACGTGTTAGGTTCATTGCTGTTTCTACAAGCCCGACACCCATAGGGGTAGCAAAGCTAAAGTTTTCGTTATTTCCTGCACAGATAATCATAATAGTCCTCTTTATAGTCTTACGGGTATGTTTTGATCATGAAGATAGTGTTTTAAATCCATGATATCGATCTCTTTGTAGTGAAAGATAGAAGCAGCAAGGGCCGCGTCGGCACCGTGCTCAAAAGCTTCTTTAATATGCGCCATAGTTCCTGCCCCGCCACTAGCAATAATAGGAACATTGACAAGTTTAGAAATTTGCTCAGTTATAGAGATATCAAATCCGGCCTTGGTCCCATCTGTGTCCATAGATGTAAGAAGGATTTCTCCTGCGCCTCTATCAACAGCTTCTTTAGCCCAATGCAAAGCATTAATACCGGTGTCAACACGGCCGCCATTTAGATATACATTATACTGGTCACCGGTTCTTTTTACATCAATGGCAACTACGATACACTGAGCACCAAAACGTTTAGCACCTTCGTTAATAAACTCCGGACGTTTAATAGCAGCAGAATTCAAGCTGACCTTATCGCAACCGACATTTAGAAGTTTATAGATATCTTCAAGTTTTCGGATACCACCACCAACGGTTAAGGGAATAAAGACCTCTTTTGCCACCTGTTCAACAATATCGACTATGGTCTCTCTATTGTCAGAAGACGCGGTAATATCTAAAAAGGTAATCTCATCTGCGCCCTCATCATTGTAGCGCTTAGCCACCTCAATAGGGTCACCCGCATCTTTAAGTCCGACAAAGTTTACGCCTTTAACGACACGTCCGTCTTTGACATCGAGACAGGGAATGATACGTTTAGCAAAATAGTCCATAATATTTCCAAGTATTTATATAGATGCGATTATAGTAAAGCTTCGCTTATGAAGTGTTTGAATATTGAAGGTAATCTAAGGAAAGGTCGATGAATCTTACTTATCGGGTAGTTTGAACTTTGCCATACCGGCTTTTCCAAATGAGATATATAAGGCATCTTCAGAACTGCTAAGTGTACTGCTCAGTGCCGAGGCTTCTTTCTTGTCAAGCTTATAGGTAGCAATATGTCTCATATCCCTGGGATCTTGGGTGTCAATAGTATAAACACCGTCTTCATGGGCAGACACATAAAGCTTTTTACCATCTTGGGAAAGTAGAAGACTATAAGCGGCTTTTGGCGTGAGACAGGTCGAGATAAGTGTTGCGTTCTTATCGCCGGACACATCAAGAACATGGACTCCATCTTCTCCTGAAGCAATATAGGCTATTTTTTTATCCGGAGATAAGACTACATAGTTCGCTCCTTTTTGAAGAGGAAAACTGGCGATCTCTCTTGGATTTCCTATTGTAGAGATGTCTAAGGTACTTAGTCCTCGTGAGTGTGCAAGATACAGACGTGAACGGTTTTCATCCAGTGCAAGATGCTTAATTTCAAGGCCTCTGTTGTATTGCGCTAATATTTTAAAATCATATTCTTGGGTAATATCCAAGATACTAAGCCCTTTTTTGATACGTATGATAAAAGCTTTACGCGCGTCTTGTGATATAAATGAATTTATAGCTCGTAAACGTGTATATTCACCCTCATACAGAGGTGAATCGGGGAGGCTAAGGTCTAAAATAGCAAAACCATTTTTGGCATCACTAAGGTAGAGCTTATCATTAATATTGGAGGATGTTATATCTCTAAGATCACATCCTTCCCCGTCATAATCAAAACTTGCAATTTCAGATGCATTAGAAAAGTTGCTTATATCTATGCTTTTAAAACAGTGCTTTCCTTTTGCGAGATAAGCAGATTTCTCATCTTTAGAAAGCATGATTTTGTACGTTATTCCACCGGAAACGTAGCTGCTTGTTGTCGTATAAAGTTTTGGCATATGCCCCTTGACGTATTCAAACAGGGCCGCATCAGAGTCAAGTGCCTGATAAGAAGTCTCTAATGCCAAGATTTTTCCGCGTGTACGGTAAGCCACATAATAGGCCATAGCACGTTTTCGGATAATGCTATTGTCTAAAATGGTGCTAATCTTACTGTTCATTATCCTTGAAAACTCTTTGTAATCATTGGCGTCAATACTTTGAAGAAGATAGCCGTTGATAAGGCGCATGATCGCATCATACTCTTTTTGAAGCTCACGAAGGCCTTTTACATAGGCTTGTTTTTTATCCTTGGGTGCTTTGGGGTCGTTTTCAATTTCTCGTCCGAGGGCCAAAAGCTTTTCTGCATGAATATGATATTGGGTAGATTTGTCATTTATTTTTTCAAAGTTAGAGAGATCTCTAAAAACCTCATCAACCTTGTATAAGGGCGTACCGAGTTGAGAAAATAGTTTAGGGTATTCATTTGCAAAAGAGAGTAGGGTAAAACAAAAGAGTAAAAATAATGCGCGTATCATATAAAGATCCAAAAAATATTAGTTGTCCTATTATAGAGAGTTAACTCTTAAAAAATACAGAGTTCTAAAACAAAACGTATTACTTTTTCTTCTGGCATCTCACATGGCTTAAGGAGGCCATTTTTGATCTGAGGGTAATAGTTTAGGGATATAAAGTCATTCCCGCCTAACTCTTGGGCATAGAGTTTGATCAGTTTTCCATTTAGCTGGGTCTCTTTTCGCAGTAGATAGCGTTTATTATGAAAATTGACATCATAAGCACCGTTTTCAAGGGATTTGATTCGTATATCAAAAGATTCAGGCATGAAAAAGTGCTTGTGCTTTAATAGTGTTGATGTTAAAGTCCTTTTGCAAGATATTATTGTAGTCAGTATCTGAGAGTTCGTCTACTCTTTCTCTGTCAGGATGTTTGAAACTTCTGTCTAAAAGAAGCATACGTCCCTGTGGCGTGGGCATGGCACAGATGACTTGTTGAGTGAAACGTGAATCTGTTGAAAAACTATTAAAAAAATTAGGGAGTTCATAATCAATGAGGCTTTGCGGATGTAGATCAAAGGAATATAAAGAGACCCATGTATTGTTAAGACGGCACTGGAGTTCATAAAGCTCAGGGTGCTTAATCAGTTTAAAGACATCTCCAAACTGCTCATTTTCCTGATCGTATTGAAGTTCAATAGGTTCAATAAGTCCCTTGCCTCCAAAGCCAAGATCACAAAGGTAAGATTTACCTTCTGCTTCGACCTTCAAGACCATATGTGTTCGTGGGCGAAGCGCATTATTATATCCGTAAAGCGGTCGTCCAATTAATCGGGTGACTTTAAACTCCAACGCTTCGAGTAAGAAGGAGAAGAGGATGTTCAACTCGTAACAGTAGCCGCCTCTATTATTTAATATTAATTTTTCAAAAAGGCTCTCTTTATCCAGAGCGATAGGATGTTTTAGCCGGACGTTAAAGTTTTCGAAAGGGATGTTGAAAGCATGTGCCCTATGCAACTCCCGTAGGGTGTTAAAACTATTGTCTAATTCTATATCTAACTTCAGCCGTTTTAGGTAATCAGGGATATGCATGTGACCTCTTTAGTACGTTGGAAGAAGTTTACTCAAAAAGGTATAATTTCTTTATGAAATTAATAATAGATCTAATAGAAGATATCCGTACCGGAATTAACAATGATAAAGAGTTCTCCTTGGTGGTTATGGGTTTGGAAGAGAAAGATAAGAGTGTGTTTGTTCCATCATGGCAGAGCGGGGTCTGTTCTATGAAGCTTGATGAGGAAAGCAAAAAACTTTTTATATTTTTAGGAAAGGAAGAAGCTTTGAGAATTGGCGGTGTAGTCGAGAACCTCAATCACCTAAGCAATGAAAAGATGATGTATGAGGTCTGTGTTTCGTATTTGAAAGAAGGTAAGCGTTTTGACAGCTCCCTCTTAGGTTTTGGAGAATCATTGCAAGAGAAAAAATACCTGCTGTTTATACCGAAGTAGAATGGATCGGGTCCTTTTTACTGTGAGCGCTTGAGACTTGGTTTTTACCGTGTTGCTTGGCATAATAAAGTTCTTGATCCGCTTCTTCAATGTAGTGTGACATCATGGCTTCATTCATAATATCTTTTGCCTCAGGGATGACCTCAACGACACCAAAACTTGCAGTGACACTCTTTTGTAGGCCGTACTCTTCTTTCAATGACTGGGTTGATATTCTCATGTTTTCTGCTAACACAAGAGCATTTTTCAGTGAACTTGAGGGAAGAATGAGTAGAAACTCTTCTCCTCCATATCGAATGATAAAGTCAGATTCACGTAGATTGTGTGAAATCATTTTTGAAAAAGACTTTAAGACCTTGTCGCCTTCAATATGACCATAAGTATCATTGACCAATTTAAAATCATCTAAGTCGATCATAATCAGACAGAAGCTTTTGTCGGTAGCTCTGGATAATTCAAACTGTGTGCTAAAGATGTGAAAAAGTAGCTGTCGATTAAGTGCTCCTGTTAAGGGGTCTTTGGAGGCAGTCGCTTGATAATTTATGTTGTTGATGATGGAAAGTTCAACACCCAGTGATAAAGAAAACAGTTCTGCTTTTTTAAGCAGCAGTATGATTATGTCGAAATCAATCGGCTTGGCAGAAAAACTAAACTCTATATTTTTGGCTATAAGATGCAGGTTCTTATGTAAGCTGGTGAATTTTTCCAAGAGTACAGGGTCTGTTAATACTTTACTAGCATCTTTTTGTAGCCACTGTCCAAGAAGACATTTGTTGGGGTTAAGCTCCGGCATCTTACTCATGTCCATATCTCTTAATGAGATGACGAGACTGTCGAACCAAAGGAGGTGGGCCTCGTACAGATGCAAAGTGCCTATATGGTTAAGTTTTTTAATACTTGTCATGCGGATTTTGTTGTACTTGATAAAGTTGTCAATCTCAAAGTTTAAATAGGCCTGAGCAATACAATTTTCCATTGCATTCGCCAGTTGGTAAAACTTTACAGCCATATGAGTGGAAGGGTTTTGAAGCAAGACATCCATCATGTTACGTTTGAAAGATTTTACAATATTAATGACGACAAGGTAGGGTGTGTCATACGTAATACCCATTTTTGCCATTTCTCTTGAGGCCGATCCTACTTGCTCTAAGTCCAGGGTTAGGAAGGAATGAAACGCATGAATAGCCTGATCGCAAAAAGGATCTGACTCATCATCTTTGGAAAAGAAAATATAACACTCACTCGTATCGTACCTGCTTCTATAGACTTCAATCATCTCTTTAAGGTGCTGCACGAGGGTCTCATTTGTAGACAACATAAAACTCCCTTTAAATAATACTACTTTATAGTTTATGGAAATTACCTGAAGTAAATAAATTAATTAATAGACGATTTGAAAGAGTGATTTTTAAGCTTATTCTTTTTATACTTACAATATGCAAAGAATAATTTTTATCTTTTTTTTACTGCTGCTTACGGGTTGTTCTACTAAAAAAGTTGAGGTGGAACCTTTGTTTGTTGTTTATCCTTATGATTTTTACGAAAAATTCAACTTAAGGACTATCATCAGTTCTTATCGCACAAGGCTGCAATATTATTGTGGATCTTATCCCAAGGATTTTTTTAAACAGTATGAAATACGTGTGGCAAACGATAAGTTTCTTGTCCTTGATGATGGAGACAGGACCTTGAGTTTTGAGATGGTCGCCTATAATCAAGTCATTATCACTGACAGCGCTAGAGAGAGTGAATATAAGTCAACATCCTTGTATACATTCTATTACAATACGGAAGAAGATGACTTTAGAGCCGACGAGTTTTATGTGAAAAAAGAAGAAGATTGTAAAGTGTATAAAAAAGGAAAGTTTAAAATCGATAGTAACAAAATCATAAAAAAGTCTGTTAAATAAGAATTTTTTATAAAAACTTATGCCTGGCTTACCTGAATTTAAGCCAAAGAAGATAAAATTTATACAACTAAGTGCTTATATTAAGCAGTTTTTAGCTATTCTTTCAACTTATGAAAAAAGATGTAGTTGCTAAAAAGAAGTTTGGACAGAACTTTCTTATTGATGAAAGTGTTGTCAGAAGAATTGTCGAAGCGATGCCCCATAATGATAATCTTATCGGAGAAATTGGGCCTGGCTTAGGTGATTTGACTAAACATTTAGTGAACGTCAAAAGCGTTATTGCTTTTGAAGTGGACACCGATTTGTGTAAGCTCCTTAACGAAGAATTTAAAGAAGAGATGAATACCGGTAGATTTGAGCTTCGCTGTGGCGATGTCCTTGAACACTGGAAGGTTAATTTATTAGACAGTGATTATGATCTGGTGGCGAATTTGCCCTATTATATCGCGACGAATATTATTTTAAAAGCATTAGCCGATCCTCATTGTAAATCTTTACTCGTTATGGTTCAGCGCGAGGTTGCAGAAAAGTTTTCTGCACAACCTGGCGATAAAGACTTTGGTTCGCTCTCCGTCATAACCCAGACGGTAGGGCATGCCAGCATTGTTATAGAAGTACCGCCTGAAGCGTTTAACCCGCCGCCGAAGATTCATTCGGCTGTGTTGAAGATTGTTAAACGTGAAAGTCGTAGTACTGACACAGGACTGGAAGATATGTTGCGTGTGGCCTTTACTCAGCCACGTAAGACTCTGCTTAAAAATCTTTCCTCCGTGTATGACAAAGAAGAAGTCAGTAATGCTTTAGAGACAATGAGTTTGTCTCCCACAATTCGTCCGCATCAAACAACAACGGCTAATTATCACCAACTCTATAAGTGTTTGACTAAAATTTAGGGTATCTATAAAGAACCCTTTAGTGGAACACTCCGAAATTACCAAGGAGTTTGGATGGAAGAAAATAATACGACAAGCGCGACAGAAAGTCGCCCTCAAAACGAAAACAAGAACAGCGGAGAGAGACGTCCTAACAATAGGAACCGTCGTCCTAACAATAGTGGCAACAAAAAGCCTCAGGATAACAGTGCTAACGGAAACGTACGGCCTGTAGAAGTTGATGGAAACAAGACTGAAGGCGCAGCTCAAGGGCAAAACCGTGGCCGTCAAGGACAAGGTCGTCAAGGTGGAAACAATCAAAATCGTCAAGGTGGACAAGGCGGAGGAAATAAAAATCGTTTTCGTCGTGGCTTTAACCCGGGTGGTGTACCCGCAGATAAACTGCTTAAAGAGTGTGTTGTAAGAAACCAAGAAGTTCACAAAGAGCGTCTTAACCCACACCACAAGCTTGATCTTAACACTAAGGCTGCTGTGCGTATTACACCACTGGGTGGTTTGAACGAGATTGGTGGAAATATTACTGTTATTGAGACTGAAAACGAAGCAATTCTTGTTGATATCGGGATGTCTTTTCCGGATGAAGAGATGCACGGTGTTGATATTTTGGTTCCGGATTTTTCATATATCCGTGAGATCAAAGATAAGATCGTTGCCGTTATCATTACGCATGCTCACGAAGATCATATTGGTGCTACACCGTATTTCTACAAAGAGTTTCAATTTCCTTTATACGGAACAGCTTTTCCATTAGCGATGATTGCAAATAAATTTGACGAACATCACATCAAACAGCATAAATCTTTTTTCCGTCCAATTGAAAAACGTAAAGCGTATAAGATAGGTAATGACTTTGAAGTCGAGTGGATGCACATGACACACTCTATCATTGATTCTTCATCTTTAGCAATTACAACAGCTGCGGGTACGGTTATCCATACGGGTGACTTTAAGATCGATCATACCCCAGTTGACGGATACCCTGCTGACCTACACCGCCTTGCGCATTATGGTGAAAAAGGTGTTCTATGTCTTCTTTCAGATTCGACTAACTCGTATAACCCGGGTATGACACCATCTGAACTGTCTGTTGCACCGGGTCTTGACAGACTTTTTGCTAAGGCTGAAGGACGTGTTATCTTATCAACGTTCAGTTCTAATATTCACCGTCTGCAACAAGCGATCCAGTATGCACTAAAGTATGACAGAAAGATCTGTGTTATCGGTCGTTCAATGGAAAGAAACCTTGAAGTAGCCATGTCTTATGATTATATCCGTCTTGATAAGCGTATATTTGTTGATCCTGATGATATTAGCCGTCTTGAAGACAAAAAAGTAATGATCATTACAACAGGTTCTCAAGGTGAGCCGTCATCTGCTCTGTTTAGAATGGCAACAGGAGAACATAGACATATCAAGATTAAGCCGACAGATACAATCGTACTTTCTTCTCGCGCAATCCCAGGTAATGAGGGCTCAATATCGGGAATGTTAAATCACCTTCAACGTGCAGGTGCAAGAGTTGAACAAGCAAAAGATATTCATGTCTCCGGTCACGCAGCACAAGAAGAGCAAAAGCTTATGTTACGTTTGACTAAGCCTAAGTTCTTCTTACCGATTCATGGTGAGTATAACCATACGATGAAGCACAGTGAAACAGGTATTCAATGTGGTATTCCTGAACGTAATATTTTGATCATGGGTGACGGCGAGACTATTGAGGTCAGCCCTAAATACATGCGCAAGGTCAAGAAAGTTAAGTCAGGTAAGACGTATATCGATAATCAAAACAATAATCAAATTGCTGATGATATCGTTATTGATAGACAAAAACTTGCAGGCGAAGGTATCGTTATGATCGTTGCTCAAGTAAGCCAAACTGACTCAAGCCTTGTGAGTAAACCTCGTGTAAGCTCGTTTGGTCTTGTTGCTGACAAGAATGACAAAGCCTTTGCTAAAGAGATGGAAGATGTACTCGAGCATTTCTTACTAAACCTTAAGCCGGGTCTGATCGAAAACCAAAGAGCACTTGAAAATGACCTTCGTCAAGTTGTGCGTAAGCATATCTACCGTAAAATGAAGAAATACCCTCTAATCGTTCCAACTGTTTTTGTAATGTGAGTTCGGAACAATGAATGCCCACTGCTGGGCGTTCATCCGAACGAAACCGTAACTGTTGTACCGAAGGTACCAGTGAAGGCTTCATATCAATCGGTGTCACTGCTGGGCGTTCATCCGAACGAAACCGTAACTGTTGTACCGAAGGTACCAGTGAAGGCTTCATATCAATCGGTGTCACTGCTGGGCATTCATCCGAACGAAACCGTAGCTGTTGTACCGAAGGTACCAGTGAAGGCTTGACATAGATAGAGAGACGAAGTCTTTCACTAGGCAATAATGAACGCCCATAACTATCCTTTTAATTGGAAAATTTCATGCAAGATATAGAAAAGATTTTACATCCTGAAGAATCCATCTTAGTCTCTGCAGATATTTCCAAGACCTTCTACCTCGATATTCTTTCTCTGTATGCTTTGGGTCTCTTACTTCTTTTTATTGGATACGAATATGAGATAGGCGTAATTGGTATTGTCCTTATTGTTAGAACTTTTTACGTGCATATGCATGAGATCAAAGAAAAAGCATCCTATCATTGTGTGTTGACTCAAGAACGCATTATCATTCACAAGGGGCATAAGAAAAGAGAAATTTTTCCTATACGACTTGAAGAGATCAGAACAATCTATATTAAGCCTCTAAATGAATCTCTAAAAAACTTTGTTGACGTGGGTACGATAGAAGTTGTCACGACTTCAGGAGGACGTTATCTTATCAGTCATATACGCCAGCCTTATGCCTACCATCGCGCGATAATCGGGGATGTTGTTAGCTCAACACACTATTCCAAGAGAAAAGCCAAAGATAAATAATAGTCACTGCTGTGAAAAGATGACATCATAAAACACGCTACAATTAGCTATACTATTTGTTAGGCTAAATGATGAAAAAAATCACTCTTCTACTTAAAATACTCTCTTGTATAGTTGTTTTGTATGGCTTAGTTGGCTTCTTTATTGTACCGGGCCTTGTCAAAGAACAGATTACAAAAAATCTTGAGACCCAGCTTACCCGCAAGGTTAGTGTTGACTCTGTCTCCTTTAATCCTTTTACATTTCAACTCGGTGTGCATAAGCTAAATATTTACACACAAGATGGCAAACCTTCGTTTGCAGGAGTGAGGAATATTAAGATAAATCTTGACCCATTAAACCTTGTATTTGGCGAGGTAAAAATTAAGTTTATTGAGATATTAGCTCCTTTTGTCAGCATTCATAAAAACAAAGAAGGACAATTTAACTTTTCAGATCTTTTAGTGACAAAGGAACCTGAGGAAATCAAGAAAAAGGAGGAAGATCTTTCACTTCCTTCTTTTGTTATAGAAAAGTTTTCGATACAAGCGGGGGAGATACATTTCTTAGATGATACCGGCTCGAAGCCTTTTGAAAAAACTTTAACACCAATACGCTTTGCCCTACGTGACTTTTCAACAAAGGAAGATCATAATAATCAACTTTCTTTGCATATAAAATTGGATGACGGGGCGACCGTTGATTATAGAGGTAAGATAAATTCTATCGTGCCATTACGCTTAGAAGGTGAACTTAAACTACATTCTGGACGTTTATATACGCAATGGGAATATTTTAGAGATGAGCTAGGCTTTATAGTTGCAGATGGAGCTTTGGACGCGTCAATGCACTATACTGCAAACCTTTCAGCAGATCCGGCACAAATCAATATTAATGAATATAAATTACAAATTCAAAGCTTGCGATTGCAAGATAAAGCAAGCAGAGAAGATATTCTAGAATTGCCCTTATTTTCTTTGGATGGGAATGCGAATATCACTTCAAAACAGGTGAATATAAGTAATTTTGATATCAAGGGCTTTACTATTAAAGTACGCAGGGATGAGGCAGGCGTTATAAACTGGGTCTCTTATCTTCCTGCCGGCGAAGAACAAGAAGAGACAAACGAGACAAGCCCTTGGAAGGTGAATATTGCAAAAGTTAATATTAAAACAGATGAACTGTTTTTTGAAGAACATTTTTCTGTAGAACCGTATATAGCAAAGTTACAGAACCTTAGCGTGGAAGTAAAGGATATTAATCTTCTTGGATCGGATCTTTTTATAGAAGAACTTGGAACAGACCTGTCAGAATTTTCATTAAAAACCTTATCTCAAAAGCATGAATATCTTAGATTTGAAGCGTTTAGTATCAATGCGAAGATGCGTAAAACCGAGAGTACAGACGTTAATATAAGCCGCATAAACCTAGCAGGATTGAACCTGTTTGCCAAGATGGACAAAAAAGGGGTACTGGATCTTTCAAGACTTTCTGCAAAAGAAGAAAAAGGTTCTGAGACTAATGAGACCTCATCCGTTTTGAACTGGCAGGTAGAAGACTTGCGTCTATCGGATGCGATGATTGATATAAAAGATGATTATAATGCTGAAAATGGACATATCGTAGTAGACAAGGTCAATGTGAATGTAAGTAAACTTTCTTCAACGCAAGGATCATGGGCAGATACAGAGTTGTTGGCGCGTATCAATAAGAGTGGACAGTTGAAAATAGACACAAAACTTCGCCAGTCGCCTTTAAAGATCAACAGTACTTTTGAATTGAAGGGATTGGATCTTGTCTCCTTTCAGGGGTATATGAACAAGAATGCCAATATAGATATCAATAAAGGTACTCTGAATCTTGATTTTAAAGCAGAACATAACGATAGGACAACGAAAATACTTGCAAATACCCTGCTCACAGATCTTAGCCTATCAGAAAGACGTGAGGGTAAAAAGTTTTTTGCTTTTTCAAAGCTCTCAGTTAAGGACATTGACCTAAGCTTAAATCCTGACCAGATGAAGATTTCTAAGGTTGATATCTATATGCCTTATATGCGGATGAAAATAGACCAAAACAAAAGTTCAAACATTGATGACCTGGTACGTCCAAGTGAGAAAAAACTAGACGAAAAAGCTAAAAAACCTTTTGCCGCCTTTATCGGTAAGGTTAATTTTAAAGAGGGTAAAGGTGAATTTACTGACCTTTCTTTACCCCTGCCTTTTAAGACAGAGATACATAGTTTAAATGGCAAGATGCTTGCTCTTGGGAACCTTCCGGATATTAAGACGACAGTTGACATTGATGGGACAGTTGATGAATATGGTCTGGCAAAAATTCAAGGGAAACTACTTTCGGCGAGTCCAAAAGATTTCACAGATATGGAAGTGAAGTTTCAGAATATAGATATGACTAACCTTTCTCCTTATACCGGAAAGTTTATTGGTTATAAGCTCAAAAATGGCAAGATGAATGTCGAGCTTAGTTATAAGATAAATGATTCACAGATGCAAGGAGGCAACAGGATTATTTTGAAAAAGATGACGCTGGGTGAAGAGGTAGAAAGTGAGGATGCGATATCCGCGCCGGTAGGCCTTGCTATTGCCTTACTTCAAGACAATGATGGCGTGATCGATCTTGATGTACCTGTCAGCGGAGATGTAAATGCTCCTGATTTTGAGATAGGGCATGTGGTATGGACAGCTTTTAAAAACCTTATAACAGGGGTGGCAACGGCACCGTTTAGGTTCTTAGGAAATATGTTAGGTGTAAATGCCGATGAACTGGAAAACATACAGTTTGAAGCAGCAAAGTCAAACCTCTTGCCACCTGAGCAAGAGCGACTGGATAAACTGTCCAAGGCACTTTTGATGAAAGAAATGTTGATACTTAAGGTTTCGGGTACTTATGATGAGAAGCGTGATACTTTGGCAATGAAAACGGCAAAGGTTTATGAAGAAGCCTTGTCTAAACTCGATGATAAGACAACGGATATCTCGCAAATGGACAGAAATGACTTGGATGATTTGCTTAAAGAGATGTATGTAAGTCATTTTACGAAAGAGCAGCTGGAACTAAATGAAGACAGTATCGATGCTAAAGATATGAGTAAGGATATGAAAAAAGTACAATTACGAAAAGAAATGATAGAAGCACTGACAAATGATCAAAAAGTGTCCAAGAATGACCTTATTGTCTTGGGCCAGGACAGAACAAGAAGTATTATCACTTATCTTGAAGGCAAGGGGATCTCCAAAGAAAGGCTAGAGCCGTTAAAGCCTCTTGAAGCAGAAACCTCTACAAATGAGTATATCCCCCTTAAATTAGAACTTGGCGCTAGGTAGTTTTTTGAGGGTGAGAGATTAAGCCCTCTTATGATAAAATTCTATTATGAAAAATAGACGTCATGACTATATTGCCATTGCCAAAGAGACTTTACAGACAGAAGCAGATGCCTTGCTGGATGCTTCCGTTCGTGTCTCAGACGAGATGAACGAGGCAGTCGAGTGTTTGTTGGCTTGTCGCGGAAAGCTCATCATAACGGGTGTTGGTAAGTCCGGTTTAATCGGCGCGAAGATGGCGGCGACTTTTGCATCAACAGGAACACCTTCATTCTTTTTACATCCAACGGAAGCCTTACACGGTGACCTTGGGATGATAGGTTCAGATGATGTCGTCCTTGCAATTTCATACAGCGGTGAAAGTGGTGAGTTAAGTGCTATTTTACCGCATATCAAGCGTTTTGACATCCCTCTTATCGGAATGACACGCAATACAGGTTCGACCTTGGGCCGATTTTCAGACATAGTTTTGTGTATAGAGATAGCTAAAGAGGCTTGTCCATTGGGGATCGCACCAACATCTTCAACCACCTTGACGCTTGCTTTGGGTGATGCTTTGGCGATTTGTATGATGCATGCAAGAGATTTTCAAAAAGAAGACTTTGCCTCCTTTCACCCGGGAGGTTCTTTAGGCCGTCAGCTTTTTGTCAAAGTGTCTGATCTTATGCGCAAAGAAGAGTTGCCTCTTGTGAAAGCAGACACCTTAGTCAAAGATGCCATACTTGCTATCAGTGAAGGACGTTTAGGTACAGCGCTTTTGGTAGATGAAGATAAAAAACTTTTAGGACTTATATCTGATGGTGATATACGTCGAGCCCTTTTAAAAGAGGGATTTTCTTTAGATGAGAAGATCTCAAAGTATGCGACAAAAGATCCAATGACGATCACAGACGAAAACATGTTGGCTTCAGAAGCCTTAGTGCTGATTGAGCAGAAAAAGATACAGCTAATGGTTGTAACAGATAAAGATAAGAGCGTTAGGGGTGTATTACATATCCATAAGCTCATAGAAGAGGGGATAAAATAGCCCATGAGATTAAATAAGTTTATTGCTCACCATTCAACGTATTCACGTAGAGAAGCAGACGCAGCCATTTTAAAAGGCGCAGTAAAGATCAAAGGCAAGATTGAAACAAATCCTGCAACTGATGTGGATGAGCGACATGGTGAAGTCTTTGTTCACGGCAAAAAGGTGTCACCAAAAGATATTATCACTGTCATCGCTTATAATAAGCGAAAAGGCGAGTTGGTCACAAAAGACGATCCTCGCGGCAGAACGATAATTTATGACACCTTAGGACATAAGTTTAGACATTTTATTCCTGTTGGCCGTCTAGATTATGCCTCTGAGGGACTTTTACTTTTAACAGACTCCTCTGTGGTGGCTACGATCTTAATGAATTCAGATCTTGAACGTATTTACAAGATCAAGATCAAGGGTAAGGTGACGCCTGCGATGGAAGAGGCGATGAAGAAAGGGATTACGCTTAGTGATGCTTCTGCAGGTGCGCATGAACTTTCGAACATTACTCAGATGACTTTTTCTCCTTTTGCGGCCTACAGAATAGAGAAGAACAGTGACAACTTTTCCATTTTAAAAGTGGGAATCACCGAGGGGAAGAATCGGGAGCTTAGACGTTTTTTCGCTCATTTCGGATCAGAGGTTGCGGATCTTAAACGTATCTCTTATGGAGGGATAGAACTTAACAACCTGCCTGATGGCAAGTCCCGTTATCTAACTCGGAGTGAGTATACTTCTGTCAGAGATTATGTGGATCAGGTCACGAAGACGGATGCACAAAGAGAGAACTTTAAACTTCGTCAGAAGGAAAAAGAAGAAAAAGAGAAGGCAGACCAAGAGAGAGATGCCCAAAGACTTAAGGCTTATGAAGATGATAAAGATAAGCTAAAGCGTATTGAAAAGGCCAAGAACAAGCTTCAGGGTGTACTTAAAGATGATAAATCTTGGGATGATTATTATGATGAAGATTAGTAGTTAGACAGGGAAAGTTACTATATATAAATCAGATTAAAGGAATGAATCAATAATGACTAAAATACAACTTAAAACAGAACACACGACTCAGATGATCAATATTACAGGCGAAGTCAAAGAAGCTGTGATCACATCAGGTATTAAAGACGGGATCGTGGTTGTTTTTACTCCGCATACAACTGCTTCAGTGGCACTGTTTGAGAACATAGACCAAAACCTACGTCGTGATTATTTAAAGTTGTTAAAGATGTATATGTCTGACCAAGAGTATTCACATAAGGGTGGAAATGCTGCCGGTCACCTAAAGTCTGCGATGACGGGAGCTTCTGTATCTATTCCTGTTGTTGACGGTCTTCCTTTGTTTGGACAATGGCAGGGGATCTTCTTTTGTGAATTTGACGGTCCGCGAGAAGCACGTGACGTTATCATAAAAGTCATCAACGGTTAACCTGATATTTTGAAAAAACTTTGTTATCACATTGAAAAGGATGGTTTTTCAGAAACTCTTTTACTCTGTAAAAACTGCAATGACTAATTTTATGAATCATTTTTTTAACTTCGTTAAACGGATAAGGTCTAAATGTGGCTGATTTCACCTACCTTCTCCGTCCCAAGGTTTTTGATGATTTTGTCGGACAGTCTCATCTGGCTTCTAAGAATTCTGCTCTTAGACGGCTCTTGGACAATGCACAGATGCCACATGCTTTTTTTTATGGTCCTCCCGGATGTGGCAAGACAACACTCGCAAGAATTATCGCTACTACTTTAGATGTTCCTTTTTATGAGTTTAACGCAACCTCTGTCAAGATAGATCAGTTTCGCAAGATTTTTACTCAGTATGAGAATGCCCTGCAAAAGCCTCTTATCTTTATCGATGAGGTGCATAGACTTTCTAAGAACCAGCAGGAAGTCTTACTGCCTGTTATGGAGACTAACGCGGTGTTAGTCATTGGCGCTTCAACAGAAAATCCTTATTTTAGTCTGACAGCTGCTATGCGATCACGGTCTATGTTGTTTGAGCTAAAAGCGCATACTGACGAGGACCTCAGAACCTTAGCCAAGCGTGCCTGTGACAAAGAAGACCTTAGTCTGGACGAGGACGCTTTAAAGTATCTTGTTGTTTCAAGCAATGGGGATGCACGGTCGATGTTAAAACTTTTAGAGTTTGTGAGTGTTGGGAAAACAGAGATCTCTCTAGCAGATCTAAAATCGCTCCGCCCGTATTCTTTAAATGATGGCACGGGGGAAGCTAGTGTCCATTATGATTTGATATCAGCTATGATTAAATCGATAAGAGGTTCAGACCCCGATGCAGCCGTGTATTATCTTGCGCGTTTGATTGAAGGAGGTGAAAATCCTGCTTTTATTGCCAGGCGTCTTGTTATCTTAGCCTCGGAAGACATTGGAAATGCAAATCCTCAAGCCTTGACCCTGTGTACTTCGGCTATGACATCAGTTGCACAGATCGGTTACCCTGAAGCGCGTATTATCCTCTCTCAAGCGGTTATCTACCTCAGTGCCTCACCTAAATCAAACTCTGCTTATAATGCTATCAATCAAGCCCAGGCAGCTATTAGAGACGGGCATATTTTGCAGATACCAAAGACGATACAGCAGAATAATAAAAATTATCTTTATCCCCATGATTTTGGTGGGTGGGTTAAGCAGCAGTATCTCAGTAAAGAGCTGAAGTTTGTAGAATTTAAACCTATTGGATATGAACAAAAAATGGGTGAATGGTTGAATAAGATAAGGTCTACCTGAGGTTTTCTAAAATAAGGGGAACGTGTTTGAAGACAATCAGGACAGCTTGTCCTGAAAAAAGGCTAACTCGCAGGGGAGTCGCTGACGCGATAAAAAAGACTTGTTCTAGAGGAGTTCAACGCCCTTTATCTATTGCTGTAAGTCGCAATCTTCCAATGTCTGGAATCAAGGTCTGCATCTGCTCACGTTCTATAACAATCTTTGCATTATAGGTGTACGAGATAAGGAACTGTTCTCAGCCCTAAAGTTGCTCTGCAACACGCACCCATGTAAAAATTATTATAAAAAATCTCTTTTGTTCTCACCCGATCTGTTTTCATCATAAAGCGGTATAACACTCAACTCTTTAGAGTGTGCTTTAAAAAATGAATCAAGACCTAAAGCCGTAAAAATCATTTTAATCATTGGCTTCCTTGTAGGTAGTTATTTGTACGTACTTGATAATGTTACTCCTAGTAAGATTAAAGTTTTATAAAAGTATTTCTCTCACTTTTTTACATCGAATACATCTCAAACCCTTTGAAGATGAGATTTGCAATTACGTTATATACTTTGGTATACTACGACTACTGGAACAAAATATGTATATCCCCAAATAAAAGAGAATAGATGCTAAAAATATGGACTTTATCTTTATTTCTTTTACAAACACTGTTTGCAGAAAATATAACGATTGCCGTTGCCGCCAATCTCAGTTATGCAATTGAAGAGATAAAGGCTGAGTTCGTAAAAGACAACCCTGCTTTTAAATTGCAAATTGTGATGGGCAGTAGTGGAAAACTAACTGCACAGATCAGAAATGGTGCACCTTACGGGGTATTTATGTCTGCAAATATGAAGTATCCTCTAGCGCTGTATAAGGACAAACTGCTTGTGTCAGAACCTCGTGTATATGCGAAGGGAGAGATAGCATATATGAGTGTGACTCCACGAGATTTTACTAAGGGAATAGGCCTTCTTGAGAATGAGAATATTAGAAGAATCGCTATTGCAAATCCAAAAACGGCGCCTTATGGGAACGCGGCAGAGGAAGCGATAAAAAATGCTGGGGTTTACAAGAATATTAAACCAAAACTTATCTTTGCAGAGAGCATCTCGCAAACGGTCTCTTACGTTTTGACAGCCGCTGACCTCGGTATTGTTGCCAAGTCAGCCTTGTTCAGTTCGAAGATGAAGCAATACAAAGAAGACATACATTGGAAAAGTGTTGATCCAAGGCTTTATACGCCTATCAAACAAGGGATAGCTCTTTTAAAATACAGTGAACATAGTGAAGGTTATAAGCTTTTTTATGACTTTATTTTTAGTGCAAAGGCTAGCGCTATTCTTAGATCATACGGGTATGCTATATAATGAACTATATAAAAGCAGTGATATCAAAGATACAAAGCGTGGATCACATTAGCATTGTTAGTTTTTTACCAGAATTAAGTACACACAGTGCTCAGATGAATAGGCCGGAGATGAAGATGATGTCTTTGGAGTTGGACACGGCACTCAAAGTCGGATCTAAAGTGCTGCTGGGAGTCAAGTCGACAAATATCTCTATTGCCAAAGACATTAGTGGCTTATTGAGTATCTCAAATAGGCTTTCGTGTACGATAGAGCACATTCGTCATGGGGAACTGTTAAGCAGTCTTAAGTGTAGGTTTATGGACACAACACTCGAAAGTATAATCACCAGGGAGTCTGCTGTGCGAATGAATCTTCAAGAAGCCGATGATGTCTTGGTTCTTATTAAGTCGAGTGAACTCTCTATTGTGGAGATCTTGTGATGGATTTTGCAAGTTTAGACCTTGGTCCGTTTTTACTCTCTTTTAAACTTGCCGGGATAACAACACTCATCTTATTTATGCTTGCCTTACCGATAGCGTGGTGGCTGTCACAGACAAAATGTAAGTGTAAACCTATTGTCGAAGCATTTGTTTCTCTACCCATAGTCCTCCCTCCTTCGGTAATAGGTTTTTATATCTTGTATGCTCTTTCACAGAATTCCGTGATAGGGGAGTTTTTTGAAGCGACCTTTGGGATCAGTTTGGTCTTTAACTTTACAGGTTTGGTGATTGCCTCGTGTTTTTATTCCTTTCCTTTTATGGTCCAACCCCTGCAAAGCGGATTTGAGTCTATCAATAAGAACATGCTCGAAGCCTCTTATATAGCAGGAAAGACAGTTCTTCAGACCCTTGTTTATGTAGCCCTTCCTAATATTAAACCGGCTCTTTTAACGGCGGTAATCGTAACCTTTGCTCATACGGTAGGTGAGTTTGGTGTTGTTTTGATGGTGGGCGGTTCTATTCCCGGCGAGACAAAGGTCGCTTCTGTGGCTATCTACGAATTTGTTGAGATTCTAGATTATGACGCAGCACATATGTATTCCGCAATCATGATAGTGATGAGTTTTGTAGTCTTGCTCGGTGTCTATGTCTTCAACAGGCATCAAACCCATAGACTGGGGACAGCATAATGTTAGAGTTAAATATCAACAAAGCCCTTAAAGGAAGTACGGGCAAGATGAATCTTGATGTTCAGTTGAGCGTGAAAGAGAATGAGTTTCTTGCACTTAGTGGAGAGAGTGGCAGTGGAAAGACGACGCTACTTCGTATCTTGGCAGGATTGGAAGAAGCAGAAGGAAATATCTCCTTTGATGGTGAAATATGGCAGGACGCTCAAAAGAGGTTGGGCCCTCAAAAACGAAATATCGGTTTTGTCTTTCAAGATTATGCACTTTTTGAGAACATGACGGTGGAGCAAAACTTGCTTTTTGTGAACAAGGATAAAACCCTTGTAAAACACCTCTTAGAAATGACGCATCTCAGTGAGCTACAAGACCGTCGAACGACGAGTCTCAGCGGGGGACAAAGACAAAGGGTCTCCTTGTGCCGGGCGCTTATGAACAGACCTAAACTTCTTCTAATGGATGAACCCCTTTCCGCACTCGATCCGCAGATGCGAACAAAACTTCAGCATGACATTTTGGCTTTGCATAAGGAGTTCGGGACGACGACAATCATGGTTTCTCATGATCCTTCTGAGATATATAGACTTGCCAATAGGGTGATTAAGCTCGAGCATGGCAAGATCATTGAAGACGGTACAGCAAAGGAGCTTTTATTGAAGACAAAAGGGAGCCAGAAATTCTCGCTTCAAGGCGAACTTCTAGACATCATTCAAGCCGATGTGATACATATCGCTGTTGTTGCCATAGGTCAGCAGATAGTTGAGATTGTCCTTGATGAGAAGGAGGCCCTGAGTCTAAAAATCGGGCAAACTGTTCAAGTCAATACCAAGGCATTTGCTCCTTCGATAAGCTAAGCTCGCTTTATTATTTTTTTTGGTGGTATAATAAAGTCAAGTGAGTAAAAATGATAACGACAATAATCGAAGCCTTATCGGGTTTGGGTATTTTTCTTTTTGGAATGCTGTACATGGAATCGGCACTTAAAGAAATGGCGGGAATCCGATTAAAACGCTGGATCAAGAACTCTACCTCCACACCTTTCAAAGCAATATTATCAGGTGCGGCAGCGACCGCAGCGCTACAGAGTTCATCTGTCGTGACGTTGATGACACTCTCTTTTGTCAGTGCTTCGCTAATCTCTTTAAGTTCCGGTATAGCAGTTATATTCGGCTCAAATATAGGGACAACAGTAACCGCGTGGATAGTGGCTACCCTCGGATTCAAGGTGCAGATAGAGTTGTTTTCTCTTCCTTTGATAGGTATAGGCGGGCTAGCCTTGATATTGGGGGAATCGCATAAGAAGATAAGAGTGGCCGCTAAGGTCTTTATCGGTTTTGGTCTTCTTTTTTTCGGTTTGGACCTGATGAAAGTATCTATAGAGTCGGCCGCGATTCATGTTGACCTCTCTTTATATACACATCTTCCGCTTATTAGTTTTGTGGCCTTGGGTTTTGTCATTACGGCATTGATTCAGTCCAGCTCGGCAGCAACGGCCATTACACTTTCTGCCTTATATGCGCATATTCTTGGCTTTGATCAGGCTGCGGCAATGGTTATAGGCACGAATATTGGTACTACAGTAACGGCACTTTTAGGTAGTATAGGGGGGATTCCGGATAAAAAACGTGCGGCTATGGCCCATCTGTGGTTTAATCTATTCACAGCAATAATTGCGTTTATTATCCTGCCTTTTACTACAGATATTTTGATGAATACACTTTCTTTAAGAAGCGATCCAACCATTGCTTTGGCACTTTTTCATACTATTTTTAATGTGATGGGGGTCATACTTCTGGCACCCTTTATTCCTTACATGGCAAGGTACCTGGGAGGTCTCTTCGTACAAAAAGAGAAAATGCCGACAAAATATATTCATAAGGTTGATCCTAAAGTACCGGATACGGCGCTAATCGCGTTAAGAGACGAGGCAAACAAGCTCTTTATGAAGACGATCAAGTATATACTCTTATTATGTAATATAAAACCCAATGATATCATGGTGCAAAAGAATGATATCAAGGTAGTCATAGCAAATAACATGGATAAGATAGAGTTTGATTTTTTAAAGACTTATGAAAAGATCAAAGAGATTGAAAGTGATACGGTGGCCTTTGTCAACATACTCATTCAGCAAAACCTGAGCCCTAGTCAGAGTGAATATGTGGCAATTTTATCAAGTTCCGTACGTGATAGCGTTTATGCTGCCAAGATTTTAAAGGATATTAAAACTGATCTTGATGATTTTAGCGAGAGTGATAATCAGGATATCATCACTATCTATAATGAAATTCGAAAAAATCTGGTCTATACGATAAGTATCTTCGTGAACTACATGGAAGAAAAATACTCACAAGAGAAGTGCCTTGAAAAGTTTAGTAAGGCTGAAGCGGAAAATAAACATACCCTTGAGGCTGCAACTTCTCTCGCGGCCAAAGATAAACGAAGTAAGACGATGGTAGTGTCTTTACTCAATGCTAATCACAGTGCGTATATCTGTATAAAGTCTTTACAAGAAGCCTCAAAATCATTACGATTAGAGTTCTTGCTGGAAACAGAAAAAGAAGACATCTAGAATGAGCTTTTAGCCTCTTCTTCTAAGTATATAGGTAGAAAACAGCAATAAAAAGATTAGAAGAGAAGCTGTGATACAATAAGGTATATACAAGGATCTATTATGTCTAGCGACCCTTTATCTAGTACTATGCTCCCTATTGACACAATCCCTATAAACATTGCCGTTTATCGTTATGTTGATGGCCAGTTTATTTTTGTAGATATCAATGATGCAGCACAAGAGACAGATAGGATAAAGAAGAAAGATCTACTTGGAAAACCTCTTGTAGAGATGTTTCCAAGTATTGAAGAGCTTGGACTAGTTGATGTAATGTTACGCGTTCATGAGAGTGGAAAGCAAGAAGATCTGGATTGTGGTTTTTATGAAGATGAACGTATCAACGGTTGGAGAGGAAATCGTGTGAGTAGGCTGCCAAACGGTGATATATTAGTAATTTATAAAGATTTAACAAAAGAACAAAAAACACAAGAACGACTTAGATCATTTGCTGATATCATAGATAACAGTATGAGTGAGATCTATATATTTGACACAGAAGATATTCGGTTTACCTATACAAATAAAGAAGCGCAAAGAAATACGGGATATACCCTTGAAGAGATGAAAAATCTAACCCCAGTTGATATCAAACCTGATTTGAATAAAGAAGACTTTATGTCTGTGGTCGAACCGCTTTTGAACGGATCAAAAGAATCCTTGATCTTTGAGACAGTTCACCGACGGAAAAATGGACAGGATTATAATGTTGAGATCCGTCTTCAGCTTATGAAGGTCGAAGACAAAAAACAGTTTGTCGTTACGGCACATGATATCAGCAAACGGGTTCAAGCCGAAGAGATGCTTCATAAGCTAGCCACAATAGACAGTCTAACAGGTACGTATAACCGTCATCAGACTAATGAAGAAATCGATATTGAGATAGAGAGGGCGAGTCGTTATAATGTATCTTTTTCACTTCTAATGCTAGATATTGATTATTTTAAGAATATTAATGATAGCTATGGGCACGAGACGGGTGATTATGTGCTAAAAGAATTCAGTGATGTGGTTATGAAAGGTATACGTGAAAGTGACCGCTTTGGAAGATGGGGCGGAGAAGAGTTTATACTTGTTTTACCTGAATTGAACAAAGAACAGACCCTGCATGTGGCGGACAAATTACGAGAAGATGTTGCCTCTCATAGATTTGAAGGTGTTCCTCAGGTTACGGTTAGTGTCGGTGCTACAGTATACTCTCCAGGCGATGGTAAAAAAGATATACTAAAACGCGTTGATGACGCAATGTATCAGGCTAAAAAAGCGGGACGAAATACAGTAAAGTATTATTAAGTCAATAGCGCCACTACCCATGCTTTCATATTTTCAAGGCTTTGAGTGTCTTGGGTGGATATAAACAAGTAAGGTTTGTTTTTACGGTTCTCTTTCACATCAGACTTCATGAGATCTAAATCAACATTTACATAGGGTGCCAAGTCGGTCTTATTGATGATGAGTAAGTCACTAAAAAGCAGTCCGGCACCTTTTTTTCTAGGGATATCTCCGCCTTGAGCCACGTCGATGACATACATATAATAATCCACCAGTTCATAGGAGAAGGTTGCTGAGAGGTTGTCCCCACCGCTTTCTACAAAAATGATGTCAGGGTTTGATTCGGCTTCTAGCTCTTCGCAGGCTTTTTGATTCATAGAAATATCATCACGTATAGCGGTATGAGGACAACCGCCCGTTTCTACACCGATAATCAGGTCACTGTTGATATCTAGCTGGCTTTTTAAATAATTTGCGTCTTCTGTTGTGTAGATATCGTTGGTTACGATGCCCACTGTGTAAGACTCTTTTAGCATATTGGTTAGTGACTCGATGATTGAGGTTTTCCCGCTTCCAACCGGTCCGGCGATGCCAATTTTGATACTCATGTTCTTCCTTAGGTCGTAAATAGTTTAGGTTCTAGGTGTAGATGCTGGTAAATCACTTCTTCAAAAAGAGGATTGAAATTTTCTACTTTGATAGAGGAATTTTTGATGTACTCTTCTAAGATATCATCAAAACGAAAAAGCATCTGCTGGATCTCACTGGGTTTAATGCGTGATATTTTAAGGGTGCATGCCGATAAGGTAATAAGACTCTTTTTACACCACAATAACATGAGCAAGTCCTTCTCTAAGTTGAGTTCATGGGCATAGGCACTTAAAACAGCTAACTCATTTCCGGGACTTTCTTGGTTGGATACTGCTGCATAAAACTCTTTTACTAGGGGACTGCGAATCTCTTTGTTGATGTGTTTAAGATAATTGTGCCCAATAGTATGGGAGGCTTTGGCATATTCAAAATTAAGCATAGCCGCATAGTTCTTGTCTTCTTTGATTAAGGAGTTTAGATTAGTCTCTTCAAGATGCTTGAACACTCTGTCTATGAAGGGAAACTCAAATTTTTGATACTGGTCTATGATGATATTATGCAAATAAGCCTCAAGGTCTTCTATGGTAGTTACTTTTTCCAAGACGACATGCGACTCTAGACCAAAGGAGTGAACAAAGATACCCGAAGGAAAGCTTCCATCAAGCAGCTGCATAAAACGGCTTAGTGCCTTAGTGGGCGTGATGAGCTTTTCCATTGGGTCTGAAATATCCTTGTGTTTTTGTGACGTTAGTCTTCTCGTCGGCTTGTAACTGTGAAACGATATCGGATAAAGAGATATCATCTAAGACGGTAATCTTATAATCTTCAATACAAACAGGCTGATGACGGTTTCCAATCTCATAGGCCGCGCGCGCAAAGTCTATATGATCTTTAAACTCAAAGACATAGATTGCATCTTCACTCTTTTTGACTTGAATGCGATGTCCATCCTCACAGACCAAGACATCATTTTCATGCAGGTGGGTGAACTTTACCTTCATCATAAAAGAGATTTCTTCTTCACTGAGGGCACTTAGATTGGGTTTTTGCATATCAAACCAACTTAGCGCGACACTGTCTTTTGCATGAGTATTGTGTTCTATATCAATCACTTTTTTAATCATATTAGTCCTAAAATAAAAAGTATTTTTTTGCCATTGGCAGTTCATTCATGGCATTGGATGTAATGAGTTCACCATTAACGGTAACATCATAAGTATCTGGGTCAACTTGGATATCACCGATAAAATTATTAAGCTTCATAGATGATTTGCCAATGTTTCTTGTGTTTTTTACAGCCACAAGTTTCTTATTGGTTTGCAGTTCTTCTTGCAAGCCATGCTCCAGAGCATATTTGGACGTGAAGACAGCACTGGTTCGTGCACTCGCCTTGCCAAGGCTTCCAAACATAGGCCGGTACATATTTGGCTCGGGTGTCGGGATAGAAGCGTTCGCATCACCCATCATACTTAAGGCAATAAAACCACCCTTGATAATGATCTCAGGTTTAACGCCAAAGAAGGCTCGGTTCCACAAGACAAGATCTGCCATCTTTCCCACTTCAACGCTACCCACATGCTCATCGATTCCACAAGCAATAGCCGGGTTGATAGTGTATTTGGCTATGTAGCGTTTGATGCGATTGTTGTCATCTCTTTCATTATCTTCAGCTAAGGCTCCACGCTGTTTTTTCATACTGTCGGCAACCTGCCACGTACGCATGATAACCTCACCCACACGCCCCATAGCCTGAGAATCTGAGCTTGTTATGGAAATAGCGCCGATATCATGTAATACATCTTCCGCGGCAATCGTATTGCCACGTATGCGTGACTCAGCAAAGCTTACATCTTCAGGAATCTTAGGACTGAGGTGATGACACACCATTAACATATCAAGATGCTCTTCGATAGTATTTCGTGTAAAAGGAAGGGTAGGATTGGTTGATGAGGGCAAGATGTTCTCTAAGCCTGCGACCTTCATAATATCAGGTGCATGTCCACCCCCTGCGCCTTCACTGTGAAAGGTGTGAATAGTTCTGCCCTTGAAAGAATCGACTGTATTATCCACAAACCCTGATTCATTAAGGGTGTCAGTATGAATAGCGACTTGCACATCGTACTCATCCGCAATGTTTAAACAGGTGTCAATCGCCTTAGGTGTTGAACCCCAATCTTCATGGAGCTTAAGACCCATAGCGCCGGCTTCAACCTGTGAACGAAGTGCATCAAGGTTGGAGCTGTTCCCTTTTCCCATAAAGCCAAAGTTCATCGGCAGGTCTTCTACCGACTCGATCATTTTGTGAATATGCCAAGCCCCTGGCGTACAGGTGGTTGCATTGGTTCCTGTATTGGGGCCTGTTCCGCCACCTACCATAGTTGTTACACCCGAAGCAAGGGCCTCGTCAATCTGTCCCGGAGAGATAAAATGGATATGCGAATCAATACCGCCTGCGGTGATGATCTTTCCCTCGGCAGAGAGTATCTCGGTATTGGCTCCTATTTCTAAGCCATCAGTGATACCATCACAGTTGTTAGGGTTACCACTTTTGCCAATGGCAATGATGACTCCGTCTTTGATCCCGATATCAGCCTTGTAGATACCCGTATAATCCATGATAATTGCATTGGTGATGACGAGATCAGCACTGTCAACAATAGTAGTTGATTGACTCATTCCATCACGTACATTTTTGCCCCCGCCAAACTTGCTCTCTTCACCATAATGGGTAAAATCTTTTTCTATTTTGGCAATGAGATCGGTATCGGCGAGACGAAAGCGGTCGTTTGTCGTCGGACCGTACATCCCTGCATATTTTTGTTTAGAGATTTTCATGAGGCGTCTCCTAAAAATTTTGTGAGTCTGTCTAAGGCTTTTGTCTTGGTCTTTTCATCATCTAAAAAGCCTTCGACCAGGCCGTTAAAACCACTGATATAACGTTTTCCTCTAAAGGCAACGAGTTCAACTTCTTTATGTGAGCCCGGCTCGAAGCGTACGGAAGTCCCCGATGCGATGTTAAGACGCATTCCGTAGGCTTTTTCTCTTTCAAAGAACAGGCCTGCATTGGTCTCAAAGAAATGGTAGTGTGAACCGACCTGGACAGGACGGTCTCCCCGGTTTTCTACCTCTAGGACAAGGCTTTCATAATTAGCATTGAGTTCAATATCACCCTCATCAATGAAGTACTCACCCGGTGTAGCTGTCTTTTTTGAAGCAGGGATAGGGTTATGCACAGTGACAAGTTTAGTCCCATCATCAAAGGTTCCCTCAACTTGAACCGTGTCCATCATGGAAGGTATTCCCTCCATAACATCTTCTTCACAAAGCACATGCGTAGCATCGACCATCAATTGGCTTACACTTTTTCCATCACGCGCGCCTTCTAGTATAAAAGAACTTATCAAAGCAACGGCTTCGGGATAATTGAGTTTTAATCCTCTTGCTTTACGTTCTTGGGCAAGCTTAGCGGCAGTATAGATCATTAGCTTCTCTTGCTCACGGTTGGTTAAAAACATACAGACTCCTTTTTAATATAAGATACTAACACCGACAAGTACAGACGTAGACCCCGCAATAGCAAAGGCACCTCTGAGGTTACGGGTACTGGTTAAAAGATAATGATTGATAGTGCCGATAAGGACGCCAAAACTTACAAAGATAAGCATTACACCCAAAGAAAAGAACACGACCATAAGAAGGTTGACTTCGGCATTGTGTACGGCACTTAAGGTCACAAGCATACCTCTAACACCCCCAATACCCATGAGCGCACCCAACGTAAAGGCTGAGGTGTTCATCTTTTTATCATGCTCATGTGCTTTTCCAAAATAAATATGGGTGTGCTTTTGATGGTTATGGATATGCTCACGTAGCTGTATCTGTTTTGTAAAGACCATATATAAGAGGTACAAACCCATCATAATAATAACAACGGCACTGATAATATCTCCGTAATTTGTTATTGATTCAGGGATGTTGATACTTTGCAGTATTGTGGCAAATATAAACAGCATCAGGCCGTGACCCAGAGCGAAAGAGACGGTGATAAGCAAGGTCTTTTTTTTAGACTTTGCCAACGAAAAGTCGGCAATAGCACTGAGGTGATCAGGACCAAAGGCATGCAAGATACCGTACCAAAAGATAAGAAGCAGACTGAGTGATTCCATTACTGTTTTCCTAGATTAAAAGGTTGTGTATTACGTTGTTCGCGGTACAATGTCCAGACGAGGTGTATCATCTTTTTCATTCTTCCGACATTCTCTTCACTGAGTACGCCCATAAGCATTTTCTTGGAACGGGTCAGGGTAAAGGAATAAAATCCTGACTCTCGTAGTATTTCTTCAAGTTGAGCATTGTTGGGGCTCTTGATATAGACCTTGGCATAGATATAGTGCTTACTCTTGTGACGAAGAAAATACTCTTTTAAAAAATCTCCCGAGAGTGAAAAGTTCTCAAGATATTCTAAGTCACCTTCTATGATAAAACGGTTTCTGCACTTCATCTGAGTAAAATCAAAATGCTCAAAACTTCTTCCCTGACTGATGATATCCGCATAAAAAAAGCTCGAACTCGCATCCGACCTTAAGGTAAAAAGCTGTAAATATTTTGCCTCTTTAAAGAGGATGAGTTCATCATTGATACACTCAAGGTTTGAACCCTCGCTAAGTGTAAAGTCAAAACGGTTGATACCAACAGCGTCTTTGGAAGGGTAGACCTTTGTAGCAGACTCCGTCGTGATAATACAATCACTTTTATCCAGTGTAACCTTAAGGTTTATCTTGTCTTTGGGGAAAATACCTTCTCCAATACTCAAGAGTTTGATGTAATTCTCATTATCATTAAAATGATAATACCGTGTCGGCAGGTTTAAACGTCTGAGCTGAGGTTTTTGGGCGATGAAGTTTAGACTTAAGCTCATTTAATTGTTTAATTCCTATCTATATTGATAACTTAATCATAGCATTTACAACTACAAAATAAGGAAGGTTACTGCCAGTAAAATAAGCAATTGAGGACAAACCTCCCTATACGGATAAAAACTGTCCTACAATACCATCATCAAGAGCATCCATGACTCCTTTAGCTGCAACTTGGCCTCGGTCTAAAATAAAAAAGTTATCCCCGTGTTTACGTGCAAAAGGAAGCTTTTGCTCGACTAGGATAACGGTGAGACCCTCTTCTTTTGTCAGGTAGTCGATTACCCCGCCGATTTGCTGAACGATGTTAGGCTGAATTCCCTCAGAAGGTTCATCAAGTATAAGTACCTTTGGTTCTAAACACAGTGCTCTGGCAATGGCGAGCTGTTGTTGTTGGCCACCGGATAAGTCTCCCCCTTTACGCTGAAGCATCTCTTTTAGAACAGGGAAAAGTTCAAAAATCTTTTCAGGCACTTTTTTAAGACCATTTCGATTTCCGTACAGTCCTATTTTAAGGTTTTCACTTACGGTAAGTTGTGAAAATATCTCACGTCCCTGAGGTACATAACCGATCCCCAGACCAGCACGTTTGTCGGCACTTAGGGTACAAATATTTTGACCCTCAAACATTATTTCTCCATCTTTAATGGGAAGTGCGCCCATGATGGCCTTGGCAAGGGTTGTTTTACCTACACCGTTTCTTCCCATGATGCAGGTACATTTACCTGTTTCTATCTCTAGACTGAGATCCCATAAGGTATGGCTCTGTGCATAAAATTGGTTGAGTTTGTTAATTGTTATCATTGTTATTCACCTAAATAGACTTTACGTACGTCTTCATTTTCTTGGATACTTTGCATTGAACCTTCTGCCAAAACAGAACCTTCATGTAAAACAGTCACTTTTTTAGCAATACTGCGGATAAACTCCATGTCATGTTCTACAACGACAACACTGTGTTCTTTAGCCAAGTCGGTTAGAATCTGACCCGTTTTTTCTACCTCACCCGGGGTCATTCCGGCAACAGGTTCGTCAACAAGTAGCAGCTTAGGCGATTGCATGATTAACATACCGATCTCCAGCCACTGTTTTTGACCATGCGACAAGATGCCTGCGGACGTCTTCATATCATCTTGCAGACCGATAAGTTTCATTGTCTCAGCAATTCTATCTTTCTCTTCGCTGTTTAGTTTTGCAAAAAGGGTCGTAAAAAAACGTTTGTCTGCCTTCATGGATAGTTCTAGATTCTCAAAGACACTGTGGCCCTCAAAGACGGTCGGTTTTTGGAATTTTCGTCCTATACCAAGGTTGGCAATGGCAGGTTCATCAAGTTCAAGTAAAGAGGTCTCTTTCCCATAAATAACGGTTCCTGAGTCAGGTGTTGTTTTGCCAGTGATAACATCCATCATTGTAGATTTACCTGCGCCATTAGCACCGATGATACAGCGCAATTCACCGTAATTAATAGTAAGTGAAAGCGAGTTAAGTGCCTTGAACCCATCAAAACTCAGATCGATTCCACTTAGATATAAGAGTCGTTCGCCCTTTTTAATGTCATCAAGATTTTCTGCAATATGTGTTTTACTTTCTATCATTTTAGAACTCCTTTGGACAGTTTTTTGAAGTCGATCTTTTCAACAATCCCGACGATGCCTTGTGGAAGGTACAGGGTTGAAACCACAAAGAGTGCGCCCAGTGCATACAGCCATACTTCTGGAAGAGCAGAAGTGAAATACGTACTTGCAAAGTTCACCACAAAGGCACCGATAATAGCGCCATAGAGTGTTCCCCGTCCGCCAATGGCTACCCAGATAACGATCTCAATGGAAAACAGAGGTGAAAACCTGTCGGGATTAATAATACCGACTTGAGGCACATAAAGAGCGCCTGCAATTGCGGCTAAGACAGCTGATATTACAAAGATAAAAAGCTTATATTGTTCGACCTTATAACCAAGAAAACGGGTGCGAAGTTCCGTATCACGTATGGCTACACAGATACGGCCAAGCTTTGATTTAACAATAAACCTGCTTATCAGGTATCCCCCAAGCAGGGCTAAAAATGAGAGTATAAGCAGACTGACTCTTGTTCCATCGGCCTGAAGTGAAAAACCGATGATGTCCTTAAAGTCTGTTAGACCGTTATTCCCGCCAAGACCCATGTCATTTCTGAAAAATGCCAACATTAAAGCATAAGTCATTGCCTGGGTGATGATGGAAAGATAGACGCCTGTTACACGAGACCTAAAGGCTAACCAGCCAAAGACAAAGGCCAAGATAGAAGGAATAAGCGCGATCATAAATATCGTGATAAAGATATTGTCAAAACCGTGCCAAAACCATGGAAGCTCTTTTAAATCCATAAAGACCATAAAGTCAGGGAGGTCAGGGTTACCGTAAACCCCTCGGTCTCCGATTTGACGCATAAGGTACATCCCCATAGCATACGCACCAAGGCTAAAAAAGGCACCGTGTCCCAGACTTAAGATACCTAAATAACCCCACACGAGATCGAGGGCCAGTGCCAATAAGGCGAAGGCAAGGTACTTGCCTAAGAGTGTAACCGTCAGGGTTGACATGTAAAAAAATGAATCTGCTGGCAGTAATAGGTTTGAAAATGCAACATAAGCAGTCATCACAAACAAAAGGCTGAAAATATACTTTCCTGCCTTGTCGTTTTCAAATATTTTCAATAATAAGGGTGTTCTTTTTTCCATAATATTAGTCCTGTGCATCTCGACCCTTTTGAGGGAAGAGGCCGCGTGGTTTTTTCTGAATAAATAAGATGATCATAACAAGGACAAGCACCTTGGTTAGGATAGCGCCGACACTTGGTTCTAGGAACTTGTTGAGTTCGCCAATCGTCATAGCACCGATAAAGGTTCCCCATAAGTTACCCACACCGCCAAAGACGACAACCATAAAAGAGTCAACGATATAGGCTTGTCCGAGGTTTGGTCCGACATTGGTCAGTTGGCTTAATGCAACACCCGCGACACCGGCGAGTCCTGAGCCAAGACCGAAGGTGATGGCATCAATCAGTCCTGTTCTAATTCCCATAGCCTGAGCCATAGGACGGTTTTGTGTGACAGCTCTTACCTTCAGTCCCAAAGAGGTCTTTTTTAAGACAAACAAGACTGTAAAAAACACCATAATGGCAAAAATGATGATGTATAAACGGCTGTACGTCAGAGACAAGGCACTGTTGATCTCCAAGGTGCCACTCATCCATTGCGGTGTTTTAACAACCTGATTTAAAGGCGAGTAAACACTTCGGACGATTTGCTGCAAGATCAATGAAATACCAAAGGTAGCCAGCAGGGTTTCAAGCGGACGGGAATAAAGATGACGAATCACAAAACGTTCGATCAAGATCCCGAAGATTCCGCTGACGATAAAGGCAACAGGAATAGATATGAGTAGTGAATACTCAATGAGCGTAGGAAAAAGCTGCTGAATGGTAAACGCAGTGTAAGCACCAAGCATGATAAGTTCACCATGTGCCATATTGATGACTTTCATAACACCAAAGGTGATAGACAGACCCAGGGCGGCTAGGAGCAAAATAGAACCAAGGCTGAGACCAAAAAAAGCTTTTTCTATATAAGAATAAAAGGTACGGCCTTCTTTGATATAGGCGATAGACTGTTTTGCTAAGGCTTTAAGTTTTTCATCACTTCCATTTTGTACCTCTTGAAGGGCTTGAATACTGGTTTGAGACAAAGAATCAGCCAAGGCAACGATAGCATCTTCTTGGACTTTTCCTGTTGCATATTTGACGGAAAGAATCAGTTTACTCTCTTGTAAGATAGAAAGAATATCAGCGTTCTTTTCTTTTAATAGCGCCTTGTCAATGAGGGTGATGGAGTCGGGATTAAGATGATTGGCAATGTTTTTTGCCGCATCTAAACGCGCGGTTTCATCCCCCAATATCAAACTGAGTTCAGACACCTTGTTTCGAATAACACTTCTTAATTTATTGTTGGTTTTGACTTTTTTAAAGTCACTCTTATTCATTACCTCTAAAACTTGTGAGGAGAGCACGGTTTTAGTGTAATAATTGTCGTCATCTTTTTTAAGTAAATAGACCAAGGTGTCGTCGGACGTTTTATAAAACAACTTGCTGTCAAGGAGAGCGTTAAATAGGAGAATTAAACGATTGTCATTAGCATAAGTTTCACTGAGTTGTTCTACAATTGTAATCTTTTCCTTGGTACTGCTGTGCACTAACGCATGAGTAGCAGACTCAAAGTCATTAGCAAAAATTGACGTAATAAGAAGTAGACTAAGAAGTAATATTTTCATGGGTATCCTTTGAAAGTAGGAGGGCAAAGCCTTCCTTACTTTTTATCACCTAAACATTGTTTAGTTTTAGTGTCGTAGTTACCACATTTAAGTGGTGCTTTCCAGTTAGAGATTAGATCTTTACTTCCTGGAAGAAAGTCAGACCAAGCATCACCATCAACTTCTTTAGTTTGATACACTATCTCAAATTGACCGTCTTCTTGGATCTCGCCGATAAGTACAGGTTTAGTAAGGTGGTGATTTGGAAGCATCTCAGCTGTTCCGCCTGTAAGGTTCGGAGTCTTAAGACCGACCATCGCATCAATAACCTTGTCTACGTTCGTAGTTCCTGCTTTTTCAACTGCTTTTACCCACAAATTAAAACCGATATATGTGGCTTCCATAGGATCGTTAGTTACACGTTTAGGGTTCTTTGTATACGCTCTCCACTCTTTGATAAAGGCGGTATTTGGCTTAGACTCGGCACTTTGAAAATAGTTCCATGCCGCTAAGTGGCCCAAAAGAGGTTCTGTGTCGATACCGGCAAGTTCTTCTTCACCAACAGAGAAGGCAATAACTGGAATATCTTCAGCATGAATACCCTGGTTTCCCAACTCTTTGTAAAACGGCACGTTTGCATCACCGTTAATGGTTGAGACAACCGCTGTTTTCTTTCCGGCACTACCGAACTTTTTGATCTCTGAGACAATACTTTGCCAGTCAGACTGTCCAAAAGGTGTATAGTTGACCATGATGTCACTCTCAGCAACACCTTTTGACATAAGGTAAGCTTTTAAGATTTTGTTCGTCGTACGTGGATAAACATAATCAGTTCCTGCAAGTACCCAACGTTTAACTGAAGCCTCTTTCATCAGGTAATCAACCGCAGGGATAGCTTGTTGGTTTGGAGATGCTCCTGTATAAAAAACATTATACGAAGACTCTTCACCCTCATACTGTACCGGGTAAAACAAAAGACCATTTAACTCTTCAACAACAGGAAGTACCGACTTACGAGAAACAGATGTCCAACATCCGAAAGTTACGTCAACCTTCTCCTTTGTCAAAAGTGAACGCATCTTCTCAGCAAACAAAGGCCAGTTAGAAGCCGGATCAACAACAACAGGTTCAAGTTTCTTGCCTAAAAGACCGCCTTTTTTGTTTTGTGCTTCAATCATCATCAAGACAGTGTCTTTTAATGTCGTCTCAGAGATGGCCATGGTTCCTGAAAGTGAGTGTAAAACACCTACTTTGATCGTATCAGCTGCTTGCGCAGAAAGACTGGCTGCCAGTAAGGCAGCGATAGATAGTTTTTTTACAAATGTAGTATTCATACTTATTCCTTTTTTTGTTGTTTAGTATTAGAACTTATATCCACCGATAAGACGGAAACCATGGATTCCATCTTCATGCTCAATATCAGCATATTGATACTGCATGTTTAGATAAGTACCTGATGCATGCGCATAACTAAGCGATAGATCATAGGTCTTTTGATAATCTTGACCTTGACCGTCAGACGCCTTGGAGTAATCAGAATCTAGATCTGAATAAACATATTTAAGGTTTACGCCAAGACCTTCTGCTCCAACTTTAGATAAATCATAACCCGCCGAGACCTGATAGTTGGCAGCATTTTGAAAACTACCTGCATTAAACCAGTGAACGATATTTCCCATAGCGAAGAATGGGTAACCACCAAAGGCAGCAACCGTAGAACCCGTACCCTGACCATCGCTGAACTTCATAGCAGCAAGATTGAAATCTAAACCGTTATCAAATGCTCCCGCGAATTTTGCTGAGGTAATGTTGTAATTAATCGTAGTGAAGTTATTGGATTCCAACTTGCCGGTTTCTGCAAAATTTATGAACTGAAGACCAGCGTCATAAGAGAAGCCTCCTACTTTGTTTGTATAGTCGTATTGAGAAAAGAAAACATCATATAAATCAATAAAACGATATCCCCAGGCCTGAGCTTTATGGGTACCATTGTCAAAAACAAAACCTAGGTATCCCGCACCCGCATCATCAGCCGCACGCTTATCCGCTCTGGAAACAAAACTCGCTTCAGACATACTCGAAAAGTTTGTTCCACCGTTCTCAGCTGAACCACTATCCCAAACACCGGCCATTTTGTGAACATACCCTGCAGTAAACATCATGTCTTCAAACATAGTATTGGTGTAATAAGCGACTTCAAAACTATCAGGAATAGCAAGATAATAATCATCATTAGAGATCATTGGTGTATCAATCTCTTCACGTCCTATTGTGACTTCATTCCCTTTGTTAGAGTACCGTAGATAAGCTTCTTGCAAGATGGCAAATGACTTAGGATCAGAGGCATCGAAGACAAAGTTTTTATTTTGTTCATTTTCATCATTTAAACCAAAGTCTGTTGCAAAGCCTCCTGTGACCTTAGCAGAAAAACCAGAGGCTACTGGCGTGTTGATTGAAACTCTTGGCGTTGTATAAAAACCTTTTGAGTCGTTGGGATTGTTATAGTCGTATTTTACATAACCGGCTCTGATATCACCTGTGACACTCCAGCCATCACCAAATTCATTCCACTTTGCATCTTCTGCCGCCATTACTGCACTTGAACTTAACCCTATAAGTACACTTGCTACTAAACTTAATTTATTAATTTTTTTCATCTGTGCTCTTCCCTTTTATGATGTATCTGTAGGTTGTGAGAGGAATCTTTTGTTAAGAACTGTCTCAAAACTCACGAACACAGAAAGTATAAGAAAGGAGTGTTGTTTAAGTGTTGCGTTACAGGGGGTGGCGATAATAAAAATGATTAAGTTTTAATCATTTTTAGAGGTGATGAACTTTTCACAGAGTGCAATAATATCGGCTAGCTGATAGGCATGAAGGCATTTTTGCAGGTATGTAACGGTACTTTCATCAATGAAGGAATACTCTTGCAGCAGGCTTTCAAGGGTGTTGACCTCAAGTGCCTTGGCGGCTTGGAGCAAGTTTTGTATCTGTGTTCTCGTTAAAAGTGTTTCATGCGGCCTTTGTGTGGCTGAATCTTGTATGGTTGTGTTAGCCTTGGTGAATTTCGCCTGTAAAAGTTTTTGCAAAGCGATAATGACATCCTCTTCTTTGATGGGTTTTTCAATAAAGGCATTTGCGCCCTCATCAAGTGCTTTTTGTTTGTCTTCTTCAAATACATTGGCGGATACCAAGACAATGGGGATGTTAGGGTTGACAGTACCTGAACGGATTTTGTTTATGGTTTCAAATCCATTCAGACGGGGCATTTGAATATCCATGAAAATAATATCGGGCTTATACAAAGACAGTTGTTCTATTGCAATGACACCATCTTCTGCTTCGCATGTAGCGAAGCCGAGGTATTGCATCATCTGCACAAGCAAAGAGCGATTTTCATACATATCATCCACTACGAGAACCTTGTAAGAAGCAGAGCTATTGCTTAAAATCAGACCTTGAGGTTCAGATGTCTTGGCGATCTCTCCCCTATAAGTTTGAGGACTCATCACATTAAAATAAAATTTCGTACCTACTGAAAGGGTACTTTCTACATGAACCTTTCCGCCCATAAGTGTCACAAGCTCTTTAGTGATCGCAAGGCCAAGCCCTGTTCCTTTTTGATGGCCCTGTGCTGACTTTATTTGTTCAAAAGGCTTGAAGATAAGTGACAAGTCTTTTTCACTGATACCCGGTCCGGTATCGCGGACAGAACAGAATAGATCTTGCTTCTCGTACCTGACATTGAGGTATATCGCACCTTTGGAGGTAAATTTAATGGCATTGCTCAAAAGGTTGAAAAGAATCTGGCGAAGCCGTTGCTCGTCATTGATGATAAAGCGTGGTAAGGCTGCATAATCATTGTAGATAAAACTAATGCCCTTAGCCTGCGCCCTGTTGTTAAATATAAGTATGATATTGTCCAAGAAACTGTGCAGATCAAAGGTATTGTTTGTGATTTCAATTTTTCCGGCCTGCAGTTTGGCAACTTCGAGAATCTCACTGATGATATTAAGCAGGTGTTTCCCACTTTTATAGATAGTCTCAAGGTTTTCTTTTTGTTTTGCTTTTAAGCTTGTATCTTTCAGGATTAAACGTGTGAAACCCAAGATGGCATTTAAAGGTGTACGTAGTTCATGACTCATGTTGGCTAAAAATAGTGTTTTTGACCGGTTGGCAGCTTCTGCACTTTCTTTGGCAAGCTTCATAGCGTCATCATGTAGTTTTCTTTGTGTGATATCACTGAAAACAACCACCGAACCTTCGATCTGATCATGCTTGTCAAAAATTGGGGTTGAGGTGTATTCCGCAGGAAAACTTTGTCCATTTTTATGCTGCAGTTCAATGATGCCTGTTGTCTTACTGCAGTGATCATTAAGAAGAAGTTTGCTCATGCGTGAAGGAAAGTCTTGGGTCTTGATCGTTTTGTAAAGATGTGCCCCCATTAGTTCATCGGCGCTATATCCTAGAAATTCACAGCCGACAGGGTTAATAAAGGTAAAAGCCCCTTTGGCATCAAGCCCAAAAAAGCCTTCTCCTACTGAGTCAAAGAGTAGTTTTACTTTCTGTTCACTGACGATGAGTTTCTTTGTATTTTCTTTAAAGATGTTGATGGCAGAGATCATATCTCCTATCTCATCATTATTCTCTTTGAGTGGAATATCCGTTTTGATGTCATTATCGGCAAGCTTAAGCATACTTTGCTTCAATGCAATAAGAGGGCGCAAGATGCGATGTAACATGATTCCGATAGAAGTGGTCATTAGTAGGATTAAAAAAAACACCATAAGATAGAGTATCTCTTCAATGGTTTTTACATATTTTTTTGCTTCTTGGATACTTTTATCCGTACGCACTTCAAGAAGTTTTAAAAAATCATTAAGAGGCTTCATAATCTTAACTTTCGATTTATGATACGCATCTGAGTGCAGAAGGTCCCTCGCAAGTTTAAGGTCGGGTTTACCTATAATCGTATAAAAACCTTTTTTATCTTCAAATATTCCATCAACGGCTTGCATAGCTTTTTCTTCAAGTTTAACCAAGGCGTCAGACTGGTCTTGTGATTTATTTAAATAGGCAAGTTCTGTTTGTGTGAATCCTGCTCTAATCATCAATTCTCTAAGGGCTATGCCAGTTTCTTGCGGATTGTTGATACTGGATGTGCCATTGACTGCTAAAAAATCCCAATATATTTTATTATAATTTTTTGGTCTGGGGTAAAGTCCATTCCTTATAGCAAGTATCTCATAATACTGTTCTCTAAAACGGGTGTCGGTCGTGATGACATAGGTGCGTACTAAACGGGTGAGGTCATCACTACTTTGACGTAGCTCATCAGCAAGGACAAAGGAGCGGTTTTTACTGATATAAGCCTGTTCCATCTTTGTGTAAGCAGACTTGTATTCAAGTATGACTAAGGTGACTAATAAGACAGCTGCCAAGTTCAGAGCATTTAAAATAATAAAAAGTGTTTTTAGCTTCATGAAGAAAGCATAACAGAAATATATGATATACTCGCCAAATTATGAGACAAAAAATAAGCACTTTAAACAAACCTTCCATACTTATCGTAGATGATGCCCCCGAAAATTTGCGATATCTTAATGAACTCTTGAGTTCAAGAGGCTATGATGTCCGGGCCACGCTTGACAGTAATGTTGCCCTTGGCGTGGCAGAGCATATACAGCCAGACCTTATTTTGCTCGATATTCAAATGCCTAAGATGGATGGCTATGAAACGTCGTGTGCCTTGCGCAAGATTGAGAGGCTTAAAGATGTTCCTATCATCTTCATCAGTGCCTTGGATGATCTTGAAGATAAGATAAAAGCCTTTGAAGCAGGTGGGGTCGACTATATTACCAAGCCATTTGAGGAAAAAGAAGTTTTGGCCCGAGTGGATGTGCATCTACAGCTTCATAGAAGTAAAATGCAGGTCGAGTCCTTACTGCAACAACAAGACTATTTTACAAAAAAGATCATGCATGAGATGAATACACCCGTTTCTGTTATCACTCTTAATGCCCAGTCTTTAGAGATGCACGTAGGGAAGAGCCCGGCGATAGACGCTATTAAAGCCTCGGCTAAACTACTGTCGTCTATATATGATGACCTTGGGTATTTAGTGAAAAAAGAGCTTCATATTCATGCGCCTGAACCGATTAAACTACTGGAGTTTGTGAGTAACAGAATCGCTTATTTTCATGAAATTGCCGAGGTAAAGAACATAGAGCTAAATCTTGATCTCGATAAAGAATACATCATAAACATGAATTCTGTTGAACTGGAACGACTTGTCGACAACACCTTGTCTAACGCAATAAAGTATTCCCCTGAGAATAGCGAAGTGACGATTTTTATTGGAGGTGAAGGAGATACTTACATCCTGAGTTTTAGCGATCAAGGATTTGGTATTGAGGACAAAGAAGCGATTTTTGAGCATTATTATCAGAGTTCAACTAAAAACAGCGGATTGGGTATAGGAATGGCAACGGTAAAAGAGATATGTGACAAATACGGCATAAGCGTAAATGTTCAAAGCGAGAAAGACAAGGGAAGTAGCTTTACCTATAGTTTTAACAGCGAGATGGTGGTACAAGGATGAAGGTTCTGCTTTTAGAAGATGATTATTCGCTAAACAAGGTGATCACCTCTTTTTTACGCATAAAAGGCTTTTTTGTTGATACCTTTTTTAATGGAGACGAAGCCGCTAAACAGTTACTCAAAGCACAATATGACTTATGCATTTTTGACATCAATGTGCCGTGCATAGACGGACATAATGTGCTTGAGTTTATCCGTAAAGAAAACATACAAACCCCGGTGATAATGATGAGTGCGATGACAGATATGCAGACAATAAAACGCTCGTATCAAAACGGGTGTGATGATTACCTGAAAAAACCTTTTGACATTGAAGAGCTTATTTTACGGGTTGAGTATGTCCTTAAACATATGCTTCCGGAAGAAAAACACCTTATTCATCTGGGGCATGGCTACTTTTTTGACAGGGACAAAGAAACCTTACTGAAAAATGATAAAGAGATAGAGCTTAGTATCAAAGAAAAGCTTATGTTATCTCTTTTTGTGCAAAATCTAGGAAGTACAGTGAGTACGCAAATGCTCAGGGACTATGTCTGGAACGGTGAAGAGATCGAAGCGGTCAGTATGCGAACAATAGTGCATAAACTCAAAAGCAAACTTAAAAGCGGTATGATAATTAATCTACGCGGCATCGGATATAAGTTATTGGCGGAATAGAAAGTGCCTATATTATTTTGTGATTTGCAAAGATGTGGATGGTGGAGCATAGCGGGATCGAACCGCTGACCTCTTCGCTGCCAGCGAAGCGCTCTCCCAGCTGAGCTAATGCCCCACGAGTTGGAAGATGAGAAGTATAGTTATTTATGGCTTAATTCACTCTTATTAGGGCTTTGTATAAATCAAAATATTTTTTTGCCGATTTGTTAAAAAGTTTTTATCTTGATAAAGGGATTTTAATGCGAATTTTTATATATCTACTGTTTCTTTTTACATCTGTCTTGTCTGCCGCCGAAGCCGGGTACTGCATACAGGTTTTAAGTGTAAAGGAACAGGCGTCTATTACGGATGCCTTTATGGATAAGATCAAGGCAATACCAATAGTCTACACACAAAAAAAAGAAAACGAGCATTATACAATATGTGTCGGCGGGTATAAAACGTACGTTGAGGCTTCATCCGAATTAGCTACCATACGGGAGCAGATACACCCGGATGCTTTTATTGTCCGGGTGGAAGATGAAACTGTCTTGCAACCGCAACAAAAGATGCAGCAGGCAATGTTAATGGCACAGGCACGAACCCTTCTAAAGATGAAAAAAGAAGAGGTGGAGGTAAGTGAGACAGAGCTAGAGACTGTTGAACCGATCAAAGTAGCAGAACTTCAAGAAAAAATTGTCATAGAGAAAATAGAAACAAAGACCGTAGCTGCGATGGGAGAAGATGTAAAGACTGAAAAGATATATTGCAAGCCAAGCAAGAAAATGCTCAGAGAATCTGAGATCTCAGATGCCTTGGCCTTTTACAGACAATCGTCATTTTACACGTTTACAAACTAGGTTTTTCCCTGCTGCTGTGATCTAGGCATTCAAGATCAATATCCAGTTTCTTTTTTACACTGGCCTGCAAAGCATCAAAAAGGTCTTGCGCAGTCTCTCCCTCACGCGGATAACTCACCACATCATGCTTGACATATTTGCCAAAGAACTCTTCTAGCATATTGGCAACAACGGTTGCGCCGTATTTATCTGTTTGGTAGAGGATGAAAAAGTAGGCATTATCATTATGGACATACGAATCTGAAGAGCGTATGACCTGTTGCAGACTCTGCTCAATACGGGGTTTGTCTAATCCCTCAAAGTCACAATATAAGATGCTAAAGGCTTCAAGATGTGCGTCATCAAGACGTTCGACAATACCGCGTTGCAGATCAACAAGTCCGGAAAAGTTGTAAAAAGAGAAAGGTACACCCATTTCTAGTTCCTTCTAAATAAAGTTTATCCCCAGGTCACTTTGACATTCTTGTCTTGGTGATAGAAGATATGCTTTTTGTAGGTTTGATGAGTATACATATTTGTGTTTAAGAAATAGCTTAAGCTTATAGTTGTTAAAAATTTGGATAAGGGTAGTGGAAAAAGTGAAGATTTAGACCTTGGCGGTTTAGGGGAAAACAAAGTTAAGAAATTAGGATATAAAAAATTTTAGGGAAAAGTTTTATACTTTCTTTCCAAGGAATAAATGTTTCACTTGAAGAGAATTATATAGAAGCCAGTGTTAAAAAATCGTTGCATCTTTGTTGATATACTAAATTTGGAAGGGAACAAGCTCTCCTCGACGGAGTTTGTTGATTTTTTCCGTATATTTACGGTTTAAAAACATCCTTTTGTCACCGGCTAAGCTCATGTCACTTAGGACTTGTTTACGTTTAATGTTGTAGTAATTACTTAAAAATGTCAAGAGTTCGTTTTTAAGGCCGTCTTCATTAAAGGGTTTGATGCTGTCATTGAGTATTATCTTGACCAATAGAGGATGATCGTGTTGATTACTAATTGCCAGTGAAAGCTCTTCCTGATGTGAATGCAGTTGGGAAGGATCCAGATAGTCAAGGATGTTCTCCACTACACCGGGAATCTCGATAATGGTCTTGATGAGGCTGAGTTCCCAAATGTCTTGGCGTGTCAAGGGGGCAGAGAACTGTGGCATCTGCCGGTTTTGAGGTGCTGTTTGCAAACGAACAACAGATTTATTTACATTTAAAAGAGCTGCAAGATAGGGTCGGTATTCTTCTTGTAAAAGAGGGGAAAGCGTCTTGAGATAGGCTATACCGCTATGCAGGGCTTCTTCTTTCGCCTTGGGATTGTTCATATCAAAGGTGTGTACACTTTGTTCAAGTACGAACTCTATAAAAGGTTTGGGATGTCGCAGTAGCTTGGTAAGCTCTTCTTGCTGACCGTTTTTTACCATATCGGCCGGGTCTAGCCCCTCGCCAAAGATAACCACACCGCCATCCATTCCTGCTGCCGAGACGAGTTTGGAAGCTTTGATAGCGGCATTTAGACCGGCATTGTCACCATCATAGGCCATTATAATACGGGGTTCACCCTTACGTATAAGAGGAAGGTGTTCGGCAGTAAGGGCTGTTCCCAAAGTTGCAACAGCATTGTTAAAGCCGGCTTGATGAAGCATAACAACATCCAAATAACCTTCCGTAACGATGATCTCCTTACTTTTATAGATACTCTCTTTAGCATGGTTATAGGCATAAAGAAGTCGGGACTTATTGAAAATCTTTGTTTGAGGGGAGTTGACATACTTGGCCTGATGCCCTGTGATTGTTCGTCCTCCAAAACCGACCATAGAACCGTTTGCAGCCTGAATAGGGAAGGTGATACGCTCTATAAAGCGGGCAAAGATATTATTTTCACCCTGGCCAAGAACACCAAGCTCAATACCTTCATTGATATCAAACATATGACTCTTAAGATAGGTGATGGTCTGTTGGGAAGCCGGGGCGTAGCCGATACCGAATTTCTCGATTGAGGATTCAAATATACCGCGGTCTTTTAGGTAAGCAAGGGCTACTGGATTGGAGTCAAGAAGGCTTTTGTACCAATCATTGACCTTCTCTAGTAGTCTTGTGTCAGTCTTTTTTTGTGTACCTTGGCTGTATTGTAAAGAAAAATTATAATATTCTGCAAGTTTTTCAATGGCTTCCGGATAGTTAAGTTTTTCATATTCCATCACAAAACGGATAGGATCACCGGTAACACCGCAGCCAAAACAGTGATAAATCTGTTTTGCAGGACTAACCACGAAAGAAGGGCTTTTTTCATCATGGAAGGGACAGGGTGCTTTGAAGTTTGCGCCTGCTTTTTTAAGCTCTACATAGTTACCAACAACATCAACAATATCAAGTCGGGTCTTTAAGGCCTCTATGGAATCGGGTGCAATCATGACATGAGTATAACAGAGGGAGGCTTTGAATCAGGTGAACAATGAATGTATTATGCTAATTGAAACCAGCTATTGAAGGTATGAGGTTGAAGGGAAGTGAAAAAGAAAAAGATTGTTCGTATCAACAGTATAGCACTGTTGATACAAAAGCCGTTAAGGTATTAGATTTTCCTTGAATGTAGGCAGAGGATCTCCACCCTCTGCACCGACAGCTGGAATTTCAACCACAATATCTTTTGCTTGCCCATTTTCATCGACTTCTACAGTGGTGTTATCGCCTACATGACCAGCCTGAATAAATAATTGAGGATGATCAAAAGGTGCTTTACGATATAAAACACGTTCATCTGTCAACGCCTTTAAGAATGCTACAAGACTTGCTTTATCTGCGTCATCTAAACCTGGTCCTGAATTCAGCAAGTCACCCGTTAAGATTCCTAGACCTGTTATAGGAGACTCTGACGTTCTATCTGCAGAATACCCAATGATTGGATGTGCCTGATCGAGATCAAAAGTTCTAAAGTTACCGCCACGGAAATAAAAATCTATAACGTCTTCAAGTGTGCCTTCTGAACCATTGTGAAAATACGGCGCTGTTAATGCAACGTTTCTTAGTGATGGGATTTTAAAGGCACCATCATTTCCAAGATCGGCAGCAAGTTCTTCTGTATCATCAATATTAGGATTATTATACAGACCCAGTTGTGTTTTACGTGCATAACCCTGAGGGTCTCCAAAAGGGTCGATACCACCAACGCCAAGGTCATCTAATGTGGGACGTACACCGATATTGTTGAATCCTTCATCAATTAAATCACCTCTTCTAACACGGGTAAGACCTTGTTCTTTGATACGGTTCACCGATGCGAAAGTAAGTTCACTTCCTCCATGACAGTTAAGACAACGTGCTTCAGCGTCGGCTAAATGAAAACCGACTACTTCCTGTTCTGTCAGTGCAGAAGTGTCTCCTTCTAAGTATTGGTCAACACGAGTGTTATCAGAAACCAGTGTTGCCTCGTACAGCTGAACTGCCAAACCAAAAAACAGTGAAAAGTTCATTTCCATTTGAGTATGCTCAATGTTGTCATCGAGTATGATTGGATCATTTGATTTCCACCACTCTGGTTGGAAAGCCGCACTGATCATAGATGAATAGCTCGCTACGCTTAAGCCAGTTCCATCTTTGTCTACAAGTCTTCCTAGTACACTGTCCGTAGGAGAAATCTCTTGTAAGGCCAGAGGATTTGTTGCCAAGATTTGACGCGTTCTAGCAGCGATTCTTTTACTTTGCAATTGGGTAATTCCTGCATCACTACTTAATATCTCTGTTCCTACATCTGTCCATGTTCTTCCATCAGCAGACATCTCAATATTGCTAAGCACCGGACCTGTAGCTTGCGATGCTAAGGATGCATTGTCAATACTGATATTAACCCCGGTAAGCTTATTGTTGATTATTCGGTAGACAAGTGCACTTTTATCGGCATCTCCATGTGGGTTTTTGCCGTTGAATATGTTACTTGCACGGCCATCCCAAAATTGACGATGGTTAAATACGGCATTGACTACAGAAGGACTGTTTCTGCCTTGTACACGCCTTGTATTGGCGCCATCTACTTCAAAGCCATTTGGATCGGGAAGAATCTCTGATTCACCTGCTTCAGTAAACAAAGTATAGTGTACACCCTGAGAACCTAAAACATCATCTGTATCACGTAGTACATCTGAAATAAATAAGTTAGGGTCGGCCTTCTTATGACGTGGAAAGTCGGATATGCTTAACTGATAGTTCGGACCTTGAGTGGCTTCAAACTCATCACTGTGGTTAGATGTTCCATCTTGATTTGAACGAGTGAAATTTGGGTTTATCTGGTTTTTTGTACGGCTGTCAGCACCCGCGTTAAAGTGACATGAAGCACATGCAGTAGCACCGTCACTGCCTAACTGCATATCCCAAAAAAGTGCTTTACCCAGAGCAATAGCATTTTTCTTGTTTTTTACATAAAGCGCTAAGTCCACAGGCTCTGGAACCGGAACACTCTTAAGTGATTGAATCTCGGGGCGGATACTTCTTTCGCCGCTCGCGATTTCCTCTAGTATCTGCTGTGTCATATCAGCATGTACTTGCGTTGCCAAGAGAGTTGCCCCAATAAATAAGGGTAGTCTATATTTGAAATTCATGTTTAGTCCTATTTGTATATAGTATATTAAAACAAAAGTATAGGTTTATTGCCTAAGTGAAGTGTTAGCTGATGATTTTAATGATATATAAAAATAAAACAAATTCAGTATATAGCTGGGTTTCTAAGAGAATAAAGCCTTTAAACCATTGTCTTTGAAAGTAAAAGTATGCTTGTTAAACATATGATATATAAATAAGAAAATATTATAATTTTAGGGCAAAAAAGTTCAGTAGGTAGCTTATTGTTAAGAGGGAGATATCCCGTAGAAGGCTTTTTGATAAAAGGTTCAATAAATCCTTCTTATCGGTCCTGTAATACTTTCTATGAGAGGGGCATATCAGGTTTTGAAATGGTTTAGCTTGGTGTCAAGATCGTCTGCAGCACTGTTAAGTTCATGTGTAATATCTGTAAGTTCTTCCATACTTTCGTGGTTTGCCTGAGAGATGTTGTTTAGGGTCTCTATCTGATTGAGCATATCTGAGCTGTGATGGGATATTTCTTGAGAACTTTCAACACTTTTTTGGGTCAGGCTGTTTGTTTTGTGCATGGTTTCAACCGTGTTGTTGATATTGTTTTCCACATTATGGGAGATGTCTGAAAGTGCTTCAATGTTTTGTGCGTTGTGTTTCATCTGATCACTTGCATCGGTAATGGACTGGACGATGACATTAATCGTTGCATTGATCTCTGTTAGACTCTTTTGGGTGCGTTCGGCAAGCTTACGCACTTCATCTGCAACTACTGCAAAACCGCGTCCGTGTTCTCCCGCTCTGGCAGCTTCGATGGCTGCATTTAGGGCCAAGAGATTGGTCTGATCAGCAATATCGCTGATGACGGTCAAAACATCTTTGACCTGCTCGGCCTCAGAGGAGAGTTGTTCCAGTTTGGCGTTCATGTCATTTTCAAGTTCAACACTCTCATGTACACTGTTGATCAGGCTGAAGATCTCATTTTTGGCTTCATCAAGCTGGTCATTGGCATTTTGCATATTCTCTTTGGTGTTGTTGAAGTCGAGAACGGAAGTCTCTACAATTTCCTGAATAGAACGGGCTTGTTCTGTTGTGATCTTGACGATATTAAACTCTTCATCCATCCGGTCTTTCATTTGTGAAAAGATGCTCTGCATCTGAGATGAACTTTCCTGATTCTGTCGGGAACCTTGTTTGACACTTTTTATCGCGGTAGCGATCTCATAAATAAAACTGTTGATACTTCGTGCCATGACCCCTGTTTCGTCTCGATTATTGACATTGATTACCTTGGTCAAATCATTTTGGTCTTTGGAAACAAGATCGGTGATACCTATGACAGCATGTGTAGCCTGTTTGATCAAGAGGAACATGTTAATGCCCGAGATGATCAGGCCGAGGATACCGATGAAGATATTCATAAAGACCAGTTCACTTGTTGTTAGATTTGTCAGCGTAATAGAGATAGTGATATTAAACAGTATTAATAGCGTAATATTCCCTATAACTGTTGTGAAAATAGCTGCCACCATCTTTTTTCCAAAGGAGATAAAAGGATATTCATCTGAAAGAGGAAGTGGCTTACTCCAACTTTCCAAAGCGATAACAAAAGAGATAAAGACGGGGATGATAAAGAGCAGGATAAGTGGAATGACAAGAAGCTGTGAAAGCCAAAACTTTTCACTGGTCACAAAGTCCATTCCTATGAGAACGGTTGAAGGACCAAAGGTACTGTACAAGAACTGTGTCAATAGCAACCATGCCGGTAGCCTTGAGAGTGCTTTTTGAGACAGGGTACTGCACTTTTGTTTTTGTATGGCATCTTCTATATGTTTGAGCTGCGTATTGAAAAAATACATGACACCTGCCGTGATAAAGACGATATATGCGATCATGGGCACAGAGAGGACAATACTGATGAGTTCATCAATATTAAACAGCTGGGTGTAAAAGAGTATAAAGAGCCACACAACCGGTGGTATCATAAGTCCTATAAACAGGAGTAAAAGAAGTTTTGAGCGATTTGTCATAGTTGTTTCCTAAATTTAGCCTTGCACTGAGTATAGCTACATCTTTTTTAGAAGATATTTAAAAAAAAAGATTATGATAGCAGGTATGAATACAATTAGCTTCAATTATATCTATAAACTTGTGCTTAAGCATAAGAGAAAACTCATAAAGGCGAACTTAATTGCCCTATTGGCAACCCTAGTTAGCATCCCTGTTCCCTTATTGATACCTTTATTGATAGATGAGGTTATTTTGCAAGAACCAGGCGGGCTAGTACATAGTATTAACTTTCTTTTTGGTGAGTTTGCTCCCCTTGGATATATTTTGATGACGCTTGCCATCACTATTTTTTTACGTTTTAGTTTTTTTCTTTCTTCTGTTTTTGCCCATTATGCCTTTACTGAAATTGCGCAAGATATTACCCTTGTGCTGAGGAAGAAACTGCTCTTACATCTTAAACGTGTTGCTATGCAGGAGTATGAGACACTTGGATCAGGAAGTGTCTCGTCAAAACTTGTTACTGATATGCAGACGCTTGAAGGATTTATAGGTTCTGCTCTTTCACGCTCTATCGTTTCCGTGTTGACTCTCATTGGTGTGGCGGTGGTACTTATCTTGATAGAGTGGCGGTTGGGTCTTTTGATTTTGATTTTGCATCCAGCTGTTGTTATTTTGACCCAACTTATTTCACGTCGGGTGGCTGTTTTTAAAAAAGAGGAGAACAAGGCTATATCGGGATTTCAAAATTCTCTTATTGAGACATTGGACCTTTTTGGACAGATCCGTGCCTCTTCAAAGGAGAATGAGTTCATACAAAAGAGCATAACTGATGCACAAAAGCTTCGGGATGAAACAGCACGTTTTGGGAAGAAGTCCTTTGCTGCGGAACGTTTCTCCTTTACACTTTTTCTTTCTGTGTTTGAAGTCTTTAGAGTGCTGGGACTTATTTTAGTGCTCTCTTCTGACCTAAGCATAGGCTTGATGTTTGCACTTTTTGGTTACCTGTGGTTTATGATGACGCCGGTACAAGACCTTCTTTCCTTGCAATATGCTTATTCAAATGCCAAGGCGGCCTTAGACAGGCTTAACATGATTTTTACCTTAGAGCAAGAACCTGTCTGCCATAACGAACAAAACCCTTTTATTTCAAAGAGTGCTTCTATTCGTGTTGAAGGCTTGAATTTCTCGTATGCCAATGATCAAAAGGTATTACATAACATCAATATGCACATCAAAGCAGGTGAGAAAGTCGCACTTATCGGTCCAAGCGGAAGCGGAAAGACAACCTTGGCCAAGATCTTAAGCGGGTTTTATCCGCCAAAAGAAGGCCTTTTATATTTTAATGAGACGTCTTTGTACGAGATAGGCTTGGAAACTTTGAGAAATAATCTTTTTGTTGTCCTTCAGCAGCCTGTTCTGTTTAATGATACCCTTCGTTTTAACCTGACTATGGGGGATCTTTATGGGAATGATGAGATATTAAAGGCCTTGGAAATCGCACAATTGGCTGAATTTATCACAGAGATCCCGATGGGATTGGATACCCTCGTCGGAAAAGGAGGCGTGCGTCTTTCAGGGGGGCAAAAACAGAGGTTAAGCATAGCAAGGATGATCCTGGCGAACCCTTCTGTTGTTATCTTTGATGAGTCGACTTCAGCCTTGGACGTACACACCGAAAGTGATCTTTTTCATGCTCTGCAAGATTTTTTACAAGAACGTACTATCATTACTATAGCTCACAGACTTAGCACGGTTCAAAATTCGGATTATATCTATGTGATGAAAGACGGCAGAATAGTCGAAGAAGGAAAACCTGAAGCATTGATGGAAGAAGAAGGTCATTATAATCAGTTTGTCCAGGCTCAGCATTAAAAAAACTAAGGTGATTTTTAACGCTTCTTTTGCAGAATCGTTATATAATTAAAATATGAAGATATTATTTATAGACAATACATCAATACAGAACTCTATCCGTGTAGGACTTTTGGAACAGATGGCTCATCATGAGATTCATTTGATTGGTGACATGCAGGAGGCTGTTGCCTTTTACCTCAAGGAGTCCCCTGATATTGTCTTGATTGATTTCACCATTGAACATGGTATAAAAATCTTGAATGAAATCTTGAAGATCAACCCCATCCAGCATATTATCACTATCAGTGATTCCTTAGACTGCTCAGAACTTTTGGGGTGTGACTACTGTTTAGAGCATTACAAGAAACGGCGTGTGCTTAAACATCAGCCAATCCACGACCTTCTATATTTGATTGACAATTTTTGCGTGATGCCTTGTGAATTTTCACATAAGCTTGACGAGCACAAGCAGGCAAAGGACGAAGAATAGTGAAAAAAATATTTTTCTCTTTTTTCATCTGTGGATGCTTCTTTCTTTTTGCAGAAGAAAGACCCTTATACGAAAGCACCTTTAATCCCAAGAGTACGGGTATATTTCTTCCAGTCAAGATCGGCGAGAAAGAGTGTAAGTTCTTATTTGATACGGGTGCAAGTTTTGTTGTGCTTGATAAAGGTATGGTTCCTCTTCTTGGTGATGCACTTAGTCTACGTGAAGCGCAGGCACGCATAGGTGTTGAGCTGACAAACAACCGTATCATTACTCCCAACGGCGAACTAGATCTACTTTTGTACAAGGCAATCCCCATGAAGCTTGGACGCCTGCAGGTTGCTAACAGGTTCCCTTATATGACAGCTGATTTACAGGCCTTATGGTCTTTTAGCGGAGAGCAGTTTTGTGGGATACTGGGTATGTCCTTTTTACATCAGTTCAGGTGGGAGATAGATTTTAAAAAAGGAAAGCTAAAGGCTTATATAGGAGCAGAGCCTTATATGGGTGAATATAATACACGAAGCCCTATATTCTGGAGCAGTTCGCATATTCCACAGGTTAATGTTAATCTAAATGGCAAAGATGTGGGTTTTGATATAGATCTTGGTGATAATGGAACGGGACGCTTATTGAAAGAGACGCTTGTTTTTCTTGAACAAAACTCACAAGTCTTGGCAAAACACGAGCAGACCATTATTACGGTTAGCGATCAGTCTCAAAGTGAAGAAGTCAGACTTAAATATCTGCGTTTCTCTGATGTTATATACCCCCATGTTATCATGCAAGTCTCCCAGCAAAATGCCCTGGGACGAGGATTCTTTAAGCGGCATAAGCTTGTTTTGGACTTTCCTTTTAATATGCTCTACCTTCAGCATTACGAAGGCTATAACGCAGCTGATGAAATTGACAAATCCGGTATTCGGGTCATCTTGAAAGAGGGTAAGTTAATAGTGTTTGATATCAAGCCTTTGTCCGGTGCTATAGTAGAAAATCTTCACAAGGGCGATGAGATCGTTATGGTCAATGGTAAAAAAGGACTCTCGATATTTGAGCTTAGGGCCTTGTTGCGAGGAGATGAAGGAGAAGAGCTGTTGCTAACGACGAAGCGTGAGGAGAAAATATTTACTTCGCGTGTCCTCTTGGGTAAGGCTGAGATCTAAAAAACAACTCTCAACCGTAACCCGGGAAGAATAGCCCATGTCTGATCATGTAAAGAAGGGTGATAGATGATCTGCATATCGGCAGAGAGTTGAATACCGGGAAGCGGATCAATCCGATAAAAAGACTCTAATGTTGTTTGCGTACGCTCAGTAGTGTCATCATCTTGGTCGTCAGGTGCTAGCATACCAAGGGCAAGGCCGCAGATGTCATTTTCTTGAAACAAAGAAGTTCGGCCCAAACCGATAGACGCGTAGTGTTTGGCTGTAGCATGATCTGAGACAGCTCCCCTGAGGATAAGTTTTGTGTTTTTGTCCATAGCCTGTACAAATGAACCGATAACACCGTGTTTGGAGTTGTCACCTTCATCGTCTGTGTTATCTCTGTCCCAAAAGCTAATATGGTATTTACTTCCGTCTGCAGGCGTAATACCGAATTCTACAGCCTTGTAATACTCTCTTTTATTAAAAAAACTGCTGCTCATCTCATCTGCTACGGCATTGGCATCGGTTACTTCTGCTGTGACATAAAAATGTTCTTTTGTATATTTTCCTGCGATACCCAAGCCATTTTGCGGAAAGGCGTTATAGGGACTGCTGGAAAAGTTTGAACTGAAAAAGAAACGGCTGTCACTTTTGTAGTCGTGTGAGTCTATAAAGCTTGATGCGTCTATTTTACCTGCGCGAAAGAGAAAATTAGAGATAGACTCTTGCCACCAAATTTGGGAGAGATAAAGGCTTTCATCTCTATATGAGGCAGAAGTGGAAGAGAGTGCACCAAACTGATTTATAAATTCAGATGAACTGTAAGTGCCGTATTGGTGGAAACCATCAAACTTTAAGGCAAGGGTCGTTGCCGGACGGGGAACGTAACGTAAGGAAAGGTCATACTTTCCCCCTGAGCCTCGCGTCGATGAATCAAGTTCCGCTTGTACGATGGCCCGGTAGGAAAACAAAAAGTCGATGTCATAGTCTTTTTTAAGAGCATTTAAAAATCGGATGTAGTCTTTAACACTTTCAGGGGTACGGTCAGACTTAAGAAGCAGATAGCGTAAACGGTTGATATTGTTAATCTCAGTCACGATATCATCGGGGTTGTTGTTAAAGAGCTCTTTTTGCTGGGGGACAAGTGTCACATTGAAATCATTTGGCGTTTTCCTGGGTATCTCTTGGTGATGTTCCTGGGTTAAAGACCGCTCTTTCGTGTAAAGGCGTTTAGCCGCTTCTTCTTCTCGTGCCTGACGGAGGTTTTCTTCGATCTGTGCCCGAACAGCTGCATTACGTTTTCTCTGCTCTTCTTGTTGCTTAAGTTTAAGGGCTCTTCTTCGACGTTCTTGCTCTTGTTCTTTAGCCTTTTCTCTTAGGAATTGCATACGGATTTCATACGCTTCAAGCGTTTCTTGCTCTTTTCTTTTTTTGGCTTCGTCTTGAAGTTTTTTTTGCTTAAGCTGTTCTTCTTGTGTTAGGAAGTCTTCTTTATTGTAAGGGCCTAGAGACATATTCACGGCAAAGATAAGCAGTGTTAAAAGAATGATGCTCAGGAAGATTTTCATAAGGAATTTTAACCAATTTTCTATAAACTTTTTACTTTATAAATGGCTTTCATTAGTTTTTAGAGCATATTTGCTAAAATACTGTCAATCATTCAAACAAGGACACCCATGCAATTTAGTGCTCCATTAAAAAGCAATAGTAAAAAGATCATGTTACTGGGCTCAGGAGAGCTTGGAAAAGAAGTGGCGATTGAAGCACAACGTTTAGGCATTGAGGTTGTTGCTGTAGACAAGTACGAGGGTGCACCCGCGCATCTAGTTGCAAACAGAGCCCATGTTGTAAATATGCAAGATGAAGATGCGCTGTTAGAGATTATTCGTCAGGAAAAACCGGATTATATCCTTCCAGAGGTTGAAGCTATTAGTATCTCGGCACTTTTCATTGCTGAGAAAGAGGGTTTTAATGTTATCCCTAATGCCGACGCAGTCAATAAAACGATGAATAGAAAAAATATCCGTCAGTTTGCAGCAGAAGAACTTGGTCTTAAGACAGGTCCGTACAAATTTGTATCAACACGTGAAGAGATGGGTCTTGCCGCCGGTGAACTGGGTTATCCTTGTGTAGTAAAGCCTGTAATGAGTTCGTCAGGACACGGTCAAAGTGTTATGAAAACCGCGGCTGATTTGGATGCTTCATGGGAAACGGCCAAAGAAGCACGCGGGGACGCGAGTGAACTGATCGTTGAAGCCTTTGTCGACTTTGATTACGAGATTACTATGCTCACAGCGCGTAATGGAAAAGAGACCGTTTTTTGTGAGCCTATCGGTCATCAACAGCAAGACGGAGATTATATCTACTCATGGCAACCTGCACAGATGAGCCCTCTTGCAAAAGAGCGTGCCCAAGAGATGGCAAAGGTCATTACAGACGGCCTTGGAGGTAGAGGTATTTTCGGCGTTGAGCTTTTTATCAAGGGTGATGAGGTTTATTTCTCGGAAGTAAGCCCCCGTCCTCATGACACAGGAATGGTTACGCTAATTACGCAAAGTCAAAGTGAGTTTGCGCTTCACTTAAGAGCGGTACTTGGTCTTCCTCTTGGCTTTACATTCTATGGAGACGGTGCTTCGGCGGCATTTAAATCAACAAAAGATTCTTATGCACCTGTGGTAGATGTGGATGATTCACTTTTTTCTGAAAACTCTTTTGTACGCGTGTTTGGAAAGCCTGAATCACACAAGGGTCGCAGAATGGCAGTTGCCCTTGTCTTTGACAAGGTAGAGAAGGCACTTGAGCAGGCGAAACAGCTTATTACTAAGATCAAAGAGGCCTAATGAAAATAGTTTTATTAGATACACTGACCTTTGGAAACAGTGACCTAAGCGGTTTTGATGCACTTGGTGATGTGAAAAACTATGAAACGACATCGTCAGATCAAACCCTAGAGCGTATTAAAGATGCTCATGTTATTGTGACTAACAAGGTCGTTATTACAGCAGCTATGATGTCTGAGTGCCCAGATCTTAGACTGATCTGTATTGCAGCTACAGGGATGAATAACGTAGACTTGGAAGCAGCCAAAGAAAAAAATATTGAAGTGAAGAATGTGGCAGGGTACTCAACAGACTCAGTTATACAACACACCTTCTCTATGCTTTTTTATATGATGGGTCACTCGCGGTATTATGATGAGTATGTCAAAGACGGTTCTTGGCAGAAATCAGAAGTATTTACCCATGTGGCAAAGCCATTTTTTGAGCTTAGAAGCAAGAAATGGGGAATCATCGGTTTGGGTGAGATTGGCAGAGGTGTGGCGAAGATTGCAACAGCCTTTGGTGCAGAGGTCTCTTATTACTCGACTTCAGGTAAAAATGATAACAGTGACTATAAGAAAGAGACACTTTCCAATCTTTTAGAACAGAGTGATATTATCTCCATTCATGCGCCTTTGAACGCTGCGACTCAAGACCTTATTGCCCATTCTGAGTTTTTGATGATGAAAGACGGGGCTATTTTACTTAACCTTGGCCGCGGTGGAATAGTCTGTGAGGAATCACTCTCGTATATCTTGGATGCTAAACCGATCTCTGTTGGTTTGGATGTTTTGGCGAAAGAACCGATGGAAAAAGACCATCCTTTGATGAAGGTCAAAGCGCAGGATCGTCTGTATATCACACCTCATATTGCCTGGACTTCTGTAGAAGCACGCACTAAACTACTTGCCTCTGTAATCGATAATATTAAGCAATATGGATAATCTCGGTCCATTTGGACTCTTTTTATCCAGTTTTTTAGCCGCGACTGTCCTTCCTTTTTCATCTGAATTAGCTCTTATGGGAGCGGTTGAACTGGGGATGTCACACCATGATGCCCTGCTGTATGCCTCTTTGGGAAACTGTCTTGCTGTCCTTGTGAATTATCTCTTAGGTTATTTTCTTTATCAGATGATGCATGATAAGATAGCGCACTCAAAAGTCGGGCAAAAGGCGTATGCCCTTTCCCACAAGTACGGGTATCTTGCCTTGATTCTTTCGCCTCTTCCTATCATTGGTGACCCCATAACCATAGTCGCGGGATTGATTCGCTTACACGTCATCTGGTTTATCATCATAACTTTTTCTCTTCGCATTTTTAGATATTGGTTTATTCTGTCTATGCTGCAATAAAACAAGAAGCATATACCTCTAAAACCCCTTAACTTCTTCCTCTCGCCCATACTCTTAATCTATTTTCAAAGGCAATAGTGTAAACTTACGATAGATAAGCGAGAAAGAAGTATAAATGGTAGATGTATTAGTAATCGGTGCAGGTGGAGCAGGACTTGTTGCCGCAATTTCAGCCAAAGAGTCAGGGGCGACTGTAAAAGTTGTTGGAAAATCTTTTCCTACGCGCTCACAGACCTCCATGGCCCAAGGCGGGATTAATGCGGCCATGGCAAATGTGGAAGAAGACAGTGTTGAGGCACATGTTGCTGATACGATTAAATCGGCTCAGGGACTTGCGGATGAAAAAGCTGTCTATAAGTTGTGTGAAGAAGCGATAGAAAGCATACAATGGTTAGACAGATTGGGCTTGCCGTTCTCAAGGACTGAGGAAGGAAAGATAGCCCAAAGAAGACTTGGCGGGGCATCAGGAATACGGGCCTGCTATGCTCAGGACTATACAGGATTAAAGATTCTTCACACCCTTTATGATAGAGCTTCAAAGATGGGGATAGAGTTTGTAAATGAGTACTTTTTACTTAATTATATTACCCAAGATGACGGTAGCTGCGTCAGCGGAGCGACATTCCTGGATATCAAAACCGGAGAAACTGTTGAGATACGCGCTAAAAGTGTTATCGTTGCCACTGGTGGGTATTCTCGGGTTTATCACGGCTTTTCAACAAACTCTACGGCAGCAACAGGAGATGGGCTTGCTGCGGCTATTCGTGCAGGCGCTAAACTTTGTGACCTTGAATTTGTACAGTTCCATCCTACGGGATTGAAAAACTCATCTATCCTTATCTCGGAGTCCGCGCGTGGAGCAGGAGGGTATCTGTTAAATGCGAAAAAAGAACGTTTTACAGATGAACTTGCACCACGGGATGTGGTGGCTAGAGCGATCTCAGATGAGATCAAAAGCGGAGGTGAGGTATATCTTGATATTCGCCATCTTGGTGAAGGTTTCATCGATCACGAATTGCCTCAAGAACGCAAACTGGCGATCATATATGAGGGTGTGGACCCTGTTGTTGATCTGATCCCTATAAAATCCGTGGCCCATTATACGATGGGTGGCATAGAAGTGGATGAAAATGCCATGAGTTGTGTAGAAGGCCTTTTTGCAACAGGGGAAGCTGCTAACAACAAAGTACATGGGGCAAACCGTTTAGGAGGTAATTCACTTTTAGAATTGATCGTCTTTGGCCGTCATGCCGGAAGCCAAGCTGCGCAGTATGCTAAAGCAAATGAAAAGCTCTTTAGCAATGATGAACAGCTTAAAAAAGACACTCATTATATTGAGCAGATCAGGGAATTCTCCAGTCAGATCGATTTTTATGAGAAGCGAGAGTCTCTTGGTAAGATGTTTTATGAGGATGCCGGTATCAAGCGAACGGATGCCGGACTTAAATCTGCGTTGGGAGTTGTACAGCAACTCCAACACGATATTACGCTTATGGGGCCAAAGGATAAGTCCAAGGTGTATAACACTAATTTAGTCGAGTATATAGAGTTTGGGAATGTTGTTGAACTCTCAGAGATACTCTTAGTCGGTGCAATAAATAGAAATGAGAGCCGTGGGGCGCATTATCGTGAAGATGTTCCTACTAAAAATGATGAAGTCTATGGGGCGGCTCATACGATTTCATGGAAAGAAGAAGGTGTATTATGCGTAGATTTTATAGCTTAAATATGAACAGTGATCGTAAAACTGAGATCAATCCTGAAGAAATTGAAGATGATGAGAATGACTTTTTTTGTCCTGAAGATGATTTGGACGAAGGTGATTATGATGATGAACCTCAAGAGAGAGAATATTGTGACTAAGGCGAAAATATGAACATTAAAGTCAAGAGATACACAAATGAACCCACTGCACATGAAGAAGTGATAGAATATGAGGTGCCTTATGAAAACATCACACTTCTGCAAGCCCTTAACCATATCAAGACAAAGGTCGATGCTTCATTAAGCTTTTCAGCGGGATGCAGGTCAGGTGTTTGTGGTTCATGTGCGGTACGTGTAAACGGTACAGAAGAGTTAGCCTGCGCTTATAAAGTAGACGAAGATGATTTGATTGAGCCTATGAAAAATCTTCCTGTGATTCGTGACCTTATAGTTGATGTGGACAAGATGATGAAGTTTAATACAGTGGCAAAGGCTTGGGGAAGTGAAAATTCACATAATCAAGATGTAACACCCAAAGAAGCAGAAGCCAATGAGATCCAAAGTGATTGTATCTTATGTGGGGCATGCTACTCGGCTTGCCCTGTGTATGCCGTAAATGAAGAGTTTATCGGACCTTTCGCGTTGACACGTTCCTGGAGGTATGTTTCTGATGTACGAGAAAAAGATGTGCAAGAAAAAATAGAAAGTATTCAGACAAATGGTATTTGGGATTGTACGCTTTGTAATGAATGTGTACCTGTCTGTCCCCAGGGTATCGCCCCAAAACAAGATATCGCCATGTTAAGAGCTAAGAGTGGGATCATGGGATTTATGGATCCGAATTTTGGTGGAAGCTTTGGGATGCCATCTTTTGGAGGCGCCCCAGACTTCAATGCCAGCTTCTAAGTTATGTAAGCTTAGAAAAAGGGGATTAAGATACCTCAGTAAGTGTTTTGTCAAGTAGGGCAAAGAGCTCTTTACTTGCGGCTTCCATCTCGTTAAATCGCGCAATAAGTTCAGGTCCGTGAGGTACATGTGAGTCAAGAATCCCATCAGAAATATACGCAACATTTTTGTTGGCGTTATCATGGACGATCTTGTGTGGTGCAGGAATGAGTTTGAAAGATGGTGCCGCAGAAAACCTTCGTGCACCTTCTCCCTCATACCATTGGCCAAGTCTACAATCGTTATGATTGCTGACTTTAAGAAGTTCAGTGGCTGTTATGATGGTGTTGTATGCATTTGATTTATAGACAATATGATCAATCTTAACAAGGATGATAAAGATCGAGTTTTCCATGGTGTATGAATAATCAACAATTCTATTAGAGCTCTCATTGAGTTCGATCATCGTACTCTCAAAGTTTGTGATCTTGCCACTTGAACTCTCAACCACTTCACTCATATGTTCAGAAGAGCTTTGGATATCGTTCATCTCTTGTTGTAAGGACTTGATTGATACAGAGATCTCAGAAGTGGCCTTATGGGTTCTTTCTGCCAGTTTTCGTACTTCATCCGCAACGACGGCAAAGCCTCGTCCATGTTCACCCGCACGGGCCGCTTCAATAGCTGCATTCAGCGCAAGCAGGTTAGTCTGATCGGCGATGTCGGTGATCAGTTGAATGACAGAGGTAATATCGCTGACTTGTGATGCAAGCGAGGTGATCGCTTCATTATTGTTAGCTGTATGCTCCATCAACCTCTGAAGCTCTTCAACAATACTTTCAATGTCGCTGCGGCTGTCATTAGAGAGTTTTGCGGCTGCTTTGGTTGCATCAGTTACGTTTTTAAGCGCTCCGATATTACTCTTAAGGTCAGCCTGGATACCCGTCATACCCTTAATAACACTGCCGCTTAAGGTACTAAGCTCACCATTAAGTGCATCACGGCGTTTCTTCGCTTCTTGTGCTTTCATAACGCTAAGGCTTTCACAGATCTTTTCTATTGCTACGGTAAACTCTCCATGCATGCCCTCTTTTGAGATACATCGATCGAAGTCACCCTTGGTAGCATTGGTAAAAGAGATATTGATCTCTGCTATAAAAAAGGAGACTTGGTGAAGAAGTTTCTGTAAGGCAAGGTTCATCTGTCCAAGTTCAGTCTCTTCCTTTTCGTCAATATCATTTTTAGTAAAATTACCGTCAGCTGCATCTTGCATAATACGAGTGAAGCTACTTAAGGCACTTGTGATGGAGTTTCTAACTGCGGTAGCAAAGATGACAACAAAGGCGGTAATAACAAAACCTGTGATCAAGAAGAAGATTTTGTAAAAACCAAGTTCATTGTTCATGCTGGTAGAAGCAACTTCGAGCTCTTCTTCTTTTAGTTTGACGACTTTTATAAAAGCATCTCTTGACGCATTGGCATAAGGCGTCAGTTCTCTTTTATAGTTTTGATAATTTTGTGTTGTATTGTCATGGATTTGTTCAGATGTGAGTCCTGCCATCATCTTATAAGAGTTGTCTAAAAAGACAAGGGTGCTTTCTTTAGCCTCTTTAATAAGGGAGAGGGAGGTTTCGTCTTCTATGGTACCTGATAGTTTATCAAAAGAGTGGCGAATGTTTTCCATACGATCTTTGAGTTTATTCATATCTTTTTGATAATCTCCGCCTAATAAGATGTCGCGTGTGGTACGACTAATATAATTGAGGTCTTTTTGGATATGAAGCGTTTCCATGGCACCTGTCGTAGAGTGGTGCTGCAGATCATTATATTGACTTCCGATACTATTGAGTGTGTAAAATGCGAAAAGCGAAGCACCAATTACGGAAACAGTCACAATAGCAAGTAAATAATTGATGCGCTGTTTGATACTAGCATCTTTAAGAAGTGTTCTGAACATTGTTAACCCCATGTGATTTTTTGTTTTGTCCATGATTATAACACAGCAAACACATAAAAGTAAGGAAAATAAAAATAAATTATCGTTATACTAATGCAAAATTGAAAATAGGTAAATGATATGGCTACAGAACACTCTTTCGATATCTCGGCAAAAATTAATATGCAAAATTTTAAAGACGCTATCAATCAGGCTCAAAAAGAAGTTATAAGTCGGTATGACTTTAAGGGCATTACGGCAGAGATTGATTATAATGAAAAGGCGAAGACCTTAACCTTAACCTCCTCAAGTGACAATAAGCTTGAAGCCTTGGTAGATATCGTTGTCGGTAGACTACTAAAACGTGAACTCAGCTCAAAGGTCTTAGATGAGGCCTCGGTTGTGGATGCCAGTGGTGGTGATAAGCGTCAGGTCTTTAAGATTGTTGATTACATTGAGTCAAAAGAGGCTAAGAAAATCATAGCAGAGATTAAAGCACAAAAGATGAAAGTGACGGCAACCTTAGAGGGTGATCATATTCGCGTCAAGGGAAAGAACCTTGACGACCTTCAGAGTGCGATGAAACAGATCCGAAGTATGGAGTGGGACGCGCCGTTAGTGTTTGAAAACTTTAGATAGATTGGTAAGCAGATATGTCTGAGAAAAATAAAAAATCATATAAGTCAATTGATAAGCGCCTGATAACCGAAGGGGCAATACCTGACTTTGATCTATATGAAACAAATGATTCGAAGACACAAATGAGCCTATTTTTACAAAGTGACAGTGTCGTTGACGGCAATAGCAAGGTTCGCCTCAGAGAGATTGAAAACCTTTTTATACTTGATGAGGAATATGATAAATATAAACTCTATGCGCAAAAGCATCTTAATACAATAGCCAATAGTAAGGATATTCCTTTTTTACAAAAGGCAGACATTGTTTATGCGAAAGCTTCTGAAGTGATGGATGAACTGTTTAAAAACCCCGACACTTTGGGCAATATGGAAAAGTCTCAAGCAGTAGTGGATAGCTTTGTAAGTCTTGTCTTGCAAGATGAGGCAACTTTGGCCTCTATTATGGAAATTGCTGCACATGATTATTATACCCATACCCATTCGATTAATGTCAGTATCTATTCGCTCAGCCTTTCGAAGTTCATTGGATTAAAAGACAAGGACCTTGAAGATATGGGGATGTCCTCTATGATGCATGATCTTGGTAAAAGTAAGGTAGATTGGGATATTATTAATAAAAATGGTAAGCTGACAGATACGGAGTTTAATCATATGAAAAAACATCCCGCAGCCGGATATGATATTGCTTTGAAGATGGGTGTGACGGATAAACGTATTTTAGCAGGTATCAGATCTCACCATGAAAAGCTTGAAGGCGGTGGTTATCCTGATGGCCTTAAAGATAAGCAGATATCGTTGTTCCCGCGCATCATTGCCGTGTGCGACGTTTTTGACGCGCTGACGACCAAACGTTCTTATAAGGACGCGATGACAAGTTTTGAAGCGATAGGGATTATGAAAAATCAAATGAAGGGACATCTTGACCCTAGGCTGATTGCTGCCTTGGTCAAAATGTGCGTAGTAAAAGAGGGATAGATATGAAACTGAGCGTAGCACAGGCAGCAGAAAAGTTTAAGGTATCAAGGGAAGCTATCCATAACCGTATTCGGCGGGGAAGTTTGGACTGTGTTATAGAACACGGGGTAAAATATGTCCTTATAGACGAACCGGCAAGCATTACCAAAACTCCTGAAAATGATAGATATCATACGTATATAGAAGAAGAAAACCGTGTTTTAAAAGAGAAGGTGAAGGAACTTGAAAAACAGAATCTAAGTCTAAGAGATCAAAAAGAGATTATGCTGATCGAAGAAAAAAAGAAAATTGAACAGATATATAAAGAACGCGACGAACAGCTAAAACAGATTTTGAATACAATCGGTTCCAAGTTCTTGCCTAGACCGGAGGAAGAGACACTTGATAACAATAGTAAAAAGGATAAATCTTTTACAGATGTGTTTGATGTTGAAGCCTTAGTAAGTGAACCGATTCGCTTAAAGAAGTTCTTACAGTTGAAGGCATACAAACCAGCCAAACGTCTACGCATTAAAAATCGCTTTAAACGCTTGCTCGGACAAGACAGAAGAGTCTTCCGACAAGAAGGCAAGATCTATATTGATCCGGAGAAGTTTGACTATAAGGATCTTTTAGATTAGAGAAAATAGCGTTTTAGTTTCTTCTGCGTTTACTTGGCCTTTGCTGTGCTTGAGGCAGATGTCTTTTCTGATGAAAACAACTGTTGCATATAGCATGCTTGCTGTCTAAGGCAAGGGGTTTTGTACATATCTTACAACGTGGGACAAACTGAGCATTTTTAAGGGTTTTTTCTATATAGTCGTTGAGTACCTTCCGGGCATCCTTTGCCTTTTGCGGTTCAACAAATATTTCAGGGAAGCGGTAATTCAGCCAAAGGTACAAAGAAACTTCTTTGACCAGGTCTTCTATATGAAGTAAGGTGTCCATAGAGTCGGCGTATTCTCCGTAAAGCTTACTCTCGACATAGGGAATCGGTTTTTGCAGCTGCATTTGGGCGATATAGGAAGAAAACACCTCCACGAGATAAGGCGACTGTGTTGATAGCGGTGCACATGCCATGTGGTATTTTGAGCTAAGGTCAAGATCGTATTGGTCCGTGTATCTAGCAACTTCTATAAGACTGTCAAGATTAGCGACTCGAAAAGGTCCGTCAAAGGTCATATGCTTGATAAAGAAATGTAAGATCTCTTCAAGGTTAGTTGTCTCTAAAATCTTTCCTACCAGTAGGATATGCTCCAGATTTGCCATAACCTTTAGGGGGAGACTTATATCTTTTAAGGGTTGATGAAACTGTTCATGAATAGTTTGTAAGACCCCTGGATTGAGAGCACCGACAAAACCTTTTTCTTCCATACCAAAACGTCCGGCACGTCCTGCTATTTGAATAACTTCAGATGGTTGTAGTGTGCGGCGACGTTCCCCATCAAACTTGCTGTCTTTGGAAAATAAAACGGTTTTTATAGGCAGATTAAGACCCATAGAGATCGCATCAGTTGCAACCAGTACCTCTGTCTCTCCTTCTCTGAAACGGCGGGCTTCTTCTCTTCTGACTTCAGGTGAGAGATTTCCGTACACAACTGAGACCTTATAGTGACGGCTGAGTTGCTGTTTTAGTTGAAGCACATCTTTTCTTGAGAAGGCAATTACGGCAGTCTGCGGTTCTATGTTATTCAAAGGCGTAGCCGACTTCATAATCGATAAAGGGTTTTTGCGTTCAAAGTAGATGACCTCAAGTTCTTCACCTAACCACTCAGCTAAAGCCTCAATAGCTACGAGGGCGTCCAAAGAACCTGTCATATAGACTTTTTTTGCCGGTGCACCGATAATAGCATTTGCCCATGCCCAGCCTCTATCTCTGTCATTTAGCATCTGTACTTCATCAATGACACAGACATCAACGTCAATATTAAAGTTTAGCATTTCTATGGTTGAACTGATGTGCGTGGCATATTCATCAACAATCTGTTCTTCTCCGGTAATGAGAGAAGCGGCCACACCATCAGCTTTGAGGTTTTCATAACCCTCTAAGGCAAGGAGCCGAAGAGGGGCCAGATAGTATCCTGTATCGGCTTTTTCAAGAGCCTTCATCGCCTGATAGGTCTTTCCGCTGTTTGTTGGACCAACATGAAAGATAAGCTTACGACGGAGTTCTCTAGCGGTAGGAAAGAGGTTCTTAAAATCGCGGATAGTTCGTGCAAGCAGAGCCTCTCTCTGTTTTTTAAGCTTCATTCCTTCTATGCTTTTGTTAAAACTAAACAGTATTTTTCTAGCAGTTTTAGGGGGAATATGAAGATCATGGACGAGATACGACTTTAGCTCTTTAAACACAAATGAACTAATCTCCTCATGGCTTATCTCCAAAATAGAGGCAGCTTCTTCACATGCGTGTATGAGTTCTTCTAATTCATCTTTAAAAGCGTTTTCTATCATCTCGTTATGAAGAGAAAAATCATCATCAAAGTTTATTGCTTCACCCTTCCATAACCGAGGAATAAGATCTTTTAAAGGAACCTCTGAAAGAGCGTTATAAGGAAGTTCATGGCCCTCGTACTTAAAGGTTTCTTCCTTATGCATGATGAGGTTAAAGTCCATCAATTGCAAGGAATGGGCTTTGAAATGTCGCGAGAAAATGGCTCTTAGCGTCTTTTCACTCATAGGGGTGTACTCGAAATTGTTCTCTGGCGGCATGGTTTTAAGGGCTTGAAGGACTTCTTCATCTGTTAGATAAGGGTGCGGATGCCCAAGTGAAGCCATAAAACTGTCCGCTTCTTCCTGCTTAAGCTGGGTAAATTTTTGTTTGATCTGCGTTAGGTCGGGCCGAAGTTCGTCAATATCTGACTCTTCGAGCATGGTATAAGACAGAGGTTCAGTTCTGATCTGTAGAATCTTTGTAAAACGTTGACCAGCATATTCGAAGGAAACGGGGGCAAAGAACTCCAAGGCATTCTCATCAGTAAAGCTGATCTCTAAACTTCGTTCAAGTACCTGAAGTTTTTTTGCTAAACGCATTTGGTATAAGACCTTTTCCATCTTCGGTAGGGAAATACGCTTGGTTCTTTCGTTCATAAAATGCTTATGCAGCGCTTTTGCTTCTTCCTCGTTTAAGGTCAGCTGGTCTAAAAAGTTATTGATCTTTTCGGTCTTGTCATCTGAGGCTTGTCTTTCACCGCTTCCGCTAAAAAGTTGGCCAAGTTCTTTAAAGTAGTGAACGATCTCTTCTCTGTACTCTACGTCTGCTTCAGACCACAGTCGTCTAAAAGCACGAACGAAGTGCTCGTGTGTAGGACTGATATCGCGGATTCCAAGGCGATGTGCAAGTTCTATAAGGTTTTCAAGAGGAACGCGTGTAATTCCCTCGTCAAAACCGTCTCCATCAAAATAAGTTCTAATGATTTGGTTATATTTTGTAAGTTTCTTTTTCTTTTTTGCCATAAAGGAATTTTAGCTAAATTATCTTTATAAGCATTCTCATGAGGGTAATTTGCTATTGTGTTAAAAAAATAATTGAGTATAAACATGAATAGAAGCTATCCGGATGAATGGACGCAAGAAGAATACCTTCGAAATAAGATAAAACTTGAAAAAGAGGGCGTAAAAGTAATTCTCATCGATACGATACTAAATCCTATTGACTATACCGATACGATGACCTACAATCCTGTGCTTTTAAAAGATGAACCGGAGGGCTCGGTTTTTGTTTTTTACTGCGATTCGGGAAAGGCAACGATGGACAGGTTGACAGAATACAAGAAAAAATTTCCAAAGCAACACTGTCTGTCATTAAAAGGCGGGCGCGGATATTGGAGAAAACATTTTCAAATTATTGAGGGACAAGATGATTGAGTATGAGGCCTTAATAAATGAGTTTATCGTCTGCATTAATGAGACACGTTATTATGATGCACATGAAACCTTGGAAAAGATCTGGTTTCCACGGCGTTTTGAAGATGATATACAGATGAAATTAGTGAAAGGCTTCATTAATGGTGCAGTATCATTAGAACTTATAAAACGAGGACGGCCGGAAGCATCAGAAA